>ERZ808274.15-NODE-15-length-105122-cov-5.274282_pt1 | contig 105122 bp, 89 predicted proteins | sample MGYA00521277_ERZ808274 | MGnify/ENA primary metagenome ERZ808274 (study PRJEB31516, sample SAMN03275597) | gut metagenome | biome: mammalia-associated habitat; material: feces | host: Papio cynocephalus | place: Kenya | collected 2012-07-28 ... | reverse complement strand
GTATAGGCTGACTATGGCAACGAACGAAAAGGGGCTTACTCCCATGATGCGGCAGTTCTTCTCCATGAAGCAAAAACACCCCGAGGCACTGCTGCTCTTCCGCTGCGGCGACTTCTACGAGACCTATTGCGATGACGCTGTGGAGGCCTCGCGCATTCTCGGCATCACGCTGACGCGACGAAACAATGGAGCTTCCTCCGGCGCGGAGATGGCCGGATTTCCCCACCATGCCCTCGACACCTACCTGCCCAAGCTCATCCGGGCCGGAAAACGGGTGGCCATCTGCGACCAACTGGAAGACCCGAAGAAAAAACGCGCTGCCATCAAGGGCAAGAAGGGACTTTCGGAGATGGACAAGATGGTCAAGCGCGGCATCACGGAGCTGGTCACACCGGGCGTGGCGATGGGCGACAACGTGCTGAACTACAAGGAGAACAACTTCTTGGCGGCCATACACTTCGGCAAGGGGGCTTGTGGGGTGAGCCTGCTCGACATCTCCACCGGCGAGTTTCTCACCGGAGAGGGCAACTACGACTACGTGGAAAAGCTCTTGGGCAACTTCCAACCCAAGGAAGTGCTCTACGACAGGACACGCAAACGGGACTTTGAGGAGCGGTTTGGCACCAAGCTCGTCACCTTTGAGCTGGACGATTGGGTGTTCACAGAGCAGAACGCGCGACAGAAACTCCTCAAGCACTTCAATACCAAAAACCTCAAAGGGTTTGGCGTGGACCACCTCCACAACGGCATTATCGCCGCGGGAGCCATCATGCAGTACCTCGAGCTGACGCAACACACGCACATCTCCCACATCACCTCGCTGCGGCGCATCGAGGAAGAGCGCTATGTGAGGCTCGACCGCTTCACCATCCGCTCACTGGAACTGCTCGAGCCGATGCAAGACGAGGGGGCGAGCCTGCTCAATGTCATCGACCAGACAGTCACACCCATGGGCGGACGCATGATCAGACGGTGGGTAGTGTTTCCCCTGAGGGACGTGAAGCAAATCAACGAGCGGCTGGACGGCGTGGAATATTTCTACCGCGACACCACTTTCCGCGACACCGTCGACGAGGAACTGCACCGCATCGGCGACCTGGAGCGCATCATCTCCAAGGCTGCCGTGGGACGCATATCGCCCCGGGAGGTCAATCAGCTGCGCCAGGCACTGGCCGCCATCGTCCCCATCAAGATGGCCTGCCTTGCCGCCGACAACGAGGCGATGCGGCGAGTGGGCGAGCGGCTGAACCTCTGCGAGTCGCTCCGGGCGCGGATAGAGAAGGAAATCCAGCCCGACCCTCCCCTGCAGGTCAATAAAGGCGGCGTGATCGCGCCCGGATTCAGCCCCGAGCTGGACGAGTTGCGCTCCATACGCGACAACGGCAAGGAGTATCTGCTCCAGATTCAGCAGCGGGAGATGGAGAAGACGGGCATCAGCTCGCTGAAGATTGGGTTCAACAACGTCTTCGGCTACTACCTGGAGGTGCGCAACACCTTCAAGGACAAGGTGCCCGCAGAGTGGATACGCAAGCAGACACTGGCACAGGCGGAACGCTACATCACCGAGGAGCTGAAGGAATATGAGGAGAAAATCCTGGGCGCGGACGAGAAAATCATTACCTTGGAGACCACCCTCTTCATGCAGTTGGTGAAGGACATGCAGGAGTTCATACCGCAAATCCAGATCAATGCCAACGTGATTGCCCACCTCGACTGCCTGCTGTCGTTCGCCAAGGTATCAGAGCAGCAGGGCTATGTGCGCCCCGTGGTCGACGACAGCGACGTGCTCGACATCAAGCAAGGGCGTCATGCCGTTATCGAGACACAGCTTCCCATCGGGGAAAAGTATGTCCCCAACGACGTTTACCTCGACACAGAGAAGCAGCAGATCGTCATGATTACCGGTCCAAACATGGCAGGAAAGTCAGCATTGCTCCGCCAGACGGCACTCATTGTGATTCTGGCGCAGATGGGATGTTTCGTCCCTGCCGAGAGTGCCCGTGTGGGATTGGTGGACAAAGTGTTCACCCGCGTGGGGGCAAGCGACAGCCTCTCCACGGGAGAATCCACCTTTATGGTTGAGATGACGGAGGCGGCCAACATCCTTAACAACGTCACGCCACGCTCGCTCGTACTCTTCGACGAGCTGGGACGCGGCACTTCCACCTACGACGGCATCTCCATCGCCTGGGCTATCGTGGAGTATCTCCATGAACATAAGCGCGCAAGGGCGCGTACACTGTTCGCCACCCACTACCATGAGCTGAACGAAATGGAGAAGCTCTTCGCAAGAATCAAGAACTACAACGTGAGCGTCAAGGAGATGGACGGCAAAGTCATCTTCCTTCGCAAGCTGGAGCGCGGTGGCAGCGAGCATTCCTTTGGCATTCATGTGGCCGAGATAGCCGGCATGCCGCCCTCCATCATCAGGCGCGCCACAGCCATCCTGAAGCAGCTCGAGGCGGACAACGCCCAGGTGGGAGGGGCAGGAAAGCCCAACATGGAGCACATAGCGACGGAGAATGGTGGCATGCAACTGTCGTTCTTCCAACTCGAGGATCCCGTGTTGTCACAGATCAGAGACGAGATTCTGCACCTCGACATCGACCGCCTCACGCCGATGGACGCACTCAACAAGCTCAATGACATCAAAAGAATACTCAACGGGAAATAGCCGCCGGCAGCAAATAAAACATAATAATGATTTGGAACACATGGCTATGCAGTCAAAATTGCGTAACTTTGCACCTCAAAAATAGGGTTGTGTTCATATCATCAATTTCAAAAACAAGAAAAAATGTCATATCTCTTTTCTTCAGAGTCAGTCTCTGAGGGCCACCCCGATAAAGTAGCAGACCAGATCAGCGACGCTTTGCTCGACCAGTTCTTGGCCTATGACGAGAAGGCCCACTGCGCCATAGAGACCTTCAACACGACGGGTCAGGTGATCATCATGGGCGAAGTCAGCTCCACAGAGTATGTCGACCTGCAAACCGTAGCACGCAACACCATCGACCGCATCGGCTACAACAAGGCCGAATATCAGTTTGACTCAAAATCCTGCGGCATCCTCACCGCCATCCATGAGCAGAGCGAGGACATAGACCGCGGGGTGAGCCGCAAGAACGAGGAGGCACAAGGAGCCGGCGACCAGGGCATGATGTTTGGTTATGCCTGCAACGAGACGGAAAACTACATACCCGTTACGCTCGACCTGGCCCACCTCATCATGCGGACCCTTGCCGACATCAGGAAGGAAGGCAAGCAGATGACCTACCTCCGCCCCGACGCCAAGAGCCAGGTGACGGTGGAATACAGCGACGACGGCGTGCCTCAGCGCATCACCACCATTGTCGTTTCCACCCAGCACGACCCCTTCATGGCCGACGACGAGGCCATGTTGGCACAGATTAAGAAGGATGTCCTGCAGATTCTCATGCCCAGAGTGAAACAGCAGATTCACTCCGAGGCCGTCCTCGCCCTCTTCAACGACGACATAACCTATCTGGTCAACCCCACGGGCAAGTTTGTCATCGGCGGACCTCACGGCGACACGGGTCTCACGGGGCGCAAAATCATCGTCGACACCTACGGCGGACGGGGCGCACATGGCGGCGGGGCATTCTCGGGGAAAGACTCTTCCAAGGTGGATCGCTCGGCAGCCTACATGGCACGCTACATCGCCAAGAACATGGTGGCGGCCAAAGTGGCCGATGAGGTGCTCGTGCAACTGGCCTATGCCATCGGAAAGGCAGAGCCGGTGAGCGTCTATGTCAACACCTATGGGCGCAAGCACGTGGCGATGAGCGATGGCGAGATAGCCAAAACGGTGGAGCGTCTCTTCGATTTGAGACCCAAAGCCATAGAGCGTCAGCTCAAGCTACGGCAGCCCATGTACCTTGAGACTGCGGCCTACGGCCACATGGGGCGCAAGAACGAGGTGAAGAGAAAGACCTTCACCAGCCGCTACCATGACACGAAGACCATCGACGTGGAGCTGTTCACCTGGGAGAAGCTGGACTTGATAGAGAAACTCAAAGAAGCTTTCGGAAGCTAAAAGATGCCAATACTGCTGAAGGACACACTGGCCACACCATCCCACACGGCACCGGAACAGGTGCCGGGGTCTAATTTCACGACCATAGACGGGGAGACGCGCAACACGGTGGGGATGACTCCCTACCGCGTTTTGCAGAAGTTGGGTCCCGAGGCAAGTGAGGATCAGAAGGACTCGGCTATCCAAGCCAATTTCAAGCCCGGCGCAATACCCTACAATACGCGCACGGACACCATGACGACCTTTGGCTTCAAGCTGAAGAAGGTGAAGCCTTTCGAGAAGACACAGTTCATGGACACGACCTACTTCCACGGCGGAAAATACTTCCACCCCGAACGGGGAGTGCCCACAGTGGGCGTGGCTGGCGACCCTGCCCCCTACCTCTTGCGCAACGACAACACCATCACCTCACTGCTATTGGGCTGCTTTCTGCTGTCCATGGTCTCGCTGTCCTTCTCCAAGGAGCTCTTCTTCCAGCAGCTGAAAAACTTCTTCTTTGTTCCGCGCAGTGTGGCCGAGATGACCGAAACGGCACTGGAGCGCCGCTTCCAGTGGTTTTTCATCCTGCAGACGGCCATGCTCTTAGGCATCATCTATTATGTCTATCAGGCCCTCTTCCTCCAGACCCACTTCAACATAGAGTCGCAACTGGCACTGATCGGGATTTTCTCGGCCTGCTTCACGCTCTATCTTGGGGCGAAATACTGGATATATAAATTTGTCAATTGGGTATTCTTTCATAGTCAAAAAAATGAACAATGGAACCGCTCCTGGCGGTTGCTCACTGCATCGGAGGGGATGATGCTTTTCCCTGCGGTACTACTTGTCGTCTACTTCGACCTTCCTTTGCCATCCGCCTTCGTGTACACTATTTTCATTATCATCTTGACGAAGATACTCATCTTTTACAAGAGCTTCACCATCTTTTTCAGCCAATCAACCATCCATCTGCAAATTATTTTGTACTTTTGTGCGCTCGAATTGATGCCAGCTGTGGCATCGTGGGGCATTCTGGAAATGATCGCAAGCTATTTGAATGTAAATTTTTAAGACAACGATGATTAAAAAGATTTTGATATCCCAACCACAGCCCAATGCCAAGTCACCTTATTTCGACATTGAGAAAGCACAAGGGGTAGAAATGGTGTTCAGACCATTCTTCAAAGTGGAAGGAATCACGGCCAAAGAATTCCGCCAACAGAAAATCAACATCCTGGACTACTCGGCTGTCGTGTTCACATCGCGCCACGCTGTCGACAACTACTTCAAGCTGGCCAAGGAGATGCGCATCACCATTCCTGAGGACATGAAGTACTTCTGTGTCATCGAAGCCATCGCTCTTTATATTCAAAAGTACGTTCAATACCGCAAACGCAAGGTGTTTTTCGGCAAGACCGGAAAGATTGCCGACCTCATTCCGACCATGGTAAAGCACAAGGTGGAGAACTATCTCGTGCCGCAAAGCTCGGTACACAACGACACGCTCGCCCATTTGCTGGACGAGAAGGGACTCAAGCACCACGAGTGCGTGATGTACAGAACGGTGAACAACGAGCTGACGGAGGAGGAGGTGAAGCACTTCGACTACGACATGGTCGTCTTTTTCTCCCCCACTGGCGTGCAGTCATTCACCAGCAGCATGCCCAATTTTGAGCAAGGCGACATCCGCATCGCCGCCTTCGGACCCACGACGGCCAAGTTTATCAAGGATTCCGGACTGCGTCTCGACTTGGAAGCGCCCACCAAGGAATTTCCTTCGATGACGGCGGCAATAGACTGCTACCTGAAGCAGGAGAACAAAGGCCGATAGGCAAGCAAAGAAATGGCAACGGGCAAGCACACGTTCGGCAAGGAAGAGCACATCGTCAGTAAGCGACAGATTGACCGTCTCTTCGATAAAGGGGGCAGCCGCGCGCTGTCGGCCTTTCCGATTCGTGCGGTCTACCGTCTCTATGAGCAGCAGGGGGACGGCCATGTGGGCGTACAGGTGCTCCTGAGCGTACCCAAACGACTGCTGAGGCACGCCGTCGCACGCAACAGAGTGAAGCGACAGCTGCGCGAGGCATACCGTCTGCAAAAGGAAATCGTCGCCGACGCACTGTCTGAGGGCCGCCACTTGGACCTGGCTTTCATCTGGATGAGCAACGAGTTGGTCGATTCCGCCACCATCCACAGCCGCATGGGCAACCTGCTCACCCGCATCGCGGAGCGGCTACAACCTTCAAGGAGTATCTGATGAACTGGCTTCAGAGGTTGCTCCACTCGCTTTCGCACCTGCTGTCGTGGCTGCTCATCCTGCCCATCCGCTTCTATCAGCAGTGCATCTCGCCCTTCACGCCCCCTTCCTGCCGCTTCACGCCGACCTGCTCGGAGTATGCCCGACAAGCCATAGCGAAGCACGGACCCGTCAAGGGGCTTTACCTTGCCGTCAGAAGGCTGCTCAGATGCCACCCATGGGGAGGCTCGGGATACGACCCCGTACCTTGAAAGAGGAAGCTGGGCAAGCGAAGATGCAGGCACAACGCAAATATAATAAGGAGAAAAATCAAAGAACTTTCATATAAAAACATCTCATACGATTTCGATGAAGAATTTTGTTGAAGAGCTGAAATGGCGTGGTATGCTCGCGCAAATCATGCCTGGCACCGAGGAATACCTTCTGGAACACACCGTGTCGGCCTACCTCGGCACCGACCCTACCGCCGACTCGCTCCACATTGGGCACCTGTGTGGCATTATGATGTTGCGCCACTTGCAGCGCTGCGGACACAAACCTTACCTGCTGGTCGGGGGAGCAACGGGCATGATCGGTGACCCTTCAGGAAAGAGTCTGGAGCGCAATCTCCTCGATGCCGACACCCTCTACCACAACCAGGAGGCCATCAAGAAGCAGGTATCCAAGTTCCTCGACTTCGAAGGGACGGCACCCAACAAGGCCGAAATGGTCAACAACTACGACTGGATGAAGGACTTCTCATTCCTTGATTTCGTCCGCGAGGTGGGAAAACACATCACCGTCAACTACATGATGGCCAAGGAGAGCGTGCAGCAGCGGCTCAACGGCACGGCGCGCGACGGCCTTTCCTTCACCGAGTTCACCTATCAGCTCCTCCAGGGCTACGATTTCCTTCACCTCTACCGTGCCCACGGCGTGCGTCTGCAGCTGGGCGGCAACGACCAGTGGGGCAATATGACCACGGGAACGGAGCTGATCCGCCGCACACTGGGCAATGACGTGGAGACCTTCTGCATCACCTGCCCGCTCATTACGAAGTCGGATGGCAAGAAATTCGGCAAAACCGAGAGCGGAAACGTATGGCTTGACCCGAAACGCACGACCCCTTACGCCTTCTATCAGTTCTGGCTCAACGTGGCAGATGACGAGGCTGAGCGGTATATCCGCATCTTCACCGACCTCGACCGGGAGACCATCGAGGGCCTTATCGCCGAGCACAGGCAGGATCCGGGCCGTCGCGCCCTGCAACGCCGCCTCGCCGAGGAGGTGACTGTGATGGTCCACTCTCGCGAATCGCTCGACATGGCCATCGCCGCAAGCAACATCCTCTTTGGAAAGGCCACCCGCGAGACGCTCGAGAAGCTCGACGAGGCCACCCTCAACGACGTATTCAAGGACGTGCCCCACTACACCGTGTCGCGCGACCAACTCGGTCAGCCCGCCGTTGAGGTCTTCTGCCAAGAGGGATGGCAGATATTCCCCAGCAAGAGCGAGATGCGTAAGCTCGTAAAGGGCAACGGTGTGAGCCTGAATAAGGAGAAGCTCACCGCCTTCGACCGCCCTATCACGGCCGAAGACCTCATCGATGGCAAGTATCTTCTCGTGCAACGCGGCAAGAAAAACTACTATCTCGTCACGGTCGGCGAGTAGAAATACAACTGCCTGGAGCAGGAATCCTCCAGCGCAACCACCCCACATCAAGATAAAAGCCATCCGACAGCATACCGCTGCCGGATGGCTTTTATCGTAGTTATGGCCTTGACTGTAAGCCTTTGCCTGCACTCAACCACAGGCAAAGGCTTCATCTCAAGCCGTAATTAGCAGATATGCCATAGTAACTATTGAGGCCAATCACCCCAAGGATTGTCGTTCGACTCCTCCTCAGCATCCTGATGGGGCCGATTGGGAGCTACTTGGAATAGACCAGGTTGGCTCACCTGTGTTTCACCATCTTTTCCTCCTACAGTTAGATTAGAGTTTCCTGCCATGATCACTTCGGTGCACGCCATTACCAAAACAGCTGGCTCGCAATAGACCTTTTTTCCTTTCTTCATTTTACTTTCAGTTTTATTTTACCACAAACTTGTGTCCATTACGAATGTATACGCCCTTTGGCAAATCTTTCACAGCACCGTTCATGCGGACACCCTGCAGGTTATACACGGCCTCTTCGCTTGAAGACGCGCCCATATTGATCTGGCTGATTCCCGTTGCCTCGTTGTCTCCGATAACATGGATGGCCACTCGCCGCGATTCTTCAGTGTTCTTTCCGATAAAGTAGCTGCCATCGGCCTTGTTCTGTATGGTCATATAGAAAAAGAACGGGCAAATATAGCCATCCTTATCATTGTTATATAGCAGTGCATTGTCCGAAGAACGCAGGCAGAAGCCGTACTTTTCTGCGGTATAGGTCTGTTCCAATACACCATAGAAAGTGAATGTTTGCTTCATCGTAGAGCAACCTTCCGTCTTGTTTGTGGGTGTCTTCAGCGTGGTGTTCTCTACGGTTAAAGTTTGCTTTCCTGCTTCCTTAGCCTTGATAATGCAAGGGAAGTAGGCGGGCAGCACATCACCAGCCTTGCAAGTAATAAACTCAATTGTCGTTCCGCCCGTGGTCTGATCCAGCTCTGTGTCCCAAATTTCTGCGAAGTCAAATGTCTTGAGCATCTCATCCGTCAGCGTAATGTCGAACGGCACGCAGAATGAGTTCCAGCCCGTATTCGCATAATCTCGGGTCAGGCTGACGCTCACATTCTTCACTTCATTGGCCACTACGACCTTCTTCAGGCTAAGCCAATCGACGGAAGCTGTGCCTCCTTCAGCTAAGTACACGTTCTTATCTTGGCCGACAAAGATAGCATTCTTTGCCTTGGTGATGCCGTATGTGCCGTCCCCATTGCCCGTAGACATGAAGCCGTCGGCGCAATAAGCCGTCACATCACTGCTGTAAGTACCGCCAGAGATGGCAATGTCAGCCTTCTTACCTTCGGTAGGCTGTGCGTCTATCAGCAAGGCATCGCCCTCGCTGGTAATCTTTCCGCCCTTGATAGTAGCGGTTACAGGGCCATACAGCTTGGTGAAGTTGAGTGCTGCATTCTTCAAATTGCCCGTACCATCGCCCCAAGTTCCTGTATTACCTTTGCCCTTGCTGGTCAATATACCATCATTAACGAACAAGTCACCACGTTTCATGGCCACGGCTCCGGCCTCACCATAGACCGTTCCACCATTGATGGTCAAGGTTCCCGTCTGTGGGTGATAGATGGCATAATCGGCAGTGGAGACCAGCGTGCCACCATTGACCGTAATGGACGTATTGGCTGGCTTATCTTTCCCTGAACCAGCAATGGCATACCAACCCGCATTGATTGTTCCACCATTGATGGTCACCTTGCCCGTGCCCCAAACACCGATGGCAAACTGTCCCTTATTGGCAGCATCATCCATGACGGTTTCGATGCGGCCACTCTCCATTACAAACTCTCCACCGTCCTCGACATAGATGAGAGTTTGGTCATACTTTCCAAAAACATAATTGCTTTCGGAATCGGAGTAGATACGTCCCGTGCTGTTCTCCTTACTATCCTTCAGCGTGAGCTTGCCCTGAATATAAATGTAACCATTCTGGCTGTTGGAGCATCTCACACTGTGGCCATTGAGGTCGAGCGTAATGTCCTGTCCTTTATTGATTTTAAGCGCACCAATAGCGGCCTGGTCTACATCCTGGAGCAACACAACAGGATTGCCCTTAGCTGCGCTCACGGCTTCTGCAAGGCTCGTGTACTTCTCATTGCCCACCTGAGCGTAATAAGTTCTAACGGTGTAATTGCCATCAGCGTCTTTGGTTGCCTCAGAGTTTTCACCAAGCAAATCCGTCACATCACTGCTGTAAGTGCCACCTAAAAGATGGATGGCATCCATTGCGTCTGCCACTTCATTCGTGTTGAGCAGTTCAACAGCAGCCTTCGTGCCGCTCACTTTTGCATCCTTATCTATGGTCAGGGACATATTCTCCGCCACGGGATAGTTAGCATCGCGGTCTATCACCACGCCGCTTCTGCCGACCACTACCCGTGAATCGCCGACCGTACCCGACTTGTTTGCATCTCCGGTAGCGGTTATCACGCCACCCGTCATCTTCATCTGGCCGCTGCGCATCAGCACGCCCACGCCATCGACGGCGTTAATTGTTCCGCCCGTGATGTTGAGCACACCATCCTGCGGATGATACACGCCGCAAGCCATATCGTTCTCTCCTCCTGCGTTGTACGCAGTCAGCGTGCCGCCAGAGATATTGATGGTAGTACCACCCATACCCTTACTGCCATTGCCGGCGATAGCAGCAAGTCCGTGTCCTTCAAGCTCGCCGCCAGAGACGTTGACTGTAGCCCCATTATAACGTGCAAAGACTGGTGTTCCATTCGTCACAATCTTTCCGCCCTTGACATTGGCGGTCGATGCCACGGCAGTAGAAGCGTCGCCTTCTACCCATACCACGACATTAGAAGTGCCCTCTACGGTAGAGTTGTTGGTCAGTGTTCCACTTTCGAGCGTAAACACACCGCCCTTTCGGACATAAACACTATAATTACCTGAAGTGCCTACAAGCTGACCGCCTTCCTGACCAGCTTGGGCAGCGATTCCATCCTTAATCGTCAGATTGCCGTCTTTGTTTACTTCTATATAAGGAATGGTCAAAGTCTTACCATTAAGGTCTAAGGTGACTTGCTTGCTCACAGAGAAAGCGTTGCCCATGCTCACATTTTTCAACAGCTGAACCGTAGCACCTGCGGCTGCCTTATTCACAGCTGTCAAGACGCTCGTATATTTTTCATTGCCCACCTGAGCCACATAACGCGTCACATAATATTTATCATCTTTTTGATAAAAGTCATGGTCAGCGTCCACAAATGCTGACACATCAGAAGAGAAGGTTCCACCTGTGATGGAAATCACGTTGGAAACGTCGTGATTATTCTCATTGATTACTTGCACGGCAGCGTGAGAACCGGTCACGCTGGTGTTAGCGCCAGTGACCTTTATCTTCGTATTGGCCACATCATAATAACCGCAGTCGCGGTCGAACACAATTCCACTCGTGCCCACAACGACTCGCGAATCGCCCACTTTGCCTGTAAGATTGGCATCACCTGTGGCGACAACCTCAATGTTTGTCGTTCCACCCAAGTTGAGTTCACCGCCACGCATCACGACACCTGCGCCGCCAAGAGCCACAATCTTGGTATAGTTGCCAATCGTGAGCTTTCCCTGCTGCGGGTGATACACGCCACAGGCCACATAACCAAGAGTCTGTATACGGCCAATCAGCACGCATGGATTCTTCTTGCTACCCTTAATGTTAATGGTTGTACCGCCCAGTTTCTTATCGGCGGTATATGTTCCATTGCCAGCAACCACTGCGTTGTCCAAGGATTCAAGCACCACTCCGTTGATGCCTCCTTCAATAATGACTTCGGCGCCATTTCCTTGTGGCGAGGCGCAAACCTCCTGTGCTTTGACATAGCCACCATTAATGGTAACCTTTGACGACACGGAAGTTTTTCCCGTTTTGTCACCAAAGGCAAAAAAAGCAGTATTATCCGTGGACTCTACCATGCCACTTGTCATGGTAACTTGTCCACCATCCACTGCTTCTACCCATTCAGTCAACGACAATTTGCCATACTGGGCAGCATCGTAAGAGACGTTATACCCAGCATCTACCGTGACAGCGGGAGTCGTTTTAGTCTGAATGGTAAAAGCTGCTCCAGCACCTACCGTAATGCTTGTTCCGCTTACGGTGTGCCCATCCAGGTTCAGCGTCAGTGTTTTGTTTGTAAATGAAATTGCCCCGAAGTCTTCAATGTCCTTCAGGACCTTAATTGTTTTTCCAGTGGCAGCACCATCAAACGCATCTTTTAGCGTCTGATAATTGGTCGTTCCATCATTCGCAACTTGGGCGTAGGCTACATTTACCCCCCCGATAAGCATAGCAAGACCAGCGTGGCTCGCCATTTCTTAAATTTGCATGTTAGCATAATAGTAAAATTAAATTAAACACTATTGAACTTCTAATAAGTATTTGCGTGCGAATAGGCCACCCATCAAGCCAAGTTATAGCCGGCAACTATGTGGTTTCTTTCCACTCCGTATTGAGCGTTACTCAGTAGCCGCTGCAAAATTACAGAATTATTACAGAAGAAACAAGAAGCAAAAGACTTTTTTTACAATTTTGTTCAAGACAAAGAACGATTGGGAAGCTACTGGTCCACCAGCCGCCCCGCCTGCCGTCGCCTTCCCCCACAGTAGCGAGCAGCACAAAGCAAGGAGACATTCATGGGCAGGAACACACCGACAAGGCGAAATGACCACTATTCGAAACGATGCCACCTCTATAACAACTTGATTATCAAGCTGTTGCAAAACAACCCAAATCACTTTGCAATAAAGCCCCTTTTACAATGCAAAAGAGCCCCTATGGCAACGCGATAGAGCCTATATGACCATGCGATTCAGCCCCTATGGCAAAGCTTGGAAAACTGGCATGCGTTTTGTCCTGATATTTTTTCTTTCGTCCACTGTTTGAATCTGTTGTATGCGCTTGGCAAGACGGCTGACTATCTATCGCGAGAACAACGCCTCAACCCCAATCGGTCATGATACCGAAATGAACCAAAATAAAGAGACATTTACCATTATTCCATTCTTTGCCACTGTTTCTTTCAGCATCTGGCTGCCATAAGTGCCATGCCATAGCCCGTTATGCCTCCAACACTTACAGCAGCCCACCGGCATGAAATCAACAGCAATCTGAGGCGAAAACTAAGGTGCAACGGGGCTGAAAGAGCAAAAAGTCACGACTCTACCCAAAAAACAACCTGTTTTCCTTGGTCGTTCAACAAAAAATTCTTTCTTTTGCAGTCGATTACTAACATTTTGTATTACCTATTATCCTATTCATTCATGAACGGAATACCATCAATTTTCTGGATTGTCCCCGTGGCTTCGATTGTGGCCTTAGGCTTTGCCTGGACATTCTACAAGCAAATGCTGACCACCGAAGAGGGCACACCCCGCATGTGCGAGATTGCTGCCTACGTCCGCAAGGGCGCGATGGCCTACCTGAAGCAGCAGTACAAGGTCGTGCTGATCGCCTTCATCGTGCTTGCCCTGCTCTTTGCCTTCATGGCCTACGGGCTGAAAGTGCAGAACCCCTGGGTGCCATTCGCCTTCCTCACGGGCGGCCTCTTCTCCGGTTTGGCCGGTTTCTTCGGCATGAAGACCGCCACCTACGCTTCCGGACGCACCGCCAACGCTGCCCGCACAGGCCTCAGCCCCGCCCTGAAGGTGGCCTTCCGCAGCGGCGCGGTGATGGGTCTGACGGTCGTCGGACTCGGTCTGCTCGACATTGCGGTATGGTTTCTGGTGCTCAACGCCTTCTACCAAGGCGAGCAGGCAGCCCTGATCACCATCACCACGACGATGCTTACCTTCGGCATGGGGGCATCGACCCAGGCCCTTTTTGCCCGCGTGGGTGGCGGCATCTACACCAAGGCCGCCGACGTGGGTGCCGACCTCGTGGGCAAGGTGGAGGCCAACATTCCCGAAGACGACCCCCGGAATCCTGCGACCATTGCCGATAACGTGGGTGACAACGTGGGCGACGTGGCCGGAATGGGCGCCGACCTCTACGAGAGCTACTGCGGAAGCATCCTCTCCACGGCCGCACTGGGCGCCACGGCCTTCGCCATCAATGGCGACATGCAGCTCCGCGCCGTCATTGCCCCGATGATCATCGCCGCCGTCGGCGTGTTTCTCTCGCTCATCGGCATCTTCCTTGTCAAGACCAAGGAGGGCGCAACGATGAAAGACCTGCTGGGCTCGCTGAGCCTGGGCACCAACACAGCTGCCGTCCTCATCGCCTTCGCCACCTTTGGCATCCTCTATGCGCTGAAGATTGACAACTGGATGGGCGTCTCCTTCTCTGTCATCTGCGGCCTGCTCGCCGGTGTCGTCATCGGTAAGGGCACGGAGTACTACACCTCCTTGAGCTTCAAGCCGACCAAATCCATTGCCGAGGCGGGCGAAACGGGTTCTGCCACCGTCATCATCAAGGGCATCGGCACAGGCATGATCTCCACCTGTCTGCCCGTGATTGTCGTCTCCGTGGCCATCATGCTGAGTTATCTCTGCGCCAACGGCTTCGAGTTGGCACTCACTACCGAGAGCATTTCGCGGGGTCTCTACGGCATAGGCATCGCCGCCGTGGGCATGCTCTCCACACTGGGCATCACGTTGGCCACCGACGCCTACGGCCCTATCGCCGACAATGCCGGCGGCAACGCCGAGATGAGCGGTCTGGGCGATGAGGTGCGCCAGCGCACCGACGAGCTGGACGCGCTCGGCAACACCACCGCCGCCACTGGAAAAGGCTTCGCCATCGGCTCCGCCGCCCTGACCGCCTTGGCCTTGCTGGCCTCCTATGTGGAAGAGGTGAAGATCGCAATGACCCGCGCCATGGAGTCGGGCACACAGTATCTCACTGGAGCGGGCGAGGTATTTGACCCCTCCACGGCCGACATGCTCCAGTTTATGAACTTCTTTCAGGCCAACTTGATGAACCCGCGCGTGCTCGTGGGCGCGTTTATCGGCGTGATGACGGCGTTCCTCTTCAGTGGTCTTACGATGGGCGCAGTAGGCCGCGCAGCCGGGACGATGGTGGAGGAGGTACGCCGCCAGTTCCGCACCATCAAGGGAATACTTGAAGGAAAAGCCACGCCCGACTATGGACGCTGCGTGGAAATCTCCACCCGCAGCGCACAACGCGAGATGATCTTCCCGGCCGTGCTGGCCATCATCATCCCCATCATCGTGGGAGTGGTGCTCGGTGTGGCTGGCGTGCTCGGTCTGCTGGTGGGCGGACTGGCCGGAGGCTTCACCCTGGCTGTCTTCATGGCCAACTCGGGTGGCGCATGGGACAACGCCAAGAAATATGTCGAGGAAGGCAACTTTGGCGGCAAAGGCTCACCGACCCACAAGGCCACCGTCGTGGGCGACACCGTCGGCGACCCGTTCAAGGACACCTCCGGGCCGAGCCTCAACATCCTCATCAAGCTCATGTCGATGGTAAGCATCGTGATGGCAGGACTTACCGTCGCCTGCATCTAAGGCACGGCATCCCCATTACGGCTTAGTGGAGTGTACAGTCTTCAGACCAAGCGTCAGCAACACGGACGTTTGGTCTGAAGACTGTTTGCGCTTTAGCTCCCATAGTGGGCGTTTTCCTGCTGCCAATAGACACCGACAGAAGGACAGAACTGGTCTCCACATGGAGAAAACCACCCCGTTTTTTTGTCCTTTGCCCACTTCTTCGTATCTTTGCAAAAGGAAAGCTGCACTCAACAATATGAGAACGAGCGCTCATTGCCCTCGCTGGCATTTTGTTTTTGCATTGAAATTAAAAACCCAACAACATGAAAGAATTAGCATTGAAGTACGGCTGCAACCCCAACCAGAAGCCTGCCCGCGTATTTATGGAGGAGGGCGAGCTTCCCATCGAGGTGCTCAACGGCCGCCCAGGATACATCAATCTGCTCGACGCACTCAATAGTTGGCAGCTCGTCAAGGAGCTTCGTCAGGCCACGGGACTCCCTGCCGCCGCATCGTTCAAGCACGTCAGCCCCGCAGGGGCGGCCATCGGGTTGCCCTTAGACGACACATTGCGCAAGATTTACTTCGTCGACGACGTGGATTTCGAGCTTACTCCCCTTGCCTCGGCCTATGCCCGTGCCCGTGGTGCTGACCGCATGTGCTCCTATGGCGACTTCTGCGCACTGAGCGACGTGTGCGACGAGGCCACCGCGCGGCTCATCAAGCGCGAGGTGAGCGACGGTGTGATTGCCCCGGGGTACACCCCCGAGGCGCTGGAGATACTCCGTGCGAAGCGCAAGGGCACCTACTGCGTCATCCAGATTGACCCCGCCTACACCCCAGCGCCCATAGAGCGCAAGCAGGTTTTCGGCATCACATTTGAGCAGGCACGCAACGAGGTGCGCCTGGACGACCCCTCACTCTTCGAGGACATTCCCACAAAGAACAAGCACTTCACCCCCGAGGCCAAGCGCGACCTCATCATCGCCCTCATCACGCTGAAGTACACCCAGAGCAACTCCGTGTGCTATGCCAAGGACGGACAGGCCATCGGCATCGGCGCGGGGCAGCAAAGCCGCATCCACTGCACCCGTCTGGCCGGCAACAAAGCCGATGAGTGGTGGCTGCGCCAGAACCCCAAGGTCATGGGGCTGCCTTTCAAGGAGGGCATAAGGCGTGCAGACCGTGACAACTGCATCAACCTCTACATTGGTGACGAGGCCGAGGACATCCTCAGCGACGGCGCTTGGCAGCAGTTCTTCACCCGCCAGCCCGAACCGCTGACCCGCGAAGAGCGCAAGGAGTGGATAGCCAAGAACACGGGGGTGGCCTTAGGCTCGGACGCTTTCTTCCCCTTCGGCGACAACATCGAGCGCGCCCACCGCAGCGGCGTGGAGTATATCGCACAGGCTGGAGGCAGCATTCGCGACGACCATGTGATTGCCACGTGCGACAAATACGGCATCGCCATGGCCTTTACCCATGTGAGGCTTTTCCATCACTAAGCTCCCCGTCCATCCCATCGTATTCATCTGCGCCCCACCAAGGGGCGCAGGAAAACCACCCACAGCATGAAGTCAATCAACGAAGTCATTGAGAACGGCATCGTCTTCCACCCCGCCTCCCAGCCCAAGGAGGGCGACGGCAAGGTGAAGACCAAAGCCAAAAAGAAGAAATACATCACCGGCGCACACGGTTCGGGGTCGGCCAGGCAGAAGGCAAAGTACCGGAAGCAACGGGCTAACCGCCACAAGAAGTAGGCCGGCAGACTTGGTCGGGCTGCCTTGAGCATTCCAGCCAAGGAACAAACTACAATGGTGGAGCCAACGGGCTTCGCCATTTTCTGTCCTTTCCTCACATCCATACACCACATGAACCACCACTTCATCTACTTTTCCACCGCGTTACACAACGCAGGTCATACGTTTTGCACCCTCACAAAAAAGCCAATGGCGGCACTGTCGGCAGCAGCCTTGATGGCCGTGCTGATCCTCACAGGCTGCACGCTCTCCTCCTCCAAAGGGCATCATTCACAGGATGGAGTGACATTCAACGAAGAAAACACTACCGCGCAAGCATGGGACGACGCACCCAAGGAGCAGGCAGCGGAGACCACCGAGGGCACGAACGATGCAGAAGAACTGGAAATTCCCGCCCCACTCACCGACCGCAAGGAGGCCATCCTGCGGCGGACGGGCTACACGGCGTCCTACAACGAGGACTTGCGCATATCCAACTGGGTGGCCTGGCACCTGACCAGTGACCGCATTACGGGTCCGGCGAAACGCAAGGGCATCCCATTCATGGAGGACACCGAGGCACCCGGCGCGCCGGTGGACACCCACGACTACGCCCGTTCGGGCTTCGACAGAGGTCACATGTGCCCGGCGGGCGACAACAAATGGAGTCAGCGCGCCATGGAGGAGAGCTTTCTGATGCCCAACATCTGCCCCCAAGCCCCCAGTCTGAACCGGGGTGACTGGAACGAGATGGAGATACAATGCCGTCAATGGGCGGAGCAGTACGGCGACGTGTACATCGTGGCGGGCCCCATTCTGTACCGCGGCCAGCACAGGCACATTGGGCAGCACCGCGTGACCGTGCCCGAAGCCTTCTTCAAAGTCGTACTCTGCACCCGGGGAGAGCCAAAAGCCATCGGATTCATCTACAAAAACACCGACGGCAACCGCCCCAAGGGCGACTATGTGAACTCCGTGGACGAGGTGGAACGCATCACGGGCATTGACTTCTTCCCCTCACTTCCCGACAAGGTGGAGCGGCGCGTGGAGGCCGAAGCCGACCTCGGGGCATGGATGTGAGACCGGACGGGCTGTAAAATGTCATAGAATCATAACCTCGACTCGTCGCACTAATCCGAATATTTTTCGTACATTTGCACCCCGATGGAAAGATACGTCAAGACCCTTCTCCTTCTCTTGACCATCCTGCTGGGCTGCCCGGACAGCATCTCAGCAAGCAACGGCAACACACAGGAGAAGCTCATACCCGTGGAACGCGTCACGGACAACGGCAAAGCCACGAATGCCGTGATTGTGGATGCGCAGAACTTAGTGCGCATCTGCAGCTCCCGTCCACAGCGGGTGGTCTCACTGAGTATCGGCAAACCTGGAAGGATGTGGGTCCGCAACCCCCATCTGCTCCATGATGACCCACTTCAAAACCACTTGGCAGAATGGGTGACGAAGAGCCATACCTCCCCATTCCTGCCTGCTGTCTCAAGCGATTATTTCGTTTTCGCGCTGAGACGGCTTCGTTGTTAGCATTTTCTGTACCATCCTGTTTCACGATGAGGGAGATGCGGCAAGGCCGCTTCACCCCAGTCTATCACATTATTATTTTAACAGACAATACAGAAAAACTATGGCAAGTCTACACAATATGCTCATGGCCAATACGGCCACGGGCGATGACCGCATTAAGGTCAAGAGCAGTTTGTTTGGTCTTTGCAAGACCGCAGTTTACACACCCACAGGCAGCAAGATGCGCCCCATTGCCTTGGAGTTTCCACAGGAGCGGGCGCAAGAGTTGAACCGCATTTTGAATGCCACCGGCGAGGAGCTGGCCTCCTTGATCCACGAGACGGGGAAACTGGTTGAAAAGTCGCTCGGCAACGTCCGCCTGGAGGCCTTGGTGACAGCAGACAGGCAGTTTGCCGCCGCGCAACTGTTCCGCTACAACGAACTGAGGTTCCAACCCGACGGCTCTGTCCACTACTTTGAGGGAAGGGACGCCGAAACCTTTGCGGAGCTATTCTGACACTAAAAGACTGGCACTGGGCGGGAGAAAGTGCCTGCCCCAGGCCAGCCTCAACCCTTATAAAACAACAAGAATATGACAACTCTGACACTTCTCATCATCTTTGTATTCGTCGCGGGCTATGTACTCATCGCCCTCGAAAGCGCAACGCACATCAACAAGACGGCCATTGCGCTGCTGATGTGTGTGGCTTGCTGGACGCTATACATCATCCATCCCGCAGAATACCTGCCCGGACTCACTGCCGACCTGTTGCCCAGCCGTATCAACAGCGTCATTGAGAACCACCTCGGCAACGTCTCCACGACACTATTTTTCCTTATGGGAGCCATGACTATCGTGGAAGTCGTTGACCAGTACGGTGGATTCAACTTTGTCCGCAACACCCTCCGCACCCGCTCCAAGCGCGGTCTGCTGTGGCGGGTGGTGGCACTGACGTTTGTCCTCTCAGCCATACTCGACAACATGACCACGACGATTGTCATGATTATGGTGCTCCGCAAACTGGTGCGTGAGCACACCGACCGCATCATCTACGCCTCGCTCATCATTCTGGCAGCCAATGCCGGCGGCGCATTCTCGCCAGTAGGCGACGTGACGACCATCATGCTGTGGAACGATGGCAGCATCTCCGCAGCAGGAGTGATCAAGGAGCTGCTCCTGCCTTCGGCCATCTCCATCATCATCCCCACCCTCATCCTTCAGTACAAGCTCCACGGAAAGCTGACCAGTCCGGCCGACACATCGGAGCAAGCCACCGCAAGTGTGCTTTCAAGGTGGCAGCACAAGGTGGTGTTTGTACTCGGCGTGGGCGGTCTTATCTTCGTCCCCGTCTTCCGCTACCTCACCGGTCTGCCTCCCTTTGTGGGCATCCTGCTCGTCCTCTCTGTACTGTGGGTGACCACGGAGCTGTTTCTCCGCTTGTCGAAATGCGCCAAGGCCACGGGCGATATGGGCAAGCGCGTCAGCCAACTCCTAAGCCGCGTGGACATGAGCACCATCCTCTTCTTCCTCGGTATTCTGATGACAGTGGCCTGTTTGCAAGAAGTGGGTGCGCTGGCAGCTGCAGGTAAGGGGCTTGACACGACCTTCCACGGCAACCATTATCTGGTGACCGGACTCATTGGCATCCTCTCCAGCATTGTGGATAACGTACCTCTCGTGGCGGGATGCATCGGAATGTACCCCATGCAGGAGGCCGGCGCATTTGCTCTCGACGGCGTGTTCTGGCAGCTTCTTGCCTACTGTGCGGGCGTGGGCGGATCGATCCTGATTATCGGAAGTGCTGCCGGCGTGGTGGCAATGGGTCTGGAGAAAATCAGCTTTGGATGGTATGCGCGCCACATCTCGTGGGCGGCATTGGTCGGTTACGTCGCCGGCATCGTGTCGTACTATCTCTTGCGGACCTTCATCTTCTGACGCTCATCCCCCCATCGGGCAGGAATTGGCTGTGGTTTTCCGGCAATTCCCCTGCCCGAAGGGGTGCGTTTCCTTAGTTTTGGAAACCCAACCCCATCACATTAAAAAAAGAAAAACAAGGGGAAAAAGTGCAACAGCGTTTTACTTTATCTCCTTCATCCTGCCAAACGCTCATAAGAACTGTTTCCTATACCACAGATTTCGTGACGGATTGGCTACAAAGTGCTCATGAAGCTACAAGTTCTGTGGGTGGGCTGAAACAGAAAACGGCGATGAAAGGAGTTGTCGGAGATAGGGTTGCAGGGCTTTACTCCAGATATGATAGCCCGCTTCGTTGATGTGCAGGCCGTCAACGGTCAGCTCTTTCCGCATGGTGAGCCCGTCCTCGGCAGCAAAAAGCGGGTGTAGATGGATGAAGTCCAGTCCACAAGAGTGGCAATAGTCGGCCAGCAGGCGGTTGATTTCCACAATCTTTTGCTCTTGCTTTTCAAGCTTTTTCCACCTCTTCACCGCCATGTTCACAGGTAGGAGGCTTTGTACGAAAAGGCGAGTCTGGGGAGTTTGCATGCGTATGGAGTCGATCACGCTGCGGCATTTTTCAAATGTTTCCTCCGCGCTCTCCTCGCCGCAGACGTTATTTGTGCCCACCATGAGGAATATAGCCTTAGGGTGATGGGGCGTAATCTGGTGGAGTCGGCGGAGCATTCCCTGGGCATTGTCGCCCATAATGCCATAGTTGACCACACCGCAGACCCCTAATTTCTCGCTCCAGTCGCCGCCAAACTCTGTCAGGCTGTTGCCCAACATGACAATGGTGGTGGTGTCGATGTCGTTGCGGTGCTCAAAGATGCTGACCATGTGTAAGTAGTGTTTGGATGGTTTCCAATCGGTGCGTTGCGCAAGCGTTGGCAAAGGTAAGGCCAAAAAGATGGCGATGGATAGGAAAAGCAGTTTTGTATGCATCATTTTTATTCATCAATGTCAGCCCTTTCTGTGCATGAAGCAAGGAAGAAGTAATGCGGAAAGGGATGCCTTCCTGTACTCCTACCATGACAAATCCCAGTAAAGTCCGCTGAACATAGAGGGACAAAATTACGGATTTTTTTTGGATTGTGGTAATTATCGGCTTGATTTTTGACCTTCAAAAATCATAATGGGGCTGATTTTACATTGGCAACAGTTCTTTGAAGTCAAAAAAAATAGCTAACTTTGCACCCACAAATGCGCTTGTGGCGGAATTGGTAGACGCGCCAGACTTAGGATCTGGTGGTTTAGGCCGTGTAGGTTCGAGTCCTATCAGGCGCACACAGAGAAAATCCTAACTGCTTGAATATAAGCGGTTAGGATTTTTGCTTTTATGAAATTGCCAACATTTTGCCAACATAATTTGCTGCTAATTTGTTTTGGTTGGCAAAAGTTTATATTGTTCACTTTCTTATGAATTCATTGTATTTCGCTTGTTAAAGCTCATTTACGAGGTAGACACATAACATCCTATTGTCAGACAGATTGACTTATATCCTCCATAAATTGACATATACATCATCTATTGAATGCAAAAATCACTATCTGACATAATATTTCAATGCTTTTATTCGTTATTCTAACAGGAAGTCACTACTTTTGTACATTCCAAACAATTAAACGCAAATATGAGTAAAGATATAAACAGACTAAAGGTCGTTCTGGCTGAAAAGAAAAGAACCAACAAATGGCTCGCCGAACAATTGGGTAAAGACCCTGCAACGGTCTCTAAGTGGTGTACCAACACCATACAGCCGAATGTTGAGACATTAGTAGAGATAGCCAAACTTTTGAAGGTCAATATACAGGATTTATTTTGGCCAATAAGCAACAATTAGTCTATCCATATATTATAACAATGAACAAGCAACAACTCGCAAACAAAATATGGGCATCTGCCAATAAGATGCGATCAAAGATAGAGGCAAATGAATACAAGGATTATATTCTTGGATTCATTTTCTATAAATTCCTGTCTGAGCAAGAAATTAGACTCGCAAAAGAATTTGATTTCTCTGATGAAGATTTGCCACAGTTAAAGGAAGATGATGAAGAGACCGTAAACTGGGTACAAAGTAAACTCGGATATTTCATAGCTTATGAAAATCTTTACTCAACATGGATAGATGAAAGTTTTGACTTTCAAATTACAAATGTGCGTGATGCCTTGTCGGCTTTCACACGACTTATCTCGCCTGACTACAAAAAAGTGTTTTCTGGAATATTCGACACTTTGCAGACTGGTTTGAAGAAACTGGGTACTTCAGATGCCGAGCAGACCCGTGCTGTGAATGATCTTCTTGTGCTAATCAAGGATATTCCAATGAATGGCAAGCAGGACTATGATGTTCTTGGCTTTATTTATGAGTATCTTATTAGCCAGTTTGCCGCTAATGCTGGCAAAAAAGCCGGTGAGTTTTATACTCCTCACGAAGTGTCATTGTTGATATCCGAGATTGTAGCTTATCATCTAAAAGACCGCTCACATATTGAAATATACGATCCGACAAGTGGCTCTGGGTCTCTGCTTATAAATATCGGAAAGTCGGTTGCTCGCCATATACAGGAGGACAACTGCATTAAATATTATGCACAGGAACTGAAACAGAACACGTTCAATTTGACAAGAATGAACCTCATAATGCGTGGTATTATCCCTGACAACATTGTTGCACGTAATGGTGACACATTGAAAGACGATTGGCCATACTTTGATGAGAACGATAAGGAGAACACTTATCACCCTCTATATGTTGATGCTGTAGTCAGCAACCCTCCATATTCGCAAAGTTGGACACCTCCACGCAAAGCCAAGAATGGAGATATGGGTGAAGTTGACCCTCGCTTTGACGATTATGGCATAGCCCCGAAAGGAAAGGCCGATTATGCCTTTCTTCTACACGACTTGTATCACCTGAAGCAAGATGGCATTATGGCTATTGTACTTCCTCATGGTGTTCTATTCCGTGGCGATGCTGGCGATGGAACAGAAGAGAACAAGGGCGATGGTTCAGAGGGAAGTATTCGCCGAATGTTAATAGAGAACGACAATATTGAAGCAATCATAGGTCTGCCTGCCGACATCTTCTTTGGTACCGGCATACCTACTATTATCATGGTGTTGCGCAAGTCGCGCCCATCAAGTGATGTGCTTATTATTGATGCCTCAAAAGGATACAAGAAGGAAGGGAAGAAGAACAAGCTTCAGGCTTCAGACATCAAGCGCATCGTTGACACATACATAGGCCGAGAAGATGTGCCTAAATATGCTCGCCTTGTGTCGAAAGACGAGATACGTGCCAATGGCTACAACCTTAATATTCCGAGATACGTCAACTCTTCAGACGATGTTGAGACATGGGATTTGTATTCAACAATGTTTGGCGGTGTGCCTAAAGCTGAACTTTCTGCTATGGATTGTTACTGGAAGGCTTTTGTCGGCCTGAAAGAAGCTCTTTTCAAGTCTACCGACACACCACAGACAGAGTTTTGTGTTGATGATATCCGTGAATCTGTTGAAAGCCATCCTTCTGTGATCGCCTTCAAAAATCTGTATGCCGATAAGTTCGGTGGCTTTGGCAGCATGCTTCATGAGCATCTGCTTGAAAACATGATGTCGTTAAACATTGCCACAGAGGAAGATTCTATCACTTCATACATATTTCAACAATTGGAGCTAATGCCGCTTGTTGACCGTTTTGCGGCTTACCAACTGTTTGCAGATAAGTGGAAGGCAATATCACAGGATTTGGAAATTATCCAGTCGGAAGGTTTTGGGGCTACCCGCATTGTAGACAAAAACATGGTGACAAAGAAAAAGGACGATAAGGAATATGAAGTGCAGGAAGGCTGGATAGGAAGAATTCTGCCTTTCGAACTTGTACAGACTACATTCTTGAAAACGGAATGGCAATCGTTGCGTGATAAGGAAAACAGGCTTGATGTTGTCAGTTCTGAAACTGAGGAGACGATGGGGGAGCTTGCTGATGATGAGCGCGATGGCATAACCAATGACGATGGTGTGCTCGACAAGAAAGCTCTTGACGCAAAACTTGCAGAGGCTTTGGAGGAAGTGGAGACTCCTGAGATTATTGCTCTCAGCGAATATCTGTCGCTTTCAAGGAAAAAGGACAAGTTGGCATTTATTGCCGTACACGATGAGATAGATTGGAATGGTACTTCCACTGGCAAGGATGGAACTTATGGTAAGGCGGCTGTGAACACGCTTATAGCTAACCTTCGCGCCAGCTTCGATTTCCCCACAGACTCATATGAGGCTCGTTTGGTCAAGATTAGTAATCTAACCAATGAAGCCAAGGTCTTGAAAGCAGAGATTAAGCGCGATGCAGCAGAGTTGCATGAGCAGACAAAGACAACAATAGAGAATGACCTCACTGACGATGACATCTTATCGTTGCTATCCATAAAGTGGATTGAGAGTCTTTGTGAGCATTTGGCTACATTGCCTCAGACCATCATCGATGATTTTGTCAACAAGCTTGTTGCATTGCAGAAAAAGTATGCCACCACGCTTGTTTCACTGGAGGATGACATCCACAATGCTTCTATGCAATTGGCTGACATGATTGATGAACTGACAGGCAATGAATATGATATGGCGGCTCTACAGGAATTTAAGAAGGTTTTGGTAAATTCGTAAACGGGAATGGCTATGGATAAAAATAAAAAAGTTCCAGAGATAAGATTTAGGGGATTTGAAGAGGAATGGAGTAATATACCGTTGAAAGATATTTCTTATAAAATAACAGATAAGAATTTCCATGGAGAATACTCTATCGTATTTACGAATTCCGCAGAAATGGGAATAATAGATCAAAAAGACTATTTCGACCGTAATGTAGCAAATGAAAATAGCATCTCCGGATACTATGTGGTGCGCCCTAATGATTTTGTATACAATCCTCGGATTTCGTCAAATGCTCCTGTTGGTCCTATAAACAGAAATAAATTTAATTATACAGGTGTAATGTCTCCTTTATATTATGTGTTTAGGATGAAGGAAGAATTTATAGATTATAAATATCTTGATTATTTCTTCAAAAGTTCAGCTTGGCATCCTTTTATGTATATAAACGGAAACTCAGGGGCTCGCTCTGATCGTTTTTCCATAAGCGATAATATTTTTGCACAATTGCCAATATCTTCGCCATGCTCAAATATTGAGCAAAAAAAAATTGGCACATTTTTAACGACCCTTGACACCCTCATCCGTAAACTTGAACAGAAGTTGGAGAAACTGCGCAACATCAAGCAATCGCTTCTCAATCAGATGTTTATAAATGTTAATAGGGGGGGGCGCTCCGCTGATTAGATTTAAGGACTATAATGATGAGTGGACAATGGTGACATTAAATGATATTTCAGAAAGAGTGACAAGAAAGAACAGGGACAATATATCTTCCTTGCCATTGACTATTTCTGCCCAATATGGATTGATAGACCAAAACGAATTCTTCAACAGCCGTATTGCGAGCAAGGATGTTTCTGGCTATTATTTAATCAAGAATGGAGAATTTGCTTATAACAGAAGTACATCGGATGGATATCCTGTAGGTACAGTCAAAAGATTAGACAAATATGAAATGGGAGTTTTATCCACATTATATATTATCTTCGCTTTAAATAATGACAAGTTAAACAGTGATTTTCTATCGGCATCTTTTGAAACAAATAATTGGTATGAACATATTTACCAAAGAGCAGCAGAAGGTGCAAGAAATCACGGATTATTGAATATATCGTCTGACGATTTTATGGATATGACTATACTTGTTCCAAAATCCAATTTAGAGCAAAGACAAATAGCCCAATCTGTTATAAGCTTAATGCATTTGGTGGAAAATTCTTCCATCAAACTCACCAAACTTCGCTCCATAAAGCAGTCATTGCTTCAGAAAATGTTTGTTTAACGAAAAGAAAGGACAAAAGATATGGGATTCGACTATGAACCGGACTTTGAGGAAGCTATTATAAAATTGTTGAAGAAAAACGGATGGACAGACGGCATCATCAACTATCCTACAGAAGCACAGCTCATAAAGAACTGGGCAGACATTCTCTTCAACAATAACAAGGGCATTGATCGTCTTAATGGCCAGCCGCTTACCGACGGAGAGATGCGCCAGATTCTTGACCAGATAAAGGAACTGCGCACACCTCTTGCCCTAAATGGCTTCATAAACGGCAAGTCGGTTTCCATAACACGCGACAATCCAAAGGACGAATTGCATTTCGGAAAGGAAGTGTCGCTCTCCATATTCAACCGTTTGGAAATAGCAAGCGGAAAGAGTTTCTATCAGATTGCCCGACAGCCAAAGTTTGAACGTCATTCACACATTCTGCCCGAACGCAGAGGCGACTTTGTGTTGCTTATAAATGGCATGCCAGTAATACATGTGGAATTAAAAAGCAGTAAGTACCCTGCTATGCATGCTGTCAACCAAATAACCGAGAAATATATTCCCGAAGGTGTTTTCACCGACAGCATCTTTTCGTTGGTACAGATATTCGTGGCAATGAATCCTGAGAAAATGACGTATTTTGCCAATCCTGGCATAGACGGAAAATTCAACAAGGCGTTCTGTTTCCATTGGGCTGATTTCTATAATAATCCCATCAACGACTGGCGTGAGATTGCATCAAAGTTTCTTTCCATACCAATGGCACACATGCTAATAGGCTTTTACACCGTGGCCGACCAGGCTGAAGGTGTGTTGAAAGTATTGCGGAGTTACCAATATTATGCAGCCAGCAGTATCAGCAACAAGGTGAAAAGATGGAATTGGAAGAGTACCGAACAAAAGGGTGGATATGTATGGCATACCACTGGTAGCGGCAAGACAATGACAAGTTTTAAGTCAGCGCAATTGATAGCCCAATCGGGAGATGCCGACAAAGTGGTGTTTCTTGTTGACCGAATCGAACTTGGCACACAGTCGTTGGAAGAATACCAGTCGTTTGCCGACTCAGCAGACGATGTACAGGCAACAGAGAACACTGATATTCTCATTGCAAAGTTGCGTGACAGCACTCCTAAAAAGAACCATCTTATAGTGACCTCCATCCAGAAGATGAGCAAGGTAAATGACAAACAGTATCCTGACAAAAAAGACGATATAGCAGAAATTGCTGCCAAACGCATTGTCTTCATACTTGACGAGTGCCACCGATCTGTGTTCGGTGATATGCTGATAGACATAAAACAGACCTTTCAACATGCCGTGTTTTTCGGATTTACAGGAACTCCAATCAACGACGAGAACCAGAAAAAACTGAACACAACACAAACCATATTTGGCGAGAACCTGCATACTTATTCCTTGGCCAACGGCATTATCGACAAGAATGTGTTGGGCTTTTACCCTTACATGTGTCCCACATATAAAGACAAAGCTTTACGCCGCTGTGTGGCACTGTACAAAGCGAAAGCACAAACCGAGGCAGAAGCACTTTCTGACGAGGCAAAAAAAGAAGTGTACCAATATTATATGAACCCAAGCAAGGTAGCAATGGCCGGGAAGTCATTACCTGACGGCTCTTACATAAAAGGTATTGAAGATTATATTTCAGACTCGCAATATAATTGTGACAAACATCATTGCAAAGTAGTGGAAGACATCAAGGAGAATTGGATTACGCATAGTTTAAACGGAAAATTCCATGCTTTGCTCGCTACCGAAAATATTCCTGAAGCCATAGCCTATTATCGGTTGCTACGTAAAAAGATGCCAAAACTAAAGATCACGGCATTGTTCGACCCGAATGTAGACAATACTGGCGGACAGCAGTTCAAGGAAGAAGGACTGATTGAGATATTGGAAGGCTACAATGAGCAGTTTGGTAAAAACTTTAATATGTCAACACATGCAGCTTTCAAAAAGGACATAGCCCTACGGCTTGCCCACAAGAAACCATACAATACAACCGATTTCACGTCTGACAAGCAAATAGACATACTGATTGTGGTAAACCAAATGTTAACAGGGTTCGATTCAAAATGGATAAACACACTATATGTGGACAAGATGATGGAATACGAGAATGTTATTCAAGCATTCAGTCGCACAAATCGTCTGTTCGGCCCAGACAAACCATTTGGTGTGATACGCTATTATCGCAGACCGCACACAATGAAGCAAAATATAGACAAAGCTGTTAATATGTATTCAGACAACAAGCCTTTGAAGCTCTTTGCCGATCCGTTGACACACAATCTGCAACAGATGAACAGTCTGTATTCAGAAATGGAGTATCTGTTTGTGCATGCTGGTATTAAGAACTTCGAGAAACTTCCAACACTTGATGCAGAAAGAGGTCGTTTTGCAAAATTATTCAATCTGTTCAACAAGCATCTTGAGGCCGCTCGTATACAAGGATTTCTGTGGGAGCAGTCACATTATCATCTCAAACAAGCACAAGGTGGTTTCAAGGACATTGACATGCTGATAGACGAAAAAACATATAATGTCTTGCTAAGACGATACAAAGAATTGATTGCTCCAAGAGCAGGAGGTGGTGGCGTTGAGGAACCACCTTATGATGTGGAGGCTTATTTGACAGAGATAGACACAGGACAGATAGATGCTGACTATATCAATGAGAGGTTTAAAATCTATCTTAAAATGGTAAACAAAGGCAATGCCACAGATGAAGAACGGCAGATGGTAATGCAAGACTTGCATAGGTCTTTCGCCTTATTGACACAAGAAGAACAAAAGTTTGCCAATATTTTCTTGCATGATGTGGAAAGCGGTGAGGCGGTACTTGACAAGGGTAAAAGTTTCCATGATTATATTGTGGAATACATGAACCAAGCCAAATATGAGAAATTACATCGTGTGGCAGAAATATTAGGTCTTGACGAGCACCTGTTGAGAGAAATAATGTCTACAGACATTTCTCCTGATAATCTGAATTCATATAATCGTTTCAACAATCTTGCAAAGACGATAGACAAGGACAAGGCGAAGTTGTTCTTTGAAAAGACTCAAGGTGTTAAGCTATTGCCATTCAAGATTAAACCAAAAGCAGAATTGTTTTTGCGAAATTTCATGTTGAGCAATGGCAAAATGGAGATACCAGAATATGGCAAGAAACTTTCAATCCTTGAAGACGACCAACAAATTGTGGAATTTGCAAATACTGTTATGGCTATGAACAATGGCATATCTGTTTTGGCTTTGGAAAAAGAATGCATTGAGCGGTTTGGAGAAGAATATTCTGCTATGTCAATGTTTGATTGGTTTAAGGTCATAAATGCATATGTAAAGGGTAAGACTCATCGGTATGATTTGAAAGAAAATGAAATCGTTTATTGGAATGTAGCAGAGAGTAAACCCAAAATTAGATAATGATATGAGCGAAAATATAAATATATATAAACTTCTCTCTGAAGGCGAGCGTGTAACGCTCGAATGCAAGAAAGCCACGAGAGGTGTACCTGGTTCACTTTGGGACACCTACTCTGCTTTTGCCAATACATACGGTGGAACTATTCTATTAGGAGTGGTGGAACACATGGACGAGCACGACAAGACCAAGCGGTTTGAGATAGTCGGTGTGGAAGATGCCGACAAAATTCGCAAGGACTTGTGGAATATTGTCAACAGCAAAGAGAAAGTGAATGTAAATCTTTTGCATGATGACGATGTACAGACAATAGGTGTTGACGGCAAGGATATCATTGCCATAAATGTCCCTCGTGCAGACTACACCATTAGACCTGTCTACATAAACAACAACCTGTCAAGGGGTACGTTTAAGCGCAACCACGAAGGCGACTATCATTGTACGGAGCAAGAATTAAAGATGATGCTTCGTGATGCCAATGAAGCAGGCAATGACCGACTGATTTTGGAGTATTACACGATGGACGACATAGATATCTCAACATTGGAGCGTTATCGTATCATGTTCAAAACTGATAATCCAGACCATGTGTGGAATGAACTTGACAATAAGGAATTTCTTAAACAACTTGGAGGCTATGCCATAAATCGAAAGGACGGTACTGAAGGCTTGACAATGGCAGGATTGCTGATGTTTGGCAAGGGGTTACCAGTGCGCGAACGATTCGACAATTTGCGCATGGACTATATCGACAAGTCGCATTTAATAGGCGATCAACGTTATAGCGACCGGTTGACTTATGATGGCACTTGGGAAAACAACCTTTTCAACTTTATAAGAATGGTATTGCCCAAATTGACAAGTGATTTGCCTCGTCCTTTCAAAATGGAAGGCGTAGTTCGCAAAGACGACTCTCTGCAGCACAAAGCCGTGCGAGAGGCAGTAACGAATATGATTATCCATGCAGACTTCATGGTGAATGGTCTTTTGAGAATAGAAAAATATGATGATCGTATTGTTCTAACAAATCCAGGACTGCTAAAGTTGCCGTTAGAGCAGATATATCATGGTGGCGAATCAAAAGCTCGTAATCAGCGTATGCAGAATATGTTCCGCATGATTGGTTATGGCGAGAACCTTGGCTCAGGTTTCCCGCTCATTCTAAACGCATGGAATGAAAAGCATTGGATAAAACCAGAGTTATTGGAACAACCCGAACTTATGCAGGTAAAATTGACCCTACATATTCAAAATGAGCCAGTAAATGAGCCAGTAAATGAGCCAGTAAATGAGCGACAGCAAACCATTTTGTCTATCATGAAGCAAAATCCATCTATAATAAGAGAAGATTTGGCAAACAAACTGGGTATTTCGCTTGCAACGTTAAAAAGAGAACTTACTTCTTTAAAGAAGGAAGGCTACATTAAACGTAGCGGAAGTGACAAAAATGGGCAATGGATTGTTGTTTCAAAATAATAGCAGATGAAGAATATGAAGGTTTCTTAATAGAAAATAAAAGTAAAATTGCAGGTAGCTGTTCTAAATTGGCTTGAAGAACGCTTCCTGCTATTTTATTTGGAAATTATCTGCCACGTCGCACCCGATACTTCGCAGGGCGCATCATCGCAGACGACACGGCAATGCACCTACGCCACCAATGTTCATCATCTTCATTTTTGTCTCGTCCCCAACCTGTTCCAGGCGAACTGCCACCACCACACGACTCAGCATAGGCCGTTGCCTCACGGATATAGCCAAGCGAAAGAAGCATGGCACAGTTGATGATTTGGTTGCAGTTTCGAGTCAAGTCAGAATAGCCAGACTCATTTACGATGTCCTGCTGACGGTCGGTGAGCGTTGGCACAAGAGGTTTCAAAGAAGAGACGAGCATGTTGTTGAAGGTGGCAAGCATGTTCCTTTGGAGTTGAATTGAGTGCAAGTCCCGATCTTCACCAAGGACCTCTTTCATTCTACTGTGCTCGTATTTCATTTCAGCAAGCCTCTGTTTAGCTTCTGTAATCGTAGCGTTGGCATCGTCAAGCATTTTCTGTCGGATAGCAAGTTTTTCGTCTATACCATCCAACTTCTTGCGCAGTTTGGACATCTGGGCAGCCAAGTCAGCATTATCAACACCGTCCTGCCCGAACTGTCGGGCTATGAGATCTATCTGCTCTTGCACCTCATCCTTACGAGTATGCAAGTTGGCAATCATGGTGGAGATGCCTTTCAGTTTTATCTCAGCCCGATGTATCTGCTTCAGCAAATCTTCTTTGGTTGTTTGCAAACGTGTAACCTCAGATATTAACTCATGCCTGTATTCCGAAATGGAACGATGGCGAGCCTTTGTGGTGGCAATGTCGTTGCCACGCTCCAATCCCCATTTCTGGCTGACTTCCTTTTCCAGGTCATCATGGAGTTTGCGGAAGATGGTCGCCATTTGGTATTTGTCTTTTCCGAACACCGCACGCCACGATATTCTGCCACGCTCATTGTCCATCGGAATCACAGAGCAATGGATATGTGGATTTGTCTCGTCAAGGTGAACGTAGAAACCAACAATATTGTCTTCGCCAAAACGCTTCGACACAAAAGCATAAACATCCTTTGCCCAATCCTCTATATCCTTTGTCCTGTAAAGATGAGAGTTGTCCGCTCCTTTTTCAAGACTAACTTCCTGACTACCGAATGCCAAATTGAGCATCTGTTCACGGCTGCCACCAAAGACAAACTGGGCAAGAGTATTCTGTCTGCGTCTGACATTAGGGCGATTGTTCGGGTCTTTTATACCTCTTGAAGCTAGACACTCAGTCATCTTTTGTGCTATTGACTTTGATGTGTCGATAGGCTGTATAATTCCACCTTTAGCCACTTCAAAATTAAGATGTTTTCTTGTCGGGTCATAATTTGAAAGACTGTCAGAAGCCTTCATGTCCCACATTTTATCATTCCAATTGCGCTGCTGCTCGTTGCTTTCCGCTTGTGTGATACCACTACTATTGGCGTGTATATCCATCACTTGTTTTCTTTCTGCCATATCTATTTCATGCTAAATTCTAACCGAGCTTGCTCCCCGAAGGAACCTCTATGAGGGGTAGCCTAAAGCGTAAACGAAAGTTAACGCATATTAGGCTATGCGATTTATAAATCGTTTGTCCGCCTAACTGTTTTTTCTACAGAAAGAGCAAGCTCTTTTCTTTATTCATTTGTTGTTATGCCATGTTGTTTGCACATCCAAAAGAACGTGCCGATATTGACCTGTTGATAGTTCCTCCGAAGGAGGTCGGTGAACATTTTGTCTGTCTTGGCAACATTATATTTTGCATTTTGCTGACTGCATATATGAAAGAGAGTCCTGCCATTCTCGCCAAGGGTTACCAAGGCACACCCCACCTTCAACCAGTCATCATATGAGGTGGTGATGTCTATGCCGCGCTCATTTATTTTACGGCAACAAGCATCAACCTCAGCCAAGGTATTTTCACCTTTATATATAAGGTAGGGATGAAAAGAATGATATTTCGGCTTCTCCACATACACACCCTTATACAATGTGGCATCTTCACTTATAATAGGATGCTCGTCATACGACAAGCAACGCAGTCGGGTGATGTCAGAGCAAGCTTGGTCAATCACAATCCCCATCTTACTGAAATCCATCTGAAGTTGACGGAATTGCAACAAGTGCTTTTGTGGATAACGCAACGGAATGATGACAAACAGTCCCTTGCCACTTACGCTTAATGCGCAATAGGCTATTTGTGGAAGCACCGACAAGTCTTGTTTCAACCTCTCCCAATCCTTGATTTCAGGATTGTCCTTCGCATCTATATCCACACATATCAGCCCAGAATGTTGAGATAAGTTGTTCTTTGCTCTTGTTGGGGAAAACACGCCACTTATCGTTGCCTGTGGAAGAGTGCGTTTTATAACATTGCGCTCATCCTTGTTGGCTATTTCCCTCAATTTCATTATTTCGCCTTTGTATTCCTTACAGAAAAGGAAATCTCCTAAAGACGTTGTTGTGCCAATATTGTCTGTTACACCATTATAAACGGATATTTGATTTTGAAAAATGCTCATCTTCTTTCTTGGTTTACTGGTTGCGGTTGCGCTACATGATTACGCTCTCATTATCAGATTGTTGAGACATACCGCAAGCGCAACTCCGCAACTCGGAGTCTTGGTTTATTATTTTGCTTACATATTGACGTGACACACCTATGGCATCAGCCAACTTCTGAATATTGAGTTTCTGCCGTTCCGTACGCTTGACCAATTCCGCTATCAGTTGTGCTTTTGTCAGTTCGTTTGATGAGTAGCCCTTCATCTGTTGCAACATCCTATAACCACAGTCCTCAAAGTAACGCATACACTCTATGCTGTACCGCATTTCTTCTTCTGAGATTATTGTTGATGTCGGCAATGCAAAATATTGCCCTGCGCCAGCATTTTCTCCACAGGAAAGAATGTGAGTAATGGCACACCATTTCTCAACTTGTATTCTGATTTTGGAAAGGACGGATGCCATCCACGGATCGGCATCTCTTTCCTTTTTTCCTGTCTCTTTATTGAACTCAGTTAGGAGAACTTTTGCTTCAGGACTTAACATCAGCTTCATGTCTCCAATAGCACTTTATTTATCAGTCATTTCATACCAGGCGGTTTTGTACATCTCATCAAGCACATTGTCCTTGTACTCCTTTTCTGGAAGAACTTGTGGATAAACATACAGCCAACGCTGCACAAAGCCTTCGTCTGCCCATGATGGCTTGAATGCATTGGCAATGGCACGAGGTTGTATGCCACCCAATATGCACAGAAAGGGATTGGAAATCCATTGAGGCTCCTGTGTCTTTCGGTCAACAGGGAATGGTGTTCCGTCGTAGATGGAAAGGTAGTTGCTGATTTCGCCACTTGAATTATAACGGTTCATGTCATCAAGAAAGCCTTTAATCTCGTCACGATACAGCAACAATCCTGTCTTTGTATTGTCCTTGTCGGCAAGGACTTGATACAATCCTTCTGGAGTAACGTCCGAAACAATCATCCGGTCTCTGACAGGTTCTTCGCCGCCATTTCTCTTGTATTCACGATACTCCTCCTTGAATTTCTTGATGCGCAACTCTTCTTGTTTGAAGATTGGCTCCAACAAGGCTTTTATTGGAGCACTCTTGTTTGAACCGCTTGGAGCGACCACACAGAGCCAATGATTGGGATTGTTGTTATATTTTCCATCGAAAAGCTCTATATGTTTGCCGCATATTGTGCTTACGATGGCATATATGGCTGCCGTTATAAAATCACGGGAGCACTCGAAAACCTCCGCATAATGATTGATAATCCCCTGCACCTCCAAACGCAATCCCCAAATGGGAATCTCCTGCGGTGGCGCTTCAAGGGAATGTGAGGTTATGTTTATCATAACGGCAGCTGCTTTGAAGGGTTAAACACAGCATCTATGTCCGATTTGCGGTAAAGGGCTTTTCGTCCCACCTTTATCGGAGCAGGCCACACACCGTTCTTCACATTACGCCAAAGTGTAGTCTTTGAAACATGATATTTTATGGCGACCTCGTCGGCAGTCATATACTCATCTTCGCCATTGGCATTTCTGCTATTGTCCTCCTTCCATTCAAGGAAAAGTTCCTTCAGGTCGGCGATGTTCAAAACAACCTGTATTTGTGCGTTGTTTGAAAGCTCTTTGATATCCATTGTATTCTGAATTTTTATTGTTATACATCTTGTAAATTTCACTTGAGTTCTCGAGAATTCACAAGCAAAATTATTATGCACAATAGCGAAAGGAAGAAAAAACGTATGAATAACAACTGATTTAAGGGGCAAATAGTGGAATTGGTTCTAACGAGAAGGCAAAATAGAACCAAAGAATAAGGGCATACCAGTGGTCAAACGTGACTCTTGGTATGCCCTTGGCTTATGTCGAATTTTATGTTCTACGAGATTAAATCTCGCTTATTGTTTGCTTTAATATGTCATCATCTATCTGGCGATAGCGGTTAAAAGCACGGCTGCCTTCAACATGTCCGCTCATCTTGCCAACAATATTTGGGTAACGAACAGCCTTGTAGGCAGCACCTACGAAAGTCCTGCGTGCCATATGCGAGCTGGCAACATCACAGATACGTTTCATTTCTGTTTCTCCTGTAGTTGAATTGCGTACAGGAACTATTCTTGTTATGCCACATATCAGGAGTATCGCCTTTATCGCATCGTTGTATTTCTGTGGACTGATAAACGGAAACAGCCTACCATCTTTATCCACTCCATTATATTTATCCACCAACTTCAGCGCACATGGATTTAGTGGAATACGTGGTTTTACTGGTGCATCTTCATCAGACGTCTTGCTTGGCACATACTCCAATATGCCGTCTGTGATATTCTTTGAAGTCAGTGTGCATAAATCTCCCACACGACAACCAACCAGACATTGAAACACAAATATGCCTCTCTGCACCTCCAATGTCTTCAATGGTATTTTCGAGCCGAGTTTTCTGTAATCTAATGATATTATTCGGTATTTAGCGGAATAGTGCAATTGTGTATTTAATTGATAATCAACTATTTTAAGATTTCATAAAATTTCATTAGTTATTATTAAAATGTGCCTATCAGGCGCACACAGAGAAAATCCTAACTGCTTGAAAGTGGGCAGTTAGGATTTATGTTTTACTGTTTCCTTCGTGCAGGTTGCATTTTTGTGTCGCAGTCATAGCGTGCGAAGGTGGTACGCTGACGCCTGCAAAAAGCTGAAAGAAACAGTGACAAGGGGTGGAAATATGGAGAGCTTAACCTAATATCAGGGGCGATTTCGACCCTATGGCCCGACCCAGGTATAAAGGAAAAGTGCTCCTTCCCTTTTTCAAAGTTCTGCCTCTACGGCCTTCTCCACCTTTTTCAGGTCGTCTGTCGGCTCAAAACGGGCCACGACTTCGCCTTCCTTGTTGATGAGAAACTTGGTGAAGTTCCACTGTATGTCGTCCTTCTTCCGTGGCTCGGGGTTGCTCTCGTTATACAGTTTCTCCATCACAGCGGCCAGTTTTGGCTCGTATGAGCCGGTGAAAGGCTTTTCTTTTTTCAGCCATGTGTAGAGTGGCAACTCGCCCTTACCGTTGACGATGCTCTTCTTAAACTGTGGGAAGTCGGCGCCAAACTTGACCGTACAAAACTCCTTGATTTCGGCATCGGTGCCCGGAGCTTGATGGCCAAACTGGTTACAGGGTACATCCAGGATCTCCAATCCCTTGTCTTTCAGGCGATGATACATTGCCTCCAAGTCCTCATACTGTGGCGTGAAGCCGCAGCCTGTGGCTGTGTTGACGATGAGGAGAACCTTACCTTTATACGCATTGAGACTTACTTCGCCTCCGCTTTTGTCGCTAAGACTGAAATCATAAACTGTTTTCATACTCATTTATAGCTTTTTCTTGTAAATATTACAAGCGCAAAGTTACAATTAAATGTACAAGCCGCATCCATCTTACGGATTTTTTAATGTTTGTTATATTCTACTTGCTATAAGCAATGAAACAGCATTGTCCACCTCATTGGTCTTTTGGTCAAGGCTAAAAGCTGAGGGTATAGTTCAGACAGGAGTCGAATCTCGCATGGCTTCCCTCCTGCGACAGCTGGAGCTTTAAGCCAAAGCCATGAAACGGCCCGGCGTTCAACCCCACTGTTGACACCCGATAGTCTTGTTCATGCGCAATGCTCAGCAGGTCATACCTCACGAATGGCAGCAGCCAGGGCGTCAGCCGATACCCCACTTCAGCGCCAAAGGCCACGTCGTTGCTTTCCGACTGATAGACCATCTCGCCACTGGAGAGCCATTTGCCGTGGTCGTAGTTGTAGTCTATGGCGGCATAGTTGCACCATCTGTCTCCTTCCTCATCGCTGTCGAGAAACGCCCCGCGCCCTACGAAGCCCGCCACGCCCAGCCGCAGCGCATCGTTGGGATACCAATCCAGCCGGGCAGCACCCCCATGATTATGGTAATCCTCCACGTCGTGGTCGAGATGAACAAGGTACCCCAGCCAATACCCAATCTTTCCGATCCGTCCCGTCACCGCCACGGCCGTCTCATGCCATTTCAACGGAAGCACACGGCCTTCCGACAAGGGGTCGTACACGGTCAATCCCGTGCCGTAATAGGAGCTGATCAACCCCACAGGGATGTTCAAAATGCCTGCCAGCACACTGAATTTAGGCGAGAACTCTTTTCTCACATAAGCCCAGTTCACACTGTATTCGTCGGAGAAATGCCTGGGCCAGTCGCCGTTTTCCGTCAGATATTCAAACTCCTGCTCAGTGCTCAAGTGCCATCCCTTGCCCAAATGGATGTTCAAGTCGACCACCCCATGTGGGAAATCATAGGTGTTGCGCTCGTCTCCGAAGAAGTTATACCCATAGTTGGCTTCCGTGTAGAAGCTGCCGTCTATCCATCGATGGGCTACGGAATCGTTGTCTTGTGCAAATGTTGCTGTGGCCATGCTGAGCAACAGCGGGGTTAAAGCCATCACCAACGAGCACTTGCTTGCATATTGCCGTGTGCTGCCCCTATATAAAATAGGTATTAAACTGAAGACGTTTGTCATGAATATCTCTCCCTATACATCTTGATTACAAAATTAGTCAAAACACATGGGACACACAAAGGCATCTCTTGTTTTTTCAAGTCAACAACTGCTCATGGTTCAAGAGCCACTCAATGGCAGAAAACACATGAATCGTTTTATTTTCCATCACCACATCACGTGTCGTAGTCATGGCTATCAGCGTCAGCTTCTCACAACGCAAGGCTGTCGAGGCTTTGAGGAGAGAGCTTGTCTCACGGTTAAAGGTCTTGTCATTGTCGATGTCGTAGGCCACCTGTATCAGCTCTACGGCTTTGTCTTGATTGCATACTACGAAATCCACTTCTTTGGACCGCGGAGACGCTTTATAATAGTACACGTCCAAGAAGTCGTTGCTGCATCTTCGCAAAAGTTCTATGAACACAACGTTTTCCAAACGCCAACCGATATTTTCGGGCGCAAAAGAGTTGACACGGTTGTTCTGCAATCCACAGTCCACGATATAGGCTTTGGCATTTCTTATCCTTTCCTTGCTTTTGAACGAATGCTTCATTAGCAACTGAATGAGAAATGCCTGGCGCAAATAGTCCACGTACTTTTTGGCGGTGTAATCCGTTATCTTTAATATTTCGGCAAGGCTGTCATAGTTAATCTCTTGGCAAACATTATTAATTAGGTGGTTGGCTATTTTCCTCAACGCATCCGTATTACGTATTTTGAAACGTTGCTGTATGTCTTTGGAGATGATGGCTTCCATAAGACTCTGCACGTATCCGCGCTTGTTGCGTAAGTTCTGCATTTCCGGGAAACCGCCGTCTTTGATGTAGTCCATAAATGCTTTCTTCCGCTCTGCATCAGCTTTGGTGGTGATACCATTAGTGTCGATATGATGGAAAGCACAATATTCGCTGTAGGAGAATGGAAACAAGTGGATTTCATTGTAACGACCGGTCAGATAGGTGGCCAGCTCGCCACTGAGCAGTTTGGCATTGCTACCCGTCACTACAATGTGCAGGTTGGAACGCAAAAGGCGATTGACGAACAGATGCCAACCCTCCACATCTTGTATCTCATCAAAAAAGATATACCGTACATCGGTGCCATATAGCTGATAGATACAGGAGAGCACCACATTCAGGTCTTCCGTCTGCAGTCTTGCCAAACGGTCATCATCAAAGTTGGCATAGCCGTATCTTACGCCATGCTCCTTCAACACCTTATGGCAAAGCGTTGACTTGCCACTTCGCCGCACCCCAATCACGACTTGAGCAAGTGGACTATCCAACTCAAACAACCCCTCTTCGTTTCTCTTTACCCATTGCTCGGGGTGGTAGTTGCTCACGGTTTCTTTTTGTTCTGCCAATACTTGAAGTATTATCTTTTCTTCCATAAAAAGTTCTTAGCGTTTGATTTATCCTGGGACAAAGGTAAGGAAAGTATTGATACACAGCGAATTATCCAACATAAATTTTGCTAAAATGCACATTTTGAGCCGTTCTACCTCGCTAAAATGCAGATTTTTGGTCGTTCTACCTCGCTAAAATGCACATTTCGAGCCGATTTATCTCGTTAAAATGCAAGTTTTGCGCCGTTCTATCACGCTAAAATACAGGTTTCGAGGAGTGATCAACTAACTGGAAGCGGCATACTGAAAGCAAAAAGCCGCGGCTGCCATCCAAGCAGTCACGGCCTTTATTTATGTTATGCCGGCGCATAGCGCACGGTCAGCAAAGATTACCTCTGCTGGTTGTCATTCCACAAGTTAGAGAAGTTATCTTCCTCATCGTCCTGCTCATAGTCGTCATTCCAAGGCTTGATGCGCTGTTCGCCTCCAGAAGGTTCATTGTTAATACCTGGTTTACTACCTTTCAGCAAGGACTCTGCCTCTATCTTCTGCACTGTGATTTCAGGCTGAATATACTTTTTCATCATTTGATTCCTTTATTCAATTTAAAGTTATACTTATTGAAATCGTTTGTCAGTCGAACTGATTACTTCACAAACTTCTTGCCATTCTGGATGACAATGCCCTTGTAATCCTTTCCTACGCGCTGGCCAGCCAGGTTGTAGAGCGGAGCGTTGACATCGAGCTGACCGTTACCGATGGCCTTGATGTTGGTGGGATCACCGTTGATGATGAATGCCTTGACATCTTTTGCCTGTGCCTTCGAAACCTTCAGGTAAGCTTTGTGCGCACCGTTGGTGAAGGCTGCGCCACTCTCATTATCCCAATAGAAGCCAATGTTCTGGCCGTTGTTGTCCAAAGAGAGCTTATAGAAGTAGTACTTGTCGTCATTCTCAATGTCCTGCTCCTCGTCAGTACCGAAGAGCATGTTGGTATCATCGTCATAACCAGTTGCAGTAGTAGCCTTGAAGGTGTAGTCGCCAGCCTCCAGAGCGTGTACCACAACAGCCTCGCCAGCCGGGATGACTTCACCAGCATTGTAACGGTACGACTCCTCCAGGCCATTGCCAAACTCAGCAGAGTAGGTAGTAGCCTCTGTGTTTTCAGGAACAATCAGCGCGCGGTCGCTGTAATACAACGTAACGTAACCAAACTCGTCCACAGTGAGTGTCACATCCTTCGATGCGGAAGCCGCAGAAGTGTAACTAACAATCATGGAAGTCAAAGCCAGTTTACTCTTTCCTGTATATTCAAGATTAACGCTTTGCTTGTTCAGATCGCCGATGGTCAAATACTTAGAGTTAGGAGTTGTTTCCACTTTAGTGATGACATAACCTGTCGGTACAGCCAGGGTGAGCTTTGCACCGTTATAGATACGTAGGTCAATGCTCTCTGTCCCCTGCCAGAAACGTGTAGCAGTAGAGCCATTTGCAGTCACAGTCAGTGTAACTTTGCCAGCTGTAAAAGAATCACCTTCCGCGAGGTCGCCAGCGGTTGAGCCATTGCTGTCTGAGGTGCCCTCGTGTCCAAGAGCTGTAGGATCAGTGAAGTCGAACGTAGTGCTATCTGTTGCAACAGAACCGTCTATCAGGTTGATGGTGTAAGAAGCCTCAGAAGCAGCGTAAGTGTCGTTGCCAGCGAAAGCAGCGGTGATGGTGGTTGTTCCAACAGTTGTGCCAAGGGTTACTGCACCTGTTGTGGCATCCACAGTAGCTACATCAGTATTAGAAGATGTATAAACCAGTGTGCCAGCCTCGGCAGGAGTCAGCGTAGCGGTAGGAGCTTCGAAGGTGTCACCAATCTTCAAATCGTAGGTCTTGCCGTCAATGCCCTCACCGAAAGTAGTGGTGGTAGCAGTCTTTTGTCCCAAGAACTCAACGATGTAGTTGTCCTTGTCAAGCTCAATGATATCATTGTACTTGGTAAGGACACCAAGAACAAGAACCTTGTCGCCAACCTTCAGCTGGTCGGCAGAAGTGAAGTCGGTGTTGCCGAGATACTTGCCGCGGAAAGCCATGATGCTATTTTCATCGCCCTCGTTGTCCACCAGATAGTAATCGCAGTTCTTGTACTTCACGATGTTCTCAGCAGTCGTCTTGATGGAGCTGACGATACCTTTCACATAAACGTTGTCAGAGGTCTGCTGACCAGCATTAACGATGGCGAGCACATCAGCTACGGTGTAAGGATTTTCCTTCGTGCCGTCGCCAGTAAGTTGAAGAGCCTCAGCAACATTGAGTGTGTAAGAAGCGCTGGAAGCAGCGTAAGTGTCGTTGCCAGCGAAGGCAGCCTTGATAGTAGTCTTGCCTGTTGTGCCAGTAAGGGTTACTGCACCTGTTGTTGCGTCAACCGTAGCAACTTTCTCGTCAGAAGAAGAATAAGTCAGTGTGCCAGCCTCGGCAGGAGTCAGCGTAGCGGTAGGAGCTTTAAATGTGTCGCCCGGCTTCAAGCTGATGGTCTTGCCATCGTAGTCAGTACCGAAAGTAACTGAGGTCTCTTTCTTGGTGTTCTCACCCCAGAACTCAACGATGTAGTTGTTCTTGTCAAGCTCAATGATATCATTGTACTTGGTAAGGACACCAAGAACGATGACCTTGTCGCCAACCTTCAGCTGGTCGGCAGAAGTGAAGTCTGTGTTGCCGAGATACTTACCGCGGAAAGCCATGATGCTATTTTCATCACCCTCGTTGTCCACCAGATAGTAATCGCAGTTCTTGTATTTCACGATATTGTCAGCTGTCGTCTTGATTTTGCTAACGATACCTTTCACATAAACGCTGTCTGTGGTCTGCTGACCAGCATTAACGATAGCGAGCACATCAGCTATGGTGTAAGGATTTTCCTTCGTGCCGTCGCCAGTAAGTTGAAGAGCCTCAGCAACATTGAGTGTGTAAGAAGCGCTGGAAGCAGCGTAAGTGTCGTTGCCAGCGAAGGCAGCCTTGATAGTAGTCTTGCCTGTTGTGCCAGTAAGGGTTACTGCACCTGTTGTTGCGTCAACCGTAGCAACTTTCTCGTCAGAAGAAGAATAAGTCAGAGAGCCAGCCTTGGCAGGAGTCAGCGTAGCGGTAGGAGCATCAAAACTCTCGCCCGGCTTCAAGCTGATGGTCTTGCCATCGTAGTCAGTACCGAAGGAAACGGTAGTAGAGGTCTTGGTAGCGCCACCCTTCTTGTAGATTTCGATTTTGGTGACCTGAGTGTTATGCGAACTAAGCACTTTCAGCGTATAGATATTACCCGCAGCTTGATAAGCCCCGGCTATCTCATACGTGTTCGTTCCCTGAGCACCAGTAGTTTCTGTGCTGGCGGCCTCGTCACCAACAAATATGTTCTGCTTAACACTCGCAGAAGCATTTTTGTTTCCTGTGACAACAATTTTCTCTACATCAAAATCGAAAGCTGGCAAAGAAAGCGTTGCTCCACTCTTTCCAAAGATTAGATAACTGCCACCAAACTTGTGGCCATCGCTGCTTGCACCAAATGAAATCTCATAAGTCCCATTGGTGTAAGTGGCAGCAGTTTTTGTGTAGTCTGTTGGCAGACCCCACGTGTTTTGCGTGAAGTCGAGCGTCACTTCCTGCGCCCACGTCTTTACCCCCCCAAGGTAATCACCAAGAAAAGGAGCATTAAAAACCTTAAATGTTTAACCATAAAAAATTTGAATTATAAAGTTAGAATATATCTCCTTAGTTAATTTTTTGACGTCAACATTGTGGCTCTTCTCCTCAGGCATTCAAGCTGCCCTCGGCGATTTGTTTACGTCCGCAAAGTTATAAAGATTAACGCAGAAGCACAAGCAATTTGGGATATTTATTTGTTTTGTAACCAACTTGTTACATTCGAGCAGCCACTTTGCGCCATAACCCCCCATCGACCGAGAGATTTTTGCCCCAGATTGCCGTTAGTTTCGTGCAGGTCGCCTTTTGGTGTGGAAGGCATAGCGGGCTTTGGCAAAACACATACGGCAGCAAGATGGCGGAAGAAACAGTGACAAGGGATGGAATGAAGGAAGGCCTTTGTTTTTCTTGTCGTTCGGCCCAATGACCAATTGGGGGATTATCCTTCCGCAACGTTAAACTATCCCCTACCCTCTTCGTCTAAACCCCATAACAACCAAAAGCGAAAGACTATGATTTTGACAACCACTCCCCAGATAGAGGGACACCCCATCCGCGAGTATCGCGGCGTGGTGACGGGCGAAGCCATCGTGGGCACCAACTTCCTCAAGGACTTCATGGCCAACCTGCACGACTTCTTCGGCGGGCGCAGCAAGTCGTATGAGGACGTATTGCGCGAGGCAAAGGACACCGCCATGAGCGAGATGGCCAGCCGCGCCGGGCAGTTGGGCTGCAACGCCGTGGTGGGAATCGACCTCGACTACGAGACCGTGGGGCAGAACGGCTCCATGCTGATGGTCACTTGCAGCGGCACCGCCGTGGTGTTGTAGGGCGAAGCCCACTCCTTGCGTGATGGCGGCGCGGCGGCGCCGCGCCTTCACCGCGGCTGGTACCCAGCCTCATCGGCCGCACCCGTTGCCCAAACGCCCATCGCTCCCCGCCTTGGGCGGCGAAAGCTGAAGGCAAGAGCCGGCCGCCACCCTGCTGCCTCCGCCGGGGCGGCGGCACCGTGGGGCGGCGGCAGCACGGCTACAACCACTCCACGCCCACGCCTTCTGCCAGGCTGTCCTCCTTCTTTCCGCCCTGCGACCGCTTGCCCGCGGGCACAAATGCGCAGCGCACCGCCTTGACGTTGCGCCCCAAGTGGAAGTCGTCCTTGTCCGCCACCGCCTCGCTCTCCACGCTCAGCCGGAAGCGGCCCACGCCGTCGAGCACCACCGTCTTGCCCATCTGGAGCTGCTGGCGCATCTCGTCGACCAGCGCCACGACCAGCCCTTGCACGTCGGCCTTGGTAAAGGTGCTGTTGCGCTGAATCCTCTCCGCCAGCTCCTCGGTCGTCACATCGCCCATGTTCACCGTCCGGGCGTACCACTTGCCGGCGCGGTTGGCTTCCTTAAACTTACTCTTCTCCAGTCTCACTTTGATAGCCATCGTCTTCTCTTTCTATGTTGATACTCTTGTTTTTCACCGCATGGAGCCTACGCCCCCATCGGCCGGAATGGCAGCTTCGGCCGCGCCCGCAATGCCTCGGCGCTGCCCTCGAGTCCCCATGCCACTGCAAAGGTAGCACAAAGGAGGCAGAATGGCAAGGAAAAATAAATTAAAAATCTGAAATTTTTAATTTAAAAATCTAAGAAAAATAAATTAAAAATTCGCCCCGTTTCGGCAGCCATCCCCTGCGATGGGTAATCCCCCAACCGGTGATTATGCCGAAACAAGCTAAACAATGGGGCTTATTCCCTCATCCCGCCCCTTGCCTGCCCCACTTGGAACATTTTTCCCGTAAATATTTTACGGAGAAATAAATGTTTCGTAACTTTGCAGCATATCATTTCAAAATCGTCAATATTAGCTATGCTAACAAGGTTTACCGTTAAGAATTATCGTGGATTTGCTGACCACATAGCGTGGGATTTGTCGCATGAATGTTAAGAATTAGATTATGAGCACAATAGTAATTGATACCAACATTTATAAGGGTGCTGAAATTTATGCCAAGATGCATAATATCAGCATTAAGGAACTCGTAGAAAAAGCAATACAGAACGTTGTTGGGCCAGGGGATTCTTCTTTCAAATTAAAGGAAGAAAATGAACTTTCACCAGAAATAAGAAGTCTTATCGGCATTGCCCAACCATCAAAAGATATTAACGACATTAATGGCAGGGAGGCTCGTAGTGAATACCTTTCAGAAAAATATTCGCTATGATGAATGTTTTTATTGATACTTAATAATAACCCGAAACAAAAAGGATTTTCCACAAGATGGGGAGATTCCCATTCTTACTCCTCAAGAGTTTTTTGACAAGTTCTCTAAAGATTTGAAATGGTAAAACCATTGAAAAAGCAAAAATAGGAGGTTCTTTCTAAGCCAAAGATAATGTACCCAAAATTGGCTTTCTTGAACAATCTCTTGAAAGATAATTTTTTGGATTATAGAAATCCTCCTGTATGTTAGAACACAAGTAACCATTTCCATAAAGGAATGAGTTCTATCTGAAAGTCTTCTTTCTCTGCAATACGCTCTTCGTCCATGGTAACAACCATCATTCTTTTGATGGTCTGGACAGACGACAGCTTAATAAGCCCATCCGTTTCCCGCTTGAAAGTATCAGCATCAGCCATTGAATATGACACTTGTACTGCCAAGCCCTCTTCAGGAACGACAAAGTCTACTTCTGCATTCTTGCTATTCCAAAAATAACTTCCATCACCATATTTACGCCTGAGCGTTACCGCCACTATGTTTTCAAGCAAAGACGTGTTGGCATTTATAAGAAAAAGATGCAGCAATCCGTTGTCCGTGAAATAATACTTGCGGTTGGATTCCTTGTCCTGCAACTTACCATACAGATTCTCATAAGGCAATATAAGCCAACTCTCGACCATGTATCCAACATAATCTATTGCGGCATCCGTGCTGAGCTTTTTCCCCGTGGTACTGACTATGCTTGCTATTCTACTATACGAGAGAGGCTGCTTTACACTCTCCGCCATCTTGCGTATCATCACGCGCAATGCAAAATCGTTACGGATTCTGTATCTTGCAACCAAGTCGCCAAAGAATATCTTACTGAACAGATTGCTCATCCATGAGCGAGGTTCTTTCATGCCTACAGTTTCCGGCAAGCCGCCATGCTGAAAATACACATTAGCCAGTTTCACCATCTGCTTCCCATACTTAAAAGTGGAATTCTTTTCATTACTATTAATGCCGTTAGCTTTCAAATATTCTTTAAACGAATAGGGGTACACCTCATGTATCATATATCTTCCACCAAGCGTAGTGGCGATCTCGCTACTAAGCATTTTGGCATTGCTGCCAGTAATATATACTTGATATTTTTGGTCGGCTAATCTTCTGGCAAACTTCTCCCACTTATCCACCAGTTGTATTTCGTCCAAAAAGAATATGGGGCGGTTGTCGTACATTTCTTCGTAGCACGTCTTTATCAGGTCAAGGTCACTAACGTCCAAAGAGTCTATTCGGTCATCCTCAAAATTGAAATACAATATTTCTTCTTTCTTATGTCCTTGTGCTATCAGTCGCTCTATACGCTGGAACATTAAGTAGGATTTTCCTGCGTGTCTCAAGCCCACAAATACATAATTAAGTCCGTCCACAAATTCCACATCACGAGGAATGAGCTCCACTTGTGACACGAAGTCTTGGTATTCAGAAATGAGCACTTTTATTAGATCTTTTGTCATATACTTCTTGTTTTAACGCTTTGTCTATTTTGCAAAGGTATTTATTTTGTCGTTTATAAACGATAAAATAAGCACGAAAACGTCGTTTATGCACGACAAAATGATTCGCAACAGATGAAAAGCCTCTTAAACAAAAGCGTTTTTGTATAATCCTTTGCCCCCACAACAGGCTGTCCATCGCCGTGGAATGCGTCCACCAGCCGTGGCGACGGGAGCGCATTGGCCTAAGAAAAAGCAAGATTCGTTGAATAGATTTGTCCGTCGCCCGTGCTTTTCATACCTTTGCAGCCAAGGTAATCAACGGAAAGAAGACCATGTCAAAAGAACGCATCATCAACTTTCTCCAGCGCCATCGCGAGCTGGTCGTCTACACCTTCGGCTGGGGCATCGTGCTGCTCAGCCCCTTTCTGGTCATGTATCTGCGGTCGCGCAGCAGCGATGACCCTCAGCCTCTTGCGGCATACAACTACGTTTGGCTGACGTTGGGCACGTTTCTCGTCTTCTTCCTGTTTCACAACCGCTTCCTCGCACCGCTCTTCTTCCGTCGCCACAAGGGCCGCTACTTCCTCTTCTCCGTCCTGCCGGTCGTCCTGCTCGGCGTGCTGCAGTATGTTTCGTTTCCCGCCTTCAACCCTCCTCCCCCCGGCAAGCGTCCGCACCACGAGGTGGTGGTGCGCGACCGTCAGGGCAAGACCGTCAGGGGCATCGAGGTGTGGGAGCTGCGCATTCCGGCGACGAGCATCGTGGAGCGGATCGACTTGGGGAGCCTGTTTGTGCTGATGCTGATGTTTGGCGTGAACCTTGGGGTGAAGATCTACTTCCGGAGCGAGGACACGGCGCGCGAGCTGATGCTGCTTCAGCAGGACCGGATGGCGAGCCAGCTGAAGTATCTCAAGGCACAGATCAACCCCCACTTCTTCATGAACACGCTCAACAACATCCACGCGCTGGTGGACATCGACCCCGAGCGGGCACAGTCGTCCATCATCCTGCTGTCAAGGATGATGCGCTATGTGGTCTATGAGAGCGACAGCAACTCCATTCCGATGGCGCGCGAGGTGGAGTTTCTGTCCAACTACATCACACTGATGCGCCTCCGCTTCACCCAGCGCGTCCACCTCGACGTCGACATGCAGCCGCAGATGGGTGGCGAGGTGCCCCCGCTGCTGTTTGTGATGTTTGTGGAGAACGCCTTCAAGCACGGGGTGAGCTACCGCCACGACACCCATATCCGCATCGTGGTGGAGCCGGTGGGCGAGCAGATCCACTTCTTCTGCGAGAATCCTAAGGCCGACTGCCAGGAGGATATGCAGGGGGGCGTGGGGCTGCGCAACGTCCGCAAGCGGCTCGACCTCATCTATGGCGACCGCTACACGCTCCGCATCGACGACGAGCCGGGCCGCTATGCCGTCGACCTGACGCTCCCCATGGAGATGGGGTGAGCACCTGTCGGGCTGTATACCCATAACGGTAAAACCACGAGAAAACCAATAGCCGACGGGATAAAGTAACATAACACACGTATTTTAACACACGAAGCAAGCGCAATTCAAAAGTAAATGCTTATTTTTGTATAAGATAAGCTGCACTCGGCAATCTGAGAGCAAGCTCTCATTGCGCTCGTTGGCATTATCTTTGCAGGAAAACTACAAAATAACAAGTCAAGTGATACTTAAAATTGAATTGGAAAACTTCTTCTCCATTAGAGATCAAGTAAGAATTGATTTCCGAGCAGCCAATATCCATACGAAATATGCTCGTGAGTTAAGGCACAATGTAATGGACTGGGACGGGGTACCAGTATTAAAGTCTGTCGGCCTGTTTGGCCCGAATGCATCCGGCAAGTCCAACATCATGAAGGCTGTTGATTTCTGCTGTAGGCTAATACTCCACTCACACCTTAACAATGAAGGGGCTGTTTTCAATTTTGAACCATTTAAGTTGGATGGCTATCAAGAGAAGCCGAGTAAATTTTTGATGGATTTCGTGTGTGATGATGTGGAATACGAATATTCTTTTGAACTGACCAAAACAAAAATTATATCAGAAAGCCTTTATCACTACCCTGTGGGTAGAAGAGCAAAAGTGTTCATCCGTGATGCCAATGGCAAATATAGTTTTGGTACAGGTGTCATCGTCAAACCATCAGATGTCGCATTGAATACCAGTGACAAAAATCTGTTTCTTAGCCGGGCAAGTTCCATGAATCGAGAGATTGCGCAGAAGCTCTACCGCTACTTTCTCAACCAATTTCTTTTGGGCTTGGTGAACGTTAATGAGATGATGGTTCTTGATAGTTTCAATACCTATAAAAAAGTTATACTCAAGGCGCTTGAAATATGCGATATCAACATAACAGACATTGAGGCTCGGAAGGAGCAGATTCCTGCACCTGTAGCTACGCCAGGACAGGGAGAGCTTTCGTTTAAACTCGTTGATGTACTCAAGTTCAAGACTTTCCATCGCGACCAAAAGGATGTGATGTTCGATTTGGACATAGAAGAATCCCATGGCACAAGGAAACTTTTCCAAATATTACTTCGATTGTTGGATGTCGTTAAGAACAGAAAGGGCATCATGATGGACGAGTTTGACATGGGACTGCACACCCGATTGGCAGACTTTATCCTTGATCTTATTCATGCATCGGAAGGTAGTCAACTTTTGTTCTCGTCGCATAACACCAATTTGATAGATGTCAAGAGATTGAGGAGAGACCAAATCGTCTTTGTCAACAAGTCGGAAAATGGAGGAACAGAAGTATATTCTCTGTATGACTTCAAGGATTTCCGAGAGAATATGGATGCAGAAAAAGGGTATATTCAAGGGCGTTTCGACGCTGTGCCGTATGTTGACTCTTCAGTGGAAAACATCAAACAACTATTGGAGGAATAGGCATGGGATGCAGAAGGGAAAAAACGCCCAAGAAACGAATGCGCAAAATCGCCCTGGTAATATGCGAGGGGGAAACAGAAGTTGGCTATCTTAACCTCATCAAGCAGTGGTATAAGTCTCCTGTACGTATCGTTTCACACATTGAAGGGTCAAGAATCACCCCATCTTGTTGATAAGCATGCACGAGAACTAAAAATCTCTGCTTTCGACAAAGTAGATACGTTTCTCATGTATGATATGGATGTACCATCCATCAATACCAAACTCAGGGCGTGCAAAGCTCAATTATTATTGAGTAATCCTTGCTTCGAGATATGGTTGCTTCTGCACGCAAAAGACCAGAGAACTGGATTAAGCTCTGACGCTGTCATTAAGGAATTAAAGAAAAGCTCCCCTGTATGGCACAATTACAACAAGGCGCTCTATACTGACACACAGAAGGCATTTCTAAAAGTACACCTTGAAGAAGCTGTCAGTAGAGCCAAGGCGCTAAAGGAATTTCAAAATCCTTCTTCTCAAATTTACAAGCTATTGGAAAAATTAGAGGACAAATAGTAGAAGAAGTCTGTGGAAATATAAATTTGGCACTCAACATCAAAATGGAAACAATTCGGTTGTGGGTGCTTTTGTCTTTGCCATACATAGTTTTTTTTACCATAAGGCCCCGACACTTGGGGCAGGACGGCGCACCACAAACATTGGAGCATGAAGAAAGGGAGGCCCTTTCGGGCTTCCCTTCCTATGGTGTGTATTGAAATTTTTTAATTTTTAATGAATCAGACGATACCCTGATCGAGCATTGCCTTGGCGACTTTCATGAAGCCGGCGATGTTGGCACCCTTCACATAGTCGATGTATCCATCGGCCTCAGTACCGTACTTGACGCACTGCTCGTGGATGGAAGACATGATGTGGTGAAGCTTCTCGTCCACCTCCTTGGCGGTCCAGTGGAGGCGGATGCTGTTCTGGGTCATCTCAAGGCCAGAAGTAGCCACGCCACCGGCGTTGACTGCCTTGCCCGGAGCGAAGAGCTGCTTGGCCCCAACGAATGCCTCGACAGCCTCGGTGGTGCAACCCATGTTGCTCACCTCGACGACGCAGATCGGCTTGCGGGCCAGTATCTTCTTGGCATCGTCGCCGTTGAGCTCGTTCTGGATGGCGCAAGTCATGTAGATGTCGGCCTCAGCCTCCCAAGGCTTCTTGCCGGCGAAGAAGGTAGAACCAGCGAACTTGTCGGCATAAGGAGCGCAGACGTCGTTGCCGCTGTTGCGCAGCTCGAGCATGTACTCGATCTTCTCGTCGTTCAAGCCGGCGGGATCGTAGATGTAACCGTCAGGACCAGAGATGGTAACGACCTTTGCGCCCAGCTCGGTAGCCTTCTTGGCAGCACCCCAAGCAACGTTGCCGAATCCGGAGATGGCCACGGTCTTGCCCTTGATGTCGATGTTGCGGGTCTTCAGCATGTGCTCAACGAAGTAGAGAGCGCCGAAGCCTGTGGCCTCAGGACGGAGGATAGAGCCACCGAACTCATAGCCCTTGCCGGTGAGTGTGGCACCGTGGAACTGGCTGGTGAGCTTCTTGTACTGTCCGAAGAGGTAGCCAATCTCGCGGCCACCCACACCGACGTCGCCTGCGGGGACGTCCTCGTCCGGGCCGATGTACTTGTAAAGCTCGCTCATGAAGGCCTGGCAGAAGCGCATAATCTCAGCGTCGCTCTTGCCGCGGGGCGAGAAGTCGGAGCCACCCTTGCCACCACCCATGGGGAGTGTGGTGAGGGCGTTTTTGAAGGTCTGCTCGAAGCCGAGGAACTTCAGCGTGTCGAGCTTCACGGCAGCGTGGAAACGGAGACCGCCTTTGTACGGGCCGATGGCGCTGTTGAACTGAACGCGGTAGCCGATGTTCACCTGCACCTCGCCTTTGTCGTCGACCCAAGGCACGCGGAACATGATTACGCGCTCCGGCTCGACCATACGCTCGATGATTTTAGCCTTCTCGAACTCGGGATGCTGATTGTAAACATCGACGATGGAGAGCAGTACCTCGTTTACGGCCTGCAGGAATTCCTTCTCACCTGGGTGCTTTTGCTCCAGGTCTCTCATGATTTTCTCTACTTCCATTGTAATCTTGAATGTTTAAGTTGTTTATGGTCTTGTTGTTTATTTCGTGGGCAAAAGTAGAGAATTAAATCCACACCGCCAAATCATTTTGCGGAATTTTTTCACAAGAAAATTCATTTTTGCCGCGCATCAAGGCGGTCATTCAGCCCCTTTTGTTTCCAAAACGGAGACAATAGATGTTATTTGCGACCAATTGTGAGGGGATTTACCTTTAATTTTCGTACTTTTGCGCAAAACAAAATAAATCCTAATGAAAAATCAGCTGCCCGAGAAGTGGAGCAAACTCATCCTGAAAGACGTGTCGTTTGCCAACCTGATGATGCGCCGCATCTATAACGTGCTCATCGTGGCCAACCCCTACGACGCCTTCATGCTGGAGGACGACGGCCGCGTGGAGGAGAAAATCTATAACGAGTACACGCGCCTGGGGCTGCGCTACCCGCCCACCTTCACGCAGGTATCGACGATAGAGGAAGCCGGGAAGGTGCTGCAGTCGGTGAGCATAGACCTGGTGATCTGCATGCCGGGCAACGCCGACAACGACGCCTTCGACGTGGCGCGCGCCGTCAAGGCCCGTTTCCCCAACACGCCCTGCGTGGTGCTCACCCCGTTCAGCCACGGCATCACCCGGAGAATGGAGCATGAGGACCTGAGCATCTTCGACTATGTGTTCTGCTGGCTGGGCAACACCAACCTCATCCTGTCCATCATCAAGCTCATCGAGGACAAGCTCAACATCGACAACGACATCCGCGAGGGAGGCGTGCAGATGATTCTGCTTGTGGAAGACAGCATCCGCTTCTACTCCTCCACCCTGCCCAACCTCTACAACTACCTGCTGAAGCAGAGCCAGAACTTCTCCACCGAGGCGCTGAACCCCCACGCCACGACGCTGCGGATGCGCGGAAGACCCAAGGTGATGCTTGCCCGCAACTACGAAGAGGCGTGGCATATCTATAATAAGTATAAGGACAACTGCCTCGGCGTGATCTCCGACGTACGCTTTCCCCTTGCCCCTCCCCACCTGCAGGGAGGCTTCTATGCCAACGACAAAGACCCCGAGGCGGGGCTGAAGCTGCTCCGAGCCATCCGCAAGGAGGACGAATACCTGCCGCTTATCGCCGAAAGCTCCGAGAGCGACAACCGCGCAAAGGCCGAGGCGGAGGGCTTTTGGTATGTGGACAAAAACTCAAAGAAAATCAGCGTGGACCTGCGCAAGATTCTGGAGGAGCACATGGGGTTTGGCGACTTCATCTTCCGCGACCCGAAGACCAAGGCGGAGGTGGCGCGCATCCACAACCTCAAGGAACTGCAGGACAACATCTTCAAGATACCCCGCGACTCGATGCTCTACCACATCAGCCGCAACCACATGAGCCGCTGGCTGGCGGCACGCGCCATCTTTCCCGTATCGGAATACCTGAAGGGCATTACGTGGCACAAACTGCAGGACGTAGACTTGCACCGCGAGATCATCTTCAACGCCATTGTGCAGTACCGAAGGATGAAGAACCAGGGCGTCGTGGCACTCTTCGACCGCCGGCGCTTCGACCAGTATGCCCACTTCGCCCGCATTGGCGACGGGTCACTGGGGGGCAAGGGGCGCGGACTGGCCTTCCTGGACAACATCGTGAAGCGGCATCCCGAGCTGAACCAATATGCCAACGCAACGGTACAGATCCCCAAGACGGTGGTGCTGTGCACGGATGTGTTTGACGAGTTCATGGAAAAGAACGACCTTTACCCCTTCGCCCTGTCGGATGCGTCGGACGAGGAGATTCTGCGGGCGTTCCTACGCGCCCAGCTTCCCGACGACTTCATCGGCGACTTCCATGCCTTCTTCGCCGCCACCAACGCGCCGATAGCCGTGCGCTCCAGCTCGTTGCTGGAGGATTCCCACTACCAACCCTTCGCCGGAGTGTATGCCACCTACATGATTCCCTTCCTGGAGGACAAGGAGGAGATGACGAGGATGCTCGCCTGCGCCATCAAGGCGGTGTATGCGTCGGTGTTCTATCGCGACTCAAAGGCGTATATGCGGGCTACGAGCAACGTCATTGACCAGGAGAAGATGGCCGTGGTGCTGCAGCAAGTGGTGGGAAAGCAGTATGACGGCCGCTTCTACCCGAACATCTCCGGGGTGATCCGCTCCATCAACCACTACCCCGTGGGCAACGAGAAGGCCGAGGAGGGCGTGGCCTCGCTGGCACTGGGACTGGGGAAGCACATCGTGGAGGGCAGGCAGTCGCTGCGCCTGTCGCCCTATCATCCGAGCAACGTGATGCAGATGAGCGAGCTGCACACCGCACTGACGCAGACGCAGACCGACTTCTACGCCATCGACACGCGCCACACGGGGGAAGACTTTCAGGTGGACGACGGCTTTAACATCCTCAAATTGGGGGTGAAAGAGGCCGAGAAGGACCATGCACTCCACTTCATCGCCTCGACCTACGACCCGCAGGACGATGTCATCCGCGACGGACTGTGGGAGGGAGGGCGCAAGATCATCTCCTTTGCCGGCGTGCTGAGCCAGGGTGTGTTCCCTCTTCCCGAGCTGATGCGGCTGTCGATGCGCCTCGGTGCGGACGCAATGAAACGGCCGGTGGAGATAGAATTTGCCTGCAACCTGAACGCTGACCGCACCGGCGCGCTGTATCTGCTCCAGATACGACCCATCGTAGAGGAAAGTCATGCGCTCGTGGCGGGCCTGTCGCAAGTGGACGACAGCCTGTGCCTGCTCCGCAGCGACATGACCTTGGGTCATGGAGAGACGGACGAGGTGCGCGACGTGGTGTATGTGAAGACCTCCGGAGGATACAACCCACTGGAAAACAAGGAGGTGGCGGAGGAAGTGGAAGCCCTCAACCGCCAGTTTGTCGCCCAAAAAGGCCGCTATGTCCTCATCGGTCCGGGCAGATGGGGGTCGAGCGACCCCGGATTGGGCATTCCGGTGAAGTGGGCATCCATCTCCGCGGCGAGCCTAATCGTGGAGTTAGGCATCGAAGGCTACGAGATAGAAGCCTCACAGGGCACGCATTTCTTCCAGAACCTCACCTCGTTTGGGGTGGGCTACTTCACCATCAACGCCTGGCGCGGGGAAGGAATCTGCCATACCGACTGGCTCGACGCGCTCCCCGCCGTGGAGGAGACGCGCCATGTGCGCCACGTGCGCTTCCCCCATGCGCTCCGCATTCTCATCGACGGGCAGAAGCAGCAGGGTCTTGTGGCAGTGGACAAGGCGGATAGGGAAAAGGGATAATAAGCCCCAACTGGCAATAAAACGGGATGGTGTCCCGTCCTACCTTCCTCATTCCGCTGGATCAGAGGAAGGTAATCTTGCCAAAAGAAGACGGGCGGTGGAAGTCGGGGTGGTCACATTCAACGGGGCTCCACGACAGGAAGTGGGGCCGGGCGAGCTTGTCACCACACTTATAGAAGTTGGCGCGCATCGTCATGCCGCGCGGATTGCGCAGGTGATGGGCTGTGAGCACGTCGAGAGGAATCACCAATGCGAGCTGCCAGGTCTGCCTTCCCTTCTGCTCGGGGAAAGCCTTACGCCCAAATGAGGACCAACGCTTGACGCTGTGGTACTGGCTTGGGGGCACTTGCTGCCGTCCTTCACGCCCCGTACCGTAGGCTATGTACATCTTCTCGGCCGCATTGCACTCAAAATTGTAATACGGTCCGCCACTGAAAGGCTGGAGAAAGAACTCGCAGCAACTGTCTTCCCACACCCTTCCGCCATCGTCCTTGGCCACTGCGGCGACGCTGTCCTCCTGCACTACGTAGTGGAGCAGCAGCTTGTCGTCGTAATAGGCCAGCCTGAATTTGGCCTCGGGCTTGTACGGATATTGCGCTGACCAGTTGGCATAGGTCAGGTCGGTGAAGGGCACTTTGGCCTTGTCGAGTGCATCTGGCACCTGACTCGCACGAAAAGGAATCGTGGTGACGCGGTGAATAACTAATAATTGCATGGTCAAAAGTTTTTTATTCTTTGTTTTTTGAGGGAAGCATGAGTAGTGCAGAAAGAGACTTTCTGCGTCAAGTCAGCCCAACTTGAGCCAATTTCCGCGTGCGATGCGCCACAGGAAGAGCAGCCCCCGCACGGTCAGCTCAATGGCCATGGCCACCCATACGCCCCGAAGTCCGAAGTGAGGCGCCATGGCAGCGGCAAGCGTCAGACGCACAAACCACATCGAGCCGAGGTTGATGAGGGACGGCTTCAGCGTGTCGCCCGCCCCCACGCAGACGCTGTAGGACACGATGGCGGCAGCGAAGAACGGCTCAACGAAGGCCTCTATGCGAAGCACCTCCGTGCCCAAGGCACGGATTTCGGGCACAGGCGAGAGCAGACCAATCATCTCTGGGGCGAAGATATACATCACCGCGCCCATCAATGCCATGACCGCCATGCCCGTAATGATGGTCATCTTGGCAAAGGAACGGCAGAGGTCGGCACGCCGCGCGCCCACACTCTGCCCGATAAGGGTGGTGGCCGCGTCGCCGATGCCGTAGCCGGGCATGTAGCAGAGGCTCTCCGCCGTGACGGCAAAGGAGTTGGCGGCAATGGCGAAATTGCCCAATGGCGCGACAATCGTGGTGGAAACGACCTGCGCACCGTTCATCAGCAGATACTGGAGGGCCATGGGGGCACCCAGACTGCAGGCATGGCGGATGTAGTCCCAGTTCCATACAAACCGCTCCTTGTCCTGCCGCCATGCCAATATCTTGCTTCGGAACACGGCAAAGTAGAACAATGGCACCGCCGCAGTGACGAAAGCCATGAGCGTGCCCAACGCCGCACCCTCCACACCGAGGCCCAATCCCCAGACGGTGAAGTCGCAGCCGAGGAAGGTAACGGTGCGGGTGGGGAAGATAAAGAAAAAGTTGAAGAACACGTCGAAGACGCACATGAGCACCGCAATGGCACTGGGGCGACGCACATCGCCGCTCACCTTCAGCATCGAGGAGGAGAGGTGCTCGACCAAATGGCCGGGGACGGCAAAGGAGAAGATGAGAAAATACATTGCCGCATCGTGCTGAATGTCGGCTCCGCCGCCCAACCAACGGGGCAAAGGGAAGGCAATCAGTGCGGCGATGACCATCAACAGGAGACCGATGAGAAGGCCAAAGGCATAGCCATGGCGCATGACGGCACGGGCACGGGAGAAATCATTGGCTCCGATAAAGTGGGCAGCCTGCACGCTGAATCCCATGGAGGTGGCACCAACCAGCGACCCAAACAGCCACGTGGCAGGCTCGACAAGACCGATGGAGGCCGAGGCCGCCGCACCGAGGCTGCCCACCATCGATGCGTCGATGTAGAACATCAGCACCGTGGTGACCTGGGCGAGGATGGAGGGTATGCTCAACTGGACGATGAGGTTCATCTTCTCACCGCCCGTAAGCGTGTCGCCGGCACGGAGCTTGGCCAGCAACGTGTCCGTGACCTTCTTGGAAAGCCTTGTCCCCGTCACCTCGTTGCTGTCCCTGTCAACGGCAGACCTCCACCATACGGAGGTCGAAAATCAGGTCGGAATAGGCGGGGATGGATGCGCTCGACTGCTCCTGTGAGCCATAGCCCAGCGTGAACGGCACATAGACCATCCAGTGATCGCCCGCCCGCATCTTCATCGCGGCAGTGGCGAAACCGTCGGTGAGGCTGTTGATTTTAAGTATTGTGGGGTTGGAGGACACCGGACTGAAGGTGCCACTGTAGGACGCATCGAAGCGATAGCCTGCCGTGTAGGTGGCCGATGGTATCAGGTGACCCTCATAATGCACCTTCACCGAGTCGGTAAAGGCGGCATAGTCCGTGCCCGTACCGTCCTCCAGCACATGGACAACGATGTACTGCATGGGGCTGTACTTAACCTCTCCATGGGTGGGATCGAGTCCTTCGATGGCCCAACTGGGGATGATTTTCCATGTCGAATCGCCCTTAGCGATGCGGTCTTGGGTGGCCGAGTAGAGGTTGTCCCAGTAAGTTACGTTCTTCGTTTGCCAGTCGGCGAACTCGTCAACGGTGTCTTCGTTGTTGTCGGAACAGGAGACAAGGCACAGCATGAGTGCCATCAGAAAGAGCGACGGGAACAGAAATGTGATCTTCTTCATCTTGTCATAAAGCGGAAGTCGCCCGGCCACGCCCCCTCCCCCACAAAAGAAAACGGGGAAAGTGGGCATGGGTGGGCGACTATGGAAAATGGATTACTGCAACTTCTTCAGCAAACTGGTGATGCTTACGCGGTCTTCGATGATCTCACGGAGCTTCTCCACGGGCACGCGCTCCTGCTTCATCGTGTCACGATAGCGCAGCGTGACCGTGTTGTCGGCGAGGGTATCGCCATCGACGGTGACGCAGAACGGCGTTCCGATGGCATCCTGCCGGCGGTAACGCTTGCCGATAGAGTCCTTCACTTCGATGTGTGTGTAGAAATGGAACTTGAGACTGTCGGCGATTTCCTGTGCCTTCTCAGGCAGTCCGTCCTTGTTGACGAGCGGCAAGACGGCGCATTTGACGGGTGCAAGGGGCTCCGGGAGGCGCAAAACGACACGCTCCGATCCGTTTTCGAGCTTCTCCTCGGTGTAGGAGTGGCACAATACGGAGAGGAACATGCGGTCAACGCCAATGGAAGTCTCCACATCATACGGCGTATAGCTCTCGTTGGTATCGGGATCGAAATACTTAATGGAGCGGCCGGAGAACTTCTCGTGTTGCGAGAGGTCGTAGTCCGTGCGCGAATGGATGCCTTCCACCTCCTTGAAGCCAAACGGCATGCGGAACTCTATGTCGGTGGCGGCGTTGGCATAGTGGGCCAATTTCTCGTGGTCATGGAAGCGATAGTTCTCATCTCCCATCCCTAATGCCTCGTGCCAGGCCAGCCGCTTCTTCTTCCAATAGCTGAACCACTCCATCTCCGTGCCCGGCTTGCAGAAGAACTGCATCTCCATCTGCTCAAACTCGCGCATCCGGAAGATGAACTGACGGGCCACAATCTCATTGCGGAAGGCCTTACCAATCTGGGCAATGCCAAAGGGCAGCTTCATACGGGAGGTCTTTTGCACGTTAAGATAGTTGACAAAGATGCCCTGTGCGGTCTCCGGCCGCAGGTAGATGGTGTTGTTGGCATCGGCAGCCGCGCCAAACCGTGTGGCGAACATGAGGTTGAACTGGCGCACGTCGGTCCAGTTCTTCGTGCCGCTGATGGGGCAGACGATGCCTTCGTCGAGGATAATCTGCTTCAGTTCCTTCAGGTCGGGACCCTGCATGGCCGCCGTGTAGCGCGCATGGAGGGTGTCGCGCTTCTTCTGGTGCTCCAATACACGGGGATTGGTGGCACGGAATTTTGCCTCGTCGAAGCTGTCGCCGAAGCGCTTGGCGGCCTTTTTGACCTCCTTCTCTATTTTATCGTCGTACTTGGCAATCTGGTCTTCGATGAGATTGTCGGCACGATAGCGCTTCTTGGAGTCGCGGTTGTCAATCAACGGGTCGTTGAACGCATCGACATGGCCGCTGGCCTTCCACACCATGGGGTGCATGAAGATGGCCGCATCTATACCGACGATGTTGGAGTGGAGCAGCACCATGGACTTCCACCAGTACTCCTTGATATTGTTTTTCAGCTCCACGCCGTTCTGGCCGTAGTCGTAAACGGCGGCGAGACCATCATAGATTTCTGAACTTGGAAAGACGAAGCCGTATTCCTTGCAGTGGCTTACAATCTTTTTGAATACATCTTCCTGTGCCATAATGCTTCTTGATTTGAATATTATTTACTTGCAAAGGTACTGTTTTTCCACCGAACGGGGCGCCATAGGGCGTGAAAACTTACTAAAGACCATTCCGAAGCTTCCTTTGCGGGGTGTTGGTGCGGAGTCGAGGACCGCTACTTGCCGACAAATTTACTCTCGATGTACTTCTGGAACGCATCGCGGTAGAGGTCGCCCACGGGCACTTCCTGATCATTGTCGAGCGTGATGCGGCTCTTGTTGATTTCCTGGATGCGCCGCAGGTTGACCATCCATGACCGGTGGACGCGCATGAACGAAGAGTGGGGCAGCCGCTCCTCCAGCTTCTTCATGCTCATGAGCACCACCACAGGGCGTTCGCGGCTGACCAGATGAATCTTCAAGTACTCACTCATCCCCTCCACGCAACGTATATCGGACACCTTGACGCGCATCACCTTGTACTCGGTCTTGAGGAAAATGTCGTCGTTTTCGTCTATGCCCGAAGCTGTGACGACTGCCACTTCCTCATGGTGAATCAGCTCATACTGCCGCTTGATGCGCTCGGCTGACTGACGGAACTCCTCGAAGCTGAAGGGTTTGAGCAGGTAGTCGCCCGCATCGACCTTATAGCCTTCGACAGCATACTGGCTGTAAGCAGTGGTAAACACTACCTGCGGACGCGGGTCGAGGGAACGGACAAAGTCCAAGCCATTGAGGTCGGGCATGTTGATATCGCAGAATATGGCATCGACAGCTTCTTTCTGCATCAGCATGTGGGCGTCGATGGCACTCTGGCACTCGCCGACAAGCTCCAGAAAGGGTATTTTCTTAATATACACGGCAAGCTGCTGCAAAGCAAGCGGCTCATCGTCGATGGCTAAAGTTCGTATCATCATCCTCTTTACTATTGTGGTATATGGGGTGTCTTCCAGTGTGGAAGGGAGTATTTTCTGGTGAAAATCGCCATAGAATGTGCCATGCGGAAGCCCCGCAGATGACGCCCTCAAGCTTGGGTGGTAAGGCATGCGGATGCCGGGGATGGCGCATAGTACGCTATAATATGGCATTATGCGCCTCCCACGTGCAACAAAATGTTACAGATGCAGGTCGTGGCCCATGCGGTCGCGCTTGGTCTTGAGGTATCTGTAATCGTACTTCGTGGCCGGGACCTCGATGGGCACGTTCTCTACAATCTCCAATCCGTAGGCTTCCAGCCCCACGCGCTTCTTGGGATTGTTGGTCATGAGGCGCATCTTGTGCACGCCAAGGTGGCGGAGCATTTGCGCTCCGCAGCCATAATCGCGCTCGTCGGGCTTGAAGCCGAGGTGGATGTTGGCATCCACGGTGTCGTAGCCATCCTCCTGCTGGAGTTTGTAAGCGGCGATTTTGTTCATCAGTCCGATGCCACGGCCTTCCTGCTGCATATAGATGAGCACGCCCTTGCCCTCCTTCTCTATCATCTCCATGGCCTTGTGAAGCTGCTCGCCACAGTCGCAGCGCATCGAACCCAGGATGTCGCCCGTGGCACATGAGGAGTGAACCCGCACGAGAATCGGCTCATCCTCGTTCCATGTGCCCTTAATCAGCGCCATGTGCTCCAGTCCGTTGCTCTGTTGACGGAACGGAATGAGGTGGAAATCACCGTACTTCGTGGGCAGTTCCACCTCCTCGCCCACCTCGATGAGGCACTCCCGCTTGAGCCGGTAGGCTATCATGTCACGGATGGAGATAATTTTCAGTCCCCATGCCTTTGCCTTCTCCTCCAGCTGCGGCAGGCGCGCCATCGTCCCGTCCTCGTTCATAATCTCCATTAGGGCCGCCACGGGGCGCAGTCCGGCGAGCTTGCAGAGGTCGATGCTGGCCTCGGTGTGGCCGCTCCTGCGCAACACGCCGTTGTCCTGGGCATAAAGTGGGTTGATATGTCCGGGCCGTCCGAAGGTCTGCGGGGTGGACTTGGGGTCGGCCAAAGCCAGAATGGTGGCGGCACGGTCGGCAGCCGACACCCCCGTGGTGCACCCTTCGAGCTTATCGACGGTCACGGTGAACGGCGTGCCAAGCATCGACGTATTGTCCTGCACCTGATGCGGCAGGTCCAATGCTTCGCAACGGCTCATCGTCAAGGGCGCGCAGAGCACGCCGCGCGCGTTCTTGAGCATGAAGTTCACCTTCTCAGGGGTTATCTTTTCGGCGGCAATGATGAGGTCGCCCTCATTCTCGCGGTCCTCGTCATCCACGACAATCACGAATTTACCTGCCTTGAAGTCTTCCAGCGCATCCTCGATGCTGCTGAGTTTGAAATCTGTCATATCTATCTTTTTTATTTATTTGTCTTTCTTCTTGGACACTACTGGGCGTTGGCCTGTGCGTCCATCTTTTCCACTTCCCCTATCACCATGTCATTGGCGGAGCGAATAGCTTGCAGGTCACGGCGCAGCCTGAGGCGGAACATCCACATTCTGCAATAGAGGAACAGTCCCAATGGCACTATCACCGCAGCCACGACATTCATCCATCTGCGCTCGAAAGGCCGCGTATGAGCCTTGGTGGCGAGTATCGGATAGCGGTTGAGCGCCGTCAGAATCACACGGTTGCGCGTGTTGCCCAGGTCTTCAATGACCTGCTCCATGTCCTCACTGATGCGCTCGATCACATGGTCGGGCTGGTAGTGGAAGAACGTCCTGACCACATTGGGCGGCGACTTCAGCCGGCGGCTGCGCTCGTATTCGGCTATCTCGGCGTTCATCTGCTTCAGCCGCAGGACATCGCCCTGATAGTCGGGCGTGTCGATGATGACCTCCTTGCTGGACACATGACGGCGCTCCCTCAGTCCCAACAGTCGCATGAGCAGGCTGCGGTAGGTGTCGAAGTTGAACACCGTGGAGTCCTTGTTGGCCTTGTAGGTGATGAACAGGGCAGTAGGGATGAGCACGGCGGGCGACAATCCCTTGCCAAACCATATCGCCCAGGAGCCTTGCCGGGCCATGCGGTAGCCGGTGTTGTCGAGAATGTAGAAGATGATGTACACCACGACAGCCACGATGATGGGAACTCCCAGCCCACCCTTGCGGATGATGGCCCCCAGGGGTGCGCCGATGAAGAAGAAGATGACGCACACCAGGGCCAGTGAGAACTTGTTGATGTATTCTATCTCGTGCTGGCGGATTTCGCGGTCCATGTCGCTCGTGAGCATGCTCTTGAACTGCAGGTCGGACAATTCCGTCTGTACGGTGCTCAGTGCCCTGTCCACAACCATTCGGCGCGCGTCCGGATTCAGCCGCACAAAGGCCGAGTCGAAGTTCACCGACTTCTCCGCCGCCTTTTGTCGCGCCAACTTCAGTTGGTTGGGCGGCAGCTGCTTGCCATCATAATAGAAGTTCCGCGCGTCCTTGTAGTACATCTTTCCGATGCTGTCGGCCGACAGATTGAGCGAGTCGATGTCGGTCTTGATCTGCTGCAGGCTCTTCGTCCGCGCATTGGACGCCAATCCCGACGCGTCGGTCAGGCTGAAATCGCCGTCGAAATCGACGATGAGCCGCTTGTGGACAAACGTCTCTCGCCGATAGGGAACGGCCCTGCTGCCCGCCAATTCCTCCGACCGCATGTTCTCAAACCACTCGCCGCTGTACAGATTCATCACGAGATGCTTCTTCTCGGCAGTCGACTGGAGCATGCCCGAGTCGGCCAAAATGATGGCTTGGTCCTCGTAAGAGTCGGTCATTCGGTAAATCATGATGTGGTAGAGCATGCCCGTCCGCAGGTCTTTCTTGCCCACATAGATGTTGGTCTGGGGTATCCCGTCGTAGAACACGCCCTCGGGAATCTCCAGTTCAGGACTTTTCTGCTTCATCGACAGCATGAGCTGGGCGAGCTTCAGCTGCGCCTGGGGGGCCACATTGTTCTGGAAGACAAACGACACGCAGGCTACCAAGACACTCACCACGATCAGACCGCGCATCGACTGGAGCAGAGAAATGCCGGCCGCCTTGATGGCGGTAAGCTCGCTGCTCTCCCCTAAGTTGCCAAAGGTGATGAGGGAACTGAGCAAGACGGCAAGGGGAAGGGCCTGCGGAACCATGATGAGGGCCATGTACCAGAAGAACTCTGCCAGCACATCAAGGGAAAGTCCCTTGCCTATCAACGTGTCGACGTAGCGCCAAAGAAACTGCATCATCAGCACAAACAGGCTGATGAAGAATGTACCGGCAAACAGCTGGCCGAACTGGCGGGCAATGAACAGGTCTAATTTCTTGATCCGAAGCATATCGTTGGTTCTGCCCGGGCGCATACCCCAGCCCCAAAAGGGGTTACGGGCGGCGTGGCATGAGACTTTTATGACTTGCAAAATTACGAAAAATATCCGATGTGAACTTCCTTTTTCGCTTTTTTAATGAGCGTATTTAAAGATAGAAAAGAATCCTTTTCCGTATTAGTCTGATAATGTTTGCTGCTGAACACAAGCCATTGCTGCCAATCTTTGGATAATCAAGCAACAAACAACATTTACATTATCTCTTACTTATTTAAATATGACACTGTAAGGCAATAGTTGGTTTCAAAAATTGCCTTACAGGACAAGGGTTTATATATTGTATTACTACATGAAAACAGGAAACTAACACCAGCTTGGTGCTGTTTCCTGTCTCAAATTCTAATCACTGTTGGATGTTAAATTCAGAACTGGAAAGGGTCGATTTAGTCGTCTGCCTATCAGCTTGGTCATCTTGCACTGCCTTACGATCCACACAATTATAGAAGGAAAGAGTCATTCCCACGTGATGATCAATGAGAACAAACAACATCTTCTCTCATTCCTATCTCCATTTGGCCAAATTGACAGATAGAATCCAACTAAAGGTATTGAGTAGAGTTATCTTTTCAAAACTTTTTTTCCATTGACGATATTGAGGCCTTTGCGCAACGTACTCATCCTTTGCCCTTGGAAGTTATATATACCCTCTCTTGTGAATGAGTTTGATTTGGTTATTTCCCCAATGCCATCTGAAGAAAAAACTTTGCTCTTGCAGGCTTGGACTATCTCTCCTGTCGTTCCATCTATCAGCAGCACTGCAGCCCAAAGATGGTTAGCATCGATGTGAGATGGTGGCTTAATAGTGTAGTCGTTCTCATAGACTTTCAATCGTTTGATGGATTGTGGAAATACATTTTCCAATCCTTCTGGCGATGGATAAATGCCACGTGCCACATCGTCCACCTTGATATCGGCATCCTTTGGCAAGTTCTCGAATCCACCCATTTCTCCGTTTTGGCCTCCCGCATAGTAGTTGTGCTGCGTAATTGGCAGCTGATCCTCGCAAATGACAAAGGCCATACGGTAATCGTTCTGTTGCTGTTCGGAGAGGAATGTCGTGGTAGTATGAAAAAGAATGCTACCATCAACTAATTGCGCTTTCAGACGAATATCACAGTCTGATTCTTTATCCAATGAATTCATGCAGGCCTCCAGGTTTCCAGCTGAAGGCGAGAAAGTTTGACCACTGCGGTTGGCAATGCAATTTGGATAACCATCGAAAAACTTCGTTAGCCATGAGGTATAGTTGTTTACAGCGTACTCGTCTCCATTGTGTACGGCTATGCCAATGAAGTTGTTAGGATATGTCTCGCTCATGTGCCTCATCCCTACTATTCCTAACACGCACCATCCACACCATGCTCCTGTACCTTCCTCGATTACCAAACGCCTTGGAAAGAATGTCTCCGAGCGGGTAACACTTATGGAACACACATTGTCCTCAGGCCTTTGGTCTGAAGACTTATCCCCCCATTGCAGTTCAAGTTTCAGGAAAATTGTTCCTTCTTTTGAAACCTCTCCTAAAGCCTCATCGAGCGCAGTAGCAGGAACGTCCAGTTCGATGGTCCGTTGCTCCCGCTGTTTGAGCGTACCATCCAATACATATTTGCATACTTGTTTTTCATTCAGTTTGCATACGACAACAGGTTCTGAGGCCTCTTCACTAGCATTGTTGGCAATAGTTGCATAGATGGTGGCATTTTGGTCAAGGTGTATCAGCGACTTTTTTGCGTGGGCAGATAGTATGGCCAGATCACGCGATACTATTTCACTTCCCTCTATGACTGCCTCAACGGCCAGAGAACCATAATTTTTTCCACTGTAATCAGTAAAGCTGCCGTTTTTTCCCAACCAGCATCCGTTACTATCCGTTTTCCCAGCAAAGGAAATGATGGATAACTTTTTTTGCTGGATAAATTCAAAACCTACCCATAGCTCTTCCTCTTCACCTGTTATGGTGTAAGGAGCAGACAACAACACTTCATTCCATCCGCTGGAGATAGAGCGTGTTGTGCCCATAGCAATATTTTCTCCGTCCTTGGATTTGCGAATCCAGACCTTAATATTGTCGGGCAGTTTCGGAGTGTCGGGCATTCCTGCGTTTATTCCAGTGAGTTTCATGCCAGTATATTTCTCCAGGACTTCATGAGGCAGACGAATGGCTTCAGTTATGGCGACGTTGCTTCCCGTTAGGCCGATAATGGTACCATTGGAGGCAGAGGCAATCTTTCCATCACAAAAACCAACAAACGTTTTGCCCGTTTGGGCAAAAACAGTATTCCCTCCCATACCCACGAGGAGCATGAGGAGGAATACATTTAAACAAGTTTTAATATTCATCATCTAATAAATTGTCGGGTGCTACGGGATGTTCCATCCGTGAAAGTAGTCACAATTATGTTCAATCCACGTTGCAGTTTACTCTGTGGACAGCCAGATGCGCTATATATACGCAAAGACTTTACTTCCTTGGCCTCCAGATTGCGTGTGGACAGGATATCGGAGGATGTCGGAGCATAAAGGAATCGCACGTATGGCAAAATAGCTTCGTCCGTATTCAAACCTCCCTTGTCCGTTATACCAGAACAGTGTGGGTACTCTTCGCCAACGTTGCTGCTAAGGAAGGGGAATCTGACACGGAAATTGTCCTTAGCACGAAGCAGAAGTTGGGTCTCAAGATGGCCACCATCGAAATGATAAGGCTTATCAAACGGAATGGTCAGCTCATAGTTTATGACTTGAGGTTGCGCTCCGCTGTAGATAGTTGTCAACCCAGAAGCCTCTTCGTCATAAACAGCAGCCTTGCTTACAGTTCCTATCTGATAGGTCACATCGGGACAATCTAAAGGTGCGTCAGCAAGAATATATGAGAAGAACGTCATACTAAGGAGGTCACGACCTTTCAGACCTTCGGTCATTTCCTCATTATAAATGCACTGTACGTTGACAAAACTATGCTCATTAGCAATCCAAGCCGTCGGGTATGGGTAGCCGTAATTGTAACTGTCCTTATCGGAAAGGTATACTACGTAATCGGCAGTTGCTTGAAGAGGAAGCTCGAGGATGCCGGCAGATGTGTTAAATTTTAACTTTTCATTATACGTTCCAGCCCTATCTGCTGTGAAAGTGGTATAGAGATGCAATGTATCGCCAGGCTCACAATATTGTGGATTGGTAATGTATGCTCCGAAATGTCCGTCACTCTCGGCAGAAGTCACGGAGAGCACATTCTTTCCTGTGTTTACAATGTAGGCATTGCCATAATAGGTTTCGCCTATGGGGACAATTTCTGTGAAGCTTGCCTCCGGGATAAATAGACGCGCATCGTCATCTTTTGCAGGTGCAATGTTGAGACGAATATGGCTCAGAGACGCATAATCACCTACAAAGTACACCTCATCAATGTTGTCTTTGCAGAAGTCAAAAGTCACATCATGGTGCCCTTCTGTGAGAATGTGCTGATAGACTATGCTATCATTCCGTTGCAGACTGTAGAAATATATACTGTCTCCATCAAGAAAGCGGAAGCTGTCGTAGCCTGGCTCTGGGTAACTTTGGGCTTGGAAAGAGAGCGTACCGACACTTCCCTTGGGAATGTCGATGCTAGCCACAATGGCAGAATGCGAGGACATTACACCCTTATTGCTACTGTATGCAGTGTTCCCATCAATAGTCCATGGATAGTTGGAGGCTACTGTCCATTTAATGTTTTCTGCTCCCTCGTCTACGATTGCACTATAATCGTAACTTGGTTGTACGGTTGCATGGAGCGGTATGGTCAAGGTCTCGCCATCATTGTAAATTTTCAATTCTGCGTTATATTCTCCAACTTTTTCAGCTTGGAATGCGACTGTACAGTCAAATGACGCAAGAGAAGCGACCTTTCCATTTACACTTGAGACCGTAAAGGCTTCTTTCTGCGCCCCCTCAATTTTTATGGACACGTTGTTATCCTTTCCATTGTTAGATATTAAGAGTGACTTGGTTGTCTTAACATTAGGGTACGTAGACCCGAAGTCAAGACTTTGCTGGTCAGTAATCAATGAATAGCTGTCATTTGCAGCGAAAAAGCTGGTACCGGGCATCCAGTATTCAAACGAGGTAGAAGTCGTGAAGTAATTGAATGTAACCCATACTCCAAAAGCATCGTCTGCGGTGAGAAGCAACTTGTCATCAGACATGGAAATAACAAGCTCGTCTTTAGGTTGTGCCACATTGTTTTCCACAGGACCGGCCACAAGCCAGTATCTGTTGCCAATATACCCTTCAGAGGTAAAGGTTTTGTCGTCCCAACCATAAAGCGTGCCCTCATTAAAGTCTTTTTTGGAAGAAATGTGAATTTTTCCGTCTTCAGCGATACGCCCCTTGATAACTGCATGATGCGGATAATAGTTGTCATTAGGAAGAAATAGTCCATCGAATCTAACCAGACCGTCTGTATCAAAGGTTACCTCACATGGATAAGAGAATTTATAACCTCCTTCTGTCATAAACGCACCCGACTGGCTATAGTATGAAACACCAACCATCTGATAGGTACGTTTTACACTCTCATACTTTCCTTCACCTGTCCGAACCTCGGCAATGTATTCATCTTTAGGGACGTTGATGGTGACAATGCCATTGAAACCAGATGGAATCGTGTAACCGAATTTTCCACTACCGTCAACATTCACCTCCTTGTATTCGTCATTATCATAGTTATAAGTAGAAAGAACTATGCCTGTCTTGCCTTCCTCATACTCAAAGCTGATGTAATTGTCAGCAGTCGTTGCCACCTCTGCTGAGAGCGTTCCGTCATTACTTTTGCTGTAAGCTTTTCCAGCTATGTTGGTCATGTCGTAACTTGTATACTTGTAATTGCCAGACTTCACAACGCCTTCCCATGTGCCAACCTCTTCCAGACGGGCGTTGCCGATATACACTTTGGCGGTGTCTTCTGCCCACAGACTCGTCGTAAATGTCCATGTAATAGTATGTTTGCCTTTGGGAATGATACAGCTATAGTTGTAGTTTCTGCGTGTGTTACTTGTATAGCGGTACACCAACTTCCCGTCAATCTCCATACGGAGCGAGTCTGCTGGATCATCATCAAGATACATGTCGTAAGAGAGACGCATTGCCGATGTGCTGTTGTAACTTGCTGTAAGCATGCTTTCAGTCGTGGGATTGTAGGCATCGCCCTGTTTTTCGGCTTCCTCTTCATCCCATACTGGACGTTGTCCAAGATTCCCAGGTACAGCTTGACTCTGTTCGTTGATGCTCCAAGGATAGTCACTTGTGTTGTCCCAAGTAAAGACGCTTGCGTCTCCTTTTGTAAAAATTGGAGAAAAGTCAGATGGTACATCCACACAATTCCCTGAAAGAGCGATTTTATAGGAGGCTTCATCTGTCGTGATAGTGGCAATTCCTTGTTGTAAACCCTCAGATGTTGGACTAAACATTATGGCAAACTCTTTAGTGTGTAATGCGCTCACAATGCCTTGTTTGTCACCGGAAAGCTGAAAAGCTTGGTTGTCTATGCTGATGGAATAGTTAACATCTTTTGTTCCTGTTGAGGTAAGGAGAAAAGTTGCCGAGGTTTTTCCACCAGGTGTTGTCTTTCCAAAATCTAAGCTGTCAGTACTGATAGAGGACGAGGCGGATTCATTAGCCAAATCCATAATAGGTTTGGAAACGAAAGTTAGGGAGGTTAGCTCTCCGTTGTAGGTGTAGACAATAGCCATCGCCTTGTCATCAGTGCGCAGTGTAGAATAATCCTTCCCTATCGTGAATTTCAGTTCCTCATCGTACAGAATGGTTCCCGAAGCATCATCGTAATCACCCGCATAGAGGTAGACAGGAGTTCCCCAGAAATCGCCAAGGCATGTGGAACCATCGCTTCCGTCAAAGTTTGAGCAGGGTATAGTGATAACGCCGTCTTTCATTGGGGCTGTGACTGGGGTTGGCGTAACATAGGTACCACCGTCAAATCCAGAAAGATTGGAAAATGTGGCTGTTCCGGCATTCTCGTCAAAAGTCACATAAGTAGTCCAAGTCGGGGAATACTGTGACACATTCTTATTCCAGACCCCATTCACGGAGCACTGATAAAGGTTCTTGTAGACCCCCTCGCTCACCTTCTCTTTGCGTATACAACGAGCTTGGATGTGTCGCGATTGAGTCTTACCAGAATACTTGGCCAAATGCATTTTGTGACTTTGGCGGCTGTCCTTTACGTAAAGCCTTTTTTGCCTTTGGCCGTGTTCCACTCTCACAGCAGGCATTGTCTGCGAAGCTGCCGTGATGGTGAAAAGCAGAAGCAGTAGGTTGGAAATGATTTTCTTCATATAATCAAATATTTAAGTGATTGAATCCTCTGCAGGTATAGGTGCAAAGTTAGCGGATTGTCATGAACTTACCCAGAAAAAGCTTTTTCCAAGTGTTCTGATTTATAAATTCAAACATTTTTGCACGCTTCGCGTTGATATTCTGATGGAGTCAATCCTGTGATGCGTTTGAATGTAGTGGTGAAAGTGGAACGTGATTTGAAGCCCACACTGATACCGATACCTTCTATGCTTAGCTTTCCGTAGTGTTCCTTGTCATTAAGCCGCTTGCATGCTTCCATAATACGTAAGTTATTAATATAGGAGCTAAAATTGCATTTACACAACTCGTTTATCGCCTTGGAGAGATAAGCACTGTTGGTTCCAAGCAACTTGGCCAAGGTTTGTTCTGTAAGATCTGGCGAACAGAGTATCTCCATTTTGGCAAGCTGTACCTCAAGACGCTGTATTACATCTTTCATTTGCGAATCCGACAAATTGGCCATATTGCCCCGTCTGGTAGCCGCTCCAGCAGAGGAAACTGTAACATTATTTCTCGTTTTTTCGGTATGATACTGCAACGTTTCCTGTATACGCTGGTACAGAACCTTGTTATTAGCATCCAGTTGCCTATTCTTTTTGTAAATGGTGGAAAGGAAAATGAGTATGAGGACGATGACTATGAAACAAACAACGATAAATATTCGCTGACGTTCCCGTTGATAAGTCGTTTCGGCCAGTTGGGCATTGAGTGCGTTCAACTCATGAAGGAAGTGGATGTCCTTTACACCTTCAACGCCCATTCCATTCAGCAAAGAATCTTTTGCCTCAAGATGTTTCAAACGGTATGTCTGAGCATTGCCCATATCTCCGATTTGTCTATAGAGAATTTCCAACCTACTATATATCTCTGGCATGAGGTCTACAAGGTGGAGTGCAGCAGCCTGACGCTCCATGCTGTGGAGGCGCACAAGTGCTTTGTGCGTATATCCCAAAAAAGTATAGCATTCGGCAATATGGCATTCGGCATTGAATTGATACCGCAGACGGGACTTTGCATTGCCCATTTTTTTAATTTGTTTGTTTGAAAGCTCAAACAAATTTATGGCTTTGGTGTAATTACGCTTCTCCATAAAAGCCATACCATCTGCCATCAACCTAAGATATGTATAATATGGCAGGGTCTTATCTATAGTTAGCGATTTAAAGTAGCGAACGTCTTCGTATATATTCAACTTTGTGGCATATTCAGGACGACAACTAATAATGTTGCAAAAGGCAATAGTCAGATTTTCCCATTGCTTCCGTTTTTGAGCCAGAAACATCGCGTTGCGATACATCTCAAACCCTTTTCTCATCATATCTATTGAATTGTGTTGATCGGCATAGAACACATAAATGTTACCTATATGTATCAATATGGAGGGCTTAAGATCATCAAAATGCTCATCGTTTACGATGTCCAGCGCTGATTGAAAATTTTGCAAGGCCTTTGCATAGTCATTGTAACGGCTCGTAAAAAGAGTCCCACAGCGATAGTAGGCTTTGGCGCATAAATATTTCTCAGCCTTATCCATGGTCTTTTTGTAGCGGTTTGACACTACTGAATAGCACTCCATGGCAGTGTTTAGATGATGCTTTTTGTAGAACTTGTCACCAAGAGCGTATAAGGTTTCTGTCGGCATGGCTTCAAGTCGTTCATACTTACTTTGAATAGCAGAGGTGATTTGTGCTTTTGCATCTTTTGGCCTACAAAACACGTTGGATACTCCAAGGAGCATCCCAAACGCAAGTAATATAATCTTTGCAGTTGGCATTTTCCTTTGATTCTGTTGGTTGGTATGTCCTGTGCTACGACATCTACTTTACTACCACTTTTTGATGATAATCAATTCCTATTTACAAACAAATTCAGAACATTTATTAATGGGTTTGAACCATAATTCTCACATGATCTGACTTGCTAAGCGCAAGACTTTGCTTTAATTGCCCAAATTTAACTAATTTCTTGTCTTCTTCCAAATTTTATCACTTTATTTTTATCAACTACCTTAATTTTGTACTTCAATAACTGCAAGTAAAGTCTTTACCGGCTCTTCTTAAATGGCAAAAAGAGGTACCTTGCAAAAAACTTGGTGAAAATTTTGTGCAATCCGTTTTTTATCCATACCTTTGCACTCGCTTTTCAAGGCCATCATCCATTGGATGATACAACAGATAAGCGATGTTGGCGGGATAGCTCAGCTGGTTAGAGCGTCGGATTCATAATCCGGAGGTCGTGGGTTCGGGTCCCACCCCCGCTACATTAGGAATCAGCAAGCTGCAATATTTTGTGCGCTTGCTGTTTTTCTTTTTGACAACATCCTACTCCTACACCCCATTTTCTCTATTCTTCATGCAAAAGAAAATGCTGCGAAGGAGAATTTGAATGCACGGGAAGTTGTCCTTTGAGTAGTGTGCGAAGCGCTCTAATCAACCCAAATCTGCCATTAAACTTCACAGGAGAGACGGAACACTTATCGTTCTTTTTGTCGATTTCGGCCTAATGACTGGTTGAGATCAAGAACAAAGGCGTTGCGATTTCGGCCATTCCCACATGTGGACTCCACCGAACAAACAGCAAAATGTTGGTGATTTATTTTACGGATTCTACAAAAACCCATACCTTTGCGACATTACAGATTTTCTTTTCCGCCGTAAGAACCGAACCAAGAACCCGCATACTATGATAACTTCCCGCCCAAAAAAGTTGCTTTACTCTCTACTGATGCTGACGATTTGCGCACACATGGGGGCCACACCGAAACTATTTTGCACTGACAGTGTGGCTCAGACCGACTCTCTACGCCACCGCCGCCATGACCTCGCCCTCACATTCGGCGGCTCGGGGGAAGCACAAAGGCCCGCAACCATCAACGTGGGGCTACTCGGCAGCGCCCCCTATCTGCGCGGAGTGCAGCTCAACGCCATGACCTCGATGGCGATGGGAGAGATACGTGGCGCGCAGTTGGCGACACTGTCCAATGTAGGCAACGACATCAGGGGCGTGCAACTGTCGGCGTTCTCCAACGTGAGTCTGTCGGCGTTTCGCGGGGTGCAGGTGGGCGGCGTGATCAACCTGTCCCACGGTGTGGAGAAGGGCATACAGTTGTCCGTGCTTGCCAACATCAGCTCCTCCTATATGCGGGGGCTGCAAATCGGCGCATACAACTACGCCGACACGCTGAACGGCTCACAGATTGGACTCTTCAACGCCTGCATCAGCCACCCGAGAGGGGTACAAATCGGCCTGGTAAACTACAGCCGGGACACCACGGCGCACAAGATAGGACTGGTGAACATCAACCCGAAGACACGCATCGACCTGATGGCTTTTGGCGGAAACAGCAACAAAATCAACCTGGCCGTGCGCTTCCGCAACCGCAGCACATACAGCATCCTGGGCTTCGGGACTCACTACATGGGACTGGACAAGGACTTTTCGGGCGCCCTGTACTACCGCCTGGGGCAGTATTTCGCCCTGTCGCCACGTTGGACACTCAGCGGCGACGTGGGATTCTTCCACATAGAGACCTTCCAGCACAACTCCGCCAACCGTCCCGACCGGCTCTATTCGCTGCAAGCGCGCGTCAATGCCGACTACCAAATCAATCCTACCCTATCGGCATTTGCCTCGTTGGGCTACGGCACGACACGCTATTACGACAAGAATCGCGAGTACCGCACACGTCCCATTGTCGAAGTGGGGCTTGCCTTGCGCTATGGGACCAGCACAAGACACACCATGAGGACAACGACAAACGCAGATGAAAACGGCGACAAGACGCGCGTCTATGCCCTCTACGACCCGGACTACCAGCACAAACGCCCATGGACTGCCGCACTGGAGGTGACGGGACTCAACGTGCTGGTGAACCGATTCGACTGCTGGGTGCTTGGCGAAGACTTTCCCAAGGTGAGCCTCCACTCCATCAAGAACAACATCAAGACGGGATTTGTGTGGGACAACGACCAGTTTTCCACCAACCTTTTCGCCCATCCCTACCATGGCGGACTGTACTTCAATGCCGCCCGAAGCAACGGCATGGGATTCTGGGCATCAGTGCCCTACTCGCTCGGCGGAAGCCTGATGTGGGAATTTTGCGGCGAAACGGAGCCGCCCGCCATCAACGACCTGATGGCCACTACGCTCGGAGGCGTGGCCATAGGAGAGATAACGCACCGCGTCAGCGCGCTGGTACTCGACGACCGCACACGGGGATTCTCCCGATTCCTGCGCGAACTGGCCGGCACGCTGATCAATCCGATACAGGGACTCAACCGCATCATCAGTGGAAAGGCATGGAGGGTGTGCGACAATTACTACAAGTACCACGACTACGGGGCGCTGCCCGTGGTGTTCAGCATCACTGCCGGCAACCGCTATCTGGCCGACGACGGAGCCATCTTCAGAGGCGAGCACAACCCCTACCTCAGTCTGGGACTGGCCTATGGCGACCCTTTCGACAGCGAACAGACCCAACCATACGACTACTTCACGGCAAGCATCACCTTTGGACTCAGTGCCAACCAGCCGCTCATCAGCAATGTACACCTGCTCGGGCGGCTATGGGGAGTGAATGTCTATGAGGGAAACGGCATCACTTCCCTGTTCGGCATCTTCCAACACTTCAACTATTACGACTCCGAGCCCGTGAAAGACGGAAGCCAGCAGGTGCCTTACCGCATATCTGAGGCGGCAAGTGTCGGTCCAGGATTCATCTTCCGCTTCCCGAAGGCAGGCAACATGGGCGGAATGGAGCAGCGGCTATTCCTCGACGGCATCCTGCTGGGCGGATCACTGAGCGACTACTACCATGTGATAGACCGCGACTACAACATGGGAAGCGGATTCAGTCTGAAGGCGCAAACGCTGATGGAGTTTCCCAAAGTGGGGATATTCACGCTCCTTGCCGACTACTATAAAATCTACACATGGAAAGGATATACGCAGGAAAAGCTCGATGAGTCCAACCCGCTCTACCTGAACGCGCAAGGCGACAAGGGCAGCGCGTCGCTGCTGGTCATCAGTCCGAAGTTCAATTTCTATCTGAAAAAGGGATGGAGTCTGGAGGCTGGGGCAACATATTATATACGCGACACGAGGTATAAGTATCGTGACAATGTGCATGCCCAGACCTTCGAGGTGCGCCTCGGCGTGACGTATGTGCTCTGACCTGCTCTTGCCCACTAAGCGACCGTAGTGGCCAAGAAATTCGTGAATGAAGGTAACCACTGCCAAGCGAGATGAGGGACAAGACAAAGGTCACCACCAAAATGAGCTGACAAGCCTTTCGGTAAAAACGCATATTGGTGGACAAGTAATTTAGCAGAAAAAGACAGAATTTGTCAACCGAGATCTGGGATAAAACATCATAAAGCCAAGGGAAAAACAACACCGCTCCCAATGCGTTACAATAGAGCCTGAATCGCATCGCAATAGAGCCCCTATTACCTCGTCATTCAGCCTAAAACGCAACCTAATAGGGGCTGTATTGCAGCGAGGGGGTGAAAAGCAGGCAACTGAACTTAGTTTCAAGGCCAAATCGGGCATTAGCAATCGTCTCAGGTAGCTGTTTTATTTCGCCCAGGTTACAACATAGGTTTTGAAGCCATTGCGGACTATGGAGAGTCTGTTATGATGGGAAGATGCTGAAAGAAGCTGTAGCAAGGGGCGTAAAGATGAAAGGCCTCCCCGTTGCGATATTGAAAGCATCGCCACAACCTGTAAGCCCCTGCGTTGTATGTTGATATCTCAATCGCTGAGCTGAGTACCCACTGACTCCTTGTTCCGCTTAGTGCTCTACACCACATGGCGACAATATTACCCAACAATACCACCTCCATCACGCAGGGGTGGAATTCCAGTATGCTGTTACCGTAACCGATCTTGACTGCATCATGGCTTTCATTCCGGCTTGTATAAGGAATAAATGTATGCGTTGCAAGAGTATTTTCATTAAAAAATACTAAAACAATAAAAAAGATACAGATGTTTTTCTATTTAAGATATTTATCATTAACTTTGCCCTATCTAACCAATATTTCAAACTTAATACATTGCTTTATGGTAAAACCTTTATTCTTATTTTGGATTGGCGCAATGTTGGCTGTGTATGGACCTGCCAATGCGCAATCGAGCTTTACACTACTTGAGGACAGCACCATGGGAAGTGGAATGTCATCTAACGGCAGATACCTCGTTGGTACACACGCTAAATACACTGATTCGAAGAGCTTCCTCTACGACAGAGAGACCAACAAGCTGACTTGGATGACGGAATACAACACCGAAGCCCTTGAAAAGACCGGCATTTTCATGGACGTATCGGACAATGGCGTGGTTTGCGGTAAGTCGTATGACCCCGAGCACACCATCACCGTACAAGATTTTGATGGAGAGCACACCTATCCGCTCAACGTAGCCGCGGTGTGGAAGGACGGAAAAATCACGCCATTGCCTTACGGAGACATCGACCTGAGCGTGTTCAGTCAGAGCGGCGACGGCACATACTCCTATTCTATCAGTGCAGACGGCAGAAAGGTTGTGGGGTATTACAGCGTCGCTAACATGGCCAACTTTTATCCATTGGTATGGACTGAGGCCGACGGCAAGTGGACAATGAACCACCCTGTGCTACCCAATACGCTGGAAAGCGGGCGAATCAGGGCCATTTCAGACGATGGCTCGATTATGGTAGGCGATGCCGAAAATACGCAAAGCGGAAAATATTGCTTGGTTTACTGGAAAGACGGAGCACCAAACATCATCGATGAAAACACATTGAAGTTGGATTTGTCAACGGGATTCTTCCAAATCAGCTATTCGGACATGAGCCCCAACGGGCGCTTCATTGCCTTGTACGTTAATAATGTCGACGACTATCTCTTTGACACCACGACCGGAGAGGCCCGCAAACTACCGAATATCGAGGAAGGTCGTCCGATGAGAGAAACTATGGCTGTGGACAATGAGGGCAACGTCGTGGGAGGAATCAGCTTCGGATCGGTTTTCTTCGGGGGCGAGCTGTATGACCGTCCGCTCTATTATTCCTACAAGGACAATCGCCTGCTCGACCTGTCCTACTACATGAGCCTCTACGCCAGCGACGCAAAGCCGTCCATACCGATGAGCTACGAGGAGAAGACACAAGCTCTGCCCTACGACATCTCAGCCGACGGCAGCTTCATAGCCGGTAACGCTGACCGGTACGTCATGGCGCAACAAACACCCAAGACATGGCTGCTGCAGGTGGATAAGAGCAATAATTTGGACATTCCTGAGACACCATCGGGCATAAAGGGCGTATCAGAAGCCCTTGGAGAGGTGACCTTGACATGGCTGAAAGACACAAAGCAACATGAAGGATACGGCTTGAAGTCATACAACGTCTACCGCGACAGCCTTGAAACCATATCCATCAACAACCTTTCCCAAGACGTATTAACGCTGCGGCAGACTGGCCTGAAGGGGCATCCACGCTATGTTGTGGAGGCTGTCTACGAGACACCAGATGGCAAGACCATACTCTCGCCGCGATCCAACGCACTGAAAGTAAGCGTGCCGGAGACCTACGACCTGCCTCTATTCGATGACTTCGAGAAGGCATCGCTGGACTCTTGCTACTGGGAAACCACAATAGATTACGCTTCCCAATACGATGGTATCTGGTCAACAATGTCGCAAGGCGGGCTCAACTTCTCTATTGCGCTCAATGGACAAGTGATGGAACAAAAGCCATACTCGACCAACATCGTGTCGCGGCCTATGGATGCGACACACGCAAGCAGCGTGAACATGTCGTTCGCATTCATCTATGGATTCGTTAACGTTGAAGGACAGCCATTGGACAAAGACTCGATGGCCGTGGAGACAACAACCGACAACGGAAAGACATGGAAGCTACAGAAACAATGGAGCATAGCCGAACTTTGCCCTGAACACCTGTGGAACATAGCCAACGTGCAACTTGAGGGAGTGGCCGGCAAGCTGTTCAGAATGAGAATACGCAGATTCGGCCAGGGCGCTGCAATGTACTATGCCTCTATCGACAATGTGAAAGTAGATGCAGAGCCTGAGAAAAACGCTCCCAAAGATCTTTTCGGAATGCTCGGCAAAGACGGTAAGAGCATGACGTTTGCATGGAAGAACAATGCGGGGGCTTACCAGCTCAATTACCTTCCAGCCATGGCAGACGGCAAATATGCCCTGGGTAACGAGGGCGCGGAGCTGATTGCTGCCAATGCTTTCGGGCAAGACGAGCTAAAACTCTACAGCGGAAAGTACCTCACCGCAGTCACCAACACTTTCAACTTCTACACAGATCTGCCACAGGAAAAGGGCATACACGCCGCCATAGTAATCTTTGAGGATGGTAAACTCGCTCGCGAGCAGGAAATGAACGACATCAAACTGAACGAGCAGATGACCACCATACTCGACGAACCGTTGAAGATAGACCCGTCAAAAGAGCTGAAAATCGGAGTCAAAGTGTACGATTACGACGCTGGCCAAATCCCGTTGCTTTATGCTATCACTGACAAATATAAGGCTGGAAAGAGTGACCTGTACTCTGAAGACGGCGGACAGACATGGCAAAAGCTCTCAGCATACTACGAGGCACAAGGCAATCCCGACATGGGACAATGCGTATGGATGATATCGGGTGAAATAACCGACACGCCGCAATACTCGCAAGACGAAAGTGGGGAACATCCGTTGGCCTACAACGTGTTCTGCAATGGCAAGCAGCTCAACACCTTTGCCCTCGACGGATGGCAGTCGACATTCACCGTTGCACCAGAAAGCAAGGACGATGCCTACGGCGTGATGGCTTATTATGCTAATGGCAAGCGCTCTGCGGAGTCCAAGACAATCACAGCGTCAGAGGTAACGGCGATACGCCCAATCTTCACCACCAGCGGATATGCTTATGTCGACTACACGAATGGTGTAATTCACATCGACGGCGAATGTGACCACGCTACCTTGACCAATTTGGAAGGCGTCACGGTGGCAGCTTACAAAAACGGCAACATATCCCTGCAGGGAGTACCAACTGGCGTGTATATCGTCAATATATACAAGGGAAGGAATGTAAACTCACAAAAAATAATGGTCAGAAATTAGTCAGACAATAGACTAAAGCGACTCGAGATAAGATTCGTTCTAACTGAAAATAAATGCGAGCATACGCCCAATGCCCATTCGTAAGCCAAAGTTTAATACCATGAATGGTGCGAACTTTAAGCTAATTCTGGTGAGGCATTGGGCGTAGTTTACTATCCAGACTACCTTACTGAGCATGATGGAGAAAGGCTTTTACCTTGACATCAAAGATTTTTAATGTCCCACTATTCCTCGTTACAAGGGATTGCTCGGATAATCCACCCATAAATGATTTACATGACGAACTTACGAAAAGCCCCAGACTATGAAGTCCAGGGCTTTTGATAAGTTTATTATTGAGAGAAAATTATTCAGCCTTTTTCTCTTCTGCCTTCGATGTCTCAGAAGTTGCGGGAGCTTCCTCGGCTGCAGGTGCTTCTTCAGCTGCTGGGGTAGCTTCCTCTGCCGTAGCCTTCTTCGAGGAACGACGGCTACGACGGGTCTTCTTGGCTTCAGCCTTAGGTGTTTTGGCCATGTTCTCGTCGAAGTCGACAAGCTCAATGAATGCCATGTCGGCGCCATCACCAAGGCGATGACCCAACTTGATCACACGGGTATAACCACCGGGACGGTCGGCAATCTTCACTGCTATCGGACCAAAAAGCTCCTTGATGGCCTCCTTGTCTTGAAGATAGCGGAAGACAACACGACGGCTGTTGGTGGTGTCATCCTTGGCACGGGTGATGAGCGGCTCAACGTACTTCTTCAGTGCCTTGGCCTTTGCGAGGGTCGTAGTGATTCTTTTGTGCCGGATCAGAGAGATGGCCATGTTGGCAAGCATAGCTCTGCGGTGATCAGCAGTACGGCCCAGATGGTTGAATTTTTTATTATGTCTCATTTTTGTTTCTAATGTTTGGACGGGTTAGCTTCTTCCTCCATAGTATGGAGTGGGTTACTCCTTGTCCAGTTTATACTTTGAAATGTCGGTTCCAAAAGACAGATTCAGACTCTCAAGCAAATCATCAAGCTCTGAGAGCGATTTCTTACCGAAGTTGCGGAACTTCAAGAGGTCAGTCTTATTGTACTGCACCAAATCACCCAATGTCTCAACGTCAGCCGCCTTGAGGCAGTTGAGGGCACGAACGCTGAGGTTCATGTCAACAAGACGGGTCTTGAGCAGTTGGCGCATGTGCAACACTTCCTCATCAAATTCCTGATTTTGTTCGTTGTCAGGACTCTCAAGCGTAATCTTCTCGTCAGAGAAGAGCATGAAATGATAGATGAGAATTTTGGCTGCTTCTTTCAGCGCATCCTTCGGACTTATGGAACCATCGGTCGTAACCTCAAGCACGAGCTTGTCGTAGTCGGTCTTCTGCTCTACACGGAAGGGCTCAACAGCATACTTGACATTACGGATTGGGGTGTAAATCGAATCGATTGGGAGTACGTTTACATCAAGGCAGAATTGGCGATTCTCATCGGCCTGGACATAACCACGGCCTTTGTTGATCGTCAAGTCAATCTGCATTGAAGCCTTAGAGTCGAGATGACAAATCACCAAATCGGGATTTAACACTTCAAATCCAGTAAGATACTTGCCAATGTCACCTGCTTTGAACTCAGTGGAATTCTCGACGGTGATACTAACTTTCTCATTCTCAAACTCTTCCACTACTTGCTTGAACCTCACCTGTTTGAGGTTCAAGATGATGTTGGTAACATCCTCTTTTACGCCGGGCACAGAGGCAAACTCATGCTCAACACCAGCAATGCGGATGGTATTGATGGCATAACCCTCCAACGACGAGAGAAGGATGCGGCGCAGGGCGTTACCTATGGTAACTCCAAAGCCTGGCTCCAACGGACGGAATTCGAACTTGCCGAAATGGTCGTTGGCCTCCAGCATCACTACTTTGTCGGGCTTTTGAAATGCTAATATCGCCATTAATTCAATGATTAGGATTATTGTTTTGAGTACAACTCAACGATTAACTGCTCCTTGATGTTCTCGGGGATGTCTGCACGGTCGGGCTTATGCAGGAACCGTCCACTCTTGGTGTTCTCATCCCACTCCAACCAAGGATACTTGCTGTGGTTGAATCCGGCCAATGCTGCCTCAATCACCTCAAGGCTCTTGGCCTTCTCGCGAACACCTACGATATCGCCAGACTTCACCTGATAAGAGGCGATGCCCACCACACTGCCGTTGACAACAATGTGCTTGTGGTTGACGAGCTGACGTGCTGCGGCACGTGTAGGTGCAATGCCAAGGCGATAAACCACATTGTCGAGGCGACTCTCCAAATTCTGAAGGAGGACCTCACCAGTGATTCCATCTGCTCGGGCAGCTGCATTGAACATATTGTGGAACTGACGCTCCAAAACACCATAAGTGTACTTGGCCTTCTGCTTCTCTGCAAGCTGAGCACCATACTCTGACACCTTGCGGCGACGGTTATTGCCGTGCTGCCCTGGAGGGAAATTGCGACGGGAAAGAACCTTATCTTCGCCGAATATCGGCTCGCCAAAACGGCGTGCAATTCTTGATTTAGGACCTATGTATCTTGCCATAATAAATAGTTGCTTTTAAAATTGAGAGAATATTAGACACGACGACGCTTGGGAGGACGGCAACCATTGTGCGGAAGCGGAGTAACATCGACGATCTCCGTCACCTGAATGCCTGAGGCATTGACGGCACGGATAGCACTCTCACGGCCATTGCCAGGACCCTTGACAAAAGCCTTCACCTTGCGAAGGCCAAGCTCGAATGCCACCTTGGAGCAATCTTCGGCTGCCATCTGTGCGGCATAGGGAGTGTTCTTCTTGGAACCACGGAATCCCATCTTACCAGCAGAAGACCAGGAGATAATCTGACCCTCATCGTTGGCTAAAGATACAATAATGTTATTGAATGAACTGTGAACGTGCAGCTGACCCATCGCGGTAACTCGCACGTTTCTCTTCTTGGATGTTGCTGATTTTTTTGCCATAATTAATTTTCCTCCTCCAAATTACTTAGTAGCCTTCTTCTTGTTAGCAACAGTCTTCTTCTTACCCTTACGGGTACGAGCATTGTTCTTAGTGCTCTGTCCGCGAACGGGAAGACCATTACGATGTCTAACACCACGGTAGCAACCAATGTCCATGAGACGCTTGATGTTCATCTGAATCTCTGAGCGGAGGTCACCTTCAACCTTGAATTCAGCACCGATAATCTCACGAATCTTGGCGGCCTGGTCATCTGTCCAATCGCAGACCTTAAGGTCTCGACTCACGCCGGCCTTGTCCAAAATCTTTGCTGAACTACTTCGACCTATACCATAGATATAGGTCAATGCGATTTCGCCACGCTTGTTTTGGGGCAAATCTACTCCAACAATTCTAATTGCCATTGATAATCTTTAATTTGTTAAATGTCTAAACTACGCTAAAAAACACGCAAAGTTACTGAAATTCCGAGACCCAGCGGACTTTTTGTGCAATTTTAACTTTTAGCCTTGACGCATTTTGAACTTAGGGTTCTTCTTGTTGATAACGAAAAGACGTCCCTTCCTACGTACAATTTTGCAGTCTGGGGTACGCTTCTTCAATGATGCTCTTGTCTTCATAAAGCTGTTTATTTATATCTGAAAACGATTCTACCTTTGGTTAAATCATAGGGACTCATCTCGACCTTCACCTTATCACCGGGAAGAATCTTGATGTAGTGCATTCTCATTTTGCCAGAAATGTGAGCCGTTATGTCAACTCCATTTTCCAACTCTACGCGAAACATTGCATTGGAGAGTGCCTCCATGATAGTTCCATCCTGTTCTATTGCGGCTTGCTTTGCCATACCTCTAACTTTTAGTCCTTCTTTACTTAACTTTATGTCTCTAACGATGTTAATATTTCTGACCTACCTGTACGAACCACAACGGTCGACCCAAATGGGACAAAAGAATTATGATGGCCATCATCATGATTCATTGTCGAACAACGAGAACGAACTGTTGTGCTCATGATGGTTGGTGCAATGACCAAGGTCATACCTTCTTTAAGCAATCTGCGACCTGACAATGCGGAACTCAACCGCATGATGGGAAACTCCTGCTTATATCGTCCAATGCCATGCCCAATGCAGTCACACAAGTTGAAAGTGTCTTCTTGCATGGCAGATAGAAAGGCGTGTGATATTTCGCTAATCGGATGCCCGGCCACAGCTTTTGCTTGTGCACGAATTAACCCATCACGAACCCACGTCAGAAAGGGATGGTCATCTAAAATGCCGCCGACGATAAACGTGGAAGCAGCAAAAGAATAATACCCCTTGTAACAGGTCGAACAATTCACTGACAACAAATCACCCTTTGAAAGTGTACTGTAGCCAGCAAAATCATCATTGTATGTCCCATTCAAGAAAAAACTCAAATCAATGTGAAACGATTGTTCATTCCTTATAGATTGGGTTTTGCTTGAGACGAGTTGAACGACTATGTCAGTCGCTTTGGCCTTTAGATAGCCCACGGACGATAAAGGTACTACGTTGCGGCCAACCTCGCTTAGCGCACATGACGCTATATGGCTGGCCGTACGTAAAAATTGTATTTCATCCTCGGTCTTTAGAAATATTCTCATCCGGCTACTGAATTTAATCAGTAGGCAGACACACCTCCGTTGCCACGAGTGTGGCCAGAATTGAGGAGACCATCGTAATGGCGCATCATCAAATGAGACTGTATCTGCTGGAGAGTGTCAATCACCACACCGACAAGAATCAAAAGAGAGGTACCACCGAAGAATTGACCGAAAGAGTCTTGAACATTCAGCAAACCTGCCAACGCCGGCATAATGGCGATGAAAGCGATGAAGAGAGAACCCGGCAATGTCAAGCGAGACATCACAGTGTCAATGTAATCAGCGGTATCCTTACCTGGTTTAACACCAGGAATGAAACCATTGTTACGCTTCATGTCTTCAGCCATTTGTACAGGATTAAGAGTAATTGCAGTATAAAAATAGGTAAATGCTATCACAAGAACAACATAAACACAATTATAAAGCAAACTCTTATTATTCAGCAGCTGCTGGAGAACTGGACTTGCATTGTCGGTGGAATACTGAACGATGGCAAGCGGGATGAACATCAGAGCTTGAGCAAAGATGATAGGCATCACGTTTGCAGCGAACAGCTTCAACGGAATGTACTGACGTGCACCTCCGTATTGACGATTACCGACAACGCGCTTCGCATATTGCACAGGAACCTTACGGGTACCCTGTGTGAGAAGGATTGATGCGCACACAACTGCGTAAAGGATAATGAGCTCTATGATGAACATCACCAAACCACCACTGGTTATAGCAGTGAAACGACTGGAAACTTCCTGAATGAAAGCCTGTGGCAGCCGCGCGATGATACCAATCATAATGATGAGCGAGATACCATTACCCACACCCTTATCGGTGATGCGCTCACCCAGCCACAGGATAAACATGGAACCTGCGGCAAGGATGAAAGTGGCAGGAATCATGAAATGAGTCCAACTGATGCCCGAAGCAAGAGCTGCCGATGCCTGCATCTTCAAGTTGATCAGATAAGATGGAGCTTGAAAAAACAGAATGGCAACGGTTAAGATACGGGTATACCAATTGATTTTTTTCCTGCCGCTCTCGCCCTCGCGTTGCAACTTTTGGAAATAAGGCACAGCGACGGCAAGGATCTGCATGACGATAGAGGCCGAGATGTACGGCATGATTCCTAATGCGAAGATAGACGCATTAGAGAATGCACCACCGGAGAACATGTCCAAAAGCGACATCAAGCCGCCTGCGGTTTGCGACTGTAGCCGACCAAGCTCGTTAGGATCGATACCTGGTAAGACTATGAATGACCCAAAACGGTAAATAGCCGTAAACAGAAGGGTGATGAGAAGACGCTGGCGCAAATCCTCTATCCTCCAACAGTTCTTCAGTGTCTCTATAAACTTTTTCATTAATCCTAAATAATAGTTGTGATACCACCAGCTGCCTCGATAGCTTCCTTGGCAGTCTTAGAGAATGCGTGAGCCTTCACCTCGAGCTTGGCTTTCAATTCCCCGTTTCCAAGAATTTTGACGAGTCCCTTGGCCTTGGAGTAGCCTGCCTCACGAAGTTCGACAGGACTAATCACATTAAGGTTCTTCGACTCAGCAAGTGCCTGAAGAACAGAGAGATTGATACCCAAATACTCCTTGTGGTTGATATTCTTAAATCCAGACTTCGGCACACGGCGTTGGAGAGGCATCTGACCTCCCTCAAATCCTACCTTATGCTTGTAACCTGAACGAGACTTAGCACCCTTGTGACCACGGGTAGAAGTACCACCGAGTCCAGATCCCGGACCACGGCCGATACGACGGCGATTACGGACGGAACCCTTGGCTGGTTTCAAATTATTTAATTTCATAATCTAAGAATCCTTTAAAGATAATTATTCAACGACCGTAATAAGGTGATGAACCTTGCGAATCATGCCACGGACACTCGGAGTGTCTTCTACCTCAACAACTTGAGAGATTTTATGAAGACCAAGAGCCAATAAAGTGCGCTTTTGGTCTATCGGAGCGTTGATACGGCTCTTAATCTGCTTTACTTTAATTGTTGCCATTGTATTGAACCTCCTGTTTTTAACCATTAAAAACTTTATCCATGGCTACACCACGCTCGCCTGCAACCATGTAGGCATCGCGCATTTGCGTGAGGGCAGAAATGGTAGCCTTAACCAAATTGTGAGGGTTGGAAGACCCCTTGGATTTGGCAATCACATCGGAAATGCCTGCACTCTCCAAAACAGCACGCATAGCACCTCCAGCCTTCAAGCCAGTACCAGCTGCAGCGGGCTTGATAAGAACTTGTGCTCCACCAAAGCGAGTCTCAACCTCGTGAGGAACGGTACCTTTCAATACGGGCACTTTCACGAGATTCTTCTTAGCAGCATCAGTACCTTTCTGAATTGCAGCGGTGACTTCTCCTGCTTTTCCAAGACCCCAGCCTATGACACCTTTACCGTCGCCTACGACAACGATGGCTGCAAACGTGAATGTACGTCCACCCTTCGTAACCTTCGTCACACGGTTGATGGCAACCAGACGGTCTTTAAGTTCTACGTCACTATTAACTCTTACTCTATTCATTGCCATAATCGATTAGAATTTAAGACCTCCTTCACGTGCCGCATCAGCAAGAGCCTGCACACGGCCATGATAAAGATACCCGTTACGATCGAAGACGATTTTCTCAACACCAGCCTCTTTTGCCTTATTGGCAACCAGCTCGCCGACCTTCTTAGCCTGCTCTGTCTTGTTCATCTTCTCAAGTCCCAACGACGAAGCCGAAGCTAACGTAGTGCCAGTTATGTCATTGATGACTTGCGCATAAATTTGCTTATTACTGCGAAACACGCTCAAACGAGGACGCTCTGCAGTACCCTTCACACTCTTGCGAATGCGGAACTTAATCTTAAGTCTTCTTTGTTCTTTCTTTGTCGTCATAATCTTACCAATTATTAAAGTTACTTAGCTGCAGCCGTCTTACCAGACTTTCTGCGAATAACCTCTCCCTGGAACAGGATACCCTTGCCCTTGTAAGGCTCCGGCATACGGAAAGAACGGATTTTTGCACAAATGAGACCAAGAAGCTGCTTGTCGCAAGTCTCGAGGGTGATAATGGGGTTTTGGTTACGCTCACTCTTCGTCTCAACCTTCACCTCAGCAGGGAGCTGAATGAAAATAGGATGAGTATATCCAAGAGAAAACTCAATAAGATTGCCCTTGTTACTCACACGATAGCCTACACCGATAAGCTCAAGCGTCTTCTTATAGCCTTCAGTCACGCCAACAACCATATTGTTGACCAAAGCACGATAAAGTCCATGGAAAGACTGTTTCTGCTTGATGTCTGTCTCGTTGGCCTCGTCGATGCTGAACTTAACCTCACCATCTTCGATGACAACATGGATTGAAGGATCAACCCACTGAGAAAGCTCTCCCTTAGGACCCTTCACATTGACTACATTGTCCTTCAGCGTTACAGTAACGCCCGCAGGAATATGAATTGGCAGTTTACCTATTCTTGACATGTTTACTCCTCCTCATTAATAGATGTAGCAAAGGACCTCACCACCGATTTTCTCGGCAACAGCCTCTTTGTTGGTCATAACACCTTTGGAAGTGGAAATGATGGCAATTCCAAGTCCGTTAATAACTCTCGGCATGTCTTTGTAGCCCGTATACTGGCGAAGTCCAGGAGTAGAGACACGAGTCAACTTCTTGATTGCGCTCTTCTTGGAAACGGGATCATACTTCAAGGCCACCTTAATTGTGCCCTGAGGACCATCCTCGATGAATTTGTAATTGAGGATGTAGCCCTTCTCGAAGAGAATCTTCGTGATGGACTTCTTCATGTTAGACGCAGGAACTTCTACCACACGGTGGTGAGCCATGATGGCGTTTCTGAGTCTCGTCAGATAATCTGCTATTGGATCTGTCATAAAATATAAAGTTTAATTAATCGGGACTCCCCCGACAATATTAAAAAACACGCATAGAATGTGGTTGGTTATCAGGAAACGGATACTCCGTCCCTGACACTCAACTCGTAAACGCAATGTTACCAACTTGCCTTCTTAACTCCTGGAATCAGTCCCTGAGAGGCCATCTCGCGGAACTGAATACGGGAAAGACCAAACTGGCGCATATAGCCCTTCGGACGTCCCGTTATTTTGCAGCGGTTGTGAAGACGAATTGGATTCGCATTCTTCGGGATAGACTGCAATTTGCGGGCTGCCTCATAAGCCTCTGCAGGATCTTTCGAGGTAGCTATAATCTTCTTCAATGCAGCACGCTTCTCAGCATAACGCGCCACCAATTTGGCACGCTTAACCTCGCGAGCTTTCATAGATTCTTTTGCCATATCTCTTAATCGTTTTTAGCGTTCTTAAATGGAAGACCAAATGCCTTGAGCAATGCATAGCCCTCCTCGTCGGTCTGTGCAGAGGTGACAAACGTGATGTTCATTCCCTGAATACGGTCCACTTGATCGATATTAATCTCCGGGAAGATAATCTGTTCGGTAACACCCAGCGTGTAGTTACCGCGTCCATCAAAGTTGCTCTCAATGCCTTTGAAGTCGCGAATACGGGGCAACGCGATTCGTACTAACTTCTCCAGGAACTCATACATGCGCTCACGACGAAGGGTTACCATCACTCCGATAGGCATCTTCTTACGGAGTTTGAAGTTGGCGATATCCTTCTTTGAGAATGTAGCTACGGCCTTCTGACCCGCAATTGCGGTAATCTCATTGATGGCAACGTCGATAATCTTCTTATCCTGCGTAGCATCTCCAAGTCCTTGATTGATGACAATCTTCTTCAAGACAGGAATCTGCATTGTCGAAGAATAGTTGAACTGCTTTTGCAAAGCAGGAGCAATCTGCTCCTTATACTGCTTCTTTAACTGTGCTGTTTCCATTACTTGATTTCCTCCCCAGACTTTTTAGAGATTCGCTTAACATTCTTTCCCTCATGTTCCACACGGATGCGTGTAGCCTTTCCACTCTTAGGATCAATCAGGCTCACGTTGGAAATATGAATAGGAGCCTCCTGCTTGATAATTCCGCCTTGCGGATTCTTTGCATTAGGTTTCGTGCTTTTTGATACGACGTGCACACCCTCAACCAGTACACGATCCTCATCGCGAAGCACCTTGAGTACTTTACCCGTCTTGCCCTTGTCAGAGCCAGTAAGAACGATTACCTTATCGTCCTTTCTTATATGAATCTTTGCCATTTCTTGTTGCCTTTAAATATTAAAGCACCTCAGGTGCAAGAGAAACGACCTTCATATTCACAGCACGGAGTTCACGGGCGACAGGACCGAAGATACGGCTGCCACGGAGCTCACCGGCGTTGTTCAACAACACACAAGCGTTGTCATCAAAACGAATATAAGAACCGTCAGCGCGACGAATCTCCTTCTTTGTGCGAACAATCAAAGCCTTGGATACTGCACCCTTCTTCAACTCACTTGATGGGATGACATTCTGTACTGCCACAACAATTACGTCGCCGACGCTGGCGTAACGACGCCCAGTACCACCAAGCACACGAATGCATTTGGCCTCACGAGCACCGCTGTTGTCACAAACAGTAAGTCTTGATTCTGCCTGTATCATATTTACTTAGCTTTTTCTACGATTTGAACCAATCTCCATCGCTTCGTCTTAGACAAAGGACGGGTCTCCATTATCATTACAGTGTCACCCACATTTGCCTCGTTCTTCTCATCGTGGGCGTGGTATTTCTTTGTCTTCTGGACAAACTTACCATAAATAGGGTGCTTCTCCTTGAACTTGGAGGCAATAACAATGGTTTTATCCATTTTGTTGCTGATAACAACACCCTGTCTTACCTTTCTAAAATTTCTTGTTTCCATCTGGACCATTGTTATTTATTCAGTTCTCTTGCGCGAAGCTCAGTCTTCATACGAGCAATGTCGCGACGTGCCGCCTTGATCTGAGATGGATTCTCAAGCGGAGTAATTTTGTGGTTGAGCTTCATCTGATCGTAAGCAGCCACGGCATTCTCCAACTTCTCACGCAACTCCTTGTCTGCGAGAGCCTTAATTTCATTCATCTTCATACCTTAAGCGTTTTTATCAAAATCACGTCTGACAATAAATTTCGTCTTAACCGGAAGCTTCTGAGCAGCAAGGCGAAGCGCCTCCTTTGCGACATCAAAACTGACACCCTCCACTTCAAAGAGGACGCGACCTGGGGTAACAGGCGCAACCCATCCTGCGGGATCACCCTTACCCTTACCCATTCGCACATCAGCAGGCTTACGGGTGATAGGCTTGTCAGGGAATATGCGAATCCAAACCTGTCCCTGACGGTTCATATAACGGTTGACGGCCACACGGGCAGCCTCAATCTGACGGCTGTCAAGCCATCTTGCCTCAAGGGTCTTGATGCCGAAAGTGCCAAACGCAAGCTGCGTTCCCCTATGAGCATTTCCCTTGTTGCCGCGGCCATCCTGTGGTCTTCTATATTTTACTCTTTTTGGCTGTAACATGATAGCTTCTGCATTTAACGGTTATTGTTTCTTCTGCGGCCACCACGACGATCTCGACGATCGTTATTCGGACGGCGCGACTCCTTCTCCTGTGCAAAGTTCGGAGCAAGATCCACCTTCTTGTAAATCTCACCACGGCAAATCCAAACCTTCACACCAAGCAGACCCACCTTCGTGAGTGCCTCACACTGGCAATAGTCAATGTCAGCGCGGAAAGTGTGCAACGGAGTACGACCCTCCTTGAACATTTCCTTACGGCGCATCTCGGCACCATTCAGACGGCCAGAAATCTGAACCTTAATTCCCTCAGCACCAGAACGGATGGCATTCTGAATAGCCATCTTGGCTGCACGACGGTAAGCAATCTTGCCTTCGAGCTGACGGGCGATGTTATTACCAACGATGGTAGCATCCAGATCAGGCTTCTTTACCTCGAAGATGTTGATTTGAATTTCCTTCTTGAAAAGGTTCTTCAACTCCTCACGGAGCTTATCAACATCAGCACCACCTTTACCGATAACAATTCCCGGACGAGCCGTGCAAATAGTGATGGTGACGAGCTTGAGCGTACGCTCGATGACAATGCGGGAGACACTTGCCTTTTCCAAGCGCTTATTGAGATATTGGCGAATCTTCTGATCCTCGACCAGATTGTCACCAAAGTCCTTGCCACCGAACCAATTCGAGTCCCAACCGCGGATAATACCTAAGCGGTTGCTAATTGGATTAACTTTCTGTCCCATTCTACTCCTTATTTATTGTCATCGTTAGTGTCAGCATTCTTCGAGTCAACGAAAATCGTCACATGGTTGGAACGCTTGCGGATTCTGTAACCGCGTCCCTGAGGTGCAGGGCGCATGCGCTTCATAGTTACACCCTCGTCAACGAAAATCTTGGAGATGAACAGCTCGCCGTCCTCTGCCTTACGGTCATTTTTAACTTCCCAGTTGGCGATAGCCGAACGCAGAAGTTTCTCTACGTTGGCAGCTGCAGCCTTTTTGGAGAAGCGAAGCACGCCCAACGCACGGTTTACCTCCATGCCGCGAACCATGTCTACGACATAGCGCATCTTGCGCGGTGAAGAGGGGCAACCTCTGAGCGTAGCAAAATACTGGCTTTTCTTGGCCTCTTTCAGTGCCTCAGCCTTAATATGTTTTCTTGCTCCCATTATTTTATTCTATAAATGGATGAAATTGCCTGCTTACTTCTTGTTGTTGCCAGAGTGGCCACCGAAGCGGCGTGTTGGGCTAAACTCACCAAGCTTATGGCCAACCATGTTCTCGGTGATGTAAACAGGGATAAATTTGTTTCCGTTATGAACTGCAACGGTGTGTCCCACAAAGTCTGGGGATATCATCGATGCTCTGGCCCATGTCTTCACAACGCTCTTCTTGCCACTTTCGTTCATGGCAAGAATCTTTTTCTCAAGCGAAACGTTGATGTAAGGACCTTTTTTAATTGAACGACTCATAATTTAACGCTTAATAAGTTTACTTCTTGTTGGCTCTCTCTATGATATACTTGTTCGAGAGCTTCTTCGGTGCGCGAGTCTTGAGACCCTTAGCATACAAGCCCTTGCGTGAACGTGGGTGTCCACCAGACTGGCGTCCTTCGCCACCACCCATTGGGTGATCGACAGGGTTCATTACCACACCACGGTTGTGCGGGCGACGACCCAACCAGCGAGAGCGGCCAGCTTTACCCGACTGCTCGAGCGCATGATCAGAATTGCCTACACTGCCTACAGTGGCCTTGCAAGAGGAAAGGATCTGGCGCGTTTCACCAGAAGGAAGCTTGATAACGCAGTAGGCGCCATCACGAGAAGTAAGCTGGGCGAAATTACCAGCCGAACGAACCAGACGTGCACCCTCACCCGGTCGAAGCTCGATGTTGTGAATCACCGTACCGACAGGAATGTGAGAGAGCGGAAGGGCGTTGCCTACCTCCGGCGCAGCCTCTGCGCCAGAAAGCAGCGTGGTACCGACCTGCAGTCCGTTGGGAGCAATAATGTAACGTTTTTCACCATCAGCGTAGAAGAGCAAAGCAATGCGAGCCGAACGGTTAGGATCGTACTCGATTGTCTTCACTACAGCTGGAACACCATCCTTCTCTCGCTTGAAGTCGATAATACGGAACTTCCTCTTGTGACCACCGCCGATGTAGCGGACAGTCATCTTACCGGTGTTGTTTCGACCACCAGTAGAACGTTTGCCGTAAACGAGAGACTTCTCTGGCACGGATGCAGTAATATCCTCGAACGTGCCAATAACTTTGTGTCTTTGACCCGGGGTCACCGGGTTTAACTTACGTACTGCCATTTTTTATTTAATGTTGCTGTAAAAATCAATAGCATCACCATTCTGGAGTGTGACGATTGCCTTCTTGTAGGCATTGCGCTGGCCTCTCACAAGGCCTTGCTTCGTATATCGCGACATACGCTTTCCTGCATAGCGCATAGTGTTGACAGCCAACACCTTCACGCCATACAGCGTCTCCACCTCCTTTTTGATGGCGACCTTGTCCGCATCAGGCTTGACGATGAAGCCATATTTCGGTTGTGCCGGAATAGTGTACTTCTCACCCTTCTTCTTGCGGGTCTTGTCCAAAGAAGACTTGTCCGTCAGCTTCGACATCTTCTCAGTGACGATTGGCTTAATGATATATCCCATGTTTCTATGTCTCCTTTTTTATATTACTTGTTCAAGATACCCTCAACTGCCTTCAGCGAATTTTCCGTGACAATGAGCACGTCTGCATCCAAAATCTTGTATGTATTAACGTCCTTTGCCACCATCAGATGTACTTTCTGGAGGTTGCGAACAGACAAATATACATTTTTATTTGCTTCCGGCAAAAGAAGAAGGAGCTTCTTGCCATCCACTTTAAGATTTTTAGCAATATTTACGAACTCTTTTGTCTTCGGTGCGTCAAAGTTGAAATCTTCCACCACTATAATGGCCTGCTCCTGTGCCTTATAAGAGAGGGCAGACTTGCGTGCAAGAATCTTTACTTTCTTGTTCAGCTTGAAACGGCAATCGCGTGGCTTCGGTCCAAACACACGGCCACCACCTACAAGGACTGGTGAGTTGATGTCGCCTCGGCGAGCACCGCCGCCACCTTTCTGACGTCCGAGTTTTCGGGTTGATCCAGAAACCTCGCTTCTCTCCTTGCTTTTGTGCGTACCCTGACGTTGGTCAGCCATGTACTGTTTCACATCAAGGTAGATAACGTGATCGTTTGGTTCGATGCCGAAGACGCTCTCGCTGAGAGTCACCTTGCGGCCGGTCTCCTGACCTTTGATATCCAATACGTTAATATCCATTACTTGTTGATGATTACGGTTGAACCAATGCATCCAGCCACGCTGCCCTTGACAAGAAGCAGGTTGTGCTCTGGAATTACCTTTAACACTTTGAGGTTCTGGGTCGTTACCCGGTCGCCTCCCATCTGGCCGCCCATGCGCATTCCCTTGAACACTTTGGCAGGGTAAGAGCAGGCTCCGATAGAACCCGGCTTACGGGCGCGGTCGTCCTGACCGTGGGTTGACTGGCCTACACCACCGAATCCGTGACGCTTCATGACACCCTGGAATCCCTTTCCTTTGGAGGTGCCGATGACATCTACGAACGTAGCATCCTTGAAGAGCTCCACCGTAATGGTATCACCGAGATTGTACTCCTCGTCAAACTTGAACTCGGCCAAGTGCTTTTTGGGCGTTGTGCCGGCCTTCTTGTAGTGTCCCTGCATCGGCTTGGAGGTGTTCTTCTCCTTAGCCTCGCCGAAACCCAACTGAACAGCCTTGTAACCATCCTTCTCAACAGTCTTGATTTGGGTTACAACACAAGGACCAGCTTCGATAACAGTGCACGGCACGTTCTTGCCGTCGGCACTGAAAACGGATGTCATTCCGATTTTCTTTCCTAATAATCCTGGCATTTCAATAATGTGTTTCTAAATGACTTAAATAGATAAAACGTAGGCATCAGACCTTGATCTCAACCTCCACGCCCGACGGAAGCTCCAGTTTCATCAGCGCATCCACCGTCTTGGCGGTAGAGCTGTAGATGTCAATGAGGCGCTTGTAATCGGAAAGCTGGAATTGCTCACGCGACTTCTTGTTCACGAAAGTGGAACGGTTGACCGTGTAGATACGCTTGTGAGTAGGCAATGGAATCGGGCCGCTGACGATAGCACCCGTACTCTTGACTGCCTTGACGATCTTCTCGGCCGACTTGTCAACGAGCTGATGGTCGTAAGACTTCAGCTTGATGCGAATTTTTTGACTCATGTCGTTTTAAATTGAAATTTGAATTAAAATTATTTTAAGCAAAGACGGGGATATGCCCACATAAGAGTCATTCGCTATGCGGGCATCCGCCATCCTTTATGTGCAGTGCGCATCCGGAGGGGTGCTGTTCCCGCCCCACCGGAAGTCACACACGATATACTTACTTCAGCAGCTCGGGGTGACCGTTCAGCTCCGTCAGGATTTCCTTGGCGAGGCTTGCGGAAACCGGAGCATGGTGATCATACTCCATGGAAGAGGTGGCACGACCCGAAGTGATGGTACGGAGGGCGGTCACATAACCGAACATCTCCGACAGAGGCACCATGGCTTTCACGATACGCGCGCCACTACGGGCCTCGTCCATACCCTGTACCAAGCCACGACGCTTGTTCAAGTCGCCAATCACGTCACCCATGTTCTCCTCCGGAGTGACGACCTCTACCTTCATGATCGGCTCCATGAGCACAGGGCCAGCCAGCGGGCAGAGCTTCTTGAAGGCCTGGTGGGCAACCAACTCAAACGAAAGCTGGTCGGAGTCCACAGGGTGGAAGCTACCATCGGTAAGCGTTACCTTCAGACCCGTCATCGGGAAGCCGCCCAGCACACCACTGGAGAGGCAGTCGCGGAATCCTTTCTCCACAGAGGGGATGAACTCCTTAGGCACGTTACCACCCTTGACGACGTTGATAAACTGCAGGTCACCATCCTTGAAGTCCTCGTCCTTCGGCTCGATGGTCACATCGATACAAGCGAACTTACCACGACCACCCGACTGCTTCTTGAAGGTCTCGCGGCTCTGAGCGGCACGCGTGATGGCCTCTTTGTAGTTAACCTGAGGCTTACCCTGGTTACACTCCACCTTGAACTCGCGCTTCAAGCGGTCGATAATGATGTCGAGGTGAAGCTCACCCATACCCGAGATGATGGTCTGGCCGCTCTGCTCGTCGGTACGGACGGTGAATGTCGGGTCTTCCTCGGCCAGCTTGGCAAGACCATTGTCGAGCTTGGCGATGTCGGCCTGGCTCTTCGGCTCCACGGCAACAGACAGCACCGTGTCGGGGAAAGTCATGGACTCCAGCACGATGGGGTGCTCCTCATCGCAGAGAGTATCGCCAGTGCGGATATCCTTGAAGCCCACACCTGCGCCGATGTCACCGGCATCGATGGACTGCATTGGAATCTCCTTGTTGGAGTTCATCTGGAACAGACGGCTGATGCGCTCCTTCTTGCCCGAGCGGGGGTTATAGACATAGGAGCCAGCCTCAACCTTTCCAGAGTAAACACGGAAGAACACCAGGCGTCCCATGAACGGGTCGGTGGCAATCTTGAATGCCAATGCGGCGGTCGGCTCATTCTCAGAAGGCTTGCGGTCCTCCTCTTCGTCAGTGTCAGGATTGACACCTTTGATGGCCTCCGTGTCGAGCGGAGAGGGCAGGAAAGCACAAGTGTAGTCGAGCAGCGGCTGAACACCCTTGTTCTTGTAGGAAGAACCGAGCAGCATCGGCGTGCACTCCATGGACACGCAACCCTTGCGGAGGGCGGCAATGATCATCTCCTCAGGGATATCCTTGCCGTCAAGATAAAGCTCCATCAGCTCATCATCGAAGTTGGATGCCGCATCAAGCAGCTTATCGCGCCACTCCTCAGCCTCGTCTACGAGGTCGGCGGGAATGTCGTCAATTTCATATTCGGCACCCATGGTCTCATCATGCCACAGGATGGCCTTCATCTTGATCAGGTCCACGACACCCTTGAAGTTCTCCTCCGCACCGATAGGAATCTGGATGGCCACTGGATGTGCACCCAGAATGTCCTTCATCTGCTGTACGGTCTCAAAGAAGTCGGCACCCGAACGGTCCATCTTGTTGACATATCCGATGCGGGGCACGTTGTACTTGTCGGCCTGACGCCACACGGTCTCCGACTGTGGCTGCACGCCATCGGCTGCGGAATAGGTAGCAATAGCTCCGTCGAGCACGCGCAGAGAGCGCTCCACCTCGGCCGTAAAGTCGACGTGTCCCGGAGTATCGATCAAGTTGATCTTGTACTGGCGACCATTATACGTCCAGTTGCAAGTGGTGGCAGCAGAGGTAATGGTGATACCACGCTCCTGCTCCTGCGCCATCCAGTCCATTGTGGCCGCTCCATCGTGTACCTCGCCAATCTTGTGCGTCTTTCCCGTATAGAACAGGATACGCTCCGAAGTGGTCGTCTTACCGGCATCGATGTGTGCCATGATACCGATGTTACGGGTCAAATGTAAATCGCGATTTGCCATTGTCTTATTACCTTATCCTTTATAGTTAGAATCTGAAGTGTGCGAAAGCGCGGTTGGCCTCGGCCATACGGTGCATGTCCTCCTTGCGCTTGAATGCGCCTCCCTGGTTGTTATAGGCGTCCATGATCTCGGCAGACAGCTTCTCGGCCATGCTCTTGCCGCCACGCTTGCGCGCAAAGCTGATCATGTTCTTCATCGAGACGCTCTCCTTACGGTCGGGACGGATCTCCGTAGGCACCTGGAACGTGGCGCCACCCACGCGGCGACTCTTCACCTCCACCTGCGGAGTGATGTTGTCGAGGGCCTGCTTCCAAATCTCGAGCGGGCTCTTCTCCTCGCTCTTCATCTTTTCGCCGACAATCTCAAGGGCGGTGTAGAAAATCTCATAAGAGGTGTTCTTCTTGCCGTCATACATCAGATGGTTGACGAACTTGGTGACCTTCTGGTCATTGAACTTCGGATCCGGGAGGATCACATGCTTCTTTGGTTTTGCTTTTCTCATTTTGTTTTTTAGAATTCTATTCTGCGGAGGCTGTCGTCTTTGCGTTCTTCAACGCCCACACTTGGGAGTTTACTCAACCTTAATGATTTCCATTCTCCAGCAAAACGATGTTTCTGTTCGATTTTTAGCTCTTCTTCCTCGATACCGGGCTTCTCCGCCTGTTATCTTCGGTTAAGGGGTTGGGGTGGCATTTTCAGTCCCACGAGGGAGCGGCACCGCCCTCCTTTTCACAGAGGGCCTTCCGTCCCTCGCGGAATGGGACGCGTCTTACTTCTTGGCCTTAGGACGCTTAGCACCGTACTTAGAGCGGCGCTGGGTGCGATTGGCCACGCCAGCGGTATCGAGCGTGCCACGGACGATGTGATAACGCACACCCGGGAGATCCTTTACACGACCACCACGAACCAGCACGATGCTGTGCTCCTGGAGGTTGTGACCCTCTCCGGGGATGTAGGAGTTGACCTCTTTCTGGTTGGTCAGACGCACACGGGCAACCTTACGCATTGCCGAGTTAGGCTTTTTGGGGGTTGTCGTATAGACACGCACGCACACTCCACGGCGCTGAGGACAGTTGTCCAGCGCAGGAGACTTGCTCTTGTCCACGATGACCCGTCTGCCTTTTCTTACTAATTGCGAAATAGTAGGCATTGTTTTACTTTTTTATTTATATTTATTTTGTTTATTATCAACGTCTTGCGAAACGCACCACCCTCCTGACGGCAGGACAAATCACTACAATGCAGTTTCGGGGTGCAAAGGTACAAAGTTTTCCCGATATAGCCTAAATACCTATTAAAGAAAATTTTACGGACATTGTAAATTAGCTATAAATAACGGTCGTTTTGCTCTTTTAACTCTACATGCAAAGGAACAACAACCCTTTTGCCGCCCCGGATAGTACGGCAACGACGTGGAGAAGGCCTATTTTGGCACAGGAAAGATACTTAATCAACCGTCGAAAACGACTGCATGGCTTCACAACATAGGCTCAATCGCAAGAATTTTTAATTTAAAAATCTCAAGAAAATAAATTAAAAATGATGAATTTTTAATTTAAAAATTTCCACGAGACATAACCTATTGGAGCACAGCGGATTACATGTAGCATAGGGAACAGGCAGGTATAGTTAAACAACAGGGGCAATATTGCCATGCGCTCCATGCGCTGCTGCTCCCCCACCCCGACGACACCCACAATATATAATGTTCGCGCGCGTAGAAGCTTCCATCAGGATAGCCAGACGACAAAGCAGCATCAACGCCTTGCAGAGCAAGCATGGACGAAGGAGTGAAAACACAACAGAACGGAATGGCAAAAGGACAGAAACGCAAGAGAAATCTCCAGATTTGACAATATTTCTTACCAATCACGCCATTTCAAGCATTTTTTGGGTCAAAAATTTGGTGGGAAAAGGCATAAAGCCTACTTTTGCAGTGTATTAGTTATGTGATACACTATAACAGTAAAAACAACAACAAATTATAACCTCAATTGAATCAACGGATGATAGAAGTAAAAGACATCAGCTTCGCTTACCCCGGCACCCGACAACGGGTGCTCGACGGGTTCAACCTAAGCGTCGAATCGGGACGCGTCTATGGCCTGCTTGGCCGCAACGGAACAGGGAAAAGCACGCTGCTTTACTTGGCCTCGGGCTTGCTCCGCCCCAAGAAGGGGCAGGTACTTGTGGATGGCATGGAGGCCTGGCGGCGCAGTCCGCAGATGCTCAGCCGCCTTTTCCTCGTGCCGGAGGAGTTTGACCTGCCCAAGATGAAGCTCCGGCAGTACGTCAGCCTCATCCAGCCTTTCTACCCAAAGTTCAACAACGAGGTGCTCACGGGCTGCCTGTCGGCCTTCGACCTGGACGGCGTGACCGACCTGCGTCAGCTCTCCATGGGACAGAAGAAGAAGGTGTACATGAGCGTGGCACTCGCCGCGGGCACGGAATGGCTGCTGATGGACGAGCCTACCAACGGCCTGGACATCCCCTCAAAAGCCATCTTCAGACAAGTATTAGCCAAGCATTTGTCGGACGAGACGACCCTGATGATCTCCACACACCAGGTGCACGACGTGGAGCAACTGATCGACCACGTCATCATTCTCGACCGCTCACGCCTGCTCTGCGACAGCAGCGTGGGCGAGATCACGGAGCAATTCAGCTTCCAAACGAGGCAAGCCGACCAGATGGACAGCGACGTGCTCTACGCCGAGCCATCGCTACAGGGCAACAACGTCGTCGTTGCCCGCACGGCAGACGTGCCGGAGACGCAGCTCAACCTGGAGCTGTTCTTCTCCGCCATCACCCTCGGAAAGATTCAGATGAAACCAACTCACGAAAACAAAACGCTATAATCATGGACCGACTCAACACACAGCGCATGAAGCAGTATGCACTATGGCAACTGACAAGCAACCGCTCCCTCCTGCTGAAGATTACGGGCGTACTCGCCTCCTCGTTTACCGCCCTGTTTCTGTTCACCCTGTTTGTCACCAAAGACAGCATCCTGGCACAGGAGAAAATGCTGATACTCCCCTGCTCAATGAGCCTTGTCTTCTGCGGTAGTTGGGCCTTCAACGGCCTCAACACCAAGCAAAGCCGCACGATGCAGCTCATGCTGCCGGCCTCCAGCGCCGAGAAGTTCATCGTGCGATATGGCATCGTCTTGCTTTCCTCGCTCATCATGCCGCTCATCGCTTTTCTCGCAGCCGACCTCGTGCAATGGGTTTGCTCGCTGATTGCCCAGCAACCGGAAGCCACACTGCTCACCCCGCGCGCCATTGCCTACGGCGTCAGTTTGCTGGGAGACACCAACTACTTTTCCATCGAGGGGTTTCTGGCTTCAGTGCTCTTGTTCTTTGTGCTGCATTCCTTCTACCTGCTCTGCGGCATATTCTTCAAGAAGCACAGCTGGCTGTTTGGCACCATCACACTCAACGTGCTCATAGGTATCGTCACCTTTGCGTTCTTTGTGCTCGGCCATCTTTTGATGACCTACATATTGGACGACGGAGGGTACTGGATAGAGCTGTTGCCTTGGGCTGAAGATGCCACGAAGTGTGCCGTGTGCGCCATCACCGTGGCCATCGTCGTGCTCAATTATTGGCTGGCGTACCGCATCTTCCGCCGCCTGCAAGTCATCAACAATCGATTTTTCAACTGGTAAAAAACATTAAATAACCCGGGACTCCGTCACAAAACTGCCCCTGCTGCGTATTAAGGTAAAGGCAGGCGCACAGCGGTCGAGAGTTTCCCATCAACAAGAAAGGAACAAAAACTATGAAAACTATTCACATTTACCTTCTCGCGATCGTCACCATGCTGCTGACACAGAGCTGCATCGTCCACAACAGTAAGGAAGACTTCGGACCCAACACGACACGCACGGTCGCCGTGACCGACTTCGACGAAGTGGAGTTGTCGGGCGGACTCAACTACATCTATATCGAGGGCAGCACCCCAAAAGTGACCATCAAGGGGCCGAGCAAGCTGATTGACCGCGTGGAAGTGACCCAGCAGGGCAAGAAACTGCGCGCAACGACGAAGCAAAAGTCGGGCCATGGCCGAATCTTCGGGAAAAATCCCGACGACCTGATCACCGTCACCATCCAGTCGCCGACGCTCCGCAACGTGCATGTGGGCGGTGCTGCTGAGCTGAAAGCAAAGCGCATCCGCACCTGTGGAGACTTTCTGCTCAAGGCAAGCGGCGCGTCTGACCTGGAATTGGGCACACTGCTGTGTGCCAATGCGGAGATGTCGGCCAGTGGATCGTCAGATGTGGAGATACAGCGCGTGGAATGCGGCAACCTGCTGTGGCAGGTATCGGGTGCGAGCGACGTCAAGGTGGAGAAAGCAGAGTGCCACAGTGCCAGTGCGAAAGCGTCTGGTTCGAGCGACGTAGAGCTGGACTTAACAGGCACGGAGACCACAACGGCAGAGGCAAGCGGCGCAAGCGATGTGGAGTTAAGGTTCAACCGCTGCGGCACGGCACAGGCAACGGCAAGCGGCTCCTCCAACATTGAGCTGAAAGGCACGCTCCGTGCGCTGAGCAAGGAGGCCACTGGCAGCAGCACTATCGACGAGAGAGAGTTGCGGCTGGGTCGGTAAGTTATCCTACGGAAAGGGCTTGAACGATGAGTTTCACGAACAATAAGGCCATTTTCGAGCAGATAGCCGACCGCTTGGCCGACGAGATTGTGGCGGGAAAGTATTCTCCCGGCGGACGCATACCCAGCGTAAGGGAGTATGCCTCCATGCTTCAGGTGAACAATAATACCGCCATCAAGGGCTACGAGCTGCTTGCCCAGAAGGGAATCGTGTACAATAAGCGCGGCATGGGCTACTTCGTGGCCGACAATGCGCGCCAGCACATCATCCAGCTTAGGCAGGACGAGGTGATGAACACGATGTTGCCGGAGCTGTTTAGGCAGATGCGGCTGCTCCACATCAGCATTGACGAAGTGGAAAGACGCTGGGCAGAAAGCCAAGAAGCATGAGAAAGAACCCGCGTCTCCTTCCCTTTTGGTTGGGGACGCGGGAGATGAACAAAAATAATAGTACCAAACAGAACAGACGAATAAAAGAATTTGATATGACAACAACAATCAATCACCATCTCACACGAGGACACCTCGCCCTGAAATTCCTACGATGGGGTACGGGAGCGGGGATGGCATTGGCGGCTTTGCCCGCCCTTGCGGCCGACCCGGACACGCTCGCCGTGGACACGATGGCGCACGACTTGGACGGCGTCACGGTCACGGCACAGCGCAAACTCATCAAGGCCGACATAGACAAGCTGACCTATGACGTGGCCAACGACGAGACGGCACGCACCAAAAACACCCTCGACATGCTCCGGTCTGTGCCTCTCGTGGCTGTCGACGGGCAGGAGAACATAACCATCAAGGGCTCAAAGGCGTTCAAGGTGTACCGCAACGGGCATCCCGACCCCACCCTTTCGTCGCAAAATCTAAAGGATGTGCTCAAGGCAATACCCGCCATACAAATCAAGAAGGTGGAGGTTATCACCGAGCCGGGGGCCAAAGAGGATGCCGAAGGGACGCAATACATCCTCAACATCGTCATGAAGGACAACTCGGGGATGTCGGGAGTGACGGGAAACGTCAATTCCTCATACGACTTTTTTTATAAATCACCCTCTGTGGGGGGGATGCTCATGACGCAAAAGGGCAAGTTTGCCGCATCCATCAACTATGGATTCAAGCACATGGAGCAGGAACAACGCACAGAGAATGAGACCTATTACGTCAGGTCGGGCAACACATTGGCAAAGCAAACCCACAGCACGCCCAAGATGGACATGCACTACGGCAACCTGAACGCAAGCTACGAGATCGACTCGCTCAACCTGTTGACAATGAGTTTTGGCGGGTATTATTACAAGATGGATATGGGCACGACGCCTTTTCAGGCGCTCATGACGAACAGTAGCGGCCAGACAGTGTATTCTTTCAATGGCTTTGCCTCCACACCTGAGTTCAATATGTACAATCTCGGCGGCCGGATGGACTACCAACACAAGACTCACAGGGCGGGCGAGGTGCTCACAGCGTCTTACCAACTGCAGATGTCGCGCTCCCATCAGGACACCGAACAAAGGTACACGGAGTATGTCAACCTGCCTGTAAGCTACACGGGATTGAGCAATAACGCCTACGAACGGTTCCTGGAGCACACGCTGCAGCTCGACTATGTGCGCCCTTTAGGCAAGTTGTTCGTATGGAACGTGGGCACCAAATATATCCTGCGCACCAATAAGTCGGACGCACAACTCGATTATACGGGTGCGGAGGCGATGGATGAGCACTCGCTTTTCGACCACAACACGCAGGTGGCGGCCGCCTATACCGAGTGGGTCTACAGAGGAAGCAAGCTGCAGGCAAGGGCAGGACTGCGCTATGAGCACAGTTTTATGAAGGGTAAGTATCCCGATGGAAGCCATCCCAGCTTCGACAAGCGGCTGAACGACTGGGTGCCCTCGGCTTCCGTGCGCTACGCATGGACGGAATCACAGTCGGTGAAGCTCTCTTTTGCCACCTCAATCAACCGACCGGGCATCTCATACCTCAACCCCACACAGAACCGGCAGCCCACTACGCTGAACTATGGCAACCCTAAATTGAACAGTTCGCGCGACTACAACCTGCAGTTGCAGTACAATTATGTCTCGACGAAGTTCACTTTCATGGGCGGCATCAGCCATTCGTTCAGCAATAACGGCATCAGCGAGGTGAAGTTTGACCAGGATGGCGTACAAGTAACGACCATCGGAGACCTGCTTCATAACCGTTCATGGACCTTTTGGGCGTACATTCAGGCATCTCCTTGGAAGGGGGCGAGCATCAGTGGAGGCCCCAACATCTTCAAACAGACCTATAAAGATGGCGGAAACGGGCTGAAGCACAGCCGATGGTATAGCTGGTACACACTCAACTTCACCCAAAAGCTGCCGTGGAAGCTCACGTTCGGCATCAACGGAGGATTCAACATAGGCCGTCAGGTGAACTCTGTCTATGACTATCAGGAACCATCCCACTACTGGAGCAGCTCCATCAGCCGCCCATTCCTCAAGAATGACCGCCTCACGGTGACGCTAAGAGCGAGCAATCTCTTCGGACCGCACCTGCAACCCTACCGCAGTCACACCGTAGAGGGCGACTTTCGGGGGTACAATACGTGGATGGGATCGCAGAAATCAGTCAGCATCTCCGTGTCATGGAGCTTCGGAAAGCTCAAGGGAGGTGTGAAAGAAGTGGAGCGCACCATCAAGAACGATGACCTGAAGGGCGGCATTTCTGCAGGCACCGGAATGAAATAAGAAGCAAAGATATAGTCGATTACCCAACGACAGCGCGCCTTTCAGGGTCGGGGAACACAGGTTTCCTCCTCCCTGCAGGCGCGCTTCCTTTTGCCATAAGGCGCATGACAGTTGACAGATTGGGCGCATCCGAAATGGGTTGCGAGTGATATCGTAATTGGATGCGAGTGCTGACGTTATGAGATACGAATGATTCGGGCTCAGTAGATTTTTAGTGGGGATAAGCAAATAAGTTAGCGATACGGAAGAG
>ERZ808274.13-NODE-13-length-107087-cov-9.548995_pt1 | contig 107087 bp, 88 predicted proteins | sample MGYA00521277_ERZ808274 | MGnify/ENA primary metagenome ERZ808274 (study PRJEB31516, sample SAMN03275597) | gut metagenome | biome: mammalia-associated habitat; material: feces | host: Papio cynocephalus | place: Kenya | collected 2012-07-28 ... | reverse complement strand
CCGCGAAGTCACCTGGCCGTTCCTATCCACACACGCCAAACGACATGGCTTTGCGGACTATGACGAATGCGCTTTACACAGATTGCGCACGGGTTACGGGCATGCAAAACGGCTCGAATGACAATGTCATCCGAGCCGCCTTGCACTGGGGAGTGGATTGGAGCCACGCATCCATGCCCAGACCTTAAGGGGCAGGTGTGGCCGTCATGGTCAGTCTATCCACAGGTTGCCCTTCTCATCGCGGTTGCCGCTTACATCCTCTTCAAAATCGCTGTAGTCGTAATCCTTGCCGTTCTTGACGACCACCTGTTGCGACCCTGTCATAAGACTCTGCTCTGAAGCCAGCCCGACAATGGTGATGCGGGGCGACACATATTCTCTCTTGCTCATATCTGATAATGTATCCATAATGACAATGTGTGTGGTTGAAAACTTTCTTGCGTGGGCAGGCGGCTCGTTCTGGTTACCTCCTTGCCTGCTTGGTTATCTTGCCGTTGGCATGCCTCACGATAATGATTCCCTTGCCCGGTGCGGGCAGTTTGCGTCCGCTCACATCGAAGTATTCGGCCGGGGCACTGCCTGCGGCATCAAGGATGCCATCGCCGACGGATGTGGCCTCTTCGTCGCTGGCCACAAAGCGGAGCTGACGGGCGCGGGCCAGATTCCCGCCTGCGGGGGCGAGATAGGCGCGGAAGCCCTTCGAGCTCACCTTGTAGCCCTTTCCGTCACCGCCCTGCTGTTCGGCAATGGCGGAGATGTTCCACAGGCTGTTGCTCATCAGGGCGTAGCCCTCTGCTATGTCGTACTGCACGAAGTCACCGCTCAGGTACACTCCGCCCTTGGCTTCCGTCTCACCATCGAGGGGCTGGCGCACCACTTCCACATCCGAGGCACCGAGGTTGAGCGTGGTGGTTCCCGCGTCCGCCTTGAAGAAGGCCGGTGTCCCTGCGGGAAGGGTGCCGCCCTCCAGTGGCCTGACATAGACAATGCCGTCGCCGTCGCTTCCGTAGTTCACACCGTCCAGGGTGTAGCAGGTGAGGCCCGCCTCGCCGGGCTTCAGGCTGTAGGGCAGGCACAACGAGCCCCACACGGCCTCGCGCTCGCCGCCGCCATTCAACTGGCGGGTGTGGGTCACCGTGCCGGCGGTAAAGGGCGCGCAGGCCACAAAGTCCTGGCCGTCCTCCAGCTGGAGGTTGTCCACATGGAGCGCGCCGTCCTTGACGGTGATGTCGTGGCGCCGGTCACCCACCTTGTAGTAGGTCTTGAAGTAGCCGGTCATGTAGTTGGCCATCTCGATATAGTTTTTCTTCTTGTTGTCGGTAACGTCAGCAAACGCCACGGCGCCGCGCAGACTGGAGCAGTTGCGGAAGGGCTGCTGCGAGTTGTACAGCCCTTGGATATTGAATGCGTCGGACACATAGATGGTCTTCAGGCTGGTACAGTCTGAGAACATGTCTTCCATATTCGTCAGCTTTTCAGTGGAGAACGAGGTGAGGTCAAGTTCCTCCAGACTTGTACAGCCCTTGAACATTTCGTCCATCTGGGTGACCTTGCTGGTGTTGAAGCCTGTGAAGTCAACTTGCTTGAGGCTGGTACAGCCGGTAAACATGCCATACGCAGACTGCGCAGCGTTCAGCCCCGAAAGGTTCGCCGTGATGAGACTGGTGCAATTTTTGAAGAGCCCAAACACTCCACCAGTCGTCACGCTGCCAAAGTCCAAGCCGGAGAGGTCTATCGTGGTGAGGCTGCTGCATTCGCGGAACATGCCTCTGACATATTTCGTCGCCGAGGTGTTCAGGTTCTCCAGGCCCTTGACCTCTGCCAGTTTCGTGCAGCCCCGGAACCACTCGTAGCACGATGCGGGGCGCACCTCCTTGAAGCTCTCTTCGAAGACGGCCGTCTGCAGCGTCTCTGCGCACACGGCTATCCATGCGGGACTGGCCTCCCCGGTGTTCAGCACGGCAAAGCTGTTCTCCGCGTTGCCGTCAATCACCTCGTCCACCTGTCTGAAGGTCAGCGTCATGTCTGTGGGACTCCAGACAGCGCGAGGCGCGAACGCCACGGTGAGCTTGTTGTCCGGGCCGTAGTTGCCCGTCAGCCTTGTGCAGCCGTCAAACATGTTCGTGATGTTTGCATTCTCGGGGAGCAGCTTTGTTGTGGCGAGGATTTTCTTCAGGCTCACGCAGCCCTTAAACATGTTATACATATATTGACAGTAGCCGTCTGCCAGCCGGAGGCTGCGGAGGTCAAGCTCCTGAAGGGCCTTGCACTCAAAGAACATGGCCGACATGTCATGTATCCCGTGGGCATTCTCCCAGGAGGGGAGCTTGACTGACTTGAGGCTGAAGCATTGCGAGAACATAGCGTGCGTATCTACAGCCGTGTTTGTGCTGAAGACTGACAGGTCTAACGACTGTATACCCTCGCAATTCCTCAGCATCTCGCCGAAATCCTCCACATGGGCTGTGTTGAAATGGGAGAGGTCAAGCGAGGTTAAACTCTTGCAGTGGCCGAACATACAGGACATATCCGTCACATCCGAAGTGTTCAGGTTCTCCAAGCCCTTAACCGCTGCCAGACTTTGGAACCCCCAGAACCACATTCTGCATGATGTGGGGCGCACATCCTTGAAACTCTCGTCGAAGACGGCCGTCTGCACAAAACCCAGCCTGTCATTTCCAACAGAGCTTCCAAGGGAGTCGCGGAATGCCTGTCCATCCGCGAGATTGATGGCTACATGCTTCAGCGCGTCTGTGCCGGACGGCATCACCTTGGGCGCCATTGTGAATGTCACGGTGCGCGCACCAGTGCCGATGTTGAACTCGTACTTCACACTGGGCACCAGCTCGGCTGTGAGCCTGTTGTCCAGGCCATAGTTGCCTGTGGCCGGACAGCCTGCGAACATATCCCATGTGCCCCAGGAGTCTGTTATCTGGCCGGTGGTGAAACAGCCGGTGACACGGATGGTGTCCAGGCTGGTGCAGCCGCTGAACATCTCCATCATGCTGTTCACGTTCCCCGTGTTGAAGCTGGAGAGGTCGAGCACTTTCAGACTTGCACAGCCCTTGAACATGGACTCCATTGCCTCCACGTTCTCCGTGTTGAAGTTGGAGAGGTCGAGCGAGGCTAACGCCTTGCAGGAACCGAACATCTCGCTCATATCCCGCACGCTGTCTGTGCAGAGGTTCTCCATGCCCTCAATGGATTCCAGTTTCTCAAAGCCGTCAAACCACAATGCCAGCGACGTGGGGCGGGCTTCCTTGAAGCTCTCATCAAAGACGACCTTCTTCGCGTCATCTTTCAGTCCATACCAGACATCCCTGTTCCATGAAGTGGTATCAATTTCAAAATACTGACTGCCGGTATCAGGAACGGGTGCCGTGTAAAAAGTCACGGTTTGTCCGCTTCCGTCGACACACACAAAGGGATATGTGTCGGCCATGAAGCTGTTGCCCGGGCCGTAGTTGCCCTTGACGCTTTTACATCCCTCAAAAATGCACGATTCGTTTGTGGGCTTGAATATCTTCGCATTGACCCTCACGGTCAAAAGGCTGTAACAATCGGCAAACATACGGCTCATAAATTGCACACTCTTTGTGTTGAAGTTCCTGAGGTCTAACGAGGTGAGGCTGCCACAACGTGAGAACATAGACATCATTGACTCCACGTTTTTAGTGTCAATGCCTGTAATGTCCAAGCTGCGAAGGTCAAAACAATTGGCGAACATATATTCAATACCTGCCGGTGCTCCCTTGAAATTGGAGAGGTCAAGCTTTTTGAGCGAATAACAATCATAGAACATACTGCTCATATACTTCACTTTCTCTGTGTTGAAGCCGGATAGGTCGAGCGACGCGAGCGACTGGCAGTCACTGAACATCTGGCTCATATCCGTTACATTCGCCGTGTTGAAGCCGGAGAGGTCAAGCTCCTTGAGTTTAATACATAGCCTGAACATATTGCTCATATTCACCACTTCCGACGTGTTGAAGCCGGATAGGTCGAGCGACACGAGCGATTGACAGTAATTGAACATCTGGCTCATATCCGTTACTTTCGCCGTGCTGAAGCCGGAGAGGTCAAGTGACTGTATGGCGGTGCAGAAAGCAAACATTTCGGCCATGCTCGTCACCTCTGAGGTGTTCAGGTTCTCCCAGCCCTTAAAGGTGGTGAGCTGACTGAACCCGGAAAATAATTTCTGGCACGACTTGAGGCGCGCATCCTTGAAACTCTCGTCAAAGATCACGGTCTTGGTACCATATGGCACGGCACTGCCCCACCCTGGATTCTCCAGGTTTACATCCCCATCCCCATCTGCCAGGCTTTCGGGGTATAGGACATAAAGTTCCTCGGACTGTCCTGCGGGCATGTTGCCATAATGGAAGGTCAGCGTAGATTCTGTGGCACTGAAGGAGGCATAAGCCACCGGGGCACCAGCCGAGGCTGTCTGCGCAGCCAGGCGGACAGGCAGGCACAGCAGCACGAGGAATGTCAGCACAAATGTCAGTACACGAGAAAGCCTACCGGGGGGGGGCAAAATTGGGGTTGTTGGAACGGGGAGTTGTTCTCATTTTACATTGTTTTTAAATGCGCTCATTAGTTCTATGTTGTATGTCGATTGACAGTTAAGACTTTGACATACACATGGACAAAGTTACACAATATTCCGAGAAAGCCCACTCATTTCGGACAAATATTTCAAAAAAGAGTAAACATGACACCTTTCCAGGCTCTGGGCAACGGGATGCTCCTCCATATTGTCTGGCCTGCCCTACAACAAGAGAAATGCCAACCACCATTTTGGCCTGTGGTTGGCATTTCTTGCTGTTGCGCTTCAGGATGGGCTTGAACCAACGACCCCATGATTAACAGTCATGTGCTCTAACCAACTGAGCTACTGAAGCATCCTTTTACATTCTCTTGATGCAATCCACCTGCACCCGCCGTTGCGCTTCAGGATGGGCTTGAACCAACGACCCCATGATTAACAGTCATGTGCTCTAACCAACTGAGCTACTGAAGCAAGGATGTGCGCGACGTGAAGTTTACACCTCAAATGCGGTGCAAAAGTAGCGGTTTTTTTGTGAATATGCAATATCTTTGCAGAAAAAATAAACAGATAGAGTGAAAATCGCAGGCATTGGCAATGCGCTTGTGGACGTGCTTGTGCATCTCCAGGATGACACATTGCTCGGCAAGGCCGGCTTGCCCCGGGGTGGCATGCTGCTCATTGACGACACCCGCCGGGAGTTCCTGTCGCAACTGATGCGCCCCCTCCACCCGCGCAAGTCGGCCGGCGGAAGCGCGGGGAACACCATCAAGGCCCTGGCCGCCCTGGGGGGCGACTGCCTGTTTGTGGGCAAGGTGGGTGATGATGACGACGCGGCTTTGCTCTCTGGCACATACCGCAGCCTGGGCGCCGGGGTGCGCTTCCTGAGGTCTTCCCTCCACACGGGCGTGGCCAGCACTTTCATCTCCCCCACGGGCGAGCGCACATTCGGCACCTGTCTGGGAGCCGCATCCACATTGCGCGCCGATGAGATTACCGGGGTGCTGCTTGAGGGGGTCGGGTGGCTTCACATTGAGGGATACCTGGTGCAGAACCACGCCCTGATAGACCGCATAGGCCAGATTGCACGACAGATGGGCATACCCACCAGCATGGACCTTGCCAGTTACAACGTGCTGGCCGAGGATGTGGCGTTTGCGCGTCACCTGGTGAGCGAGTATGTGGATGTCGTGTTTGCCAACGAGGACGAGAGCAGGGTCTTCACAAATGGCAAGTCCCCCATGGACGCGCTCGCGGAGATGGCGGGCATGTGCCGCATGGCTGTGGTGAAGATGGGGGCTGACGGCGCCGCCGCCAGAAGCGGCGGGCAGGAGGCAACCGTCAAGGGCGGGCGCGCGCGGGTGGCCGACACCACAGGCGCGGGCGACTTCTTCGCCGCCGGCTTCCTGTATGCCCATACCCATGGGGGGAGCATGGACCAGAGCCTGCGCTGCGGGGCCGCACTGGGCGAGCAGGCCGTGCAGGTGGTGGGCACAGACCTGGACAGGCAGACCTGGGCGGCGTGCCGCGCGCGTGTTTCAAAGATACTTGGACAATGAGACAGATACATTATATATTAGTGACGCTGCTGGTGGCCATGGCCACCGGGGCGCAAGGACAGGAGAACAGCAACTCGGCCACCAGCCGCAACCTAGACCTCTTCAGCGACATATACAAGCAGCTGGACCTCTTCTACGTGGACACGCTCAACGCCGACACGGTAATCGGCTGGGGCATACGCTCCATGCTGAGGCAGGTGGACCCCTTTACCGACTTCTACCCCGAGGACGATGACGAGTTGCGCCAGATGTCCACCGGAAAGTATGCGGGAATAGGCTGCATGGTACGCTACAGCAGCAAGGAGAAGCGCACGATGATAAGCGAGCCCTACGAGGGCACCCCCTGCCAGCAGGCCGGACTGCTGGCAGGCGATGTCCTGCTGAGCGTGGATGGGCATGACACGTATGCCCTGCCCGTGGACAAGGTGAGCGAGATGCTGCGTGGCGAGGCGGGCACCTCCCTGGACATCAAGGTGCGCAGGGGCGAAGAGGAGAAGACCTTCCATGTGACGCGCCAGACCATACAGATGCCCAGCGTGGACTACTGGGGCATGCTGGATGACAGCGTGGGCTATATCTTCCTGGAGGCCTTCCGCGAGGGGGCTTTCCGCGAAGTGCGCGACGCGCTTGGCGAACTGCGCGGACAGGGTGCCCGGTCGCTGGTGCTTGACCTGCGCGGGAACGGCGGTGGCGCGGTGGACGAGTGCGTCAACATCGCGAGCCTGTTCCTGCCGCGCGGGCAGCATCTGATGAGCACCAAGGGCAAGTTGCCCAGCACCAACTATGACTACCGCACGGCCCTGGAGCCCGTGGACACGCTGATGCCCATAGTGCTGATGGTGGACGGAGGGTCGGCCTCGTGCTCCGAGATACTGGCAGGAGGCATGCAGGACCTGGACAGGGCGGTGCTCCTGGGAGAGCGCACCTTTGGCAAGGGGCTTGTGCAGAGTGTGCGCGAACTGGACAGCGGCGGCACGCTCAAGATGACGACATGCAGGTACTACATACCTTCGGGGCGATGCATACAGGCATACGACTACCGCCACCTCAACGCCGACGGGTCGGCCAAGACACTGCCCGACAGCCTCACGCATGTGTTCCACACGGCGGGCGGACGCGAGGTGAGAGACGGCGGGGGCGTGATGCCCGATGTGAAGGCACAGCCCGACAGCCTGCCCACAATGATTTATGACCTCACGGCCAGCGACGAGTTCTTTGCCTACACCACCCGATACGCGCGTGAGCACGCGGACAGCATCAATCCCATGACATTCACGTTGAGCGACAGAGAATATGCCGATTTCGTCAGTTATATACAAGGCTCAGGGCTGAAGTTCAGCCGCAGGAGTGCCGAGCTGCTGCACCTGTTGCGCCGTGTGTCGCAGAGCGAGGGCTATGCCGATGACGCGAAGGCCCAGTTTGACGCGCTCGAGGAGGTGTTCTCCAAGGACGTGACTGCCGACCTGGAGCATTTCCGTGAACCCGTGAAGAAGGCGCTCGAGGACGAAATTGTGCTGGACGCATGCATGCAGAGGGGGGCCATCAGGCGGATTGCGGCCAGGGACAAGAACGTGAAGAAAGCCGCCGAGATACTGAGAAACAAGGAGGAATACAACAAGATACTGGGCAAATGAGACATAGAGACATAGGACGCCACAACCGCCATTTCATGTGGAGCATCCTGGCCATGGCACTTGTGGTACTGATGGCTGCGGGCATGTTCCTCTACCTGTGCACGCCACAGGCCACACCTGTTCCTGCCCCATGACCGCACGGGAGGGGCAAGGGCTCTCCGGGCAAGAAGCCGCGCGCAAGGGGGGACGGACGGAAACTTTTCCGCATAAACCTTTGTGTGTTCGTGGGAAATGCTGTACCTTTGCGCGTGAAAAGATGAATGTGAGGGGCTCGACAAGTTCCTCACATTTGTTTATATAAGTAATAATGCGAGACACATGATTAACAAAGCAGCAGTCCAGAAGGCCGTGGAGGAATGGCTGGAGGGCAAGGACTACTTCCTGGTGGACTTGGACATCAGCGCGGACGACAGGATTTCCGTGGAGATAGACCACGCCGACGGCGTGTGGATAGAGGACTGTGCAGACCTGAGCCGCCACATCGAATCGAAAATCAACCGCGAGGAAGAGGACTACGAGCTGGAGGTCGGCAGCGCAGGACTGGGACAACCCTTCCGCGTGCGGCGGCAGTATGAGGTTCATGTCGGGCATGACGTGGAGACACAGGCCAAGGACGGGCACAAGTACAAGGGGCTGCTGTCCTCAGTGGACGACAGCGGGTTCTGCATAGAAACCCTGGAGAAGGTGAAGGAGGAAGGGCGCAAGCGTCCCGTGAACAAACTTGTGTCACGGCACTTCAACTTCGACGAGGTGGCCTATACAAAATACCTGATAAAGATAAAGTAAAGACATAATGGCAACAAAGACTACCGAGACTGTAAATCTCATTGACTCCTTTGCCGAGTTCAAGGAGACCAAGAACATCGACCGTGCCACACTGGTGAGCGTGCTGGAGGAATGCTTCCGCAGCGTGATTGCCAAGCTATACGGTTCCGACGAGAACTACGATGTGATTGTGAACCCCGACAAGGGCGACTTTGAAATCTACCGCAACCGTACCGTCGTGCCCGACGGCGAGGTCAAGGACCCCAACCTGGAGATATCCCTCACCGAGGCGCGCGCCATCGAGTCCGACTATGAGGTGGGCGAGGAGGTGAGCCAGCTGGTGAAGTTCTCCGACTTCGGCCGCCGCGCCATCCTCACCCTGCGCCAGACACTGGCCAGCCGCATCCTCGAGCTCGAGCACGACACCCTGTACAACCAGTACAAAGACCGTATCGGCGAGATTGTGACCGCCGAGGTCTATCAGACGTGGAAACGCGAGACCCTGCTCATTGACGACGAGAACAACGAGTTGCTGCTCCCACGCACAGAGCAGATACCGGGCGACTTCTTCCACAAGGGCGATACGGCACGCGCCGTGATCTCGCGAGTGGACAACTCCAACGGGACTCCACGCATCATCCTGAGCCGCACAGACCCAGCCTTCCTGCAACGCATGCTTGAGGCCGAGGTTCCCGAGATACAGGATGGCCTGATCACCATCCACAAGGTGGCGCGCATTCCCGGCGAGCGCGCCAAGGTTGCCGTGGAGAGCTATGACGACCGCATCGACCCCGTAGGAGCCTGTGTGGGTGTCAGGGGAAGCCGCGTGCACGGCATCGTGCGCGAGTTGCGCGGCGAGAATATCGATGTGGTGTGCTGGACGGCAAACCCCCAGCTGATGATCACGCGCGCCCTGGGCCCCGCGACGGTCAACAGCGTCGTGCTCAACGAGGAGGAACACAAGGCCGAGGTTTATCTGGATCCCGACCAGGTGTCGCTGGCCATCGGAAAGGGCGGGATGAACATCAAGTTGGCAAGCATGCTCACGGGCTACACCATCGATGTGTTCCGCGAGGTGGACGACACCGACAACGACGATGTGAGCCTGGACGAGTTCAAGGACGACATAGAGCCGTGGATTATCGATGAGCTCAAGAAGATAGGCTTCAACACAGCACGCGATGTGCTGGGCGCGCCCCGCGAGATGATTATCCAGCGCGCCGACCTCGAAGAGGAGACCGTGGACGAGGTGCTGAAAGTCCTGGCTTCTGAGTTTGAGTGACCGGCAACATGGGGACAACAAGCAAGCAACCGTAGAACAAAGCATACAGAATGAGCGTTAGATTAAACAAGGTAACAAAGGAGTTCAACATCGGCCTGCAGACAGCCGTGGCTTTCTTGAGGAAGAAGGGCTACAACGATGTGGAGGAAACCCCGAACTACAAGATAACGGAGGAGCAGTACGGACTCCTGCAGAAAGAGTTCAGTTCGGACAAGGGGCTCCGCTCCGAGGCCACACAGTTGATACAGCATCGCCAGGAGAAGTCCAAGGAACGCAAGGAGGCGTCCAAGCAGAGGCGGCAGGCCGAGGAGATTGCCCTGGCCAAGCCCAAGACAAGTTACAAGGTGGTGGGCCACATCGAACTGGACCGGCATGGCATGCCGGTCAGAAAAGCCGAGCCCCAGCCCGCAAAAGAGGCTCCCAAGGCAACCCCCGCTACCACGCAGCCTGCCGCCCCCAAGGCTGCTCCAGTGACGCAGCCTGCTCCCGCCCCCAGGCCGGCACAGGAGTCCCCATCCCCCCAGGCAGCCCCCAAGCCCGGCACACAGGCCGTCGAGGCACAGCCCCAGCCCGCACAGGCAGAGTCTCCAAAGAGGACGGCACAGCCTCTGTCGGTAGAGCAAAGGGCCGCCGAGGCCGGCACCGAAGTGAATGGTGCCTACCGCCTGAACACCGCTACCCTTGCAACACCGAAGGTGCTGGGCAAGATTGACCTCTCGACCATCAACTCAAGCACCCGCCCGCGCAAGAAAAGCCGCGAGGAGAAACGCCGCGAGCGCGATGAGCGCAACCATGCGGGAACCAACGGGCAGAGTGCCCCGGCAAGCGGCGACCGCAAGAAACGGGTGCGCGTGGGCAAGGAGCGTGTGGATGTGAGCGCCGTGGCCAGCCAGGTGCACGACCAGAACGGCCAGCGCAGGGGCAATGGCAACAACGGCCCCAACCAGCAGAACGGGGGCGGAAAGAACAAGAACAAGCAGAAGAACCAGCGCAAGCCCACCGCCCCCGTGCAGCCCGAAGTGAGCGACGAGGAGGTGGCAAAGCAGGTACGCGAGACACTGGCACGCCTGACCAACAAGAGCAACAAGGTGGGCAAGGGCGCCAAATACCGCCGCGAGAAGCGTGAAGCCATACGCCAGGGCGTGGAGAACGAGATGGAGGCACAGGCAGCAGAGAGCAAGGTGCTCAAACTCACCGAGTTTGTGACTGCCAACGAGTTGGCCACCATGATGAACGTTCCTGTGACGCAGGTCATCGCCACTTGCATGAGCATCGGTATCATGGTCAGCATCAACCAGCGCATGGATGCCGAGACCATCAATCTCGTCGCCGAGGAGTTCGGGTTTACCACCGAGTATGTGAGCGCCGAGGTGAGCGAGGCTGTGACCGAGGCCGAGGACGATGAGGAGGACCTGGTGCCCCGCGCTCCCATCGTGACCGTGATGGGACATGTGGACCACGGCAAGACCTCTCTGCTCGACTACATACGCCAGACAAATGTGATTGCAGGCGAGGCGGGTGGAATTACACAGCACATCGGTGCATACAACGTGACCCTGGAGGATGGCCGCCACGTGACCTTCCTCGACACTCCCGGCCACGAGGCGTTCACTGCCATGCGTGCCCGCGGCGCGCAAGTGACCGACATAGCAATCATCATCATCGCCGCCGACGACGATGTCATGCCACAGACCAAGGAGGCCATCGCGCATGCCACGGCGGCCAACGTGCCCATCGTCTTTGCCATCAACAAGGTGGACAAGCCCGGCGCCAACCCCGACAAGATAAAGGAGGAACTGGCCGCCATGAACTTCCTGGTAGAGGAATGGGGCGGCAAGTACCAGAGCCAGGACATCAGCGCCAAGAAGGGCACCGGCGTGAAGGAACTGCTGGAGAAGGTGCTGCTGGAGGCCGAGATGCTTGACCTGAAGGCCAACCCCAACCGCAAGGCCACCGGCTCCATCATCGAGTCCAGCCTGGACAAGGGGCGCGGCTATGTGGCCACCGTGCTTGTGAGCAACGGCACCCTGCACGTGGGTGACATCATGCTGGCCGGAACCAACTACGGACGCGTGAAGGCCATGCTCAACGAGCGTGGACAGCGCGTGAAGGAGATAGGCCCGGCCCAGGCCGCCACCGTGCTCGGGCTCAACGGTGCCCCGCAGGCCGGCGACACCTTCCATGTGATGGACACCGACCAGGAGGCCCGCGAGATAGCCAGCAAGCGTGAGCAACTGGCCCGCGAGCAGGGCTTGCGCACGATGAAGCGCTTTGACCTGAATGAGCTGGGCCGCCGCATCGCCCTGGGTGACTTCAAGGAGATGAACCTCATAATAAAGGGCGACGTGGACGGCTCTATCGAGGCATTGAGCGACTCCCTCATCAAGCTCTCCACCGAGAAGATTCAGGTCAACGTCATCTACAAGGCGGTGGGCCAGATCAGCGAGAGTGACGTGAACATGGCCGCCGCCGCCGACAACTGCTTCATCGTGGGCTTCCAGGTACGCCCCTCGGCCACCGCACGCAAACTGGCCGACCAGCTGGGCGTGGACATCCGTCTCTACAGCGTCATCTACGATGCCATCGGTGAGGTCAAGGACGCCATGGAGGGCATGCTCTCACCCGAAATCAAGGAGGAGGTGACCGCCCAGGTGGAGGTGCGCCAGGTGTACCACATCAGCAAGGTGGGCACGGTGGCGGGTGCCTATGTGATGGAAGGCAAGGTGAGCCGCTCCAACAAGGCGCGTGTCATACGCGACGGCATAGTGGTGTTCACCGGCGCCATCAACGCGCTCAAGCGCTTCAAGGACGATGTGAAGGAGGTGGGCACCAACTTCGAGTGCGGCCTGTCCCTGGTCAACTACAACGACCTGCGTGAGGGCGACATCATCGAGACATTCCAGGAGGTTGAGGTCAAGAGCAAGCTCTGAGGAGCATGCGCAAACATCAGAGAAAGACATGCTTGCCATTGACTGGATACTGATAGTGCTGTGGCTGTTGGGCACGCTCAAGGGCTGGACACGCGGCCTGGTTCGCCAGGCGGTGTCGCTCGGCGGCATTGTTCTCGGCTTCCTGCTGGCCAAGGCGTTCTGCTCGGTGCTTGGCACCTCGCTGGCGCCCGAGAGCTGGCACCCCACACTGGCCAGGGGTGTCTGCTTTGTGCTTATCTGGCTGGTAGTCCCCATCGCCTTGGGACTTGTGGGCGAGTTGTTCTCGACCATGTTCGACAGGGTCCGCATCCTGGGGATGGCCAACAAGATTGGCGGCGCCCTGATAGGTTTCCTCAAGTACGGGTTCGTGCTTGGCGCGCTGGTGTGGGCGCTCTCGGCTGTCGGCATCGTCGGGGACACGACCATGCGGCAGTCGCGCCTGTGCCCGTCCCTGCGCGAGATACCCGTGACAGTCTATAAGATTTTGGCCTCAGACGACAAGGCCACATAAGCAGAAAGGTTCAGATGGAGGACAAGAACAGTCTTGTGCGTGAGGTGGCTGCCAGGAAGTATGCTTATGGCTTCACCACCGACGTGCAGACGGATATTATCGAAAAGGGGTTGTCGGAGCATGTGGTTCGCCTCATCTCGCAGAAGAAGGGCGAACCCGAATGGCTGCTTGACTTTCGCCTGAAGGCGTTCCGCCACTGGCAGACGCTGGAGGAGCCCACATGGGGGCATCTGCGCATGCCCAGGATTGACTACCAGGACATCTCCTACTATGCCGACCCCATGCAGAAGAAGGCTGCCGACGGCGCGCGGGAGATGGACCCCGAACTGGTGAAGACCTTCAACAAGCTGGGCATCCCCCTGGAGGAGCGGCTCGCCCTGAGCGGCATGGCTGTAGATGCGGTGATGGACTCCGTGAGCGTCAAGACCACCTTCCGTGACAAGTTGCAGGAGCGGGGCATCATCTTCTGCTCCATCAGCGAGGCCGTAAGGAACCATCCCGAACTGGTGCGCCAGTACCTGGGCACCGTGGTCTCCTACAAGGACAATTTCTTTGCCGCGCTCAACTCGGCGGTCTTCAGCGACGGTTCCTTTGTGTATATCCCCCGGGGGGTGCGCTGCCCCATGGAACTGAGCACCTATTTCCGCATCAACGCGCGCGGCACCGGGCAGTTTGAGCGCACACTCATCGTGTGTGACGACAACGCCTACGTCAGTTACCTCGAGGGGTGCACCGCGCCCATGCGTGACGAGAACCAGTTGCATGCAGCCATTGTGGAGATTGTGGTCATGCAGGATGCCGAGGTCAAGTACAGCACCGTGCAGAACTGGTATCCGGGCGACGCCAACGGGCAGGGCGGCGTGCTCAACCTGGTCACCAAGCGCGGGCAGCTGCGCGGGGCGCGCAGCCGCCTGTCCTGGACTCAGGTGGAGACGGGCAGCGCCGTCACCTGGAAGTACCCCAGCTGCGTGCTCCAGGGCGACGGCTCCCAGGCCGAGTTCTACAGCGTGGCTGTGACCAACAACTACCAGCAGGCCGACACGGGCACCAAGATGATACACATCGGGCGCAACACCAAGAGTACCATCATCAGCAAGGGCATCAGCGCGGGACACAGCCAGAATGCTTACCGAGGCCTGGTCAAGGTGGCCTCCACGGCCGACGGCGCGCGCAACTACAGCAGTTGCGACTCCCTGCTGCTGGGCGACCGGTGCGGCGCGCACACCTTCCCCTACATCGACGTGCACAACGACACAGCCATCGTGGAGCACGAGGCGACCACCAGCAAGATATCCGAGGACCAGCTCTTCTACTGCAACCAGCGCGGCATCGGCACCGAGGAGGCCGTGAGCCTGATAGTCAACGGCTATGCCAAGGAGGTCATCAAGAAACTCCCCATGGAGTTTGCGGTAGAGGCCCAGAAGCTCCTGGGCGTGTCGCTCGAGGGGTCGGTGGGATAAGGCAAAGCCCCCTCCTCAGCCTTCCCCGTGGGGAAGGGCCAATGAGTGTGGAACTTATCAACAGGACGACAGACAACAGTTATGTTACAGATACAGAACCTGCATGCCAGCATCAACGGCAAGGAAATACTGAAGGGCGTGAACCTCACCGTCAGGGACGGCGAGGTGCATGCCATCATGGGACTCAACGGAGCGGGCAAGAGCACGCTGAGCAACGTCATCGTGGGACATCCCGCCTACGAGGTCACGGCCGGCAGCATTACCTTCAACGGCAAGGACCTGCTGGCCATGAAGCCCGAGGAGCGCGCCCACGAGGGCATCTTCCTCAGTTTCCAGCAGCCCGTGGAGATACCGGGCGTGAGCATGGTCAACTTCATGCGCGCGGCCCTCAACGCCAAGCGCAAGTACCACGGCGAGGAGCCGCTCTCGGCCGGGGACTTCCTCAAGCTCATGCGCGAGAAGCGCAAGATAGTGGAACTGGACAGCAAGCTCACCAGCCGCAGCGTCAACGAGGGGTTCTCGGGAGGCGAGAAGAAGCGCAACGAGATATTCCAGATGGCCATGCTGGAGCCCACCCTCAGCATACTGGACGAGACGGACTCCGGCCTGGACGTGGACGCCCTGCGCATCGTGGCCGAGGGCTTCAACAAGCTGCGCACGCCACAGTCCAGCGCCATCGTCATCACCCATTACCAGCGCCTGCTGGACTATCTGAAGCCCGATGTCGTGCATGTGCTCATCGACGGGCGCATCGTCAAGACCGCCGGCCCCGAGCTCGCGCTCGAGATAGAAAGGCGCGGCTTCGACTGGATCAGGGAGGAGGTGGGAGTGTGAGCGCCGAGCAGCAGTACATCGACTTCTACAGGGAGGCCGCCGCAACCATCTGCGCGCGCAGCTGTCCCGCGATGAACGCGGCCCGCGAGGCCGCATTCCACACCTTCAGCGCGCAGGGCTTCCCCTCGCGCAAGGTGGAGCGATACAAATACACCGACGTGAAGGCCGACTTCGCGCCCGACTACGGCATCAGCCTGGCACCGCTGCAAGTGGCCGGCACGCCCTTCTGCACCACCCTGGCACAGGCAGGCGAGGCTGTGGCCGCGCACTATGGCCAGGTGGCCGACACCGCCGACCCCGTGGTGGCGCTCAACACCATGCTGTCCGTAGACACGCTGGTGGTGCATGTCCCGCACGGCACACGCGCCGCGCATCCCATACAGATAAGCCACCTGCTGAGCGGTGAGGCGGACGATGTGATGGTCAACCGCCGCCTGCTCATCGTGCTCGGCGAGCGCGCCCAGGCCGATGTGGTCATCACCGAGCACGCCCGCGACCAGCGCCGCTTCCTCACAAACCAGGTCGTCGAGGTGGTGGCCGCCGACGGAAGCACCCTCAACCTGTACGAGGTGGAGGAGACCCACCTGATGTGCACGCGCTACTCCAGCCTGTTCATCCGCCAGGGCAGGGACAGCCATGTGAGCCACACCACCCTAACCCTCTTCAACGGCCACACGCGCAACCGCACCGATGTGGCCCTGCAGGGCGAGGGCTCCGGGGTCACCCTGGGCGGATGCGTCATTGCCGACAAGACGCAGCGCGTGGACAACAACACGCTCATCGACCACCAGGCCGGCCACTGCACCAGCCGCGAGCTGTACAAGTACGTGCTCGACGACAGCGCCGTGGGAGCCTTCGCGGGCAGGATTCTCGTGCGCCCCGGGGCACAGAAGACCGTGAGCCAGGAGACCAACGCCAACCTCTGCTCGGCCCGCTCGGCCCGCATGTACACCCAGCCCATGCTGGAGATATATGCCGACGATGTGAAGTGCAGCCACGGCAGCACCGTGGGCCAGATAGACGATGCCGCCCTGTTCTACATGCGCCAGCGCGGCATCCCGGAGCAGGAGGCACGCCTGCTGCTCAAGTCCGCCTTCATCACCGAGGTGATAGAGGCCATACCGCTGGAGCCGCTTCGCGACCGCCTGCAGGTGCAGGTGGACAAGCGGCTTCGCGGCGAGTTGTCAAAGTGTGAGGGATGTAAGCTATGCAAGTGAGACCGTTTGACATCGGCCAGATACGCCAGGACTTCCCCATCCTGGGCAGGAAGGTGTATGACAAGTATCCGCTCGTGTATCTGGACAACGCAGCCACCACCCAGAAGCCACGCGTCGTGGTGGAGTCCATGGCAGACGAATACTATAATGTGAATGCCAATGTGCACCGTGGCGTGCACTTCCTCTCCCAGCAGGCCACCGACCTGCACGAGCGGGCCAGGGAGACCGTGCGCCGCTTCATAGGGGCTGGCAGCACCCGCGAGATACTCTTCACCCGCGGCACCACCGAGAGTGTCAACCTGGTGGCCACCTGCTTCGGCCAGGCCTTCATGCGCGAGGGCGACGAGGTGATAGTGAGCCAGGTGGAGCACCACAGCAACATCGTGCCCTGGCAACTCCTGCGGGAGCGGCAGGGCATACGCATCCGCGTCATTCCCATGACCGACGACGGCTACCTGTGCCTGGACTCCCTGGAGAAACTCTTCAACGAGCGCACGCGCCTGGTGAGCGTGGCGCATGTGAGCAACGTCCTGGGCACGGTCAACCCTGTGGCCGAGATAGTGCGCATGGCACACGCGCATGATGTGCCCGTGCTGGTGGACGGGGCGCAGAGCGCGCCCCACATGCCCATCGACGTGAGCGCGATGGACTGCGACTTCTTTGCCTTCAGCGGGCACAAGCTGTACGGCCCCACGGGCATCGGCGTGCTCTATGGCAAGGAGAAGTGGCTCGACCGCATGCCCCCCTACATGGGCGGTGGCGAGATGATCAAGAGCGTCAGCTTCGAGCACACGACCTTCAACGACCTCCCCTACAAGTTCGAGGCGGGCACGCCCGACTATGTGGCCTCCACCGGCCTGGCCCGCGCCATCGACTACATCAACGCCCTGGGCATGGAGCAGATAGAGGCTCACGAGCGTGACCTCACACGCTATGCCCTGGAGCAGATGAGCCTGGTGCCCGGAATGCACATCTATGGCCCCCGGGACGCGGCCCGCCACGATGCCGTGGTGAGTTTCCAGGTGGGCCGTATCCACCACCTGGACATGGGCACGCTGCTCGACCGCCTGGGCATCGCCGTGCGCACAGGGCACCATTGCGCCGAGCCGCTCATGCACCGCCTGGGCATCGAGGGGACATGCCGCGCCAGCTTCGCGCTCTACAACACCCGCGCCGAGGTGGACACGCTGGTGCAGGGCATCGGGCGCGTGCGCGGCATGCTGGAGTAGGGCGTCGCAGTCTTACGGAAGCGCAGTTACGCGATTGCGGGAGGGATGGCCGTGCGGCCCCCCCCACTGACGGGACTCTACAACCTCCCCCGCGCGGAAGAGGGCAAAAAAACGCGGCGCGCCGCGATGGCCAACGCAGCGCGCTGCATCGGCCATCGCACCGCACTGCGTTGGCCAATGCATGCCCCTGCCGCAATCACCCACCCTGGAGGGAGCGGGGAGGGGGCTTTACCTTGTTGATGTTGACATAACGATTAAATGAGAACAGATATGAAAAAGATTTTGTCCCGGATGTGCCTGTGCCTGGCCATCCTGTGCACCTGCGCCACCATGAGCGGGTGCGACGAGAACAGCCCCTGGCTCGAAATCATCAAGAACCTGCTGGGCACCAACACCACCTACACCTATTCGGGAACGACCTCGTACCAATTCCTGGCAAACCCCAACAGCACAGGGGCCTACACCAGCACGCTGGCCGACTTCAACGCGCAGAGCAGCCAGGTGACCCTCACGACCACCTCGGCCAGCGAGACGGAGGCCACGGTGGTGCTGCCCGCAGCCTCGAAAAACGGGGTAAGCATGACATCGGTAACGCTCTCGGGGCTCTACATGCAGAGCAACGGCAACACGACGACCCTCTCGGTGCCCCAGGACGGGATAAGCGGCGAGGGCACAATCACCTGCGACAACCAGAGCTACAGCCTCTCCAACCTGTATGTTACCAGCGCAAGCGCCACCAGCGGCGTCATCACCATGGAGCTGACCCTGTACTTCGGCACGGCCAACTCCCAGGGCAACTATCCCGTGGCCGTGAATGTCAAGTACAGCGGCCAGGCCATCTCGCAACAGTAAACGCCCAGGCCGCGCCCCGCAGTCGGGAAAGCCAGTCCCGACCGCGCACGACGCCGCCATATCGCCATGCTGCTGACATATTACAAGGAGGGGGTCATCGAAGCCGGCTGCGACGAGGCCGGACGGGGCTGCCTGGCCGGGCCCGTCTATGCGGCGGCGGTCATCCTGCCCCCCGATTACCACAACGACCTGCTCAATGACTCCAAGCAGCTGAGCGAGAAGCGACGCAACGAGCTGCGCGCCGTCATCGAGCGCGAGGCAGTGGCCTGGGCGGTGGGCACCGTCGACAACCGCGAGATAGACCGGATAAACATCCTGAACGCGAGCATCCTGGCCATGCACCGCGCCCTGGACGGCCTCGGTGTGCGGCCGCAGGAGATTATTGTGGACGGCACCCGCTTCAAGCCCTACAGGGACTTGCCCCACACCACCATCGTCAAGGGCGACGCCAGGTACATGAGCATAGCGGCAGCCAGCATCCTGGCCAAGACACACCGCGACGAGTGCATGGCGAGGCTTCACCGGGAATTTCCACAGTATCACTGGGACTCCAACAAGGGCTACCCCGCCCCCGCACACCGCCAGGCCATACGCCTTCACGGCGTCACGCCCTACCACCGTCTCACCTTCCAGCTGCTCCCGCCCGAACAGATGACACTGGATTTCGATGACAAAGGGCTTGGCTGTGAGCGAGGAAATAGGTAATTTTGCAGGCACAAACAGCGGGGCGGGCGCGCACTCACGCAGCGGGACTCCCACGCAGAGAGCATGCCGCCCGACCACAGACAGTCAAACAAGACAAAAAGGAGAATACACTATGGCAAAGAAAGCTCTGCTGATAATCCTCGACGGATGGGGAATCGGCAATCACGGCAAGGGTGATGTGATCTTCAACACACCCACACCCTTCATGGATTACCTCAACAGCACATACCCCCACAGCCAGCTTCTCGCGAGCGGCGAGAGCGTGGGACTGCCCGACGGGCAGATGGGCAACTCCGAGGTGGGACACCTCAACATCGGCGCCGGACGCATCGTCTATCAAGACCTGGTGAAGATTAACCGCGCCTGCGCCGACGGCAGCATCCTCAAGAACCCCGGAATCGTGTCGGCCTACGAGTACGCCAAGGCCAACGGAAAGAGCGTGCACCTGATGGGGCTCACCAGCAACGGCGGCGTGCACTCGTCGCTCAACCACCTGTTCACACTGCTCGGCATCAGCAAGACCCACGGCATCCGGCACACCTATGTGCACTGCTTCACAGACGGGCGCGACACCGACCCCAGGAGCGGCAAGGGCTTCATCCAGCAGGTGACAGACCACTGCGCACAGGTTCCCGGCGCGGCCGTCGCCAGTGTGATAGGGCGTTTCTACGCCATGGACCGCGACAAGCGGTGGGAGCGCGTCAAGATTGCCTATGACCTGCTGGTGAACGCCGAGGGCAAGCAGGCCACCGACATGGTGCAGGCCATGCAGGAGAGTTATGACGAGGGTGTGACCGACGAGTTTGTGAAGCCCATCAACAACAGCACCGTTGACGGCACCATCAAGGAAGGCGACGTGGTCATCTTCTTCAACTACCGCAACGACCGCGCCAGGGAACTCACCATCGTGCTCACACAGCAGGACATGACCGAGCAGGGCATGCACACCATCCCCAACCTGCAGTACTACTGCATGACCCCCTATGACGCCGATTTCACAGGCGTACACGTCCTCTTCCCCAAGGAGAACGTCAAGAACACCCTGGGCGAGTACCTGGCCAGCAAGGGGCTCAAGCAACTCCACACGGCCGAGACCGAGAAGTACGCCCACGTGACCTTCTTCTTCAACGGAGGCCGCGAGGACCCCTTCGACGGCGAGGACCGCATCCTGGTGGCAAGCCCCAAGGTGGCCACCTACGACCTCAAGCCCGAGATGAGCGCCTTTGAGGTGAAGGACAAACTGGTGGCCGCAATCAAGGAGAACAAGTACGACTTCATCGTGGTCAACTTCGCCAACGGCGACATGGTGGGCCACACGGGGGTCTATGAGGCCATCGAGGCCGCAGTGAAGGCTGTGGACCAGTGCGTGAGGGAGGTCGTGGAGGCCGCCAACGCCACCGACTACGAGACCATCATCATCGCCGACCACGGCAATGCCGACAATGCCCTCAACCCCGACGGCACGCCCAACACAGCCCACTCGCTCAACCCCGTGCCCTTCATCTACGTGACGAAGAACAAGCACGCCCGGGTCGAGAATGGCGTGCTGGCCGATGTGGCTCCCAGCATCCTGCACGTCATGGGACTGGAGCAGCCCAAGGAGATGACCGGCCATTGCCTGATCAAGGACTAAACCAGGGGGACATGGCAGATGTGAATATCGAGCCGTCCTGGAAAGCGATGCTGAGCGACGAGTTTGCCAAGCCCTACTTTGGCGAGCTCGTCCGCTTTGTTCATGCGGAGTACTCTGCCGGGGCATGCTACCCGCCTGGACACCTCATCTTCAACGCCTTCAACAGCACACCGCCCGACCAGGTCAAGGTGGTCATCCTGGGCCAGGACCCCTACCACGGACCTGGCCAGGCCCACGGCCTCTGCTTCAGCGTGAATGACGGGGTGGATTTTCCGCCCTCGCTGCGCAACATCTTCCTGGAGATACAGGCCGAGACCGGCGCGCCCATCCCCCAGAGCGGCAATCTGAGCCGCTGGGCCAGCCAGGGCGTGTTCCTGCTCAACACCTGCCTCACCGTGCGTGCCCACCAGGCCTTCAGCCATAGCGGACACGGGTGGGAGACCTTCACCGACGAGGTCATCCGCCTGCTCAGCCAGCACAGGGAGCATCTCGTGTTCATGCTGTGGGGCTCCCCCGCAGGCCGCAAGGCATCCCTCATCGACTCCTCGCGCCATCTGGTGCTCAGGAGCCCGCATCCCAGTCCGCTCAGCGCCTATCGCGGCTTCTTTGGCAACCAGCATTTCCTGCAGTGCAACGAGTACCTGCAGGCGCATGGCCAGCAGCCTGTGCAGTGGTGAGGAGAGGAGCCAGCAATGCTGTTTTTGTTTTCTTAGACGGCAGTGGAAAGATAGTTTGAAGAAAAAGAGAGAATGTTGACTTGCCAACCGCCGTTTTCCTGGCGGTGTCCTCTGTGCTTATTGTGCATCCCGTTCCCAGGTTTGTTCCTTTGTGGCATGAACCAATTTTATGAACGGATTCTGGGATGGCACTGACTTTCCGTGTGGTCATGCCAGAGTGGCAAGCGCATTCCGTTTCTGGCCGAAATCGTATTTGAGATGGAAAGCATAGGGGGGTATGCCCCCCAAAAAAAGTCGTGCGTCCCGATTTTCATGTACCGATACACAAGGCATGGGCTGGTATTTAACTTATTCTTGTGTCACCTATACGGCCACTTGATAAAAGATGCCCCCGCTACCAAGGCGGCATATACGCAAGCATGCGAAAGGGTCTTCAATTCCGTTTCTGAGAACAGATTCTCCCCAACGAGATATATGCCTACAAGCGCAAAGAATCTCTGTGAAAAGAGATATAAGTACTTGACATAACGCATTTCTTTATTCTTTTTAAATAAGTAGGTACTTAAAGTTGAACGCCATTGTACCAATCAAGCAGCGATATATACATACACACACACACCATATCCAAAGAGAGGGCGAAGCGGTCTGTGTGACATTTAAATTTGAACAGCCACTCAATCATGTCAAAATAGTGCGGCATCTACAGACCCTGCAATACCTCCTACCATCCATCCATAGGCTGAGATACCAGATAAGAGAGACCAGCCGCATCCTCTCATGTCTGCATACAGAAGTTTCTTGAATGTGGGGTTGTTCATCTGATCAGATGTCATCCAATATGAAGCGGAAGGACCTGCTGTGCCTCTTGTCTCGTATGTTGGCTTCATGTTCTTGAGCTGTGTCCATTTTTTCACGTTTGCAGGATTTGACCAATATTGCGCAGAATCAACTCCTATTAGCATTGTGAAAATAAGGAAAGGCTGTTCCTCCTTGTCAAGAGCCAGGAATCTATCTGTCTCCATGAGTTTTTGAATGTACGAATATATGGTGTCGGCATTGGGGGAAGATAGGAGTTCACCCATGAATTCTTTTAGCAAAATTTCTGCATTGGCTGATAGTGGGCATACAATGGTATCACCAAGTATCTCGCTTTCGGTAAGTGTAGATCGGGTCTCAGAACAATCCGAGAATATGGGCTCGTTTGCCACAAAATTCATGCAGAACTCTTGTGTTCTCTTTCTTGAGAAATTTGTTGGCTTATTCTCCAGCAAGGCAGAATTGTAATGGGCAAAACATTCATCTAACCCTTTTGAGTGAAGAGTGCTTTTTTCTTTTAGTAGGCTGAACACGTTGACGGGCAGCTGCTTTCCTTCATTTGCTGTGCTCAATTGCTCATTCAGATTCGAACAGTTTACAAAAGCCAAGAAAGACATCGCCATAATCATAATTCTTGAAGTGCTATTCATAAAGTTTGCATATATAAGATAGAGCCTACTCATACTGCTTTTCGGCAACCGCAATCTCACCTTTGAAAGTGCCTTTTTAGTTAGATTAAATGGGTTAAGTTTTAAGCAAACTGTCCCAATCTTCTTTCTTGAGGTCAGCGACTCCTGCTCGTCACTTCTTGGATGGATAATGCAAAGTTAAGTTGTTTTCGCTGAAAACGATACAACATTTTGCAAGATTTAATGCGGCTTTCCTGCTTTCGTAATGATTCCAGAAAAGGAAGGAGCATTCGTGCTGCCGCCAGGTGCGAATAAAGAGATGCCATTGTAGAAGAACACGCAGGGCGAGTATTTGGCCAGCAGCCTGTGCAGTGGTGAGGAGAGGAGCCAGCAAGCATTCCCCAGCCCTTCCTGGCCAGTAGCCACAGGGGCAGAGCGCAAGGACAGAAAGAGGGGAGGGCGTGCCAGCCTGTTTGCTGGCGCGCCCTCCCCTTGCTTTCTCAGGGCATCCTCGCTTGCTTCATGCTTGCACAGGATGGTATTCCGGTGATGTGGGCAGTGTGCCGCTGCGCGATGGAGCAAGCCTGCGCTTGCCCCAAGCGTGAAGTGCTTGCTTACCTCACGAGCACCTTGCTCGCCTGGTTGCCTTTCTTGATGATGTAGATTCCGCCATGAGCGTTGCGTGCGCTTACCCTTCGTCCGGTGGTGTCATAGATGCAGGCCGGTGCGTTGCTGTTGTCGCTCTCGTTCTCGCCCACGCTCTTGATGCCCGTCATGGTGTCATCCACCTCCTTCAGGCCCTCAAAATCGTCCACGTTGTCCACGGCATACACAGGCCATCCCTTAGCCTTCAGAATGGACAGGTCTGATTTCGTGAGTTCGTTCCGCTCCAGGCTGGAACTGTATTCCAGGGGGTAGAACCCCTGGGGATCCATGCCATACCAGTCCTCATAGTCCTCGAGCTCCTTGTACTGGGGCAGCGACTTCACCAGGGCGGTCATGTTCTCGCCATTGATGTTGTTGCGCTCTATCTCCATCTTGCCCACGCAGTTGTTCGTTGCCAGTTTGATAAACGTGAGTCCGTTGTTGTAGCATGCCACCCTCTCCACCAGGGGATTGGCACTGAGGTCGAGCGTGCCCTGAAGACTGTTCTCACGGCATACGATTTCCTTCAGATTGGGATTGTGGCTGACATCAATCGTGGTCAGGCTGTTCTTGTAGCAGCTGATGGACTTGAGCGCGGACAGCCCCGAGAGGTCAATTGAGGTCAGTTGGTTGTCGCCCACATACAGGTCGGTCAGGTTGGGCTGGTTGCCCAGAGTCACCTGTGTGAGGCGGTTGTTGTCGCAGTAGAGCTCCACCAGCAGGGGATCGCCGCTCACGTCTATTGATTCCAGCCAGTTGCTGCTGCAGTCCAGTCGGGTAATGTTTCCGCGCAACTCGATTTCCTGTGCGGTCACCTTGAAATCTCCATCCACATACTCAGCCCCGATAATATCCACAGGGTCTCCGTTGGACTGTATGGAGAACCCCATCCATTCGCCTACGGCATGTGCCGTCTTCATCTTGATTACATAGTCCTGGGCATGCAGGGCATTGCCGCAAAGCAGCATCAAGGCTGCCATGAGAGTAAAGAATTTGCTCATACACTTTATTACTTAAAAACAATCTTTCGCGACATTTGGTTCGTGGAACCGCTGTTTCTAACTGCAAAAGTACACCAGTTTGCTGGAACGAGCAAACTTTTATATATATTAGAGGGCAAATGTGAGGCAGCAAGGCCATCTCAGGCACCCAGACTTGTCAGAGGCGAGGATTGCGACGAGCGCAAAGCCTTACATGGTGCTGGATGCGGCTGAGGAGTACCTCGTGTGCGTGCAGTATGCGGCCAAGGTGCAGAAACTCATGGAGGAGATGTTTCTTGGCTCCAGGGAGAGGGTACTGTCGTATGGGCCAGATTTTTCTAAGGGCAAGCTGTTTTCAGTGATTTGATCCATAATCAGAATCGTTTTTAATGTCATTGTAGTTAAAAAAGTTAATATTAATGCTTTCAACTATGTGTTTTGAAGGAAATAGTTTATATTTGCAAACAAGGAAACTAAAAATGCTTTTCGGATCAATACTAACTAAAGCAAAAATGCCATGCGAATAGTACAAACATTTTGGAGTGGAGGGGGAGACCCATTAGAGAAGTCCTATGGTTGGCCACATGCGGTGTACAACTTGATGTCGTGGGCTTTAAGTTGCTGTTCCTTGCGCAAGTATTATGATGATGTTGTACTTTATACAGACAGGCAGGGCTATGAGATTCTAATTGAGAAGCTCCATCTTCCTTATACGGAAGTGCATGTAGTGTATGATGGCAATATTTGCCTTCCTCAGCACTGGGCATTAGCCAAGATAAAGACTTATGCCATGCAGACAACCCCTTTTTTGCATGTGGATGGGGACATTTATGTCAGTAAGCCTTTTCCTGAGAACTTGTTTCGCGCCCCGCTGATTGTTCAAAACGAGGAAATAGGTACGATTTACTATCAGAAAATGCTGGATGCTATCATGAGAATTCCCAATGTGTGGCTTCCTGGTTATGTGTGTAATGCACTTGGTGGCAAACTGCTTCCTTCTTATAATATGGGCGTTTTTGGCGGTTGGGATATAGATTTTATTCACGATTACAGTAGAGAGGCAGAGGCATTCTTGGATAAGAACAACATGAATGATGAGGGAAATCCTTATTCTGCCGTTGACTGTAATGTCTTCTTTGAACAAATGATTTTTGCTATTTATGCAAAGCAAAGGGGGCGAGAAGTGATGGGCATTATTCCACATGCAGTGAGGGACAATGGTTACACGCGAGATGAGTTCTGTGATGTGATTAAGTTTCAGGAGAAAGGATTCTTTCATGTTTTGGGTGGGCACAAGCGTGTGTTAGGTATATGTCGTAGTGTTGCAGATACGTTGCTTGTTTTTTATCCCAAGTATTATGCTGCCGTTGTTAGCGTAATAAAGAATTCCTCATGTATATATGCCTTTGGAACGGGTTCTTCTTATGGGAGTTTTTTGGAATGCAAAAGACGTGAATGGAAGTTGATAAATAACCAAGATTTGATTCTTCTCGAAACGTTGCATGCCAAAAGCATTGCATCGTTTTCTGAAACGCATGGAATGAAGCACAATCTTCAAGTTTCCCTTTCACCGTTTTTGTCTCTCTTTTCTGTTGGGGACAATCAACACGAAAGAGAGTGTTTGCGAAAGCAATTTCGACGTGAAGAAGTTTTTCCCATGGATAAGATTGCCCTGACTCCATCCCTTCTGTTTCCATGGGTGAATGAATTTCCTCTTATAGAGGAAGATGAAAAGATTATCTCATGCCTCATGTGCCAAAGTACGCCGATGACAATATGCGAACTGCAAGAGAAAGTGCATGGTTGGCATGGGGGTACAAACCGAAAAGTAAAGGACAGGACATATGATTATGTGATGGAGGAAATCTCGTGTATGATTTCTTCAAGAATTCTAATTGCGAAATAACAAATATTACTATTATCTTAAAAAGTACAACTATGGATGCAAAAGGGACAAAAGACAATCCTTATTCAATGGATGAGTACAAACATCATGCTGGTAAATGGACAGGTGGATGGGTGAAGTTGGAAAAGAAAGTTGTGTACATAAACAGTCTGTCAGCAATTGAGCAAGATCTGGATGGGATGGCACTCGGGTCAAGCAATAATCCTTTTTCAGAGGAGGCTTATGATGAGATGCGTGCAAGAAACGAGTGGCCTGGAGGTTATGTTCAGTTCCATGGTATTTCTGACCCGTCATACAGAAGGTCTTCTGCGGAGGAAAAGTCGGAGGCTTATGGTTGTGGGGATGAAAGCGGCTGTGGTAGTGACAGCGAGGGTGGTAGTGGCAGTGGACGTGGGCATCTCACTCCTGGTTCCGAAATTATTCATTTGATAAAGACAGGAATAGAGGACATCCAGTATGAGGCGGAGGTTTCTTGGACTGCAGAAGGAGATGTGAGTGTGGTAATTACTTCACCTCCCCATGCCTGTGGGTCTATAGAAAATGTGAAAGTAAATGGATACGATGTGGAAATACCCTGGAATGGTTTTACTGTGCATTATACGATTCCTGAGTTTTATCGTGAGGGATAGGACAATAATGAGGACAAGACGTTTCATAATGCTGCTTGCTGCCCTGTTACTGGCGGCAGGCACCTTTGCCATGACAACCGTCAAGGTGAGGAAGGCTGGTACCCTGGCTTCCGTGCTCACACTGGAGCAGCAGGACACGTGCAGTTCGCTGGCTGTTGCTGGGAAACTCAATTCTGCGGACATCATGGTACTCCGCAAGATGGCGGGCAAGAGGCTTGTCTATCTGGACTTGTCAGAAGTGAGGATTGTGACGAGCGCAAGGCCTTACATGGTGCTGGATGCGGCAGAGGAGTACCTCGTGTGCGTGCCGTATGCGGCCAAGGTGCAGAAGCTCATGGAGGGGATGTTTCTTGGCTCCAGGGAAAGGGTACTGTCGTATGGGCCAGCGTATGTGCTTGGTTATCTTTCGGACAAGCCGTTTTCTGTGACTCGAGCCACAAGGCTCAGTCTGGTATATAATACGTCCAGGCCAAATCAGAAGGTGGCCGAGTCGCCCCGTTCCGAGATGCGCACCTCCCAGGACGAGTTCGTGTTCCATAAGGGAGTGACGGATGAGGATTGGAAAAGGCTGAAAAGCACAGGGGTTGACAAGTTCGCGGGTCACAGGCTGGAAAGGGTAGGGGGCAGGTGCGTGCTCTACTGCCGTACCAGGAAGGGGGTGTTCTCGGGCGATTTCTTCTATAAGTGCCCTGTCATAAAGACGGTGGTGCTGCCCAAGGGCAAGTCGCTGGACGGGAGCATTACGGAATATGAGAGCCCTGTGAGGTATGTACACAAGCAGGTGGCAGGGAATCCCTAATCAGGACAATACCGCATCTGGCAGTGTGGTGGGCTGGATACGAGTGAATGGGTAAAGTTGAGGCGTGGAGGCGGTAAATGCCCCCACGCCTTTGCATATTTCGCTGTTTATTGCTAACTTTGTTAGCGTTATTCCATTAAAACTGACATGCAATGACGCGAAACAGACTCTTTCTGCTGCTGCTCTGCCTCACGCTTTTCCTGGGCGCAGGGGCCAAGGTGCGCTCCATCTCGGTGCTGGGTGACTCCTACAGCACCTACGAGAACTTCCTGCCTGCTGGCAATGCCGTGTGGTACCATGAGCCTTACCTGCCCGAGAAGACCGATGTGACCGATGTCACACAGACCTGGTGGCACCTGCTCTGCCAGGAGCGTGGCTTCAAACTCGACACCAACAACTCCTACAGTGGTGCCACCATTTGCAACACCGGCTATGGCGGAAACGACTACACCGACCGCTCCTTTATCACCCGTGCCAGCAACCTGGGCTGCCCCGACATCATCCTGGTCTTCGGCGGCACCAATGACTCCTGGGCCGACTCTCCACTGGGTGAAATGAAGTACGAGGGGTATTCCAAGCAGGATCTCTACACCTTCCGCCCGGCCGTGAGCTATCTGGCACGCTATCTGGTGAGGCGTTATCCCAACACCGATGTCTATTTCATCCTCAACACCGAGCTCAAGCCCGAGATAGGCGAGGCCACCCAGGAGGCATGCAACCACTGGGGTGCCAAGATGATTACGCTCAAGGACATCAGCAAGAAGGCTGGGCATCCCGATGCCGCAGGCATGCGCGAGATAGCCCGACAGGTGAGCGAGTGCGTCAAGTGACGCTCACGGCTTTTTCGGATCCCGACTTGTGGAAACACGCGCTATGGCCGCCACACATATGCCGAAACCGCCAAGCGCACGCAAGCACGCACATCCGTAAAACCACACAACTGAAGAACCGCACAAACGTAACAAACAAGAACAGAATGAGAAAGATGATGACCTGGGCACTTGCCCTATTGACCGCCATCTCCATGCAGGCGCAGCAACCCGAGCCAGAACTCGCCGACCCTAAGCCTGGTGTACAGGACACCTGGGCGGCTGTAAAGAATGTGACCCTGCAATGGGGCAGTACCGATGTGCGCTACTCACGCAGCCAGCCTGCCCAGGGCGGAAAGTCCCTGGTGCTGGATGCATGGAGGGGCGAACGCGTGTCGGCCCAGGCTGTGCTCTCCACCCCCATTGACCTCACACGAGTGACCATGGAGGTGAGCGACCTCAAGAGCGGAAGCCACTCCATCCCCTCGGCCTGTGTGCGCAAGTACTTCGTGCGCTATGTCATGACCGACTGGCATGCCAACAAGGCCGACTCCTTCCTCCTGCCCGACCACCTCTCGCCCGAGGCCGAGATGCGTGTCGCAGCCCACACCACCCGCCCCCTGTGGCTGGATGTGCGCGTGCCACAGGATGCAAGGCCAGGCACCTACAAGGGTACCCTGGCCGTCACCTGTGACGGCAAGACCCTCACCCTGCCCCTCTCCATGCGGGTATGCTCGCGCACTCTGCCCGCACCCAGCGAGTGGGCCTTCCACCTCGACCTCTGGCAGAACCCCTATGCCGTGGCGCGATACTTTGGAGTCCCCCTGTGGAGCCAGGAGCACTTTGACCACATGCGCCCCCTCATGAAACTGCTTGCCGATGCAGGCGAGAAGGTCATCACCTGCTCCATCATCCAGCATCCCTGGAACAGCCAGACCTATGACCCCTTTGAGAGCATGATAGCCAAGATGCGCCAGGTGGACGGGACGTGGAAGTACGACTACACCGTGTTTGACCGCTGGGTGCAGTTTATGATGGACTGCGGTATAGACCAGCAGATTGACTGCTACACACTGGTGCCCTGGCACTATGTGTTTGACTATTACGACTGTGCCACCAACAGCACACGCCTGGTGAAGTGTGAGCCCAAGGAGAAGGCTTACCGCGAGCTCATCCTACCCTTCCTCAAGGACTTCGCTGCGCACCTCAAGGCCAAGGGATGGTTCTCGCGCACCTGCATAGCCATGGACGAGCGTCCCATGGACCAGTTGCAGGCAGCCTGGGACATCGTGAGGGAGGCCGACCCAGGCTACCGCATCGAGGGAGCCATGAACTACAAGGTGGGCGAGACGGGACTCATCGACCAGATGCACGACATCAGCATCTCCTACAACGATGCCCATGTGCCCGCCGACTACCTCAATGCCCGCCGTGCCAAGGGACAGAAGACCACCTTCTACACCTGCTGTGGTCCCGACCGTCCCAACACGTTCACCTTCTCCGACCCTGCCGAGTCGGCCTACTTGGGCTGGCATGCCTTTGCCCTGGGCTTTGACGGCTATCTGCGCTGGGCCTACAACAGTTGGCCTGCCCGTCCCTGCCAAGACAGCCGCTTCGTCACCTGGTCCTCGGGTGACTGCTTCCTGGCCTACCCCACGGGCAGCAGCATACGCATGGAGCGGATGGTGGAGGGCATACAGGCATACGAGAAACTGCGCATCTTGACTCCCACACTCACAGCGGCACAGAAGAAGCTGCTCAACCGGGCACTCGATCCTTTCCGTCCTGTGGTGTACGACACGGAGACCGATGCCGCCCAGGCAGTCAACACCGCCCGGGCTGTACTCAAAAGACTCAGTGGAAAATAAGCGCGGGGAGGAGACCTGCAATTGCCCTATGGGCACACGGGTGCCATGGCCTGTACAGAAAAGTCAGCATGCTCTTCCCCGAATTAAACCATGCAACCACATGCTGCCGCTGCGTATGGCATCCCCCACTCTGGCCCGGGCACGGGGAATGGCCTGCTGAAGGAATGTGAGAAACAGGATGACACGGAAAGTTCACCAGGAGGAAGCGGACATGCAACTACTCGCCTCCCCCTACATTCCGAAAACAAAAGAAAACAGGAAGGGCGGAAGATGAGGGGGCTTGCCACTGCCATGGAGGCTCTTTTGGCATCTGGCCGGTTTCATCCCACCTTCCGCCCTTCCTGCCACACGCCACGCCAAGGCTTGGCGCGACGTTCATGCGTTGCCTGCCGATGGGGGCAAGGGCATCTCTGGGGCGGGCTTCTGGCGGGGGAAACGCAGATTGTCGCGCACGATCTGTCTGGGATCCATCAAAGGAAGTATGAGACGAGGCAAGCCCGCCTCCTCGCTCTTGACCGAGAGCATGCCACGTGCGGCTCCCAGGGTGATGTCGGCCAAATGGCAAGCCAGTCCGCACGGCACAACCCACTGGTCACCCTGCAACTGGTAAAGCGCGCTCCAACTCTCACGCGAGAACTCTATCACGCCTTGTGTGCCTATAATGAGCTGGGTGATGTCGTTCTTCTTGTATTCCACATTCATGTTGCACAGCACCTGGCGCAAGGCTGTGTTCGCGTTGAACTGAATCTGGTTTCCAATCTGCATGTCATCCTCTGGCCATCCGTTGGAAAGGTTCACAAACTGCAACAGACGCACGTCCTTGAGACGGAACTGCAACTGTATTTCTCTCTTCTTTTCCATAATACTATTTTGTTTCTAAGTGGATTCTTGTTTGAGCCGGGGACTTCTGTGCATGACACGCAGCCCGCCGCGTCCCAGTCCAGACGCACCTGCTGTCCCAGGAGGTAAAGTCAACGTGACGAAACCGGAAGCGCTGGCACACGCCTCACGGTGCGCTGCGTGTCCATGTGTGTGCGCTGGATGTTCATCCGGGAGTAAATGCTGCCGGTCAGTGCGTGCGCACAACAATAGCGTTGAGGTAATAAAAACGATGTACACTTGTGTTGTGCGTTCCCGGCATCACGCCCAGTGTGACCCGTCCGTCGTGCGAGGGGCGCACACCCTTGAAGAGAAGCACCTCGCGGCTGTTGTTGGCCGGCTCTATCGAACCAGCGTGGCACTCAAGACCCTGCACCACGAATGTGGTCTGCCGGAAGTCCTTGCATCCTTCACGCGAAGCATAGACGGTGAGGTCATACCTCAGCGCGGGGTTGAGATGCCCCAGTGTGTACTCTGCCATAGGGCGAGCCTGGGCATTCCCGAATTTCCCGGCCGCATAACCCCAGTGTGCTGTCGCGCTCACCTTGGCTGGCATGAGCATGCGGGTGAGCGTGTAGGCCACCCCGTTCTGGTTACTGCCCGACATGGGCTGGGTGGCGGTGAGCGTGATGCCCGTAGGATGCTGATGCTCATCGAGTATCCTGGTGTGCGTGCGAAGGTCGGTGCCTATGTTGTTCCACGCACGGTCACCACAGTCACCCCGGCCAAAGTTCAGCTTCACCTTGCCCGATGGCTTGATGTCGTTGACCAGGGCATATCCCACATCGCTCATGTCAGCCACCTCATACGGGGTGGCGCAAGCCCTGTGGGCTGCCTTCTGGCAGGTGAGGGCTGTGACAGCGTCCACACCATATGGTTTGTACTTGAACGCTATCGGTGAGATGCCCGTAAGACACTCAAGCCAGGTACACGCGGCAGTGTACCTGCCAAAACTGAGGTCGAGGTGATAGCCGTCGCGGCAGAGGTTGTCACCCAACCACGAGGAGCGCGCGTTTTGTATGGCCGTTCCGCTGGGCACCAGGAACGTGAGTTCGGGGTGTGCCGCCATGGCCTGCCGCACCGCACATCTGATGCTGTCGTACATGGTCTGCTGACTACTTCCATAGTTGGCGAAGCCTCCGTGGGTGGAGTCGTGCGCATAGGCCCACGTCATGTGGAAGCCCAGTCGCACGTCGGGATTGGGACACAGGCGAGCCGCATACCGCAGCAACTCACTCATGCAGGGGTCATATGTGGCGTACATGCCCGACTCTGGACTGGCCTGCTGCACAGTGATGCAGTCCCATGGCTCATCCTGCACGATTGCCTTCAGAGCCATGTGCGCCCTGTTGGTACGTACCCCACGCACCACCTTGCGGTACTCAAAGGTGTTGTTCCCCTCCGTGACATCCCGCCAATGCGAGGCAAATCCCTGGCCACCACGATAGCCGTTTCCGATAATCATCTCCACGCCTGCCTCGCGCCCCAATTCGTAAAGATACTGTTCTATTGCGTCTTGCGAGAAACTGTTTCCGATGGCCAGCACACGCAGGGTGTCACCTTCGTGCGCCCACACGGCCAAACTGCCAAGCAGCGAGAGGAGCGCAAGTGTGAGTTTTCTCATTATGTCCATTGTGTCTTCTTGTCCTGTTTTTCCAGTCCATCCCGCACCTTATGGCGCGTCATTCCCGGCCCGGCATTAAAAACAGACACCGGACAGAGCTGGGTTATTCCCCGTGCCCCGTCCGGTGCCTGGAGTTCCTGACCGAGGTCTGGAGATTACTTCTTGTCCATCTTGCCCATCGTCAGATAGGCTGTGGGGGCAGCCACAAAGATTGACGACAGAGTGCCGAAGATGACACCCAGGATCATGGCAAAGGCGAAACTGCGTATGCTTGCGCCTCCAAGGCAGAAGATGACCGCCAACACAATGAACGTGGATACAGAAGTGTTGATCGTACGGTTCAGAGTGTTGTTCAGCGCGGTGTTGAACAATTCCTTTCTGTCATGGTTGGGATACAGGCCCTGGTATTCGCGAATACGGTCGAAGACCACCACCTTGTCATTGATGGAATAGCCTATGGCAGTCAGCACGGCGCCTATGAACGTCTGGTCAATCTCCAGCGAGAATGGCATCCAGCCCCAGCAGATAGAGTATGTGCCCAGAATGAGCAGGGTGTCGCATGTGAGTGCCACGATTGAGCCAATCGAGAACGCCACGTTGCGGAAACGCGCCAGGATATAGACGAAGATGGCGGCCAGAGCCAGTACCACACTGACGATGGCCCCATAGGTGATGTCTTCGGCCATCGACGGGCCCACCTTCTGGCTGCTGATGATAGAGCCGCCGGCACGCTCGTCGCGGTTGATGAAGTTCTCCAGGGTAAGATTGTCCGCCAGGAGTTTGCCACCCTTGAGTACTTCAAAGAGTTTGGCCTCTATCTCATGGTCCACATCCACACCATCCTCGTTGATACGGTAGTTGGTGGAGATGCGGATGGTCTTTCCGTCGGTTCCCAGCGCGATGGCGTTGGTGGTGCTTTCGGGGAAAGCCTCGCTGAGCAGCGTGCGCACAGTCTCGGGGGCCACCTGCTGCTCAAAGAGCACCACGAAGTTGCGCCCGCCCGTGAAATCAATGCTCTTGCTGAAGCCTCTGGTGAACATGAAGCCAAGGCTCAGAACCACCAGGATGCCGAAGATGGTGAAACTCTTGCGGTATGAGTCCATAATCTTGAAGGCTGGGTTCTGGAAAGATATCTTGTTGCCGATGGCCGTCTGGAACGTCAGGTTCTTCCACTTGCCGCGGTCCATTACCTCGGTGTAGAGCACGCGTGTGAGGAACACGGCGGTGAAGAAGCTCACACAGATACCGATGAACAGGGTGGTGGCAAAGCCACGGATGGGTCCTGTGCCGAAGTTGTACAGGATGACTGCCGTGATAAGACTGGTGAGGTTGGAGTCGAAGATGGCGCTGAAGGCATTCTTGTAACCAGCCTCAAGTGCCTCGCGCACGGCCTTTCCCGCGCGCATTTCCTCCTTGGTCCGCTCATAGATAAGCACATTGGCATCCACGGCCATGCCCAATGTGAGCACCATGCCGGCGATTCCGCTCATGGTGAGGGCGGCCTGGAAACTGGTGAGGATGCCCACCGTGAAGAAGAGGTTCAGAACCAGGGCGGCATTGGCCACCATTCCGGGAACCATCCCGTACATGGTCACCATGTAGAGCATCAGGATGACAAACGCGATGACACAACTCCAGATGCCCTGCTGGATGGACTCTGCGCCCAGTGAGGGGCCCACAATCTCCTCGCTCACGATTTTGGCAGGAGCGGGCATCTTTCCGCTCTTCAGCACGTTGGCCAGGTCACGGGTCTCCTCGGCGGTGAACGAGCCTGTGATTTCCGAACTTCCTCCCGTTATCTCGCTCTGCACGGTGGGCGCGCTGTACACATTGTCGTCAAGCACAATGGCCACGCAACGCTTCAGGTTGGCCTTTGTGAGCGCAGCCCAGCGGCGTGCGCCGTCCGCATTCATCTTCATGCTCACACAGGGATGTCCGTGCTGGTCATAGGTGTCGCTCGCGTCTGTCACCACATCGCCCTCCAGGGGTGCCCGTCCGTTACGCTCGGTCACCTTGATGGCATACAGTTCGTAGATGTTCGCGTTGGCGCCCTCGCCGATCCCCTTCACGCCCCACTTCAGGCGCAGGTCTGAGGGCAGGACTTCCTTGGCCTCGGGACTCTCGAGGAGTTCGCTGATGGTGTCCATGTCGCGCTTCGAGGCATATCCGACCACACAACCGTATGCGCCTTGGGTCAACTGCAGACGACTCAACAGGGGATGCTGCTTGTGTGCCTTCTCGATGTCAGCGGCCGTGAGGGTGCTGTTTGCCTTCTCCTCCTTGTCGCCGCCCACCACTGCGGCCAGGTCTCCCTTGGCAACCTTGGCGGTGTCCTTAGCCTCCTTGGCCTTGGCGGTGGTGGCCAGCGTGTCGGCCTTGGCTTGAAGTTGTGTGGTGTCGGCCTTGATGCCGTGCTGCGCGGCGGCCAGTTTGCTGTCCAGTGTCACCAGGAAGGGAGTCACCTCGTTGCTGTTGTAGGTCTCCCAGAACTCCAGGTTGGCACTGCCCTGCAGGAGTTTGCGCACACGCTCGGGTTCCTTCACACCAGGCATCTCCACCATGATGCGGCCCTCCTGGCCCTCGAGCGCCTGTATGTTGGGCTGCACCACGCCGAAGCGGTCGATACGTGTGCGCAGCACGTTGTATGAATTGTTGATGGCACTCTCCACCTCAGCCCGGAGCACACGCTCCACTTCCTTGTCACTGCTGTTGGTGGTCACCTTGTCACGCAGTTGCTGCGTGGCAAAGAGCTCGGCCAGCGATTTTTGGGGAGCGAGAGCCTTATAGTCCTTGACAAACAAGGTGATGAAGTCACTCTGGCTGTTGGCCGACTCTGTGGTGGCCTGCTCGATGGCCTTGCGGAAGTTCTCGTCGGTCTCCTCCTTGTGGTCTGCCAGAGCCTTCACCACATCAGGCACGCTCACCTCCAGGATGACGTTCATGCCGCCCTTGAGGTCCAGGCCCAGTCCGATGCCCATCTCGCGGCATTCCTTCAGTGTCCAGACGTTGCAATACACCTTGTTGTTGAGCACCGAGTCGAGATAGTGGTCGGCAGCCTCCTCTCCCTCGGTCTGCGCTATGGACTTCGCCTTGCTCTCAAAGTGGCTGGTAACCACCGAGAAACTCAGGTAGAAGAGGCAGACAAGGGTAAGTAGTAGGGCGAAAACCTTTACAAATCCTTTGTTTTGCATTTTTAGTATTATTTGTTGTTTTTTATCTTGCCGTTTGTGGCGTATAAAACGCGATATAGCGCAAAGGTACATATTTTTTTGTGACTACTTGCACCCTCCTGCCAATTTCTGCTGAAAAGCCACGCTTTATTCGTCCCTCAGACGCATATATGACACAATGGGATAGTGGTCAGAGAGGCCAACATTCTGGTCTATGAGCGTGCGGGTGCTCTGGAAGTGCCCCGAGTGGAAGATATGGTCGATGCGCACATAGAACGCGTCCTGGTTGAAGGAGAACCCCATGCCGCATCCGCTCTCCCTGAAGGCCGACGTGAGGCGGCGAGAGAGACGTTGGTAGGTGTACGAGATTGGGGTGTCGTTGAAGTCACCGCACATCAGGACGGGATAGCGGGAGTATCTGTCCGCCACAGCGCACAGGGTGTCTGCCTGCGGCCCGCGCAGCTTCTCGGCCTGCGCCAGTTTTCTGGCCAGGGCGCGCCCTTCGTGCCGCACCACGTTGCCGTTGGGGCTGCTTATTATCTGCCGGTACTCATCCTTGTCGGAACTGGAGAGCCGGTTGCTCTCCAGATGGTTGCTCACCACAAGTACGCTGTCCGCCCCATGGAGCACCCAACAGGCATAACTGCCGTTGCCCCTGGTCTTGTACTTGATGTCGAAACCGGCCTTGCGCAATGGCCAACGGCTCAGCACATACACGCCCTTGCCGCCCATGCAGGAAAGCCCCAGTCTGCGCATGTCCTCTTTGGCCTCGTCTGTGCCGAACCATGTGGAGCTTACCTCCTGCAGGCACACGATATCCGGGTGCATCCTGTCCAGATAGGCCCACAGGGAGTCGCGGCCTTCTTCTCCTGCCACCCCGCCCGCATTATAGGAGATGACGCACAGGGTGCTGTCACCCGCCTCGCCCCATCCGTTCAGCGGGCAGTAGTCAAGCACATAGCCGCCGACCACCATCATGCCCGCGATGGGCAGCCAGGCCATCCGCGCGCGGGAGAGCAGCCAGACGGGGAAGAACAGGACATCAGCCACAAGAAACACGGGAAAGGCCAGCCCCGCGAGGGATAGCCTGGGGAACAGGTCTGGAGGTATGCGTGTGCTGAGCGCGCTGGCCCACAGCAAAAGAATGGTGGCCACATTGGCGCCCGTCAGCACGCCCACCAAAATGCGCTCCAGGGATTTTCGTGACTTTTTAGGCATGGCCGGCTATGGTTGTGATACAATATTATATAGGTGTCTCACATACGGTGTTTCCCGGCATCGAAGAGCCTGCGCTTCTCCTCATCGGTCAGTGCCCCATAACCGCTCTTGCGTATCTTGTCCAGTATGCGGTCTGTCTCCTCCTCGTCCTTCCGCCTGTCGGCGCGGTAATCCATGTCCTGCCCGAACTTTCCCCCGCGCCTCACTTTCATCTGCGGGTTCCGGCTTCTCCTTCTGAGCGAGGCAAACCACTGGCTCACGCCGTTGCCGCGCCCTCGGTCGTAATGGGCATCCCTGTCATACCAACTGCCACCGCCATGGCCACGTCCGCCGCCGCCGCGCCAGTAGAGCAGCAGCAACAGTCCGAAGAGCATGCCGCCCAGATGGGCAAAATGCGCCACGCCGTCGCTGGACGATGACAGTCCCGAAAGCAGCTCGATGACCGCGTATCCTGCCACGAAGTACTTGGCCTTGATGGGGATGGGCAAGGGGAAGATGAATATCCTGTTCTCGGGAAAGGTCATGCCAAAGGCCAGCAGGATGCCATACACGGCCCCCGAGGCCCCCACGGTCGTCCACATGTTGAGGTACTCGCCCATGGGCACCACGCTGCCGGCCATGCGGATACTGTCGTAGGCTGCCAGCCCCATGTAGGCATACTGCACAAACTGCACCACCTCCTGTACCACGGCCGCGCCCAGTCCGCACGTGAAATAGTAGAGAAGATAACGCCGTGACCCCATCGTGTTCTCTATAGCGCAGCCAAACATCCACACGGCAAACATGTTGAAGAAGATGTGCGCCCAGTTCGCGTGCATGAACATATAAGTGAACACCTGGTAGAGGTGGAAACGCGAGGCAAGGACAAAATGCAACCCCAGCACATCATCCAGGTCGATGCCATAGAGCTTTGCCGCGTACCGGCCCAGGAAGAAGAGCACGTTGATGATGAGCAGATGCTTGGTGACAGGTGGCATGTAATTCATATCCAATCTGAAATAATCTATGTTTCTTGGGTGCAAAGGTAACACTTTTATAGCGTAACGAAGTGGTCAAAACTGCATATCAGGCGTTTTGTGCGTCCCTCTGGGACTTTTTTTCTCCATTTTACTTGGCCGTCATGCCAACAATCCCTATATTTGCCACCATATAACGGAACATTCTATAACTTAACTCAATTAACATCACTATGAACAAGACAGAACTTATCGCACAGGTGGCAGAAACGGCCGGGCTGAGCAAGGCGGATGCCAAGAAGGCGGTAGAGGCTACCCTCGCGGCCATTACCGATGCCTTGAAGAAGGAGGACAAGGTGGCCCTGATAGGATTCGGCACATTCTCCGTTGCCACACGGGCCGCACACCAGGGTGTAAACCCCGCCACCGGCGCGGCCATCACCATCGCCGAGAAGAAGGTGGTGAAATTCAAGGCAGGAGCGGACTTGGCCCTTTAAGAGGCACCGAAGACGGCGTTTGCCGGACAGGGGACGTTGCGCGCGCCCGCTGCAGAAATGCGGCGGGCGCGCACATTTATTATGAGTGGGGCATCCCCGGAAAGAACCTTCCCCTGCCGCCCTGGGGGATGCCGGGGTGCGGGCACCGCTGTCCCGTCATCCCCTGAAGAAGTGACGCATCACCCCGTCGGCCGTTCTCCCCTCAAGGAGTTCATGCCGCATGTAGTCCATATACGGCGCCACATGCTGGAAGTAGTGCTGATAGCCAGCACACAGATAGTTGAGCCCCGGCTCACCGTCAGCGGTTCGTGTGAAACGCAGACGCGGGCACTCACCATGGCAAGCCTTGAGCCAGGGGCAACACCGGCATTGCGTGGGCAGCCCCTCACGCTTGATTCTGCGGAACGCTTCCACCCTGGCTCCATACGCCATCTGCGGAAGACCCTCGCGCATGATGTTGCCGAGGCGGTATTCGGGGAACACGAAATGGTCACAGGGGTACAGGTCACCGTTGTGCTCCATCACCAGGGCATGCCCGCACTCCCCGGCATAGGCGCACACCCCGGGCTCCACACCCATCCAGCCCGCCAGGGTGGCGTCGAAGGTCTGCACGAAAGTCTCGCCCACATCACGGCGCACCCATTCGTCAAACACGGCACAGAGAAACGCGCCCCATTCCGCAGGGCGCACGCTGTAGGGGGCAAGCGGGCAGTCCTCGTCCAGCATGTGGGCCAGATGCCGGCCGTCAGCGTGACGGTTCTCGCGCTCGACCACGGGAGTAAACTGCAGGAAGCGGCATCCCAGCGTGTCGCGGAAGAAGCGGTAGAAGGCCAGTGGCTCATGCACGTTTGCCTGGTTGATGGTGGCCATGGCATTCCACTCCACCCCCCACTCGTCCAGCAGGGCTATGCCCCGCATCACACGCTCCCAGGTGCCGTGCCCGCCCGCGTCGCGGCGGTAGGTGTCGTGCATGGCTTGCGTGCCATCGATGCTGACTCCCACCAGCCAGTGCTCATTGGCCAGGAAGCGGCACCATTCGGGTGTAAGCAGCAGTCCGTTGGTCTGCAAGCAGTTGTCTATGCGCTTCCCCCGGCCATAATACCGCTGCAGGCGCACCGCCTCGCGATAGAAGGAGAGGGGTCTCAGGAGGGGTTCGCCCCCGTGCCATGTGAACAGAATGTCGGGGGTCTGCTGCACCTCGATATAGCTCCGGACAAACTGTTCCAGCATCTCGCGGGACATTCCGCATGAGGCGTGGGCGAAAAGGCTCTGCTTCTCGGTATAGTAGCAATACCCGCAGCGAAGGTTGCACTGGGGGCCTGCGGGCTTGGCCATCACATACAGAGGGCGGGCGAATGGATAGATGTCAGCCATGGGCAGTCACAACAAGCGCCGTGACAGATAGCGCACCGGCCACCACACGGCTGCCCATCCCACTACCAGCACGGTGAGGAAGACCAGCACCAGGTCGTCCGCATGCACGCTCACGGGATATGCCTCGACAATGAAACTGCCCGCGCTGTTTCCCATGCTCACGAGACCATACTCCTGCTGCAGCCAGCACACGCCCAGCCCCAACAGCAGCCCCACCGTGGCTCCGGCAAGGCTTATCATGCGTCCCTCGAGCAGGAAGATGCCGCATATCTGCCCGTCGGTCGCGCCCAGGCAGCGCAGCGTGAGCACATCACCGCGCTTGTCAATCATCAGCATCGACAGGGAGCCGATGATGTTGAAGCAGGCTATCAGCAGGATGAAGGTGAGGAACACATAAGAGATAAGTTTCTCGACATGCATGATGCGGAACACGTCGGCCTGCTGCTCATACCTGTCCTCGACCCTGAAGCGGTCGCCCAGCAGGCGGCGCAACTCCTTCTTGGCCGACCGTACCGACACGCCGTCCTTGAGCCTGAGTTCCACCGAGGTGAACCGCCCGCGCCGGTCAAAGAGCCTTTGCGCAAAGCCCAGGCTGGTGATGATGTAGTTCTCGTCGTACTTGGACTGCTGCACGTTGAACACCACGCCCGGGCTCTGCAGCTCCTCGTGGTTGAACGAGGAGAGGGGGTTGGCCATGTTGACCCTCTCGCCACGCTTGGGCGCATATACCTGCAGGGGGTCTGGGAAACTAGCGGGAAGCCCCAGACGGGCGGCAAGGCGGATGCCCAACACGCCATACTCGAGCACATCGGCGTGCAGGCAGAACTCACCATCGCCATACAGGATGTCCCTTATGCGGGCCTGGTCTGTAAAGTTGTCGGCCACGCCCATCACCGTGACCACCTGCTGGCGGTTGTTCGCCACCACCAGAGCCTGCCCCTCCATGACGGGGGTGAACACCTTCACCATGGGATGCTTGCGCAGCCTTTGCAGGGCGGTGTCGTCCCCGCCCATGCTGTGCCCCTCGACGAGGGACACGCGCAACTGCGGGTCGAAGGCGGTGAAAAGACCCGCCACCAGGTCGCGGAAGCCGTTGAACACACTCAGCGTACACACCATGGCCATGGTGGCTATGGCCACCCCCGCCACCGAGATGCCACTGATGATGTTGATGGCATGGTGGCTCTTGCGGCTGAACAGGTAGCGCCGGGCTATGAACAGGCGGTAATTCATGCGTGCCGTGGTGTGCCGCGCCTACTTTTTCAGCAGGTCATCGATGTGCTGGGCATAGTCCAGCGAGTCGTCCACAAAGAACTTCAACTCGGGTATGATGCGCAGTTGCTTGCCCACGCGCGTGCCCAGCTCGTACCGCACCTGCCGCTGGTTGGCGTTGATGTTCTTCACGATTTCCGCTGCCTTGTCGCTGGGGAACACGCTCAGGTAGGCTCGGCACACGCTCAGGTCTGGACTTATGCGGCACACGCTCACGCTCACGAGCACCCCGTGCATGTGCATCGTCTGTTTCTGGAACATGTCGCCCAATTCCTTCTGTATCAGTCTGGCTATCTTGTTTTGCCTTGTCGTCTCCATGTCTGTCTTCGCGTTTGTCTTGTTGGTTGCTTCTCTTGCCGGCGCGTCTTGGCGGCTGTGCGCCCGCACCGGCGCTCCCGCTACTCCTCTCCCATGAACATCGGGTCCCATGCGGGCAGCCTCACGGGCTTCTTCTTGAGCAGGGCCAGGGTCTCTGCCGGGCAGTACTTGCGGTTGACCACCAGGCGGAACATGTACTCGTCAAACCACTCGTCGGTCATTATCAGATAACCCGCCGCGCCCGAGCTGCTGCCCCAGCTGTTCTCCACTTTCCATTTCACGGGCTTTCCCTCCGGGTCGAGATCCACGGCCATGAGGGTCATGGCATGCGTGCTCCCGCTGTCAAAAGTCTGTATGCGCTGCTTCTTGTTCATCCCGAAGGTTGTCCCGAAGAGGTCGCCGTAGTCGTAGTTCTTGAGGTCCAGGAAACCGGTCTGCCGGTCGAGGAACTTCCCCACATCGCACGAGAAGTACATCTGGCAGGAGTCCTTGAGCGAGGCTATGGCCATGGGTTTCAGCTCGTCCATCGGCAGGTTGAGGTAGAGCCAGTTGTGGCCGTCATAGAGGTGGCGGTCGTAGTCTATCTCATACACCTGGTGGTAGGGGCGGCTGGGGTCGTTCATCAGCATCACATAGTCAGCGTTGAGGTCCTCGCCGCCGGCACACACCTTCCGGTAGAACTCCTGTGGTGTGTAGGTCTGCTCCTCTGCTGTGCGCTTGCCGTCCTTGCGGGGTGCCCAGGTGAAGGACTTGGGGGGTTGTCCGTAGGCCATCACCAGCATGTGGTAGATGGTCTTGAGTTGCTCCACCTTCATGGCCTCCAGTTGCTTCTCGGTGGCTCCCTGCCGGCTCTTCTCGCGCAAGAGTATGCCCGACTCGCGCAGTTTGCGCTTGAGGTAGCTGTTGAACTCCGAGGTGAGGTTGCTCACATAGGTCTCTGGCATCACGTCCTGGGGCACCAGGCCGTACTTGGTCACCAGGTCGGCCACGCCCGTGTAGGTGCCTCCGTCCGAGAGGGGGTTCTGGAAGAGCCAGCGCACCATCTGGCTGTCGAGGTCCTCCCGGCGCGTGTCAATGACACCCTGCAGGAAGAGGTTGCTCTTCTCCAGCTGGTCATAGAAGAAGAGGTACACCTGGCTGAAGAAGAAGTCGCTCACCCCCAGCGTGCGCATGGCGCGGTTGCGCAGCACGTTGGTGCCTGTGAAGAGCCAGCACCGGCCGCTGCTCTGCTGGTCGCTGATGCCTGTGTTCTTCACCTCGGTGCTGAAATGGGTGTCCTTGGCCTGGCGGTTTTCCTGGTTGAGCGTGAGCTTCTGTATGCTCGTGCCGCCCATGGCGTTCCGCAGTGCCTTCTCGGCGGGAGTGTCCTTATAGCTGCCCTCGAGGGTCTTCAGCACGTCCCCTGTGAGCCCTGCCTGTGCGTGTGCCAGGGTGCCACACGCGAGCGCGAATGCGCACAATATCACTTTTCTCATGTCGGTTGGTCTTTTTACTTGGGTGCAAATTTACTTCTTTCCCCGCTCTTGCGCAAGGTTTTTGCGTCCGGGAGGGCGCGCCGGGGCATGATTAGCGCACCGGCTCCAGGCGGAAGGGTGTCCCCTGGGCAGCGTTGCGCAGGCGGTCGCCCTCCACCTGCCAGAAGCCCTTGCCCGCGCGTCCGCCGCACTGGATGGTGCAGGAGCCGTCGGCCTGGCGGGTGAGGACGAACGTGTGCCATTCGGGGTCATAGGGGTTCAGGGTCTTGCTGGCCCAGAAGGAGCCGTTCTCGTTGACGTAGCGTCCGTCCTGCGCGTTGCTTATCTTGTAGCGGCCTGTGGTGATGTCGAGTTCCACGTTCCACTGCTGCCGCTGCGGGTTGATGCTGTCGCGTGTGGCCTGCAGCACGGGATGGTCGCCGGTGCGGTCGGTAGCGGCTTGCGCGTCGGTGAGGTAGCGCCCGCCGGCCATGATGGTGTACTGGCCGTCCTCGATGGCCTGCCGGGGGAAGAACTCGCGGCCATAGGTGTGCTGCCTCTTGTATGCCTTGACACTGCTGGCCAGCGTGCGGTCAATCCACGGTGCGATGACCGTGCCGCCCACCACGGGCTTGGCCTTGACCACGCTGCCTTCCCAGTTGCGGCTCACGATGGCCTTCCGGGCCTGCTCGATGGCTTGCTGGGCACGGTACAGCCCGATGAAGAGCACGCTGTCGCCCGCCTCCTGCGCCTGGGCCAGGCGTGTCACGGCCAGTCCGCGCAGCCCCTGCAGGCGCATGCTCTCCGCCCAGGGGCCTATCTCGGCCAGCATCTCGGGGCTGTTCACGCTGTCGGCCAGCAGCAAGGCGGCCTCAGCGGCCTGTTGCCGGAAGAACTGCTCGTAGTCGGCCCAGCTGGCCTTCCCGTCCTGGGGGAAGCGTGGACTCTCACCCTCGCGGCGCAGCCCATGGCCTGTCCTGCCCAGGTCGATATTGTTCTCACAGAACCAGCGGAAGGGCTCCTGCACCGTGGGCATGAGTGTCCCGAGGGCCTGGTGCCAGCTGCGCACGGCATCGTACCGGGGCATGTTCCAGGTATAGTCGGCGATGCTGTAGAGGCTCACCTTGGATGCCTCGGCATATTCCATGGGATTGGAGCAGAATCCGCTCACCAGCGGGGCGATGTCCAGTCCGTTGCCGTAGGTCTTGCCCATGAGCATGCGGCTCTGGCAGTAGTCGTTCACGGGGTAGTTGAGCCAGACGAACGCCTTGCGCCCGAGTTGCCTGTTGATCCACTCCATGTCGTCCCGCTCTATCATGTCCACCACGCTGTTGCCTGTCCACATGACCCTCACCTCGGGGTACATGCGCGTGCCCAGCGTGCTCAGGTAGTCGCCGCCGCTCCAAGCCTTGTTGTACTGTGTGGGGCACATGATGAGCGGCATCACGTCGCGGTGCTTGCGCACGAAGTTGTCGGTCACATAGTTGAGCAGTCCGGCCTGCTTGTCGGCCTTGCTGCCCTCGCCCCAGATGTCGTCAAAGAAGATGGCAAAGGAGCGCACGCCCAGCCCGTACATCCACTCCAGCTTGCGGCACACAGCCATGGAGTCCTGCAGGTTCCACTGTATGTCGCCCCCGGGATGCACCGCCCACACAAACTGCACCTTGTGGCGGTGGGCCTCCCGCACCAGTTCGGCCAGCCGCCCGGCCTCCTCCTGGGGATAGGGGTCGCGCCAGTGGGCACGGTGGTAGGGGTCGTCCTTGGGGCCATAGACGTAGGTGTTGAGTTTGTTCTGCCCGTAGAAGTCAAACTGCCTGAGCCTGTCCTGGTGGCTCCAGGGGTTGCCGTAGAAGCCCTCGATGACTCCACGGCATGCCACGCTGGGCCAGTCCTCGATGGCACACTGCATGACGCGCTGCTGCTCCCATGCCTGCAGGAAGGTGCGCACGCCATAGTAGGTGCCGGCCCCGTCGCGCCCGGCGATGACCACGAGACCCGGCCCGATGCTCAGGTAGTAGCCCTCGGCCTGGGCGGGTATGTGCTTGCGGTATGCCTTCACGGCCTTGTCGCCCGCCTCGCCTATCACCAGGCGCACGGCTCCCTGGGGCATGGGCGTGAGCCTGCCGTCCAGCCGCCCGCGCAGGAGTGCCACGGCATCGGGGTCGGCATGCCCGGCCCCTTCCATATATATGGGGGTGTCATGGGCGAAGGCCATCTCGCCCCATGTGGCCTGCTGAGGTTGTGGCGACAGGACGGGCTGCTGGGCATGTGCGCCCGTCAAGGCCATCGCGCAGAGCGCGGCGGCCAGTATGTGTGTTCTGTTCATTGCCTGACGGTCATTTCTTGTTCATGGGCTTGCGTGCCACCAGTTCGCGCATACGCGCCACGAGCAGGGGCACCTGGTTGTGGTCGCTGGTCAGATAGCGGTGACGGCCACGGCTGTCGGCCTGGTAATGCGTGCATCCGCGCCCGGTGACGGTGATGGTTCCGGGGAGCGAGAGGGTGAAGTAGCCCGCGCATCCCTCCACGGCATACACCACGGCGGTCATGTCCCAGGTGGGATAGTCCTCATACTTGCCACGCGCCGCCATCACCCCGTCGAGGGCTGGGTGGTGCTTGGCCCAGGCAAAGTCGCTGCGCAGGCAGGCAGCAGGGAGCAGGGCCGCCTTGCCCAGCTCAAAGGGGGTGACCACTATCGCGGTGGGCCACTGGGCAAACACCTCCTGGCAGGAGGGGATGTCGTTGACCACATTGTACTCGGCATAGTCGGGGTTGGCGATGTGTCCCGCCATGACCACCAGGCTCTCCACCTTGCGTGCCACCAGTTCGCTGCCGCTGAGCGGCGAGTACTTGTCACCACTGGTACGCAGCAGGGCGGCCAGGTTGCCGCTGAACCCCACGCTGACGATGGTGACCGAGTGGTCCTTCTGCCTGGCAAGCAGGCGGCGGTAGAGGGTCACGGCATCGGGCGTGTCGGCCAGGCTGCTTATCGTGTGGGGGTAGAGCGGGGTGCCGTCGGCGGCCTTCATGTCGGCCACGATGCCGGTGAAGTTGGGCATCCCCTCCATGCTCTTGCGCTCCCTCAGGGCATGCCCTATGGGGATGCGGGGGCGGCCATACCAGGTGTTCATCAGCTGCACATAGCGGCAGGGGCCCACGCCTTCCTTGTTGAGCATCACGGCCAGCAGGCGCACCCGGCCCTCGTCGGCATACTTGTGCAGCATGTCCAGCGCCCAGGCGTCGTCCACGTCATTGCCCATGTCTGTCTCCAGGATGATGTTGCGCCCTGCCTGCACGGCTTGTGCCAGGCACAGGGCTATCAGCAGCAAAGTCCCTCTCATATTATCGTTCCTCCTTGCTCATTATTATACTCCCCCCTGCCTATGGCACCCGCCGGGTGACGGAAGCATGGCGCCCAGCCTGACGGGGGCGTGTGCAGAATGCACGTCCCGGACAAAGGTAGAGAGAAAAATCCGTAGCGAAAAGGTTGTGAGAGAGAAATGTGCTAACTTTGCGACATGCACAAGGAGATTGCCGTATTGAGCATCAACGGTTCGGACAGCACCGCACGGGCGGGCATACAGGCCGATGCGCGCACCATCACCTCGCTGGGCGGCTACGCGCTCACGGCCATCACCTCGGTCACCGTGCAGGACAGCCAGGGCATAAGCAGCGTGCACGACCTGCCGCCCGATGTGGTCGCGGGGCAGGTGAGGGCCATACTGGGCGAAGAGCACCCGCTGGCCGTGAAGGTGGGGCTGCTGCGCCATGCCGGCACGCTCACCGCCGTGGCCCGCGAGCTGGCCGGGCACCCGCGCCTGGTGATGGCTCCCGGCCTGACCACCTCGGCTGGCGCGCGCCTGGTGGAGGACGACGTGATGCGCCTGTGGGAGAGCACGCTCATCCCACACGCCGCCCTGCTGATGATGCGCGTCAGCGAGGCCGAGGCCATGCTGGGCATGCGCGTCAGCACCGACCGCGACATGGAGCGGGCCGCCCGCCTGCTGGCCTCCACGGGGGCGGGGGCGGTGCTGCTGCGCGGGGGCAGGCTGTCGCCCGACCGCCTGACCGCTTATCTGCTTGCGGGGGGAGAGGGGCGCTTCTTCTCCTCGGCCAACCTGGAGGGATGGCAGAGGCACGGCGTGAGCAGCGGGCTCTCCTCGGCCATCGCCACGCGCATGGCCCTGGGCGACCCCGTGCAGCAGGCTGTGGCAGCCGCGCACTCCTACATGCACAACCGCGTGGTGTATGCCGTGGAGGGCACTCCGCCGACGATGCGTCCGGCCGACATCTACAACCATTACATGTCGCTCGTTGCCGCCCACTATGCCACAGACCACAACATCGGCACCTACGCCACGCGCCTGGCCGTGACCACGCGCTATCTGACGATGGTCACCACGCGCGTGGTGGGCCGCACCCCCAAGCAGATACTGGATGCCTGCCTGGCAGAGAAGGCATCGTCGCTGCTGCTCTCGTCACACCTCACCGTACAGGAGGTGTCCCGGCGCATGGGCTTCCCGTCACAGTCGGCCTTCTGCACGTTCTTCACGAGAATGACCGGGATGTCCCCCACAGCCCACAGGAAAAAGGCGGCCACATAGGCGGCAAGCGCGCGCCGCCGCACAGGCCCTTGCGTTCAGCCTGGGCTGGACGGTCAACGCAGTGCGCTGCACAGGCCAACGCAGTGCGATGCAGCGCGCTGCGTTTTTTGACGCTGGCGCGGATACCCTCACAAAGACTGCGCGACACGCCCCCTGCCCGCCCGCCATGTGAGTTTCTCCCGGCGGGCGGGCTGCTGTTCCCTATCTATTTCCTAACTTTGCAGCACCAAACCACAAACGAGGACACTATCCCATGACCATAGGCATCATCAACGCCATGCAGAAGGAGCACGAGCAACTGGCAGCACTGCTGCAGGACAAACGGGTGGAGAGGCAGGGGCACTTCTCCTTTACCACAGGAACGTATGGAGGCCGCCAGCTGGTGCTCATGCAGAGCGGCATCGGCAAGGTCAACGCCGCCGTGGGGGCTGTGGAACTCATCCACCGCTATGCGCCAGACGTGCTGGTGAACACGGGCGTGGCTGGAGGCGCCGACGCGTCGCTCCGCGTGATGGACGTGGTGGCCGGAGCCACCGTGGCCTACCACGATGTGGACTGCGGCCCCGAGAACGAGCCCGGACAGGTGCAGGGACTGCCTGCAACCTTTGCCGCCGACGGGCGGCTGCTGGCCATCGCCACGGGACTTGAGACCGAGGTGCGCATCGTGCCCGGACTCATCTGCAGCGGCGACCAGTTTGTCACCGGCCGCCAGCAACTCGGCCTCATCAAGGCGCGCTTCCCCCAGGCACTGGCCGTGGACATGGAGAGCGGCGCGCTGGCACAGGTGTGCCACCTGTACGGGGTGCCCTTCCTGAGCTTCCGCATCATCAGCGACACACCGGGGGCGGAGGGGCACTTCGACCAGTACCTCAACTTCTGGGACACGATGGCCAACCGCTCGTTTGCCGTCACGCGCTCGCTGCTGGACGCGCTCACCACCCAACTCTGAACATACCCACACATCATATCACACAAATGGACAAGATACCCAGCTTCACCATAGACCACTGCCGCCTGCAGCGCGGCATCTATGTGTCCCGACAGGACCAGGTGGGCGGCGAGACCGTGACCACCTTTGACATACGCATGAAGCAGCCCAACCGCGAGCCGGCACTGGGACAGGGTGCCCTGCACACCATCGAGCACCTGGCAGCCACCTACCTGCGCAACCACCCGCAGTGGCGTGACCGCATCATCTACTGGGGGCCCATGGGATGCCTCACGGGCAACTACCTGCTCATGCGGGGCAACCTCACCAGCCGCGACATACTGCCCCTGATGATAGAGACCTTCCAGTTTGTGGCCAACTACGAGGGCGAGGTGCCTGGCGCGGCGCCCCGCGACTGCGGCAACTACCTGCTGCACGACCTGCCCATGGCGCGCTGGGAGGCACGCAAGTACCTGCAGGAGACCCTGCTGCAGGCCACCGGCGAGAACCTGGAGTACCCCCAGGACTGAGGGGAGAGAGGGCAAGGCGTGTACATCGACTTCCACACCCACCATCCAGCGCGCGGGGGCGAGCGTGTCATCCTGGACGGCCGCGACACCTGGGGCATACACCCCTGGCAGGCCCACCTGCCCCATACCCTGCCCCACGGGCCAGGCACGCTGCTGGCCATCGGGGAGTGCGGGCTGGACACACATGCCCCGGCACCGATGCCCACACAGACGGATGTGCTGCGGGCGCAATTGCGGATGGCCGAGGAATGGCGCCTGCCCGTCATCCTGCATTGCGTGAAGTGCCTGGACACGCTCCTGGCACTGCACAAGGCCATGAGACCCTCCGTACCATGGATCCTGCACGGGTTCAGGGGAAAGCCACAGCAACTGCGGTCGCTGCTGGATGCCGGGGTCCACGTCTCGTTCGGCTTCCGGTTCAACCCCGAAAGCCTGGTGGCATGCCCCACAGAGAGACTCCTGCTGGAGACCGACGAGGACACACGGCCCGTGGGACTCCTGTACCAGGAGGTGGCCAGGCTGAGGGGAGTGAGCACGGAAAGCCTTGAGGCAGACATGCAAGAGCAATTCCAGAGGCTCTTCGCCCGTCATGACCGGCACGCCCAGGCACACCAACAGGACAACTCCGGGGACAGACAGAGCAAAAAAGAACGCGCACATGAAGAATAGCAAGGGCACGACTCCGAACCTTTGACAGAAAAACACTAACTTTGTAGGGGCATAAGCCACCTGGCAGACCACACAAGACTGGAAACAACAAAAAGCATAAGACCACTATGGAATTTAGAAAGATGACTGCCGAAGAGGCAGCCGCACTGGTTCAGAACGGGCAGACTATCGGTCTGAGCGGATTCACACCCGCCGGCGTGCCCAAGTGCACACCCGCCGAGATAGCCAAGAAGGCCGAGGCGGAGCACGCCGCAGGGCACCCGTTCAGGATAAGCGTGTTCACAGGGGCCAGCACCGGGCAGAGCTGCGACGGCATGCTCTCCAACGCGAAGGCCATCGACTTCCGCGCCCCATACACCACCAACCCCGACTTCAGGAAGAACGTCAACCGCAACGAGCTCCATTACTCCGACCTCAACCTGAGCAACATGGCCACACAGATACGCCAGGGCTACCTGGGACAGGTGCACTGGGCCATCATCGAGGCGTGCGCCGTGGAGCAGGCGGGCGCCAAGGCCCGCATCTACCTGACCGCCGCAGGCGGCATCAGCCCCACCATCTGCCGCCTGGCCACCGAGGGCATCATCATCGAGCTCAACACCTTCCACAGCCCCAAGAGCAAGGGCATACACGACGTGTATGAGATAGAGGACCACCCCCACCGCACTCCCATCATGATCACCAAGGCCAGCGACCGCATAGGCAAGCCCTATGTGGAGGTGGACGCCAGCCGCATCGTGGGCGTGATAGAGTGCAACGTGCCCGACGAGGCACGCGCCTTCAAGGACCCCGACCCCATCACGACACAGATAGGACAGAACGTGGCCGACTTCCTGCTGGACAACATGCGCCGGGGCCTCATCCCGAAGTCGTTCCTCAACCTGCAGAGCGGAGTGGGCAGCGGAGCCAATGCCGTGCTGGGGGCGCTGGGACAGTGCCGGGAGGTGCCCGACTTCAGCATCTACACCGAAGTGCTCCAGGACGCTCCCGTGCAGCTGATGCGCGAGGGCCGCGTGCTGAGCGCGAGTGCCTGCTCGCTGACTGTCACCAACGACTGCCTGCGGGGAATCTACGACGACATGGACTTCTTCAAGGACAAGCTGGTGCTTCGCCCCTCCGAGATAAGCAACTGCCCCGAGGTGATTGCCCGCATAGGCGTGTGCTCGCTCAACACCGCCATCGAGTGTGACATCTACGGACATGTCAACAGCACCAAGATATGCGGAACGAAGATGATGAACGGCATAGGCGGCTCGGCCGACTTCACCAACAATGCCTACCTGAGCATCTTCACCTGTGGCTCCACCACCAAGGGCGGCGCAATATCCAGCATCGTGCCCTTTGCCAGCCACATCGACCACACCAACCACTTCATCGACGCGGTCATCACCGAGTACGGCGTGGCCGACCTGCGCCACAAGAGCGACATGCAGAAGGCCGAGGAGCTCATCCGTGTGGCCCACCCCGACTACCAGCCGCTGCTGCGCGACTACCTGAAGCACGCCGAGAAGTTTGGCGGACACACCCACCACGTCCTCTCGGCCGCCTTCGGCATGCACGACACCTTCCTTCGCAAGGGTGACATGCGCCTCACCGACTGGGCGGAGTATCTGAAGTAAGAGCCAGCCGAAAAAGCCAGATTGCCACATGAAAAAGTTGGTGTACGTCCTGCTTGCAGCCTCGCTGGTAGCCATCATTGTGGGTGTGCTGATTGATATAGAGAAGCTGTACATGGGAGCCATAGTATTTGGGGGCTGCATGATAGGCAGCCTTATAGGTGACGGATTAAGGAAAGCGAATAGACTCACAGCATAGAAAAACAGGAAGGAGGGGCCTCATACGGCTCCTCCTTCCTGTTGCTATATCCCTGCAGGCGAGCCTTCATCTCGCCTGCGGAGTGCTGTCCCTCCCCTACAGAATCTCGCAGAACTCTATTTTCTCCTTGTTGGGTCCCTGGATGAAGAAGTACTTCGCACCATTCTGCCAGAAGTCAATCTGGTTGACGCTGTCGCTCAGCATCGTGTAGCCTGCCTGCTTCAGTTCGTTGTAGAGGCTGTCAATCTGCTTCACGTCCAGGCACATGTGGTCCACGGCACCGTTTGCGAGGGCAGGCTCATCGGTGGGGATGACCTCGACGAGCAGGTTGCCCAACTTCATGAAGGCGAAGTCGCGGTCGCCGGTGACGGTGCGGCGCATGGCCTCCTGGAAGCCCAGGGTCTTGTAGAAGTCCACCGTGCCCTGCACGTCGGTGGTGGGAACACCAATGTGCTGAATGCCGCCCGAGAAGGCGTTCACATCCACATTCTGCCGGGGGAAAGCCTCCTTGAAGAAGGTCACGCTGTCGGCAGAAGCCGCCCCGGTGGCTGTCTCACCCTTGGGAGCCTGTGAGCAGGCTGCCGCTGCCAGGATAGCAGTTGCCATAATCAATAGTTTTCTCATCTGATGATATTGTTTGGTTGGTAATCGGATAGTCTTCCCTCTCAATTAATGACGCGCCAACATGCCGCCCGTGTGGACGTGTGGCGGTTGACCATGAGCAGGTTCAACGTCCCCGGTGCGGTCTCTTGCCACAGGAAGAGCCGCGCTTGCCCGCAGGGGCAGGACTGCCAGGAAGAGGGTCGCGCATGCTTCCCCTTTGGGTAAGCATTGCGTGTATTTCACCCACAAAGTTACACATAATCCGCGAGAAAGCCCGATGGCAGGGCTGGCAAATGCCGTACCGCCTGCCACCGGACTTGGCTCTGGCATGTGTGTCAGCGGAACAGGATGCGGCGGAAGTGCTTGGCCAGCCGCCCATATCCGCGCTCGTTGGGGTGCAGGCGGTCGGGCAGGAAGCACGATGGGTCGAGCCGGCCCGAGCCGTCGGGGAGCGTGAGCGCACTGGAGAAGTCGTGGTAGAAGGTCATGCCGTCCTGCACGACGCTCTGCGCGAGCAGGGCGTTGAGCCGGCGCACGGCCTCCTCCTGCCCGCCCTTGGGCAGGATGCCGATGATGTGGAGGCGCGCCTGGGGCTGGTGGCGGCGTATGAGGGCGGCGATGTCCAGTATGCCCGACACCACCTGGGGGGCGGGCTCGCCGTTGTTGGTGCCAATCATCAGGCAGATGTCACGCGGGCTGCAGCCCTCGAGCTCTCCGTGCGCGAGCCGCCAGAAGGTGTTCTCCACGCGGTCCCACCCCATGCCCATGTTGGTCACGCGGTGCCCCTTGAAGAGCCTGTCCCAAGTCTTGCCCCCGTTGACCACCGTGCCTGCGGGCTCTCCGCCCCAGTAGTGGGTGATGGAGTTGCCTATCATGAGCACCTCGGGGGCGGCCCCGTGGTTGCGCCTGATGATGCTGTTGTGCCGCCCCATCCAGTCGTATCCGTCGCGCCGCTGGGTGCATGGCGTGTAGTGCCGCATGGTGTCGGGGCCCACCAGAGCCTGGTCGAGCACGCGGGCATAGGCATGCTCGTACTTCATCATGCCCACATCGTCAAGATGGACACCCTCGATGAAGTCGTCGGCGGTGAAGCCCAGGTCGGCGCGCGTGACATAGTACAGCCCCTTCACACCCTGGCCTTTGAGTTCATCCACGACCCGCCGCTGTATGGTGTCCTTCTGCATCTGCTGGTGATAGGCCGCCGAATGCACGAGTGCCGAGGGGTGGTCGATAAACTGTCCCTCGGCCAGCACGATGGGGGCCTGGCTGGCAGAGCGCAGCCTGGCGATGCCGTAGCGCAGCCGCTCCTCGTACTCCCGGGCCGAGAGCTCGGCGCTGTTGGGCACACAGTCTATCAGGTAGGCACGCGCGTCTATCTCGGCCAGCGCGTCAAACAGGGCATGCTCCATCCTGCCGTTGCCCGAGAATCCCAGGTTGACCACAGGGCACTCGTAGCGGCGCTTGAGCCTGGTGCTCCAGATGAGTCCAGGGCGGCTGGCCGAGGCCCCGTGGGCTATCGATGTGCCATAGACCACGATGGGACGCTCCCGCGACCCCTCGACGAACCGGAAGGAGGCCGTCGCGTCGGTGCCCACGGCGAGCCACTTCACGCCATTGTAGGTGGGCAGGTAGAGTTCGTAGGTGATGCCCTGGCCACGGAAGTCGGGCAGCTCATGGGTGTCAAAGTAGAACTGCACGGTGTCGGACTTGTTGACCGACATGTCATAGCGCATCATGTTGGGCACCCAGGAGGTGTGGCCGTTGACATCGGTGGCATAGAGGTCAATGCCGGAGTGGCACAGGCTCACCACGTTGGGCAAGCTCTTGCCTGGGAAATAAGTGAGGTAGCGCACCCACAGCCGCCTGGCGTTGGTCTGGAAACGCAGCGACACGCCCGGCGTGTGCCGCGAGAGCCGCCACACGGCAGGGGGGACCGTCTGCTCCAGGCGGTCGGGCAGGCGGCAGTAGTTGCTGTTGCCCGTCTCCTGGTTCCAACCTCGCCCGTTGAGCACACACTCCGGTTCCTGCATGGGGTCGTGCCACACGGTCTGCGCCTGCGCGCTTGCTGCCAGCACGAGCAGCAGCGCAGTCATAAGGAATGTTCGTTTCATAGCAGTTCGCTTTGCGTTTCCCACAAATTTACGAAGTATTGCGCACACGGGCACAAAAGTCTGCCCGCTTTATGACAGAGACATGGGAAAATGGCAAAGGCGAACCGCGACACGCCGCCCAAGGGCTTTGCCACAGGGCAGGACACGCTCCGGCAGAAGCCAGATGAGATTTCCACATGAAAGTTCGGAGCACATGCACGTTGATTCCAAACGTGTGTTTGGGACTTCCGCACATGGATTACAGCACACCTGAAAGCAGAGATTCGCGGTGAGTTCTAAGCAAGAGTTGCCCTTGTCATATTATTATGGGCATTACCGCATCCTGGCATAAACCTGGTATAAAAACATTGCCGAGTTAAAGAAATCGCGCTTTACTTGCGATTCAACAAGAATAGCATTACATTTGCGACACTTTACTAAAAACGTTATTTGCTGCCATGAGAGTAATACAGACTTTTTGGACCGCCAAGGGGAATCCCCTGCTTTCCACCTATGGATGGACACATCCGAGGTACAATGCGATGTCGTGGACACTAAGTTGCTTGTGCCTACAGCAACACTTTAACAACATAGAACTATATACAGACACAGCAGGATACCAGTTCCTAATAGAAAGATTAGGGCTTCCCTACAAGAAAGTTCATGTGGTGTTGGATGACTTTTTTTGCTTGCCATACCACTGGGCATTATCCAAGATAAAGGTCTATTCCATGCAGGAAAGCCCTTTCGTACATGTTGACGGAGACGTATATCTGCCCAACGGACTCCCCGACAGCCTGCTTGTTGCTAAATTAGTAGCCCAGAACAAAGAGTTCGGAACAGAATATTATCGGGAAATGATGGATGGCATTTTGGCCTGTCAACAAATACATGTGCCCGCTATTGCCCAAGAAGGCATTCGCAGGAAGTCTGTACCTTCTTATAATATGGGGCTATTCGGAGGAACAGACATAGACTTTATTCACAGATACTGCATTGAAGCCTTTAGGTTTATAGACGAGAATCATCTCAACAATCCACGTTATTCGCATGTAGCCACAAATTGCAATGTCTTTGTGGAACAGGTATTGCTTGCCATTATGGCAGAACTCGAAGAACGTGAGGTTCGCTGTTTGATAAAAGGAGAACTCCGCGATAACGGATATTCCACATCTGACTTCTGTGACTTTATGCACTTCGAGAGAAGGCCAATACTTCACATATTAGGTGGACACAAAAGGAGGAAAGAGAACTACCTGATGCTGGAGAAAACTCTTCTGCGTCTTTACCCCGATTATTACCAAAAAGTCATGGCCATGTTTTCTGAGGACTATGAGAGAGGATACATGGAAATTGTCAATCAAACAAAGGGAAGTTCTGGGGTCTGCCGTTACAACGACTTTATCAGAACGGCATCATCTGAATGGAAAGACATTAAGACAGAAGAATTGTTCCGCATAGATTGTTCGGTATCGCACAATCTCGCATTCTATTCTTTGTCCAAGGAAGAGCAAGAGAAACGCCTTCTGTTTTTGTGTCCACACTTATTATTATTTGACTGCAAGAATTTAAGCATAGAGGAGAAAGAGACACTAAAAAGACGACTGGATTGTGAAGAGTTTTTCCCTTTGGATGCTATTGCGATACGCCCTACCGTAACTGGCAACAGAGTTGAAGAAGTTCCTCTCCTAAGAGAAGAAGCGAAAACTATAAAAAGACTGAAGATGTCCCCTGCCCTTGTGGGCGAAATACGAGGGTGGTCTATACAGAGAAGCACAACCAACGTGGAAATGCAGGACACATTATTCAAACAGACTATGGACGCCTTGCTCTACAAGGGTCTTGTAATAATCAAAATTTATTCACCAATTAAATTTTATGCGCTTATGAGCACAAATCAAAAAAAAGCCCCATTGGGCAGCGTAGGTAACCCCTATGACTACGAAGAGTATGAAAGAATTAAAAACAAAGGGAATTGGACAGGAGGTTTTGTATGGACTGAAAAAGGAAAGACTGCCCAATACTTCAAAAAGGTGTTGCCCAGCATGGATGGGTGTGCATCTGGGGCAGGCAATGGTAGTGGAAGCGGATCCGGGTCTGGGTCTGGCTCGGGATGCGGATGCGGATGCGGGTCTGGATGTGGATGTGATGGCTCTTCGGAAGACAATGGCCCCATGGGAATTGGAGACGACATCGGAAGCGGAAGTGACATTATCATCAATTATGACTCAAGCGGCAATGCAAAAGGAAACAACAACGACTGTTTTTTTAAATGCATGGAATATGCAGGCGGCGGGCCAGAGAAGTCTCCATATAGTTCTGAGGAGTATCGTTATGATTATTACTGTGGCTATCTGAATCACGGCAGTTGGAAAGGAACCGGGCGTATGACTGAATATCTAGGAGGCCCATATGCCATGACCAAGAACGCTTATGGGGACGTTCACCCCAACGAAGCAATACTCACGTATCTAGGTTGCTTCTTTGATACACAGCGTTACATGTCAATAGAGGAAATTCGCTCTCTATTCCCCAGGGACGGCAAATGCACTGACGGTGGTACTGTTATTGGGTTCTTTAGAGAAAGCGATGACACAGAATCGTATTCTGGACATGCTGTCATAATTGAAAAGAACAACCGTGGGCTCTTGTATATATACGACCCACAAAACAAAACATACACACTCCAAAACGATGCCAACGACAAGAACTCGGACAGGTACAAGAACTCTAGATTCATGTATGGCTTCAAATTAAATCAGAGATAAACAGATGACGAAATGCAGCAAAGCACTTGCATCCCTGTTGGGGATGCTCCTCGCCGCCCCGGCCATGGCACAGCCGGGGTGGGAGATACTCATGGGAGAAGACTATGGACCCCAGCAGACCATGCCAGTGGCAGACCCTTGGAAGACGGACTGCTCGCTTGCCTGCGCCCAGTGTACCGACCACGGATTCATCGTCAACGGAGTGTTCATAGGCATGGCACCCGTGGGACTCGACCCCGACAAGATACCCGAGAATGGCTGGAGGCAGCGTTACATGAATCCCAGGCCCGTCCCCCGCGACGACTCAGGCCGCCCGCTCAGGGAGAGGCAGTGCGTGGACACCCTCGTCTATGGGCAGCGGGTGCGCCTGACGGGCGTGTGGGAAGCACGCACGGAGCGGCCCATCCAGTGGCTCACGCTGGAGCAGGTGTGCGCCAAGTACCTGCCGCAGGTCAAGGGCAAGTGCGCCTACACCATAGATAAGTTCATCATCCCGGGCAACGACAGCCTGTACCGCATTGACGCGGACTACATCTACCGTGTGGAGGCGATGAAGTCCACCTGCATCCACGCGCTGGCCAACCAGCCACCCTTCACCTTCGTGCGCATCTTCACCCGGGCGTTTGACCGGCAGCTGGCCTACATGGGCGAGCCCAACAGGACTGCCTCACACCAGGAGCCCATCGAGGAGCGGAGGAACTGGAACGCCAGCCTGTTTGTCTGCACAATACCCAACAGGATGATGAAATACTACACCTCGCTCTCCTGCCCACCGCCCAGCGAACTCTACCAGGGGCAGAACCTCCAGGACTTCCAAAGCCTGTGCAAGGGTATGGACAAGCGGGTCACAGACTTCCTGAGCAAGCAGGAGCGCAGGCGGTTGGCACGCACAGGGAAGACCCGCCCCTATCTGGAACTGTGCGTGAGCAGCGAGGGGGAGGTGCTGCAGGTGAGACTCAGCAGTCCGTCCTCCATCCTGTCGGCCATGTCACAGAGCCGCTTCCGCGCACTGGACAGCATGCTCAAGTCTATCCGCTTCCCTGCCTTCAACCGCCAGAACAGCCCCTGGACTTGGAAAGGACGCTGCATCAACGTGGGCTTCCGGCTCCTGGAATAGCACACCACGATTGCCTGGAGGACTTCACAGGCAGGGCATCCGCCACCAGGCCGTGGCAGATGCCCTGTTGCCCTAACGGACATGGGGCAAGAATAAAAATACGCACACAGCCCTACCGCATTCCACATAAACTTTGTACCTTTGCAGCCGAAACGAGAAATGTGGATAGATTTGGGCTGATTGCAACCACACAAAAAAATGCTAAAAAGGACAAGGCCACGGCCTTGCCACGCATTTATGCCTACGTCTTTTCCCCAGCTTGTTGATTGTTCAACCTTTAATGATTCAATTGACTATGGGTTATCTATTTACCTCAGAATCTGTGTCCGAGGGTCATCCCGACAAGGTGGCCGACCAGATTAGTGACGCTGTGCTCGACAAGTTGCTGGCCTTCGACCCGCAGTCCCATGTGGCCTGCGAGACGATGGTGACCACCGGACAGGTGTTCCTCTCCGGCGAAATCTCGAGCGAGGCCTACATCGACCTGCAGCGCGTGGCGCGCGAGGTCATCAACCGCATCGGCTACACCAAGGCCGAGTACATGTTTGACGGCAACAGCTGCGGCGTGCTGAGCGCCATCCACGAGCAGAGTCCCGACATCCACCGGGGCGTGAGCCGCCTGGCTCCCGAGGAGCAGGGCGCGGGCGACCAGGGCATGATGTTTGGCTACGCGACCAACGAGACCGACAACTACATGCCCCTGGGCCTGGACCTGGCCCACCGCCTGCTGGTGGTGCTGGCCCAGATACGGCGCGAGGGCAAGGTGATGACTTACCTGCGCCCCGACGCCAAGAGCCAAGTGACGGTGGAGTACTCTGACGAGGGCAAGCCCCTGCGCATCGACACCATCGTGCTCTCCACACAGCACGATGAGTTTGACACCGACGAGGCCATGCATCGGCAGATAGCCAGGGACGTGCGCGAGATCCTGGTGCCACGCATGCTCGAGAGCCTGCGGAAGCCCGAGGTGCTGGCCCTCTTCGATGATGACATCAAGTATTATGTCAACCCCACGGGCAAGTTCGTCATCGGTGGCCCCCACGGCGACACGGGTCTCACCGGGCGCAAGATCATCGTGGACACCTACGGCGGCAAGGGCGCGCACGGCGGCGGGGCGTTCAGCGGCAAGGACCCCTCCAAGGTGGACCGCTCGGCAGCCTATGCCGCACGCCACATCGCCAAGAACATGGTGGCCGCGGGCGTGGCCGACGAGATGCTGGTGCAGCTGAGCTACGCCATAGGTGTGGCCGAGCCTGTGAGCGTGTATGTCAACACCTACGGACGCAGCCATGTGCAGATGCCCGACAGCGAGATAGCCCGCCGCATACGCCAGATGTTCCCCCTCACGCCCTACGCCATCGAGCAGCGGCTGAAACTGCGCAACCCCATCTACGAGGAGACGGCGGCCTACGGGCACATGGGGCGCGAGCCCCGCGTGGTGACCAAGCGCTTCGAGTCGCTCTACCACGAGACCAGGGAGGTGACCGTGGAGCTCTTCACCTGGGAGAAACTGGACTATGTGGACAAGATAAGGAAGGAGTTTTTCTAAGACCCCTTGAGGTTACAGGAGCGGGGCCATGGGGTTTGGCGAAACGGCCGGAGCATGTGCGCGCCTTCTGGGAAACGCAAGCCGCGTGACCACAAGCGGCACAGGCACGCAACCGCACAGCCCCACGACCCGATGACCCCACTACCGCACGTACCACATAACCACAAGACCACATAACCGTAAACCGCAACAGAAGAAATGGACATCAAGAGCATCTGCGTGTATTGCGCCAGCAGTTCACAGATAGACCGCAAGTATGCGGACGCGGCCTACGCGCTGGGCGAGGAGATGGCCGCGCGCGGCATCACCCTGGTCAACGGCGCGGGCAACCAGGGACTCATGCGTGCCTCGGCCGACGGATGCCTGCAGCACGGCGGGCAGGCTGTGGGCATCATACCATCCTTCATGATTGTGGAGGGGTGGTGCCACCAGGGGATGACCCGCCTGGTGGAGACCCCCGACATGCATGTGCGCCAGCAGAAGATGGCCGAGCAGAGTGACGCGGCCATCTTCCTGCCCGGCGGGTGCGGCACGCTGGCCGAGATGAGCGAGCTCATCACCTGGAAGCAACTGGGCCTCTACCTCAAGCCCATTGTCATCCTCAACACCGGAGGCTACTACGACTGCCTGCTCCGCTTCCTGCGGCAGGCGGCCGACGAGCGTTTCATGCGCCAGCAGCACACGGCCCTCTGGCGTGTGGCCTCCACCCCGCACGAGGCGCTCGACCTGGTGGAGGACACCCCGCAGTGGGACACATCCATACGCCGCTTTGCCTCCCTATGAGCGACAGACAGGCTTGCCCCACCCCCTGGGCACAGGATCCCGACAGCCTGGCCGCCACCACAGTCCCGCAAGAGCCCGCCACACAAGGCCAGAGAGAGGACAGCGCGGCGGCACACGCCCGCACGCGGCACACGCGCCATGCCGACAGCCTGCGGCAGGCGGCGCAGCACCCCCGCACGGATGTCCGTGAGGCGCCCTCCCCGCAGGACACCCTGGCGGCGGCGGGTGCCGGACCGTGTGCCACACCGGGGCCGCCGCCACAGCCTGTCAGCCTGTACCGCGAGCCCGCCACCCACAGCCTGCCCGACTCCCTGCTGCGCTTCCAGGAACCACGGGGAGAATTCCTCAGCGGCAGCCCCTACTGGCATCCCGAACTGCCCGGGCGCCAGACGGGCTTTCCCTGCAGGCTGTTGCCCTACAGGGTGAGTGCCGACAGCCAGATGGCCTGCACCATGCTGGTGTGCTTCCTCATGCTGGTGTACATGCTGACACGCTACGGAGGTGAGATGCGCACGCAGGTACACGACTTCTTCCTCCCCACACGCATCAGAAAGGAGCACCACCACGGGATGGGCACAGCCCAGGGACTCCTCTCCATGCCATATGTGTACCTGATGCTCAGCATGATGGGAAGCATGGGCGTGTCGGTAATGGAGCAGGACAGCCTGGGATGCCTTCCCCGTGAGAGCGCGCGGCTGGCCGTACAGGGCTTCTACACGACATCGTGGCTGTGCTACTTCTTTGTAAAGGCGAACTCCTATGCCTTTGTGAACTGGATTTTTTTTGACAAACAGGCACGCCGCGAGTGGCATGACACACTCTTCTTCATCCTGTCCCTCGAAGCCACGCTCCTGTTCCCGGTGCTGCTGGTCGCCGTGTACATGCGCACTTCGCCGCAAGTGTTTGTGTGGAGCACACTTGGCGTGATTGCGTTTGCCAAGGTACTGCTGCTATACAAGGCGTACAGAGTTTTTTCTGTTAAAATTTATGGCACATTGCATTTATTTGTGTACTTTTGCACCCTCGAAGTGGTGCCCCTATGGGTTGCACTTAAAATATTGACACGTATAACGGACTTACTTTAAGTAAAACATCTGTACGAAATGGCTATTAAGAAGGTACTCGTCTCGCAACCGAGACCCTCATCGGAGAAGTCTCCCTACTTTGACATTGCCAACACGATGAACGTGGATATAGTGTTCCGGTCCTTCATCAAGATAGAAGGTGTCACCCCCCGAGAGTTTCGCCAGCAGAGAATCAACATCCTGGACTACACGGCTATAGTGTTTACCTCGCGCCACGCGGTTGACCACTTCTTCAGCCTCTGCCGCGAGTTGCGTGTCACGATTCCCGAAGACATGAAGTACTTCTGCATCACCGAGACGGTGGCCTTGTATATCCAGAAGTATGTGCAGTACCGCAAGCGCAAGGTGTTCTTCGGCACCACGGGCAAACTCGACAGCCTGGTCTCCGTCATCTACAAGCACAAGGCCGAGAAGTACTTCATCCCCGTGAGCGACGTGCATAACGACGACATCTCGGAGCAACTGGCCGCCAAGAACATCAGCCACGCGTGCGGCGTGATGTACCGCACGGTGAGCAACGACTTCACGCCCGACGAGCCATTCGACTATGACATGCTCATCTTCTTCACGCCCAGCGGCGTGCAGGCTCTGAAAAAGAACTTCCCCAACTTCCGGCAGGGCGACATCGCCATCGGCTGCTTCGGCCCCGCCACGGCCCAGGCCGTGCGCGACGCGGGGCTGAGGCTCGACCTGGAGGCGCCCACACCCGAATACCCCAGCATCACAGCGGCCCTGAGGGCTTATATCGCCAAGGTGAATGGCTGACGCCCGCCCGCACTCGTTGCCCAAGAGCGAGCGCCTGTGCAGCAGGAAAGCCCTGCAGAGGCTGTTCACCGGCAGCCGGCGCTCGGTGAGCGTGTTCCCCATACGCGCCGTCTTTGCCGGGAGCGAGAAGCCGGGCATACGCATCCTGGTGAGCGTGGGCAAGCGCCACTTCAAGCGTGCCGTAAGGCGCAACCGCGTGAAGAGACAACTGCGCGAGGCTTACCGGCTGAACAAGCAGATACTGCGGGACTGGGAGGGCGGACTGGACATCGCCTTCCTGTGGAACACCGCCGAGATCCTTCCCACCCGTGCTGTCATGCTGAAGATGCAGCACCTGTTACACCGGATCCATGAAAGCGCCTCACCAGCCAAGTAGATTGAGCCGCATGGTGGCATGGTGGCTCACGCTTCCCATCCTCTTCTACCGCCACTGCATCTCGCCCCTCACACCACCCTCCTGCCGTTTCACGCCCACATGCAGCCAGTATGCGCTGGAAGCACTGCGCCGCCACGGCGCGCTCAAAGGCTCCTGGCTTGCCCTGAGGCGGCTGCTGCGCTGCCACCCTTGGGGGGGCAGCGGATATGACCCCGTGCCTTGAGGGAAGCCTCGCCGGCCTTCCACGGAGGGGCGGGGGGGTCACTCGCGCGGCATACGGAGCCCGCGGGCCGCCCTCCCTACACAGGGACAAGGCCGCCTGCGGGTCCCGCGCTTCCATTGTTCCCGTAACCTCCACCCCCATCCCGCAAAAAACGCACCGCGCTGCATCCGCCAACGCAGCGCGCTGCATCCGCCAACGCGCCGCACCGCATCCGCCAACGCACCGCACCGCATCCGCCAACGCACCGCACCGCATCCATTTCCTTGGTCGCACGCAGGCAGCCTCCCGGCATTCCTGCCTTCTGCAAGCGGCCAGCCCCTGCCCGCGTCTCCCGGTGTCCCCCTGGCCCCCGCTGGGCAGTTTCCCCGCGACAGGACCGCCTGGAATCCGCCGGCCCTACGGCCACTCCACCCGAGAGCGGCCTTTTCCCGCATTTTCCCCACACAGGAGCGCGCGACGGGGCTGCCAGTTCAAAATAAGTTCCCCAAAGTGCCATTTTAATGACAATAAAGCGTTAACTTTGCAGGGTGAAACACGGATGCTCCTGTAGTTCAATGGATAGAACAGCGGTTTCCTAAACCGTCGATCCGGGTTCGATTCCCGGCGGGAGTACAGAGGCTTCAGGTTTGACGTCCCAAGGACAATACAAGAGAGAGGAAATCCCGTGCGCTCTGTATGACCAGACTTTCCGGTTCGCGGCCTGCAGGCTTTCCGCTCCAGACACGCCCCACCGCACGAGGCCGACACTCTCATTATTATAATATGGTAACGGCAGAATTATAATATGACAATGGCAGAAGCTATGGAAATCAAAGAGAGAGAGTCCGTGGTGGTGAGATTCTCAGGCGACTCAGGCGACGGCATGCAGCTGGCGGGAAACATCTTCTCCACCGTGTCGGCCACCGTAGGCAACAGCATCAGCACCTTCCCCGACTATCCGGCCGACATCCGCGCCCCGCAGGGCTCGCTCACAGGCGTGTCGGGCTTCCAGGTGCATGTGGGCGCGGGGCAGGTATATACGCCCGGCGACCAGTGCGACGTGCTGGTGGCCATGAACGCGGCCGCCCTCAAGACCCAATACCGGTACGCCAAGCCCGGCGCCGCCATCATCATCGACACCGACAGCTTCGGCCCCAAGGACCTGCAGAAGGCGGCCTTCCAGGGCGAGGACTACCTGGGAGAGATGGGCATCGACCCCGACAGGGTGATAGCCTGCCCCCTCACCACGATGGTCAAGGAGTGCCTGCGGGAAAGCGGCATGGACGCGAAGAGCATCCTGAAGTGCCGCAACATGTTTGCCCTGGGGCTCGTGTGCTGGCTCTTTGACCGCGACCTGGACATCGCCTTCAGTTTCCTGCGCGAGAAGTTTGCCAAGAAGCCCGGTGTGGCCGAGGCCAACATCAAGGTCATCCGGGCGGGCTACGACTACGGGCACAACACGCACAGCAGCGTGGCCAACGTGTACCGCATCGAGACGAAGAACAAGGTGCCCGGGCGCTACATGGACATCACGGGCAACAAGGCCACGGCCTACGGCTTCATCGCCGCCGCCGAGAAGGCGGGCCTCAAGCTCTACCTGGGCTCCTACCCCATCACCCCCGCCACCGATGTGCTGCACGAGCTCTCGAAGCACAAGTCGCTGGGTGTGGTGACAGTGCAGTGCGAGGACGAGATAGCCGGATGCGCCTCCTCGCTGGGCGCCTCCTTTGCGGGCGCGCTGGCCGTGACCAGCACCTCGGGCCCCGGCATGTGCCTCAAGAGCGAGGCCATGAACCTGGCCGTCATCATGGAGCTGCCCCTGGTGGTGCTCGATGTGCAGCGCGGAGGCCCCGCCACGGGACTCCCCACCAAGTCGGAGCAGACCGACCTGCTGCAGGCACTCTTCGGGCGCAACGGCGAGAGCCCCATGCCTGTGATTGCCGCCACCAGCCCCACCGACTGCTTCGACGCGGCCTTCCAGGCCTGCAAGATGGCCCTGGAGCACATGACACCCGTCATCCTGTTGACCGACGCCTATGTGGCCAACGGCTCGGGCGCGTTCCGCCTGCCCAGGATGGCCGGCCTGCCCGGCATCCACCCGCCCTATGTGCCCCAGGAGATGAAGGGCAAGTGGACTCCCTACATGCGCACCGGGAACGGCGCGCGCTACTGGGCCGTGCCGGGACGCGAGGGCTTCGAGCACATCCTGGGCGGACTGGAGAAGGATGACAAGACGGGAGCCATCAGCACCAATCCCGAGAACCACGACCTGATGACACGCAAGCGCCAGGCCAAGATAAATGCCATCCCCGTGCCCGACCTGGAGGTGCTGGGCGACAAGGACGATGCCAGGCTGCTCATCGTGGGCTTCGGAGGCACCTTCGGCCACCTGCATGCGGCCATGGACGAGATGCGTGCCGCCGGGCACAAGGTGGCACTGGCCCACTTCAAGTACATCAACCCCCTGCCCAAGAACACCGCCCAGGTGCTGCGCCGCTACCCCCGTGTGGTGGTGGCCGAGCAGAACATGGGGCAGTTGGCCGGCTGGCTCCGCATGAAGGTGGACGGCTTCGTGCCCGCACAGTACAACGAGGTGAAGGGACAGCCCTTCAAGGTGGGCGAGCTGGTGAAGGCATTCACCCCGCTGCTGGGATAAAGCCGCCGCCTGGCCCCTGACGAGCTTCCCCGCCCCATCAGGAGAGGAAGGGGGCATCACGGAAAGGGCCAGGCCGCACATATATATATAATGTGTTATTCTCACAAAGTACCATCAAGCATAAGACAGACACTATGAACTCCAGCAATACAGCACGACAGGACAGCCCCCGGGAGGGAAGCCGGTGGGCGGCCTCGGACTACAAGAAAGGACAGCCACGCTGGTGTCCGGGATGTGGCGACCACTTCTTCCTGGCCTCGCTCCACAAGGCGATGGCCGAGATAGGCGTCGCGCCATGGGACACAGCGGTCATCTCGGGCATCGGATGCTCGAGCCGACTGCCCCACTACATGGCCACCTACGGCATGAACACCATACACGGGCGCGCCGCCGCCATAGCCACCGGCTGCAAGGTGGCCAACCCGCACCTCACCGTGTGGCAGGTGAGCGGCGACGGAGACGGGCTGGCCATCGGGGGCAACCACTTCATACACGCCAACCGCCGCAACATCAACCTCAACATGATCCTGCTCAACAACCGCATCTACGGGCTCACCAAGGGCCAGTACAGCCCCACCAGCCCGCGCGGCTTCGTGAGCAAGAGCAGCCCCTACGGCACGGTGGAGGATCCCTTCCGCCCCGCCGAGCTGTGCTTCGGGGCGCGCGGGCACTTCTTCGCGCGAGCCGTGGCCACCGATGCGGCAGGCACCGTGGACATCCTGAAGGCCGCCTACGGGCACAGGGGCACCAGCGTGTGCGAGATCCTGCAGAACTGCGTCATCTTCAACAACGGCACGCACGAAGCCGTGTACAGCAAGGAGGGACGGGCCAGGAACGCCATCTACGTCAGGCACGGGGAGCCCCTCGTCTTCGGCGAGAACCGCGAGTACGGACTCGTGCAGGAGGGCTTCGGGCTCAAGATTGTGAGGCTGGGCGAGAACGGCGTCACCGAGAAGGACATCCTGGTGCACGATGCGCATTGCCAGGACGACACGCTGCAGCTCAAGCTCGCCCTCATGGGCAACGGCGACGGGTTCCCTGTCGCACTGGGTGTCATCAGGGACGTGGAGGCCCCCACCTACGACGACTGCGTGAGCGCGCAGGTAGAGGAGGTCAAGGCCAAGAAGCCGTACCACACCTTCGAGGAACTTCTGGAGACCAACGACATATGGGAAGTGAAGTGACACACGCCACTTGACAAGCACACCCTATCCCTAACACACGAACACACACCACATGAACTTCATAGAAGAACTGACCTGGAGGGGCATGGTACACCAGATGACCCCCGGCACCGAAGAGTTGCTCAACCGCGAGAGCGTGACGGCCTATGTGGGCATCGACCCCACCGCCGACAGCCTGCACATCGGACACCTGTGCGGCGTGATGATGCTGCGCCACTTCCAGCGCTGCGGACACAAGCCCCTGGCACTGGTGGGCGGAGCCACCGGCATGATAGGCGACCCCAGTGGCAAGAGCCAGGAGCGCAACCTGCTGAACGAGGAGACGCTGCGGCACAACGTGGCGTGCATCAAGGCGCAACTCGCCCGTTTCCTGGATTTCGAGAGCGACGCGCCCAACAGGGCCGAGCTCGTGAACAACTATGACTGGATGAAGGACTACTCCTTCCTGGACTTCGCGCGGGACATAGGCAAGTGCATCACCGTGAACTACATGATGGCCAAGGACAGCGTCAAGCGCAGGCTCAACGGCGAGTTCCAGGACGGAATGTCATTCACCGAGTTCACCTACCAGCTGCTCCAGGGCTATGACTTCCTGCACCTGTACCAGACCAGGAACTGCAAACTGCAGATGGGCGGCAGCGACCAGTGGGGCAACATCACCACAGGCACCGAGCTCATACGCCGCAAGCTGGGTGCCGACAACGAGGCGTTCGCCCTCACCTGCCCGCTCATCACCAAGGCCGACGGCAAGAAGTTCGGCAAGACGGAGAAGGGGAACATCTGGCTCGACCGCAACCGCACGTCGCCCTACGCCTTCTACCAGTTCTGGCTCAACGTGGCCGACGAGGACGCCGAGCGCTACATCAAGATATTCACATCCCTCGACCGCGCCACCGTGGAGGAGCTGGTTGCCCAGCACCGCCAGGACCCCGGACAGCGGCTGCTGCAGAAGAGGCTTGCCCGGGAGGTGACCGTGATGGTGCACAGCCCCGAGGACTACGAGGCGGCAGTGGAGGCCAGCAGCATCCTCTTTGGCAAGAGCACACGGGAGAGCCTGGCCAAACTGGACGAGCAGACGCTGCTGGACGTGTTCGCGGGCGTTCCGCAGTTCACGTTTGACCGCTCCTTGCTGGCAGGCGGGGGCGTGAAGGCCGTTGACCTCACCGTGGAGCACACGCGGTGCTTCGCCAGCAAGGGCGAGATGCGCAAGCTCACACAGGGGGGCGGCGTGAGCATCAACAAGGAGAAGCTCGCCTCGTATGACCGCGCCGTCACCGGGGCCGACCTCCTGGACGGCAAATACCTGCTTGTGCAACAGGGCAAGAAGAAGTACTTCCTGCTCATCGCAAAGTAAAAAAGGGGCACAACACTTGCGGGATAGGGAGGAAACTTCTATCTTTGCACCTGCAATCCACCCTGATGGATTGGACTGGATTGGGCTATGGTGTAATGGTAGCACAAGACATTTTGGTCGTCTTAGTTCTGGTTCGAAACCGGATAGCCCAACCCCCGAAAAGCATGGCAGCGCGCCGGAGCGCATGCCATGCTTTCTTTTTGCCCGTGCCCCTGCCGCCCCGCCACCGCCTGGCAGCAGGGCGGCAGCCATGACCCGGCCTCGTGCCGGACACCTTCCGGCACCGCCCCGTCCGGCATGCCATGCCCCACATTTTCGGCAGGAACCCGACCATAAAGCCCCCGGCGTGCGTCCGTTCTCTTTTTTTTTTCGTAACTTTGTGAAAGACGAGGCCGTTTGGGCTTCACATGCACACACAAAAAAAGCAAAAAAACACAATGGAGAAAAGACTTTACTGGCGCCACCTGCCCATGCTGGGAGCACTGGCCGTGGCACTGGCGGGCTGCTCGGCCAGCAAGACCGGTGGCGGCCAACTGACCGGGCCGCTGGCAGAATCGGCATGGAGCGCGTCGCAGTGGATTTCAGCCAAGAACGCTCCCGTGGTGAGCGGGAAGGTACAGGGGGACAACGAGAGGGCGGCCGACGGGGCCAGCTGGTTTGCCTCCACCATCAAGAACGAGCAGCGCGTGGTGAAAGCCAAGTGGATGACCGCAGGCCTGGGCGTGTATGAGCTCTACGTCAACGGCAAGCGCGTGGGACAGGAAATGCTCAAGCCGGGATTCACCCATTATGCCAAGACCAAGCTTTCGTTCACCTACGACATCACCGGCATGCTGGCGCGCAAGGCCGGCGCCGCAAACACGCTCTCGGTGCAGTCCACTCCGGGATGGTGGGCCGACAAGATCATCACCCCCGGCGGGCACGACGGGATGATAGGCAAGAAGCCCGCCTTCCGGGGCGTGGTGGAACTCACCTACGCCGACGGGAGCAAGCAACTCTACGGCACCGGCACCTCCACCTGGAAAGCGGGCGTGTGCGGCCCCGTGCTGCATGCGGCCATCTTCGACGGCGAGGAGTATGACGCCCGGATACAGCCGGGCTTCGACACCCCCGCCCTGCTCTCGACACCCGAGGAAAACCACGAGTTCCAGGGCCAGATACTGCCCACCGACGGGGCGGAGATCTACCTGCGCGAGGACCTCGCCCTCGCTCCCGTGCGTGCCTACACCTGGCAGGGGGTCACCGGCAACACACAGGACGAGTACGGCAAGGTGGTCATCAAGCAGGAGTTTTCCAGGGGCGAGACACTGGTCGTGCGTCCGGGCGAGACACTGGTGGTGGATTTCGGGCAGAACTGTGCGGCGGTGCCCGCCTTTGAGTTCACGGCCGGCGAGGGCACGCAGCTCACCTGCCTGCCCTCCGAGCTGCTCAACGACGGCAACGGCGCCAAGTCGCGCGGCATGGACGGCCCCGAGGGAAGCGCGCACCGGCTCAACCTGCGCATCCCCGACATAGGCATGCGCCTCACCTACACCTTCGCCGGGGGAGGCAAGCCAGAGCGCTTCATGCCCCGCAGCACCTTCTTCGGCTACCGCCTGGTGTCCATCACCGCGACAGGCGAGGTGCACATCAAGAGCGTGCGCTCCATACCTGTGACCTCCATCGCGAAGAACCTGGAGACAGGCCGCATAACCACTGGCAACGAACTCATAAACAAGTTAATATCCAACACCATTTGGGGACAACTGTCCAATTACCTGTCCGTTCCCACCGACTGCCCGCAGCGCAACGAGCGGCTCGGCTGGACGGCCGACACGCAGGTGTTCGCCGAGACGGGCACCTTCTTTGCCGACACCCGGCGCTTCTTCCACAAGTGGATGCGCGACATGCGCGACACGCAGAGCCCCCAGGGCGGCTTCCCGGGCGTGGCTCCCGTGGCCCAGTATGGCGGCTTCAACACCGACATGATGCGCCTGGGCTGGGCCGACGCCGGGGTCATCGTGCCCTGGGTGGTATGGAAGCAGTTTGGCGACCGGGAGATTGTGGCCGAGAACTGGGACGCGATGGAGAAGTTCATGAACCACATCAACGACACCAAGTATGACCACAAGGCCCTCTCGGCCGAGAACAGCAACTACCAGTGGGCCGACTGGCTCAGTTACGAGCCCCTGGAGTCCTGTGGCGGAGGCATCGACATGCGTGACGAGCAGGGACGCAACGTGCGCCGCCCCGAGGCGTACACCTATTGGAACTACCTGAGCGCGTGCTACTGGGCCATGGACGCGGGCATGATGCGCGACATGGCACGCGCCACGGGACGCGACGCGGCCAAGTATGAGGCCATGCAGCAGACAGCCCGCCAGTACCTCAAGGACAACTTCCTCAATGCCGACGGCACCTTCAAGACCGCCATCCTCAACACCATGCAGACCCCCGCGCTCTTCGCCCTGAGGAACGACCTCGTGGAGGGCGAGGCCAGGGAACGCATGAAGGCACGTCTCAGGGACAACTTCCGCGAGCATGGCAACTGCCTGCAGACAGGCTTCCTGGGCACCTCCATCCTCATGTCCACGCTCACCGACAACGGCATGAGCGACCTTGCCTACACACTCCTCTACCAGCGCAAGAACCCCAGCTGGCTCTACTCCATCGACAACGGGGCCACCACCATCTGGGAGCGGTGGAACAGCTACATGAAGGACAGCGGCATGGGCCCGCGCGGCATGAACAGCTTCAACCACTACGCCTACGGCTGCGTGTGCCAGTGGATATGGGAAACGGCCGCAGGCATCCAGGCCGACCCCGCACAGCCCGGCTTCCGCCACATCATCATGAAGCCAGTGCCCGACCGCGGCCTGGGCTTCCTCAAGGCCGAATACCAGTCGGCCGCAGGCCTCATCAAGAGCGAGTGGAAGTACGAGGGCGACACCTGGGTGTGGAAGTTCACCATCCCCCAGGGCTCGACCGCCACGGTGACACTGCCCGGCGAGACCACCTCCCGCGACTATGAGTCCGGCACCCACACGGTGAGAAAGCAAATGAGCATGTAGTAGGGCAGCATTCCGAGGCCGTTCACGGCATCCTCCCGCTCCTTCTGAAAGCGAATGAGCATGTAGGCAAGGAAGCGGAACACGCCCCTCCCCTCAAGCCCCCTCCCGGCCGTCCGCCAGCCCAGGCGGCGCGCCCCTTCCCCAAGGGGAAGGCCGGGAGGGGGCTCTTTTGTCGTCAGCCGGCACACTTTTCCGCGTCCGTGAGCCGGCCTGCACTTTCTTTTTATATAACTTTGTGGTGAACAAACGACCATTATCCTTATATAAGACATGCATTTCCTCAGGCCACTGACCACTTTGCTGGGTGCCTCGGCACTGCTCTGCGCGCAGGCACAGACCACCTACACCAACCCCGTTTTCAACCAGGACACCCCCGACCCCACCGTGGTGCGCGCCACCGACGGCACGTTCTATGCCTACGGCACGGGCGGCACCTGCCGCAGGAGCACCGACCTGGCCCACTGGACCAACGTGGGCAACGCGCTCGCCCGTCCCACCTGGAACGACACCACCTATGTGGACGCCAACGGGCAGAAGAAGACCGACTACTACAGCCTGTGGGCACTGGACGTGAGCCGCACCATGGACGACAAGTACCTGGCCTATTACGCCTGCGCCCTCTGGGGCAACGGCACCCGCACCGGCATAGGCGTGGCCACGGGCACGTCACCCACCAAGTTCACCGACCGCGGACGGCTCTTCCGCAGCACGGAGATAGGCGTGCACAACAGCATAGACCCCTGCTATGTGGAGGAGTTCGACAAGAAGTACCTCGTGTGGGGCAGTTTCCACGACCTCTATATCAGCGAACTCACCGATGACGGCCTGGCCATCAAGGACTTCAGCAGGAAGACCAAGCTGGCCGGGGGAGCCTTTGAGGGCGTGATGATACACAAGCGCGGGCAGTACTACTACCTCTTTGCCAGCGTGGGCAGCTGCTGCGAGGGTGTCAACAGCACCTACCGCACCGTGGTGGGACGCTCCACCAACCTCCTGGGGCCCTACGTCAACAAGCAGGGCGGGCGCATGATCGACAACAACTACACCACCATCATCAAGGGCAACGACGCATGGAAGGGCCCCGGACACAACAGCGAGATCATCACCGACGACGCCGGACAGGACTGGCTGCTGTACCATGCCTACAGTGCCGCCACGCCAGGCAACGGCCGCGTGCTCCTGCTCGACAAGATCACATGGAGCCGCGACGGCTGGCCCTCCGTGGGCGACGGCACGCCAAGCACCACCAGGCAGCCCGGCCCGGTGTTCTACAAGGGCAACGGCGCCAACGTGACCTACAAGTTCAAGAACACCGACCTCTCCAAGAGCGCATGGCAGGGATGGCAGGTCAACAGCAAGGGCTCTGCCGAGCCCACCTCGGGCAGGGGCTATGCCTACATGCCCATAGCGCTGGCCCGGGAGGGTGCCGACTTCGACGCGTCCCAGTCGGTGGGCAAACTCGCCAACGGCATCTATGAACTGCAGTACAACGGCTTCTCCACCGCAGGAAGTGCCGACTGCTACCTCAACGGGCTCACGACCCCGGTCCACAACCCCACCCTGGGCGGCACGACCCCTGCCACATCCGAGAAGTTGCTGTCCAACCAGATCTCGCGCGGCTACTACGCCCACAGCGCATACGGCATCGTGACCGACGGCACGCTCACCATCGGGGTGCGCACACGCACTCCCCTGGCCAGCGGCGAGCGGTTCTGCCTGGCCAATGTGAGGGTCATCTACCGCGACACGGACACCCGCGCGCAGGACTCCCTGTGGGCCAATGTGGGCAGGCACGCCGATGCGCTGGCCGCCGGCGGGCACACCTTCTTCCGGGGCTACGCGTCACGCCTGGCCCGGTACCGCGCCCTGGCCGGGGCCGAGGAGGACTCCGTGGCACGCTACCGGTACCTGCTGAACAGTTACCTCACCCTCGACAGCATACAGTCCAGCATCGCGCTCTACGACTCGCTGGGCACAGCCACCACCCGCATGCAGGCACAGGTGGAGGCCGCCAGCGCGCAGGGCTACGCCAGCGAGCAGGCCAGGCTCACCCTGGCCGAGGCCCAGGGCGTGCTGGCCAACGCCAACTACGACGCGTCCGCGACCGCCGGCCTGCTGGCCCGCATGGCGCAAGCCCTGCATGACATGGAGTATGCCTACCAGCAGGGCGACGGCTCGCGCGAGAACCCCTACGTGATCATGCGCCCCGCCCAGCTCGACCACATGCGCGACGTGCTCGTCAAGGAACAGATGGTCTATTTCGTGCTCGGGGCCGACATCGACATGGCAGGCTACAACTGGGAGCAGCTCAACACCCAGAAGAACAACTACAGGTACTGGATAAGCCTCGACGGACAGGGGCACATCATCAGCAACCTCACCCCCGACGGCTCGAAGCACAACCCCAGCTTCTTCGGTGTGCTGTGCGGCGAGTGCCGCAACGTGGGCTTCCTGAACGCGCGTGTCGAGAGCACCATGAGCACCTCGGCCATCCTGTGCGGCTACATGGGGCACAGCACCTACAAGGACGGCGAGGGCAACCTGCTGCCCGTGGTGGTGGAGAACTGCTACTTCGAGGGCACCGTGACGGGCAAGGGCTACATGGGCGCCGTCGGCGGCACGCTCAACTACTCGCCCGCCACCATACGCGACTGCTACAGCAACGTGCAAGTCCTGGGCACCGGCACCGTGGGCAACTATAGCGGCGGCATGGTGGGCCGCCTGCGCACCAGCCTCACCATCGAGCGCAGCTACACCGCTGGCGGGGTGAAGGGCTACACGGCTGGCGGCGTGCTGGCAGGCGGACAGAACAGTTCCACACCCGCCGCGCTCTACAGCAATGTGATAGCCTGGAACAGCAGCGTGGAGGGCACCACAGCCCATCCCCTGGGCACGGTCGCCGAGGCCGACCGGCTGCAGGACGTGCTCCTCTCGGCCGACATGAAGGTCAACGGCGAACCAGTGGAGGGTGGCCACTCGGCCGGCGAGCTCCGCCAGGCCGCTGCCTCCTGGGGCTCGCCCTGGCACGCCGACCCCGCAGCCGGCAACGGCTACCCCATACTGGAATGGCAGTACCGGCGCGGCGACTACCGCCAGAAGTGCGGCTTCCCCCTGCCCGACGGCATCATCTCCACGCCCCCGGCGGGACGGCCATCGGGCCAGGCCACCTATGACCTGCAGGGACGGCGCGTGCTCAAGCCCGCCCACGGCCTCTACATCCAGGACGGGCGCAAGGTGCTCCTCAAATGAGCGCAGAGGCCAGGCCACGCCTGGACTATGCCGAACGCCAGGCACCTCGGCCGAAGCGGAAGCGAAGGCCAAGGTGCTCCTCAAGTGAGCGCAGAGGCCAGGCCACGCCTGGACTATGCCGAACGCCAGGCACCTCGGCCGAAGCGGAAGCGAAGGCCAAGGTGCTCCTCAAGTGAGCGCAGAGGCCAGGCCACGCCTGGACTATGCCGAACGCCAGGCACCTCGGCCGAAGCGGAAGCGAAGGCCAAGGTGACAACCTGGGGAGCGCACAGGCTCTAAGATGAACACAAGAAGGTCAAGGGAACCGTCCCGCACGGGTACACGATACCCAGGCAGGACTGCTCCCTCTTGACATCCAACCCATATCCACGACTCACCCTAATGAAATATATGAAAGCAAGAAGCACCATCCCCGTACGCTCCCGCCGCCTCCTGCTGGCAGGCGCGATGGCTCTCGCCGCCCTGCACGGCGCGGCACAGAGCGGGAAGCCCACCCTGTTCCTCATCTCCAACAGCCATCTCGACACCCAGTGGAACTGGGATGTGAAGACCACCATCAACGACTACGTGCACAAGACCATGACCGAGAACATGGCCCTCATGGACAAGTACCCCGCCTTCCTGCTCAACTACGAGGGAGCCATCAAGTACATGTGGATGAAGGAGTATTACCCCGCCGAGTTTGAGCGGCTCAAGTCCTACGTGGCCAGCGGACGCTGGCACGTGAGCGGCATGTCGGTCGATGCGGGCGACGTGATGGTGTCCTCGGCCGAGAGCATCCTGCACAGCATGCTCTACGCCCACCGCTTCTACCGGCAGGAGTTCGGCGTGCGGGGCGGCCGCGACATCATGCTGCCCGATTGCTTCGGCTTCTCCTATGCCCTGCCCGCGCTGGCACGCCACGCCGGCGTCCGGGGCTTCCACACCGCCAAGTTGGCCTGGGGCTCGGCCTCCTACGACAGGCTCGCCCCCTTTGGGGTGTGGCAGGGCGTGGACGGGAGCCAGATATACGCCATCTACAAGCCGGGCGCGTATGACGCCCACGAGGAGTTCAACAAGGACATGACCACCGACCAGGAGACGCTGGAGCGCGCCCGCGCCAATGCCTCGGCCTACGGCGTGCCCGCCGTGTTCCGCTATGTGGGCCCGCGCAGCGACCATGGGGGCGGACTGCAGGACCGGCAGGGAAGCACGGGCGAGAACACGCCCTACTGGCTCGACCTCAGCGCGCGCAAGCAGGATGGCGACCTGAACGTGGTACTGGCCACGCCCGACGAGTGCTTCCATTACCTCGACAGCCTGCGCAACGGCAAGTACCAGGTGTGGGACGGCGAGCTCCCCATGCGCTCCCACGGCGTGGGCTGCTACACCAGCTGGGGGCTGCTCAAGCGGTGGAACAGGAAGACGGAGCTGCTGGCCGATGCCGCCGAGAAGGCCTCCTCGCTCTCCCACTGGCTGGGAGCCAGGCCCTACCCCGCCCCGCAGTTGCGCGACGCGTGGGTGCGCATGCTCTGGCAGCAGCACCACGACGGTGTCACGGGCACCTCGATACTCGCTGCCAACGACATCTCATACAACGAGTACTACCTGGCCAACAAGCAGTTTGCCCAGGAACTGCTGGCCTCGGCAGGTGCCACAAGCGCGCTGATGGACACGCGCGCCGGGGGCATCCCCATGCTGGTCTATAACCCGCTCTCGCAGGAGCGCACCGATGTGGTGGAGGCCGAGGTGGACTGCCCCGCCGGGCCTGCCGGCGTGCGCGTGCTGGGCCCCGACGGCCGGGAGGTGCTCTCGCAGGTGCTCTCCCACGACGGCAGGAGCGGGCGACTGCGCCTGCTCTTCGCCGCCACAGTGCCCCCGCTGGGCTATGCCGTGTATGACATACGCCCGGGCGAGCCCTCCACCCTCACCTCCAGCCTCACCGCAAATGCCCAGGCGCGGCAGATGAGCGACGGGCGCTACCGCGTGACGGTGAGCGCCCAGGGCGATGTGGCCCAGGTGTATGACCTCGTGAACAAGCGCGCACTCCTGGGCGCGGTGCGCCAGCAGATGATATACGACCACGAGGACACCTGGCCCGCATGGGAGGTGAGCTACACCGACGTGTGCCGCACCCCCTCGGCCCAGCTGGGCAGCGGCGCCCAGGTGACCCTGGTGGAGGACGGCCCACTGCGCAAGTCGTTCCGCGTGTGGCGCAGCCAGGACGGCAGCACCTTTGTGCAATACATACGCATGACGGCGCTCTCGCACCGCATCGATTGCGTGAACGAGGTGGACTGGCAGACCCCCGGGCGCATGCTCAAGGTGCGCTTCCCCTTCACCTTCGCCGCCAGCCGGGACACCTACGACCTGTCCCTGGGCACCATCGCGCGCGGCGTGCGCACCCCTGACTGCTACGAGGTGCAGGGGCACCAGTGGGCCGACCACACCGCCGCCGGCGGGCAGTACGGCGTGTCGATACTCAACGACTGCAAGTACGGATGGGACAAGCCCGACACGCGCACCCTGCGCCTGACCCTGCTGCACACGCCCTCGTGCGGAGGCTACAGGCACCAGGCCAACATGGACTTGGGGCCCAACCAGTTCACCTACTCCATCCTGCCGCACGACGGGGGCTGGAACCAGCACACACAATGTGAGGCGGCACGGCTCAACCAGCCCCTGCTGGCCTTCACTGCACCCGCGCACCCCGGCACGCTCGGGCGCACCGTGTCACTGGCCCGGCTGAGCACCGACAGCGTGAGCATCAAGGCGCTGAAGCGTGCCGAGGACAGCGACGAGCTCATCGTGCGCCTGTACGAGTGGACGGGGACCGACCAGCCCGGCGTGCGTGTCACCTTCCCCGCCCCCATCGAGTCGGCACGCGAGGTGGACGCGCTGGAGCAGGAGGTGGGCCCCGCCACCTTCAGCGACAGTACACTCACGCTCGCCATAGGGCACTACCAGCCCCGCACCTTTGCCGTGAGGCTCAAGAGCCCCAGCCTGCAGCCCGACACCGCCGCCCTGGGGGGCACACCCGTGAGCCTGCCCTACAACGTCGATGTGATGAGCGGCGACAAGTCGCGGGGCAATGCCAGCACCCTGTACCCCTATGCCTACCCCGCCGAGCAGGTGCCCGACACGCTGCTGAGCGGCGGCGTGCGCTTTGTGATGGGCGACCGCCGGGACGGCCGGCGCAACGCCCTGCGCTGCAGCGGGCAGGACATCACGCTCACGCCCGGGGCGGGCGAGGACAAGCTGTGCCTGCTCATGGCCAGCGCAGCCGCACAGGGCAGCACGGCACGCGTGGTGGTGGGCGGGGACACCACCACCATCGAGGTGCCCTGCTACACGGGGCGCGTGGGACAGCCCCTCACCTGCACCACCCTGGAGGCGAAATACACGCGCGACCCCGTGGCACTGGCCATCCCGCACGCCCACTCGGTGAGCGGCAGGGCCAACGAGGCCATGCAGTACATGATGGCCTACCGCTACTGCGTGCCCCTGCCCCAGGATGCCTCGTCGGCACGCATCCTGGGCAGCGACACACGGCTGCTGCTGCTGGCCGCCACCACCTCGTCCTCGCCCATGGATGACCTGCGCGAGGCCACCCCGCTCACCACCGAGATTGACTACCGCGAACTGGGCAGCGCGCTGGCCGACACGCTGGACGGCCGCCTGGTGCCGCGCACGGTGACCGCCTCGCACCAGAACGGCAGCAAGGAGGCCGCCACCATGGCCAACGACCAGGACCCCGCCACCAAGTGGTGCGTGACCGGCGGGCAGAGCCAGGAGCCCTGGCTGCAGTACACCTTTGCCCAGCCTGTGGTCATCGACCGCTGGATGGTGCTGGGAGCGGCGCGCGAGAACGGCGACTATGTGGCACGCGGCTTCCGCCTGCAGTACCAGAGCGAGGACGGCACCTGGGTGGATGCCGATGTGGTGAGCGGCAACACGCTCAACAAGTGCGTGCGCACCATGACCCCCCTCACCACCCAGGCCGTGCGCCTGCAGATGACACAGGGCGAGCAGGACGGCTACACCACACGCGTCTGCGAGTTTGCCGTCTATGGGCACCCCCAGGCCACGACGGCCATCACCACCGTGGAGGCCACCCGCCAGGGCATGGGGCACACCTATGACCTGCAGGGCCGGCGCGTGTCCGCACCCACCCACGGAATCTACATCCGGGACGGCAGGAAGGTGCTCGTCCGGTGAGCGTGGGGGCTATTCCCTTTTTGGGGACTCTGGCCTTGTGGGACTGCGGCACGCGATGGCGATTCATGCAGCGCGCTGCGATGACGGATGCAGTGCGCCGCGATGGCGGATGCAGCGCGCTGCGATGGCGGATGCAGCGCACTGCGATGACGGATGCAGCGCGCCGCATTTTTGTCCCCTCCCCCTTGGAGGAGGTTGGGAGGGGGCCCGGAACAGGCAGGGAAGGGCACTTCCCCCAGGGAAAAAGGACAGCCCGCCGTGGATTGCTCCACGGCGGGCTGTGTCATAGTGCGCGTACCGCGCGGGCGGCCGGCGGGGTGGTGCTTACCACTCGTCGTCCCACAGGCTGCGGTTGACCACATCCGTGCCCTCGGGGCCCTGGGGCAGGTCAACGTCCTTGACGAGCTGTTCGCCAGTACTCAGGTTGTCGTTCAAGCCAAGGGACGCGGCAATCATTACCCCCCCCTGCACGTCTATCACGCGCATTTGCGGCGTGTCATAATGCTTCTTGTCCATATCTGTCTCACTTTACTTTACGAAGAATTTGCGTCCGTTCTGTATATAGATACCGCGCACGGCCTTCTGCACGCGGCGACCCTGCAGGTCATACACAGCCCCGCCCTGGGCAGTGCCCTGTCCGCTCACCCCGTGGATGCCGGTCTCCAGGTCGGTGATGCTGAAGCCCTTCACGGCATTGGCGGTCTTCTCGACGGCCAGATAGGCGTGTCCGCCCTTGTTCTGGAAGGCTGCACCATTCTCCGCGCCCCAGTAGAAGCCCAGGTTCTGGCCATTGCTGTCGAGGGAGAGCTTGTAGAAGAGGTAGTCCTTGCCCTCCTCGGGAGCGGTGGTCTCCTCATCGGTGAGTGTGCCGTGGAGCAGGTTGTTGGCGGGAGACTTTGTGGATGATTTTGTGAACACAAGGGGGTATTCGCCCTTTGCACCCTTCAGCAACACGCCTGTGGCTGAAGGTACAAATTCCCCTGCGTTATACTTGTAATCAATGTCCAAGTGCCCATTCTCGGCTTTTGTTATGATACCTGCCTCAATGCCTTCGGGTATCAACGTGGGAATCGAACTATAATAGGTTGCATATCCCTCCTGACCAATGGTTAGCTTCTGACTTGTGTGCGTTATCTTGCTTGTCTGCTGGAGACCATTCCTTCCAAAGGCTTTTGCCTTGGGGCCAAAGGCCATGACCTCCTTGCCTACGTTGCTTGTGCCACAGAAAGTTCCTCTCCAGGTCTTGTCTATGGCCTGTATGGCAACAGAGTTCTGCATTGTGGTATTGTCTGCGTCAGCACTCAAAGCCATAGATGCGTCATCGTCACTGGCTTCCTTGAAACCATTATCTGTCTTGGTTGGACAACCCACATAGATACCCTTTACCCATATCTCTGTTTTGTCTTCGATTTTTGTGCTGTTGACCACATCCACCGGGCTGTAGGGATGCTCCCAGGTGCCGTCGCCGCTGAGGAGCAGGAGCGTGTAGGAAGCCTTGCCCTCCTGGTATGCGGCAGTGGCAGCCGTGGTGGCGGTGATGGTGGTGAAGCCAGGTGCCACCAGGGTCACAGTGCCATCCTGGGCCACGGTGGCCACGCTCTCGTCGCTGCTCTCATAGGCAACTGCACCATCGGAGTTGGTGGTGAGCGCGTTGGTCGGTACGGTGGTCTCGCCCATGGGCAGTTCTATGGCAGCCTGGGCAAAGGTGACGTCGGGTGTGGCGAGCACCAGGGTGTAGGTGGCCTGTGCCACCTGGCTCTGCTGCTTGCCCTCGATGACGGCCATGGCCTTGAGGGTGGTGGTGGCGGTGAGGGTGAGCGTCTTGCTCTCGCCGGTGAAGTGGTCGCTCTCCAGGGTGGGGTCGGTGCCGTCGAGGGTGTAATATACGGTGGCTCCTGCCTCGTTGTTGGTGATGGTCACCTCGCGGCTCTGCTCAAACTCGCCCTCCTCGGTGAGCGTGGGAGTGGCGGCCTTGGTGAGGTCCTGGATGTAGGTGACAAAGTCGGCGGCCTCGGGTATAATCTGCATGGAGACCACGCCACTCTTGTTGACATACTTCAGCACGAAGCCGCTCACGTTGGCCTTCACATCGGTGCGGAACTCGGTGGGAAGCGTCACGCCCAGGCTGTTGTAGATGGTGAGGGAGGTCTCCCCGTCCTTCACAATGACCTGCTTGTTGGCCAGTTTGTCGGCCTGGAAGGTCACGCCCTTCACGGTCACCTGCTGGCCCACCATGCCATCGTTGACCTCGGCGGCGGTCACCTCCTGGCCCTCATAGGGTGTGGCAACCTCGGTGATGACCGGTTCACCCAGCACCACAGCAGTATCCACCTCGTCCTGACCGTAGTAGAGCTTGTAGGTGCCCTCCACTGTGGCCGTCACGCGGGTGCCGTACTTGATGGCAGCGGGCAGACCATTTTTCCCGTCATAGAGCTGTATCATGGCCGTGCCGTCATGCAGGAAGATGCTCCTGTTGTCCTTGTTGCCATACACCAGCGCGTTGGTGAGCTTGAGCTTGGCCTTCTTATCGGGTGCTGCGGCGATAAAGGCGGCGATGTTCTCATAGGTGGCGGCAGGAGCGGCCTTGGTGTAGGTGGCCGTCACGGTGCGGCTGTTGTCCTTGCCCTTGATGGCGGCCATGGCCTTGACGGTGGTGGTTGTGGTGAGGGTGAGGGTCTTGCTCTCACCGGTGAAGGACTCGCTGGCGGTGGTGGGCTCGCTGCCGTCGGTGGTGTAATAGACTGTGGCGCCCTGCTCGTTGTTGGTGATGGTCACCTCGTGGCTGTCCCCCTCAAACTCGCACGAGGCGGTCAGCGAGGGAGCCTTGGCAGCATTCTCCACCTCACCGGTGCCTGTGCCGCCGGTGTAGTACTCTACCTTGGAGACCTGGACTATGCCATTGGACTTGGCCTGTTTACAGTCAAAGACAAGTTGGTACACATTGGCCGCATTCGGGTCTGCCACATTGAATGTCATAGCGCCCGCCTCGATGGTTTTCGCTTCAATCGTATCGATTGCTGCACTCGAGGCATCTCCTGCATGAGTGGTCAACTTCACAGAATTTACATAAGCGGCTGTCACCTTGTCGATAGTGACCACAACCTTGGACACAGGCTTGTCAAACAGTGTCTTGTTCGTGATATTGGCAACAGAAGCAAACTTTTTACTGCCGCACTTGATGTAATTCCAACCATTGTTGTTATTGTTGAAGTTCGCGATGTCCCAGGTGAACCCGTCAATGGTGGCTGTCCAGGTTTTGTTGTACGCGCTGATTTTTTCCCCGTTGGTTTCCGCTGAAAAGGTGAGCGTTTTGTAGAGCGTCTCCTCGGCCAACGCCTTTCCTCCGCCTGCGACAAGCGCGACGAGCAGCAACATGAAGACCCTGAGGGTCGGTAATAAAGTAGTTTTTCTCATGTTTTTTGAAGTTTTAATAAGTTAACGTATATCGTTCGTATGGGTGTGGCAACGCCTTGCCACCGAAAGTCTTGGGTGAAAACCAGGCTTTCACAGGCAAATTTACACAATTCCACGATAAGACAAACAGGAATGGGGATTTTTTTCATTGTCCCGCGAAATGCGGACAATCACCCGTGGGCGGGTGTCACACGGATGTCACAAGAAAGGGAAGGCGGGGAAGCCGGTGCCCGGCGGCACTCAGAAGGGCTTGCGGTAGCGGTCCTCGTCCTTGTCCCCGAGCATGGACAGGTAACTGGTATAGCGGCTCCGCGCTATGCGCCCCCCGTCCACGGCCTGGAGCACGGCGCAACCCGGCTCGTGGGTGTGGGTGCAGTCGGCGAAGCGGCAGTCCCGCCCCGCCCGGAATATCTCGCGGAAGTAATGGGCCACCTCGGCACGCTCCATGTCGAAGGTGCCGAAGCCCTTGATGCCCGGCGTGTCGATGAGCGCGCCTCCCTGCGGCAGGAAGAACATCTGGGAGAAGGTGGTGGTGTGCGTGCCCGTGTGGTGTGCCGCGCTCACCTGGGCCGTGCGTGCCCGCGCGCCGGGCAGCAGCGCGTTGAGCAGCGTGCTCTTGCCCACCCCGCTGTTGCCGCTGAGCAGCGTGGTCTGGCCCCGCAGGCGCGAGCGCACCCCGTCGAGCCCCGTGCCCTGCCTGGCACTGAGCGGCAGGCAGGTGTAGCCCAGCGAGGAATAGAGTCCGCACAGGTCCCGCATGCGGAGGAGCTCGTCGGGCGAGTACAGGTCCACCTTGTTGAAGAGCAGCAGCACGGGCACGCGGTAAGCCTCGGCGCCGGCCAGGAAGCGGTCGATGAAGGTGGTGCTCACCTGGGGGTGCGAGAGGGTCACGAGCAGGGCGGCCTGGTCGATGTTGGCCGCGATGATGTGGCTCTGCTTGGAGAGGTTGGAGGCGCGGCGTATGATGTAGTTGCGGCGGTCGGCTATCCCGGTGATGAGTGCCGTGGCCCCGTCGGCCCCCGGCGTGATGGTCACGCGGTCGCCCACCGCCACGGGGTTGGTGCTGCGTATGCCCCTGAGGCGGAAGTTGCCCCTCACCTTGCACTCAAAGGTCTGGCCGCTGTCCGTAAGGACCGCGTACCAGCTCCCAGTGTTCCTCGTCACGAGCCCCTCCACGGCCACCAGCCTCAGACGGTCATTATCTCCTTGGTCTTGGCGGCAAGCAGCTCGTCGATGAGCCGGATGTACTTGTCGTGTATCTTCTGCAGCTGTGCCTCGGCGTCCTTCTCGGCGTCCTCGGCCAGCCCCTCCTTGACACCCTTCTTCAGGCGGTCGATGGTGTCGCGGCGGGCGTTGCGCACGCTTATCTTGGCCTGCTCCTCCTCCTTGCCGCACTGCTTGGCCAGCATCTTGCGCCTCTCCTCGGTCAGGGGCGGGATGGCCAGCCTGATGATCTCGCCGTTGTTGTCCGGGGTGATGCCCAGGTCGCTGTCCAGGATGGCCTTCTCGATAATGCGGAACATGCTCTTGTCCCAGGGCTTGATGGCGATGGTGCGCGCGTCGGGGGTGTTGATGGCCGCCACGTTGTTGAGGGGGACCATGCTCCCGTAACTGTCCACCCTGATGCCGTCCAGGATCTGTACGTTCGCCTTGCCGGCGCGTATGTGCGCCAGCGAATCCTCAAGGTACATCACGGCCTCCTCCATGCGCTCGCGGGCCTGTGCCAAAGTCTCTTTTACATCTATCATAAACAGGTAGGTTTTAAATGATGTCGCGTATGCGAACTGCTAATTGTGAGCAAAAGTAGGTCATTCCATGCAAAAAAACAAGGGCGGGGAGCACAAATGCGGTTTTTTATGTGTACATTTGTGATACAGTAGCGCCCTTTCCCCATGGACAGCGACAAAAGGATACACGAACTGCTGGGCAGACTGAGCCCCATCACCCTGGAGCAGATGTCAGGCATCCGACTGATGAACAGGACGGACACCAAGTTTGTGACCAGCAAGGCGAAACTGCTCGAGCTGCTGCGCCTGGCCCAGGGCAAGTACTATGCCCAGTGCATAGGGGGCAGCATGGTGGCCAGCTACATGACCACCTACTGGGACACGCCCGACCACCTCTTCTACCTGGAGCACCACAACGGGCACGCCCCCAGGCAGAAGGTGCGCGTGAGGACGTACGTGGACAGCGGCACCACCTTCCTGGAGGTGAAGACCAAGAACAACCACGGGCGCACCAAGAAGAAGCGCGTGGAGGTGCCCGGCCAGCGGATAGAGGCCGGCGGGGGCAACGAGGAGTTCCTGCAGGGGCTCGTGCACAGGGGGCTCGGCGACATGCGCCCCACGGTGCGCAACCGGTTCATGCGCGCCACCCTGGTCAACAAGGACAAGACGGAGAGGCTCACCATCGACTTCGACGTGCAGTTCCACAACGAGGAGACGGGCATGGACGCGCAGACGGGCGACCTGGTCATCATCGAGCTCAAGCGCGACGGGAACACCTACAGCCCCGTGCTGGACATCCTCAGGAGGCTGCGCATCAAGCCCTCGGGCTTCAGCAAGTACTGCATAGGGAGCGTGATGACCAACAGCACGCTCAAGCACAACCTGTTCAAGCCCAGGATGACCACCCTGAGCCGGCTCTCGGGCACATGCCTCCTCGCCGCCGCCGCACGCCCCGGGCACGCGGCACGGGCTACCTGAGCAACAAGCAGACAAACTACTTACAAGACAAAAATGGACATCTTCTACGAACTCAACAACCGCACGGCCGAGCTGATAGGGATAACGTTCTTCGACCCCAAGCAACTGGTCTCGCTCGTCATCCGCTTCATCATCAACTTCGCGGTGGTGGCCGTCATCGCACGCTACTTCTACTTCCCCAAGAGCAACCGCCGCGACTACATGTTCGTGTTCATCATCATGTCCATAAGCATCTTCATGCTGGTGACGCTGATGGAGGGCGACGTGATGAACACGGGGGCGGCCCTGAGCCTCTTCGCCATCTTCGGGATCATACGCTACCGCACCGAGGCCGTGCCCATCAGGGAGATGACCTACCTGTTCATGCTGGTGGCCGTGAGCGTGGTCAACGCCATGGGGCGCGCCGAGTACCACCCCAAGAACGACTACTGGTCGGGCATCGGACTGGTGACGATAGTCTTTGCCAACCTGATATTCATCCTGCTGGCCTACCTGTTTGAGAGCAGCAAACTCGTGAGCAGCAACTGCAGCAAGTACATCAAGTACGACAACGTGGCGCTCATCGCGCCCGACAGGCGCGACGAGCTGAAGGCCGACCTGGAGAAGCGCACGGGACTGAAGATCCTGAAAGTGGAGGTGGGCACCATCGACTTCCTGAAGGACTGCTGCCTGATACGCATCTACTACGACGAGCCGAAAGACCGGGGAAACAGCATCGAGCAGATATCACGCATGCCGCAGTAGGACAAGGAACACCGGCATACACATTATATATAATATAAGAGGACATCACAAAACTTACAAGAGGACATCACAAAAGCACAGTACGCCCATGAGAAAGACCATGCTGCTCCTGTCACTGACAGTGCTCATCCCACTCCCCTCCCTGGCCGAGGGCAGAGACGAGGGCGCGCTGTGGACTGAGATAGGCATCCAGAAGTCCGTGAACAGACAGTGGAAAGTGGGGCTCGAGACCGAGATGCGCACACAGAGGGAGATGCGGTGGTCCATCGGGGCCAACGCCACATACAAGCCCGTCAAGTACCTAAGGGTGAAGGGCGCCTACTGCTTCCAGTACCGCAAGCGGCCCGAGACCAACAAGCCGCACTATGACAAGGACGACGGGATGTATGACGGATACAACATCGACGAGACATTCTGGACTCCACGCCACCGCCTGAGCCTCGAGGCCACAGGCACGGTGAAGCTGGCAGGGTGGCTGCGCGTCTCGCTCAGGGAGCGCTACCAGTATACCCACCGCATGCCGACAGACTACACGCGCACCAAGTACCGCTGCGAGACCATCAAGGACGGAGAGGGAAACTTCAAGGAATACGAATGGGAAGACCCCGAGGCCGTGGAGCGCACCAAGCCGGCCGAGAACGACCATGTGCTGCGGAGCAGGCTCAAGCTGGAGGTGGACAAGAAGCGTCTCCCCTGGAGCCCGTACATCTTCGTGGAGACATACAACAGCCTGAACAGCGGACAGAAACTCAACCTGGAGAAGGCGCGCGCGGCCATCGGGTGCGACTACAAGATAAACAAGCGGCACAGCGTGGGGCTGGCCTACATCCTCACAGCCAACATCCACGACGAGGAGGACAGCCACCAGAGGATGCACGAGCGCATACACGCGGCCAGCATAGGCTACCAGTTTGAGTTCTGAGCACGCGCCCCCGCGATGCCCGAAGCAAGAAAAAGAACGACAAAGAACATATCCGACCAACAAAAAAAAGCACAACGATGAAAAAGGCATTCATACTGGCCGCCGCCGCACTGCTCGGCGCGACCCCCGTGGCAGCGGACAACTACAACTACCTCACGGTGACATGCACGGGCGCAGAGCAAAGCATCTCGCTGCCCACAATCCAGAAAATCACCTTCGGCAACGGCAACGCCGTGGTGACCACCACGGACAAGCAGACCTTCACCTACCCGCTGGCCGAACTGCAGAAGATGTCCTTCACCGCCACAGCCACAGCCATCGAGGCCCTGCCCACACAGGAGAAGGACCTCGCCTACAGGGACGGCACGCTCACGGTGAGCGGCAACGGCATGCTGCACATCTACAACGCCAGCGGCGCGCTGGTGCAGATGGCAAAGGTGGAGAAGGGGGCGCGCATCAGCCTGGACACGCTCCCCAGGGGCGTCTATATCGTCAACATGGGCCAGCAGACCATCAAGGTCAGCAAGTGACAACACGCCGACAAGGCACCACGACACAAGGAGACATATGATGAAAAGGACCATCCTGTCCGCACTATGCCTGGCTGGGGCCATGGGTGCGGGAGCACAACAGTACATGCGCATCTGGCAGGGAGGGGACAACACGCGTGTCGCCCTGCAGGACATTTCCTACTCGGAGGGCGGGGCCATCCTCACCGCCGCAGGAAAGCAGTACAGCACAGCCAGCATCGACAGCATCACCATGGTGCACGTAATCACGGTCAACTACCAGGGCAACCAGGCCACCGTGGACACCGGACACGCCCCCGGAGTGACCTGGACGGCGGACGGGGCCGACGTGAGCATCGTGAGCACCAACGTGCTGCAGGAACTCGAGACCGTGCTGCAGGGACAGAGCAGCAACGGCTCGCTCACCTACACGGGGCCACTGAAGTGCAAGTTCACACTCAACGGCCTTGACCTCACCTCCACACGGGGAGCCGCCATCAACATACAGTGCGGCAAGCGCGTGGGCCTCATCCTGGCCGACGGCACGCAAAACACCATCGCCGACGCGGCGGGAGGACAGCACAAGGGCGCCCTGTACTGCAAGGGCCACATGGAGATAGAGGGCGGGGGCACGCTCACTGTAAGCGGCAACACCCGCCACGCCATCGACTCCAAGGAATACCTGCAACTGAAGAAGTCCACCGGCAACATCGTCATACGCAAGGCCGCAGGCGACGCCATCCATGTGGGGCAGTACCTGCACATGAGCGGGGGCACCATCACCATCGACGAGAACACGGCCGGCGACGGCATACAGGTGGAGACCATGCTGCTCGACGACAAACTGACCCCCGACCCCGGCAAGGAAGAAAACGGGAAGATATTCATCAAGGGGGGCACCATCAACGCCGTCATAGCCCACGAGGACTGCGAGGGCATCAAGAACGACGAGGGCGACGTGACCATCTCGGGCGGGAACATCAACATCAAGGCCAACGGCAACGGGTCGCGCGGCATACAGACTGACGGCAACATGACCATCGGCGACGAGGACGGAGCGACCAACATCTACATCGAGGCCAACGGGGCACGCTGCACCGCTGCCAAGGACGCCGACGACCCGCACCGCTGCATGGGCATCAAGGTGGAGAAGAACCTCACCGTGACGGGAGGCACAACCACCGTAATCAAAACGGGAAAGAAGGCCCGGGGCATCAAGGTAGACGGCACCTACACCAAGACCGGAGGCACCGTGAACGCCGATGTGGTGGCTCCATAGCCACCCGGAGCAAGCCCCCCTCCCGGCCTCAAGCAAGCAACCTCCCGGCCTCCCCAAGGGGGATGAGACCATTGCCGCCCCCACCCCCTCGCTCCCCAGGGAAGGGGAGGACAGCTCCCAGACCCGTAGCCCCGGCCCTGCCCCCCTACCCGCATCACCCTCAGCCGGGGGAAGCAAACAAGTGAAGCCACACACATGAAACGCAAGACCGTAATCCTGACCCCGCTTCCCGATGAACTGCGGCGCAGCCTGATGCCCGCGCTGCTGTCCCTCGACCTGGTTCAGGACATCTACCAGGCGGCCGACCACGCCGAACTGGCCACACTCATTCACCGTTTTCCCAACGCGCTGGTACTGGTGGACCTCGAGGAGCGCGACTCTGCCAAGGCCGCCACGGTAAAGGCCCTGATGGAGTCGCTCACACTGCGGCAGAGCGGAACGCTCACACAGACCGAGCGGGAGATACTGCGCCTCATCGCACTGGGACACAGCGTGAAAGAGATAGCGGCCATGAGATACAACAGCGAATACACGATAAGGACGCACAAGAAGAACATCTTCAGGAAACTGGGGGTCAACAACGCGCACGAGGCCACCAAGTACGCCCTGCGCACGGGACTCATTGACCTGGTGGAGTACTACATCTGAGCAGCACCGCACCACTCACCCCGACCCGCAGGACACGCATATACACAACAGGAGGGGGAACCGGCTCACACGGCACGACTCCCCGACACACGGCACACACGGGGAAACGCGGGGAGGATTACATCTGCTAATTTCTGTGAAACACTTTGCAGCAACTGATTATTGTACTATATTTGCACCCCGAACAGAGAAGATTGTGAGATAACGATGGAAGCTAAGGAGTCATTACAGAAACTGGCTACTGCCATGCTTGAGGCACAGACACCCATATCCCGACAGACCCTTATAGAATACCTCACCGGCAAGGTGACCAGCGAGACAAGCGAGCTGGGACTCGACGAACTGGAGTCATTCGGCATCGGGGACAGCCACGACGAGGACTACTGGGCCACGATCATCGACGCAGCCTACGAGAAAGGCTACCTGAAGGAGAAGTCAACACGCAACGACGCGCTTGTGCTCAGCGCCGAGGGAAAGAAATTCCACAAGAAGCCCACATCGTTTGTCATCAACGAAGAGGACGAGGAAACCCCCGCACCCGACCCCAACAACACCGAGGAAGACATCATCAGCATGACCGGCACCACCGGACGCGCCGCCACAAAGGCAGGCACCGCCTCGGGACACGCGCAGCAGTTCATCAAACTCATACGCGCCATTGACAGGAAGATAGACCTTGACGAATACGCCGAGACGGCAGGAATCCCCTTCACCAACGTGCTGGACAGCCTGGAGGAAATGGTGCGGCAGGGACGCAAGGTGGAAATCACCTACTTCACCGACGAGGTGATAGGCAACGAGGACATGAGCGAACTCTCGGACTGCTTTGACGAGTATGGCGCTGCCAACCTGGACAAGGTGCTGAACGAGTACGGGGACGTGTACAGCGAGGAGGAGATACGCCTGGCACGGGTGGTGTACATGGTCAGACACATGAAGTGAGCGACACCGCAGCCCCTGGGATCCTGATGAAAAAGCGCCGGAAAGACAACGCCCACGCGAGGCCACACGAATGAAAATGACCATATTGTTATAATCCTACAAGTTACTCGAAATGGAAATTCTGAAATTCAACCCTATCTACAAGCCCACGCTGTGGGGCTCGGAGACCTGGGTAGTGTCGGCCGTCAAGGGGTCGGAGTCGGTCGTGCTGGACGGCGAGGACAAGGGACTCACCCTGCCACAGGTGGTGGAGCGGTATGGGGCGGACTTTCTGGGCCAGGCCAACAGCAAGAAGTTCGGCAACGCCTTCCCCCTGCTCATCAAGTTTATCGACGCGCGCCAGGACCTCTCCATCCAGGTGCACCCCAATGACGAGCTCAGCGCCAGGCGCCACGGGAAGATGGGCAAGAACGAGATGTGGTATGTGGTGGACGCAGACCGGGGCAGCAGGCTCATCGCCGGATTCTGCAGGCAAATGGACATCAGGGACTATGCCGCCAGGGTAGCCGACGGAAGCATCGAGCAAGACCTGTGCAAGGCAAGCGTGGCCGAGGGGGACTGCTTTTACATCCCGGCAGGACGCGTGCACGGGATAGGCGCGGGAATGGTGATTGCCGAGATACAGCAGACGAGCGACGTCACCTACCGCATCTATGACTACATGCGGCGCGACCGCAATGGGAACCTGCGCGAACTGCACACCGAACTGGCGCGGGATGCCATCAACTTCCAGGACATCACACAAGACCCCAAGGTGCACTACACCGAGCAGCGCGACTCACTGGTGCCGCTGGTGGACTGTCCGTACTTCAAGACCTCGGAACTGAAGTTGTCAAGCACCTTCGTGAGGGACTACACGGGCGAGGACACCTTCCATGTGTATATGTGCGTGAGCGGGCAATGCTGCCTGCTGAGCCCCATGGGCCAGGGGATTTTCCTGCACAGCGGAGAGTCCCTGGTGGTGCCCGCGTGCATGGGACAGGTGACGCTGATACCGGACAGGCAGTGCAAGCTGCTGGAGAGTTGCGTGCTGTGAAAAGGCGGCGCATCGCGCGCACAGGAAAATCCACAGACCCCGGACAGCCGGAAAAACAAGTGAAGTGCCCCTGGGCAGACATGGACTCACAAACCCCATGCTGCCCGGGGGCACTTCACGTTTTGTCCGCCACACCACAGGACTGTCCTTGCACACCGCCATGCCAACCCATCCCCCAAAAGGGAGAAAGGTTTCTCACACACGGGAAGGACTGTCCCGGCGAGGACATCACCGGGCCTTGCCGTTCCTGGAAAACTCACGGCGCGCCTTGTCAAACATCTTCTGGAATGACTCGTCGGCCCACAGGCGCGCGAAAGTCACGCTGCCCATCACGCGTCCCATGTCCACATCGCTCTGGTAGTGAAACCCCACGATGACACGGCTCTGCCCCAACTCATAGGCCACCTTCATTATCTGCTCGGTGTGGGCAGGGTCGATGGCTGTGAGGGTAAGCCCCACCAGCCACGACACATGGGTGTGCCCCGAGGGATAACTGGTAAAGTCCGTCTTGCTCTCGTATTGCGGCACGCTGGTGGGCTCCTGGAACTGCTGATAGGGACGCACACGGTGGAAGTACTTCTTTGCACTGGCACCGGCCTGCTGCTCGGTGAGGTGCAGGCGTGATATCAGCCGGAAGAGTTCGGGGTAGGTGTCGGGGGTCATGTCGCGCCCCATCACCGCCCCAAAACGCTCCAGGAAGTACTTTGCACAAAGGTCGGCATCGGCAATGGCCTGCCTGCCCCGCTCGGTCCCGCGAACCGACTTGCCCCACTGATACTGTGTCCAGTCGTCAAAGAAGCGCGCGTCGGTAAGCGAGGGAGGCGCGGGAATGACATTCTCCATACGGGGAGCCTGGTCGGTAGTGTAGAACGGGGCGAACTTCTCCTCGGTAACGCTCTTTTGTGCCCATGCGCCCACAGAGCACAGCACGGCTGCCGCCATCAACGCTTTTCTCTTCATCTTTTTCAGTTTGTTGGTTAGTTGTTCTGATAGCAGGAAAGCACAGGCAGACACATTCCACCCGGCCTCTCCCTGTGCGAATTTGCTCTTTTGCCCTCTGTCTGGCAGGCAACGACACCCTGTTCCCCAGGCACGCCCGCCACATCCCGGCTGCCCCACACAGCGGATGTGGGACACGCCAGGATGTGGCGGGCCACTCACTTGAGGTCGAAGGACGTTCTGAGGCGCAGGTTGTCGGAAGCATTGCCCACCAGCGCCTCGAACTTTCCGGGCTCGGCCTTCCAGGACGAGGTGGCCTCGTCATAGTAACTGAGTGCCTGGCTGTCGATGGTTATGGTCACGTCACGACTCTCGCCGGGCTTGAGGCTCACCTTCTGGAATCCCTTGAGTTCCTTGTAGGGACGATCCACACTGGCCTTTATGTCGCGGATGTAGAGCTGCACCGTCTCGCTGCCCGCACGCCTGCCCGTGTTGTGCACGCGTACTGTGAAGGCGATGGTGTCGCCGGCGGACATCTCCTTACGGCTGGCACGCAGGCCGGTGAGGGCGAATGTGGTGTAACTCAAGCCATGCCCGAAGGCAAAGAGCGGATGCGTGTTCTCCTTGTCGGCCCAGCGGTAACCCACATAGATGCCTTCCTTGTACTCCTCGTCGATGATGTTCCCGCTGACCTTGGCACCGCCTTCCTTGCGCCATGTGCCTGGATATGTGTCCAGCGCATGCGCGCCCACCTCGTCAAGCGAGGACACCCAGGTGTAGGGCAACTTGCCGCTGGGGCTTGTGTCGCCCACGAGCACCGAGGCCAGGGCGGTGCCTGCCTCTGACCCGATGAACCATCCCTGCACGATGGCGGGCACCCGTGCATGCCAGGGCATGGCCACAGGATTGCCCGAGATGTTGACATACACCAGGTTCTTGTTGGCCTTGGCCAGTGCCTCGATGAGCTGGTCCTGCCCGTAGGGAAGCCCGTAGGACTTGCGGTCATGTCCCTCACAGTCCTGGAAGTCGCTCTTGTTGAGTCCGCCGAACATCACCACATAGTCGGCCTCCCTGGCCTTGGCCACCGCCTCGGCTATCAGTTCGTCGGGCGTGCGCTTGTCAGCGAGATCCTGCCCGGTGGTCACTCCATTGTAACTTCCCGTCACGTCACCCACATATCCACGCGCGAAATCCACCTGGATGTTCTGCCTTGCAAGGCGGCTTCTCAACCCCTGCAGGGGCGATATCTCATGCTGCACCTTGAGCGACGAGCTGCCTCCGCCCACGGTCATCATCTTGATGGCGTTCTCGCCCACCACCAGTACGCGACGGGCGACGGCAATGTCGATGGGCAACACACCGCCCTTGTTCTGCAAGAGCACAATGCCCTCCTGGGCAATGCGCCGCGCTGCCTCGTAATGTGCCTCGGAGCAGAGGAAGCCGTGCGGGCGGCGGGGATTCATGGTGGTGCGGTAGAACAGGCGCAGGACACGGCGCACCTTGTCGTCCAGTTCCCCCGTTCCGTACTTGCCCTGCTGGATTCCCTTTATATAAGGAAGGGCCAGGAAGTAGTTGTCATAGGCATTGCTGGCTCCCATGGTAAGGCCGTTTGTCCATGAGCCGAACTCCATGTCGAGCCCGTTCTTCACGGCCTGGTCGGTATCGTGTGTGCCTCCCCAGTCGCTTACCACCACGCCGTCAAACTGCCAGTCGTGCTTCAGTATCCGGTTGAGTGTCCACTGGTTGTGGCAGTTGTGCTCGTTACGGTACAGGTTGTAGGCTCCCATGATGGCCCACGCCTTGCCCTGCCGGATGGCGGCCTTGAAGGCTGGCAAGTATATCTCGTGCAGCGCGCGGTCGCTCACGATGACATTCACCTGGTGGCGGTACTCCTCGTCATTATTGAGGCAGTAGTGCTTGACACAGGCCGAAACGCCCCGCGACTGCAGTCCCTGTATGTAGGGGACTACCATGGTGGAGGCCAGGAAGGGGTCTTCGCCCATGTACTCGAAGTTCCGCCCGTTGAGCGGAGTGCGGAAGATATTCACTCCAGGGCCCAGTATCATATCCTTGCCCCGGTAGAGTGCCTCCTCGCCCAGAGCCTCGCCATAGGCTCGCGCCATGTGGGGATTCCAAGTAGCGGCCAGACAGGTGAGCGCGGGAAAGGCCACACAGGAGTCATTGGTCTGCCCTGCCTGCTCCCACTCGTCCCAAAGCACATCGGGACGCACGCCATGAGGGCCGTCGTCTGTCCAGAAGTCGGGAAAGCCAAGACGCGGCACACCGGCCGATGAGAACTTGCTCTGGGCGTGAATCACACGGATTTTCTCTTGCAAGGTCATGCGCGAGAGAGCGTCCTCGACACGCTCCTCCACAGACCTGCTGCTGTCGAGATACACTGGCACACTCTGCTGTGCCTGCGACATGACGGTGGCTGCCAGTGACAACACACCACACAGGACTACCCTTTTCATATTGTCGTTTTATGTTGATTGTCGTTGTTTTCTGTTGGGCTGGCGGCCACCGGCGACTCCTGCTTTGGCGAAGACGCACACTGGTGGTCATTCCCCCCAGTTGCCACGGTCAAGATTGCGGTAGCCTATCGCCTCGGCCAGATGCTCGGGCTGGATGGTCTCACATCCGGCCAGGTCGGCTATGGTACGGCTTACCCTGAGAATGCGGTCGTAGGCACGGGCCGAGAGTTGCAGTCGGTTCATGGCTTCGCGCAAGAGTGCCATGCCAGCCTCGTCGGGCTGGGCATACCGGTGCATCAGACGGCTGTTCATCTGGGCATTGCAGTGAATGCCCGGTTCCTGGGCAAACCGCTCCTCCTGTATCTTGCGTGCACGTATCACGCGCTCGCGTATCACGGCACTGGTCTCACCAGGCGCCGTGCGGCTCATCTCCTCGAAGGAGAGGGGTGTAATCTCTATCTGCAGGTCTATCCTGTCCAGCAAGGGGCCAGATATCTTGTTGAGATAACGCACTATCTGACCAGGGGTGCAACAGCATGTCTTGCGGGGATGGTTGTAATAGCCGCACGGACAGGGATTCATCGAGGCCACAAACATGAACGAGCACGGGAAGGTGACGCTGTACTTGGCGCGTGACACGTTGATGACTCTATCCTCGAGCGGCTGGCGCAGCACCTCCAGCACGGAACGCTGGAACTCTGGCAACTCGTCACAGAAGAGTATTCCGTTGTGAGCCAGTGATATCTCTCCCGGCTGGGGGTTGACCCCCCCGCCCACCAAAGCCACCTGCGAGATGGTGTGGTGGGGAGCACGGAACGGACGCTGTGCCATGAGCGAGCATCCGGCCGGCAAGGTTCCCGCCACGGAATGTACCTGTGTGGTCTCGAGGCTCTCCTGCAGGCTGAGCGGCGGCAGGATGCTGGGCATACGCTTTGCCAGCATGCTCTTGCCACTTCCAGGAGGCCCTATCATTATTATATTGTGGCCGCCCGCTGCAGCCACCTCCATGGCACGCTTGACATGCTCCTGCCCCTTGACATCGGCAAAGTCATAGTCAAACTCACCCTGGCGGGCATAGAACTCTCCCCGTGTGTCGAGAACCGTGGGCTCGAGGAGCGCGGTGCCGTTGAGGTGGTTGACCACCTGGGTGATGTGCCTTGCGCCATAGACCTTTATCCTGTTGACCACAGCGGCCTCACGTATATTGCCTTCGGGCACAAAGAGACCCTCGAACCCCATCTCACGTGCCTTTATGGCCACGGGCAAGGCACCGCGTATGGGCACCAGGGAGCCGTCCAGACTCAGTTCGCCCACCATCATGTACTTTCCCAACTGGCTGGTGTTCACCTTGTCCTCGGTGGCCAGGATGCCTATGGCCATGGGCAAGTCATAGCCAGACCCCTCCTTGCGGATGTCCGCCGGAGAGAGGTTGATGGTTATCTGCCGTGTGGGAAATGTGTAACCGCTGTTCTCTATGGCTGCCAGTATGCGCTCATGACTTTCCTTTACCGCATTGTCGGGCAAGCCCACGAGGACAAACCTCACGCCCCGTGTGGCATTCACCTCGATAGTGACCGCCGTGGCCTGAAGCCCCTGCATGCTGGCCCCGGACACCTTTACAAGCATAACGACTTGGCTTTTGGCTCAATGTCGCGAGTCCAGTCGGACCCGGACGCCATGATGTGGTGGGTGGTATCGACAAGTACGAAATAGGGAAGGTTACGGATATTCCACCAGGAAACAAGGTCGCCCGAAAATGCCTTGTAGTCACAATAGGAGGGGAAATCCACGCTGTCGCGCCTCTCAAGGTCACGCAGGTAAGCGGCATCTGTGTCCAGCGAATAACTGACGATGTTCAGCGTGCGACCCTTCCCCTGCATTTCCCTCCTAAGTCGCCTTGACCTGTAGAGCGCGCTCTGGGACCCGCTCTTCCAGCCGGCCCAGAAGACCATGAGCAGATATTTTCCCCGATAGTCGCGGCTGCGTACGGTGTCGCGGCGGGCTCCGCCGGCCGTCCGTCCCGCATGCACGGCCAGGCTGAAATCCGGCAACACAGACCCGGGAGAGAGCATGCCATGCGCCCGCACGGCATGAGAGAGCCTGAGCAAATCCATATCCTCGGGGCAGGCACGGCACAGGCTGTCATATATCTCCCGCACTTCCTTGCCAGGTGAACTGCCCGAGAGCAGATAATATTGCGCAAACAGATACCGGCTGACGGCCAGTGTGGGATGCGCCAGGACATACTGGCGCACCAGGGCAAGCTGCTCCTTGTGTGCCTTTCCTTCTGCCTCCCGTCTGAATTTGGTGTAGATTTCGTTGTCCTCGGTGCCTGTCACCTCCACGGCGTTGAGGTGCTGTGCGTCTCCCTTAATCTCAATGTCATCACCCGGAGAGACGAACAGCGCCAACTGGGAATAATTGGGGTACAGTATTTGCATGATGGCGGGAGCCTCCAGACTGGCCATGTAGGAAAACTCACCATCCTGTATGCGCAAGGTGTCGAGGGTGGCTGTGCCCCCCTGCGTGCTGTATATAAAGAACTCACCCTGCTCCAGGTGAGCAAACCGTCCACGGATTTTCACTTGTCCGGGATGGCCGCTGCAACAGAGCAGGGTGAGGAGTGAAACTATATAAAATAGTTGCTTCAACTTATTTCACAATATTCTTGATTACGCTTGCGTACTTGGCAAACTCCAGGTCGTTGGCGGCACGTGTGGCCAGAGTGGCATCCTGCTGGACAGCCCTCTGGAGGCTGCTTGCCAACGTGCTCGCGTCATCAGTGCGTGCCGCAAGCACAGCCTGCAGATAACTGGTGATGGCATCGGCGTTCTTGATATTGGCCAGTGTGCTCTTTGCGCTCGTGTAGTCCTTGGCCAGGATCTGTGCAAGGGCGGCGCTGTTGGTGTTCACACCTGCCAGGTCAGAGGCAGCCTGTGTGTAGTTGCCCTTGGCGATGTTGAGGTTGCCCATCACCTCCTTGAAGGTGTTGGACCCGCTTCCCTGTGCCAGATAAGTCTCGGCCTTGGCCACGTCACCGCCCTTGAGTGCCATCAGAGCCAGGTTGGTGTTCACCTCGCTTGCGTTCTTGCTCACCTGGGCGGCCTGCTTGAGGTAGTTCTGAGCCGCAGCCATGTCACCCTTGCTTATGGCCTGCTGTGCCATATTGTTGAGGGCGCGGTAGTCGCTGGGATACTGCTTGGCAATGGCCTCGTTCCACTTCTGTCGTGTAGCGTCGTCCTTCACCAGCTTGTTGGCGCCGTATATCATCTCCTCCACGCTCAGCTTGCTGGGGTCTGCCGCAAACTGCTCCACAATCTGCGCGTCGCTGCGTCCGATGATCTCATAGTTCACAATCAGGCGCGCGCGGCGCAACTCGGGCAGGATGCTGTGCTTGATGTCGGTATATACCTCGCTCATGTTGCTTATCTGGCGCTCGCGCTCCTCGGGATCCTTGTACATGGAAAGCACACGCAGGATAACGTCCTTGTCCTGCAGGTTGCTCTTGCCCACCAGTTCCTTGAAGCCTTCCCAGTCCTCGGCGGTGAACTTGGTGTCAATGTCGGCATCCATCTTAATCTTCTTCAGTTCCTTCTTCAGGTAGCCGCTGCTCACGTTCTGACGCTTCTCGGCCAGTTTCTCGTTGAAGCTGTACTTGCCGTCGGGGCTTGCATACGCGCTTACCTCGATGTTGGTCAGGGCACGTGTCTCGCTGTTGTCATTGATTTCCCTCAGAATTTTGCCCAGGTCTTTCACGCTCACGCTCTTCAGCTCGCTGGCACGCAGGACAGCCTGGTTGATGAGGAACTTGATGTTGGCTTCCTGCTTCTCGGCTATGATGCGCTGGTAGGCATCGGGGGCAGTGGCGGCGGTGATGTCGCACCGGCTCAACAGCTGGCTTGTCGCCACCACGCCATAACCGATTTTCACTTCGGGAATCTTCACGGTCTTCTTGCCCTTCTTCGCGTCAAAGCGCGCATAGAGGTCGCTCTTTATCATGGGGTCAACATATGCGAAGTTGGCCTTCATGGTGTAGGTGCCGCCCACCTTGTACTGGATGGTGGTGCCGTTGCCCTCTACCTTCTCGCCCTGGAATGTGGCGCTCTGGCCTACAGCCTCGCCACCTTCGTACTTCAGAACGGGAGTCACTGTCACCTGTGCCTTCTTCTTCATGTACTTGGTGGGGAATGTTCCGTTGATAGTCACGGGAACTTGACCCCCGACTGCCTCCAATGGAGTGGGAGTAACATTAAAGTTGTCAGCGCCCAGTTTACCGAGCTTGCTGCATGAAGACAGCATCAGCATGGAGGCCGATGCCATCAGAAGAACTTGTTTTGTTTGCATGACTTTATAAAATTCTATTGCTTCTCTCTAATGTCCAATTCGGGCGCGAAGTTACTACAATTTTGCGAGGTGGACATTCTCACCTCCCTATTTTTGTGGTTTTTGTGCTATTCTTTGCCTTTCATACTTGATTTTCGCTCCTCATAGAGTATGTTTCTTGGGTGATGCTCCAATATCTCCTGGCGAAGGTGGGATTTGTCTATATGCATGTATATTTCCGTGGTGGAGATGTCCTCGTGCCCCAACATCATCTGTATGGCACGAAGGTTTGCGCCTCCCTCGAGCAGATGTGTGGCAAAACTGTGGCGGAAGGTGTGGGGGCTAATGCTCTTCCGTATGCCCGCCTTCTGGGCATATGCCTTTATATACACAAACAGGCTTATGCGGCTCAGGCGGCGCCCACGGGTGAGAGAGACAAACACATAGTCCTCGTCAGTGGGACTTACCTTATGTCCCATCCTGGTGGCCAGCCACTCACGCAACCTCTCCACAGCCTTGTCCGCGATGGGCACAAGCCTCTCCTTGCCTCCCTTCCCGCTGACGCGCAGGTAACCTTCCTCCAGGTACAATTGGCTGATGCGCAGACTGCAGAGTTCGCTGATGCGCAGTCCGCAGCCGTACAGCACCTCGATGATGGCCCTGTCCCTTATTCCCTCAGGCTTGCCAAGGTCTATCACGCTTGTGATGCGGTCTATCTCCTCCACGCTGAGCACTTCGGGAAGGTGCTTCCCTATGCGCGGACTCTCAAGCAACTCGGTGGGGTCTGACTCCACTTCCCGCTCCAGTGCGAGGAAGTGATAGAACGAGCGCACTCCACTCAACACGCGCGCCACACTGCGCGCCTGTATCCCGTCCTCGCGCAACTCACCCGCAAACTGGTCAAGCTGCTCCACCGTCACACGCCGGAAGTCAATGCCCTCGTCAGCATAATACGCCATCAGCCTGTTCAAGTCCCTGCGATAAGCGTCCAGGGTGTTCTTGGAGTAAGAGCGCTCCAGGCGCAGATATTGTATGTACTTTCTCAGGATGGGCTCCTCCACCACACCCTTCACACAACCTCTTTTGTACGTCTGTGCCATACTGACTAATAAAAACTTCCACTTTGTTTATCCACTCGCATATTTTCGTTAACTTTGCCTTAACAAAATTATGCTGAATTTATGAGAATACAAATTATCAACGGGCCAAACCTTAATCTTCTGGGCATCAGGGAGCCCGAAATCTACGGAAAGCGCGCCTGGGAAGACTATCTGAAGGAGTTGCGCAGCCGGTTCCCCAATGTACGCATAGACTACTACCAGAGCAACCTCGAAGGCGAGATTATCGACAAGATACAGGAGGTGGGCTTCGACCGCGACGGCATCGTGCTCAATGCGGGAGCCTACACCCACACCAGCGTGGCCATCCTGGACGCCATCAAGAGTGTGACCACCCCCACCGTGGAGGTGCACATCAGCAATGTTCACCAGCGCGAGGAGTTCCGGCGCAAGAGCATCATCAGTCCGGGATGCCTGGGGGTCATCTGCGGCTTCGGACTCGACAGTTACCGCCTGGCCATCGAGGCACTCATAGATGACACCAACAAGAGGGAGAAGTAAAAAAGAAACACCCTCCCCACGTGGAACTTGACGAATACATCCTGCGCCATATAGATGCCGAGGGCGAACTCCTCCATTCCCTGTGGCGTGACACACAATTGCGCCTTTCCTATGGGCAGATGGCAAGCGGACACCTGCAGGGCCGCCTGCTCAAGATGCTGGTGGAGATGATAAAGCCGCTGAGGGTGCTCGAACTGGGCACCTTCAGCGGCTACAGCACCCTGTGCATGGCCGAGGGGCTGCGGCCCGGGGCTGAGTTGCACACCATCGAGATATTCGACGAGATGGAGGACTTCATACGCTCATGGCTCTGCCGCAGCCCGCATGCCCAGCAGATACAACTGCACATCGGTGACGCACTGGACATCGTGCCTGCCCTGCCTGGCCAGTGGGACCTGGTGTTCATGGACGCCGACAAGCGCCAGTACGTTGACTACTACTATATGATACTGCCACTCATGCGTCCGGGCGGCTTCATCCTGGCCGACAACACGCTGTGGTACGGCCATGTGCTCGAGGAGCACCCACGCGAGAGTGACCGCCAGACACAGAACATACAAGCCTTCAACGACCTGGTTGCCGCCGACCCACGGGTAGAGAAGGTCATCCTTCCCCTGCGTGACGGACTCACCATCATACGCGTGAAGGACTGAGGCACTTCACTTGCCCTATTTTATATGGTGCTGCGTTTCTATATAGTACAGCGCGTTTATGTGGCTGGGGTGATTTCCATGGCTGGCATAAGACAATGCCCGACTCAACTTGCTCACCATACGCATAATACATGAAACACACGAATCACACTGCCTCCCCTACTTCCCTCATACAGCCACGAGTACAGAAAGCGTGTGAGAGATGACTTCATCGCATAATCACTTCGCTTAAAATCATTTCCTATACGCCACTCCATGGTAGCGGTCTGTTGACCACGTACCATGCTCATTAGAACTCCACATACATTTATATGCGAATGAGTCTGCGGTCTTATCGCCCACATGGAACACGAACTGATTTTTCCCACCCCAGTCCTGGAAGTTCATTGTCAACTTGGAGTCACTGTAAGACCATCTTCCTGGTTCTTCACAATCATCCATCCACAAACAGGTTCCATCTTTTTTCAGCACAAATTCATTGTCGTCACCATCATCGTCACCATCATCGTCATCGTCATCGTCATCGTCATCGTCATCGTCAAAGTCATCGTCAAAGTAGAGGCGGGTGCTCCAGGTTCCCACGAGCCAAGCCTTGTCATCAGCATCATCGTCATCATTTCCACATGACACAAACACCACACAGCTTGCCAACAGACACAGCAGCATGAAAATAAATTTTTTCTTCATAATTTTACTAAAAAAAATAAATATTCTACATTGTGTACTTACTTCCCCCTACTTTCTATAAGAAACCAGAGGGTGGATTGCAAGCGCACAGTTCACTTTACCATTACTTTCTTATAAGTTCCATCACTATAGTGTATCACATATATACCTCCTCGTCTTGAATTATTCACACGCCTTCCCGACATATCATAATACAAGATGTGTCTCTTTTCATCCTTGCCCGCAGTTAAGATACCCACCGCTTGTTTTTTTAATGTAAATGTATATATGTTTTTAATGGCTCCAACAGAGCACAGGTAATATATGTTTCCCGTGTGTCCGACATATCCGCCCGTGTCATGGTCGAACATTTCACGGACACTGACACCAAGCACATCCCGCACGTCGTAAAGCTCATAGCCGTCCGGGGCTTTGATTCCGAAAGACCGCCTGTCGTCAAGCCCGTCTACCACCATCACGGTCTCGTCTCCTGTCGCAGGTATGCGCTCGGCGTTGTCGTAGTCGCTCTCGTTTATCAGCCGTCTGCACTCTTCGCACTTTACAAGAAAGAAATAGTCTTTGGCTTCTTCTTTCTCACATTGGAAAGAATCAATTGTACCTTGTAAACCGGCATAACATGGAACAAAAATTGCCACAATCAAGAGTAGCAATGTAAAAATCACCTTTTTCATATTACTTAGTTTTGTATTTTATTTTCTATTGCATCAAACACATCATTGTACCACTTCTCCCAAAAATCTTTTCCTCTTTTACTTTTTTCTCTCTGCACGTCATCATTAACACATATATTTAAGGTATTTAACATTTTATTTTTTGAAGCATCAACACAAGGGTCATAATAGAAAATTTTGTTTTTTATAGTTATTCCCTTTCTCAACAGGCGAGCCCGATGGAAGAACAGCCACCATATATCTATTTCCGAATAATCAAGCCCAAATCCTACTATATAAATATCAGATAAGAAAAATAAGTCTACCCATGAAGTAATAGAAGTTTTCCTGTTTTTTATTCTTTCTTCCATAGAAACTTCAGAAATATTCTTTAGTTTTCCAAATACATATAGTTCTATCTTTCTCAGATAGCGGCAGTATTGATCAAAACCGAGCATAATGCTTTGGGGAAATTTCACATCCCCATGAATATGCCATACACTCAAAGTCTTTTTCGCTCTCATGCAACAACTTCTCCTAAAAAGGCTAAATCTTCTTTCTTTTGCCAAAGGACCATCTGCTTGAGTATCAAAATATAATTCAAGCGTTCTATCATAGTTGGTTGTCATATACGCATCAAATGGCGTATTAGAAACCTTTTCAATCAAATATCCTTTATAAACTTTTAATTTACTGGATATTTGGTTCTTTACTTCTAACTCATTTCTATTTTGACATAGGAACAAGGAATCATAGTTCATTGTAAGAGGAACTCCATCATAATTATTGCTATTAGTGAAGATACCACGCAACAGGTTGTTCCAACTTGGAGCACCCGCTACTATATTTATTCCATTTCCATACAGCAATGTATTCATCCCTTCATTATTTTCATTTCTGATTAGAAATCAAAACCTACCTTTGATACAAAGTTACCCCCCGATTTACATAAAATAATATATTGTGTTAATTTTTATTATATGAGCCACAATGAACCATTCGTACACAAAAAAAGCCCCAAGTCCCGTTGTAAAGGACTTCGGGCAGAGTGCTCAGAGGCTCTTGGGAATTATTTCTACAAACTGAAAATAATAGATTTCGAGAAGAATGCTAATATCATTCACACGATGATTTTCCTCTTGTGATAGTTCTCGCGAAAGGCGGTGGGTGAGCAGCCCTTCTTTTTCTTGAAGATGCGGTTGAAGTTGCTTATGTTGTTGAACCCGCACTCATAGCAGATGTCGGCCACGCTGCTGGTGCTGTCCACCAACTGGCGTGCGGCATGCCCCAGGCGGATGTCGATGATGTAGTCTGAGACCGTCTTGCCCGTCTTGGTGCGGAAGTAGCGGCTGAAGGCCGCCGGAGTCATCTCGGCTATGTCGGCGAGTGTCTTCAGGCGTATCTCACGCTTGTAGTTCTGGTCAATGTACTCCTCCACATGGCGCACACGCATGCTCTCGGGCGTGTTCTTCACGTTGGAGAAGGAGCGGCTGGCCAGCAGACGGTAGTTATCCTGCAGGGACAGCTCATAGAGAATCTCCAGAAGTTTGAGCATACGATAAAATCCTGGCTGCGACTGGGTGATGGCCGTTATCTTGCCATACAGTTCCATGATGGTGTTGAGTTCAAAGGCAATGCCGCGCCTGGCATTGTGGAACAGGGCGCGCAGGCTGCTCAACTGGTTCCTGGCCAGGAACTGCTCGCCCATGAGGTCGGAGGGAAACTGAATGGTGATTTCATGTATCGAATGGCTCTGGCAGTCATACTGGTCCCAGGCATGTTCGAGTCCGCTGCCCACCAGCACCAGGTCATACTTGCCAAGCACCTCGATGGAGTCACCCACTATGCGCCTGGCCCCATCGCAGTGCTCCACGAAGTTCAGCTCCATGGCCTCGTGCTTGTGCAGCGGATAGGTGAAGGCCTCCTTGTCGCGGTCCACCATATAGAAGCAGTCTTTCTCCGAAATATGGGGCTTCTCTGTTATTACCTTGCTCATTAAGTATATGCTATATGGTTGAGAAATCAACCGCTAAGTTAGGGGGAAAAGTCGGATTGGGCAAGCGCGCAAGGACTAAATAAAACGGAAGAGCACCATTTGCACTCTTCCGCTTCACACATATTGCTATACCAATATTCACTTTCACCTTGCCATCTCCAACAGCATCTGATGGATGCGTGTGTCGCTGTCCAGTTCGGGATGGAAGGCGGTCACAAGTTGGTTTCCCTGCCTGGCCGCCACTATGTGTCCGTTCACGCGGGCCAGCACCTCCACACCAGCACCCACCTCTTCTATATATGGAGCCCGTATGAAGGTCATGGGCACACTTCCCAAGCCCTGGAAGTCACCCTCGGTGTGGAAACTGCCCAACTGTCTGCCATAGGCATTGCGCTTGGCCAGGATGTCCATGGTGTCCAGATGCAGGCGGTCCAGCATGATGAGTCCCGCACAGGTGCCCAGCACAGGCAGTCCGCCCAGGATTTCCTGCCGCACCTCGTCCCACATGCCCAGGTCGTGCATGATGCGCGTCATCGTGGTGCTCTCGCCGCCCGGAATGATGAGTGCCCGCTTCTCCTGGTGCCAGTCCTGGATGTTGCGCACCAGGAAAGGCTCCTCGCCCATGCGCTCCAGCACCTGGCGATGCTCTTCAAAGGCTCCCTGCAGAGCCATGATGGCTATCCTCATTTTCCGCGCTCCGCCATGAGCAGTTCTATCTCCTGCTCGTTGATGCCCACCATGGCCTCGCCCAGGTCCTCGCTCAGTTCGGCCAGCATCTTGGGATTCTCATAGTTGGTCACAGCCTTCACGATGGCCTGTGCGCGCTTCTCTGGGTTGCCGCTCTTGAATATTCCGCTGCCCACAAACACGCCCTCGGCACCCAGCTGCATCATCAGTGCGGCATCGGCGGGAGTGGCCACACCACCTGCTGCGAAGTTCACCACAGGCAGTTTGCCATTGTCGTGCACATACGCTACCAGGTCGTAGGGGACGCGCAGTTGCTTGGCAGCCTCGTAGAGTTCATCTGCGCTCAAACTGGTGAGCCTGCGGATTTCGCTCTGCATCATACGCATGTGACGCACAGCCTGCACCACATCGCCCGTGCCGGGCTCACCCTTGGTGCGAATCATGGTGGCGCCCTCATTGATGCGGCGCAAAGCCTCGCCCAGGTCTTTTGCTCCACACACAAAGGGCACCAGGAACTGACGCTTGTCGATGTGGTACACGTCATCGGCCGGACTGAGCACCTCGCTCTCGTCTATATAGTCAATCTCTATGGCCTGCAGTATCTGTGCCTCGGCAAAGTGGCCTATGCGGCACTTGGCCATCACGGGTATGCTCACAGCCTGCTGGATTCCCTTTATCATCTTGGGGTCACTCATGCGGCTCACGCCACCCGCTGCGCGTATGTCAGCGGGGATGCGCTCCAGTGCCATCACGGCACAGGCACCAGCGGCCTCGGCTATGCGCGCCTGCTCGGGAGTCGTCACGTCCATGATTACTCCGCCCTTGAGCATCTGTGCCAATTGACGGTTCAGTGAAGTTCTGTCTTCCATATATTATTTCCTCCTTTTTTGGGGTTTGGTTTACTTTTCTGACTGCAAAAGTCCGGATTAATAAGGAAATGGAAAAACGTAATTTCCATTTCCTTTGAACTTTGTTCCCATTTCCACAACACTCTTCTTCTCTTTCCCTTCACCATACTGTAGCAATATCCCTTGCCACTTCCAGTTGCTATCCACGCATATATTATTTTTATTCCTCTTTGTATTTTCTTAAAAGAAAGAAGATGTAGATGATGATAGGGCGTTGATAATGTTGATACTGGTAGACCTGTATTTTTCCCCCTACTTTTCCCTTAGGTTATCCACAGTTAAAAATAGTTTTTTCAACCCTTTTAAGGAATGTGTTACATGCTGAGTTTATTCATCCTATGTATGACGAGCACAAATGTTGTCAACACCCAGTGGTGAAAAATATAATTTTATAAATATTCCCTTCATCCGCACTTGATAACTTTGTATGTTGTGTTGATTGGGGTTTGACAAAAGGGCGGGTTTTGTGAATATCTTCGCTGGGCTTTTGGAGACTGTTTAAAGTGTAGATAAATGAATGATAACTCATGGAGTTTTCCATATAGTTATTAACATGTGCTGTGGATTATGGGAACATAGGCACTCACCCATATATGTTCTCCACTCCTGTACATAATAATACGTAGAGTTAGAGAAGCGTGCATGCATTCTATTATGTAAGTGAGCAAAATTAGTTTATACAAAATATTTCTTGGATT
>ERZ808274.9-NODE-9-length-124008-cov-5.156519_pt1 | contig 124008 bp, 101 predicted proteins | sample MGYA00521277_ERZ808274 | MGnify/ENA primary metagenome ERZ808274 (study PRJEB31516, sample SAMN03275597) | gut metagenome | biome: mammalia-associated habitat; material: feces | host: Papio cynocephalus | place: Kenya | collected 2012-07-28 ... | reverse complement strand
CAATGAGACTCCTCAGTCGCCCGGCACGATTAAAATCGTGTCGTTCAACTGAGGTTTAAGATAAGGAAATATAAGCCTTGACACAGTTTAAATTACAGACCCAAAGAAAAGTTCTTCAGAGTTTATTCTTAATTTTGCACTTGCTGGTTGACTCTATACGTGGAACATTGCCCAGTTCATTGACGAGATTTTCAGAGAATTGCTTGCATATCTCGAGTATTTTGACGAATTTTGTATAAAGGTTGTACATACGATGATTTAAACTTAATGTTTAGATTACCACTAAGTTACTAAAAATCAACGACATGTGCAACCTTTTACGCATGTTTATCAACTTAAATTAATTCCGCCAACGGGTTATCACTCCAAATTCCGGAAGAACCAAATATAAGCCTTGACACAGTTTAAATTACACACCCAACACAAATCCACATTCAGCCCACTCTCCTCATTCTATTGCAAGGTGGAAAACTTGCGACTTGTGACTAATCATCCTTGACCACCCAGTCCTTCGACTCACTTCCCATCTCCGTCTCCTCCTCGGAAAGCTGAAAGCCTGATGGCGTCCTCCCTTCAAGGCGTATATGAAGCGTTGTCATTACATTGCGCTTCAAGGTGACGGTGGTAGACTTCTCCACCTTGGTTCCATCAGCACGCATCCAAACGAGTTCGAAAGTATAATCGCCACTGTAGCCTTCTGCGCAAGCGCGGCTTATTTGATTGTACGAATAGACCGCTTCATGGTCATAGACAGCATCACCTGCCGAAATGGTAAGGTTACGAGTGAGGTAATTCAGACTTACTGACCCATCAGTTGGAGGCTCGATGATGAGATGAAGCCCAAAGACAGCACGCCTCAATTCCACGTCGATCGTCTCCGACTGTGAGGGATCGAAATCATCCACCAAAGCATAATAGCGGTAGATGCGCGGACAGCGGGTCGAGTCGGTGGCAGAGATACTGACCCATCCCTGACGACTTCCTTCAACAAGATACTCAAAGTTGTGTGTGGAAGAGTGCACAAATTGGTTCTCCAGTGGCGTTGGCACCCCACCATGACGGAAAGGCGCCCAATACCCATCAGCGTCATGGTACACGCTTTCCTGGTCATCTCGTGTCTCACTGCACTCGAAACGATATGTACTGCCCGTCTGCAAGGCAATGTTCATCTTCGACGGATCATCAAACAGTCCATATGCATACTTCGTGTAGCTCTTCGCTCCCGCCGCTTTACTGTAGACATTGACAGCATAGACACGTCCTTCATCATTGCCCTTAGCCAGCGCAGGCGCACGTAGGAGTGGTTCCTCCGTTACCGTTGTCTGCTCCTCGGTGAGCGACAAGCGTATAATTTTTGTCTCAACAGGATTCTCTACATCATCAACTACTGATTTTGAACACGAGACAGCCAAAAGCGGCAATCCCAAATAGGCCAACTTTATAATCTTATTTGCCATTGGTTAACAGTTTTGGTTTATGGTCACAAAAATACGAAAAAAATAAGTAGGCAGCGTTATGTAAACGCTATTTTTTACTTATTCAGGTGAAAAAAGTATGGAATTTTGACAAAACAGCCCAATTCCTCTGTCTTTAATCTTATCTCATATCATATTTCTGTGACTTTTATTGGGTAACACATTTCAAGTGATTGGCAACTTACACCCCAAACTTTTCTGAAAATCTTCCTTCTGAACTCCTACATTCGATGTTGGAAACTTGTAGACCTGCCCACTCCATAAAAGTAAAAGGGGAAAGGCCACAACCTTTCCCCATGCGGAAAGTGAGGGATTCAAACCCCCGATACCTAAAGAAGGTATACCGGATTTCGAGTCCAGCGCATTCGGTCACTCTGCCAACTTTCCCTATTTAGCAAAATCAATTAGCATTGACTTTACTTGTCCAATGCAAAATTAATCATTTCTTTTGTAACTACAAAATTTATAATCAAAAAACATGAGAAATAGCCTAAAACTACATGGCAACTGTAATGGAATAGCATCCCAAGTCAGAATAAAAACAGGCGATACCCACACCAGAGAGGAAACGTAACCGTCTGTTTTATCATAGCTTTCATTTCTTATTCACCCTCTCCACTATCAGAATACTCAATTCATACAAACCATACATTGGAAACATGACCATCACGCAAGTAAATAAGTCTGGAGGAGTAATGACAGCTGCGACAATACCTATTAGCACAAAAGCGTGGCGACGGTATCTGCGCATCAGCCCAGCCTCCAAAACTCCCATTTTCGCCAAGAAGAAAGAAAGGACAGGGAGTTGAAACAGAAGTCCCATCATCAGCGTCAAGGTGACAAACGTAGAAATATAAGACGACAGGTTGATCTGATTGACCACATTGTCCGCTACTTGATAAGTTCCCAAAAATCGTAAGGCGAACGGAAACAGGACAAAATAGCTCATCAGAACGCCCATGGCGAAGAGCAGAAAGATGGACACTGCCACAGCAACCGAATAGTGACGCTCACTCTCATACAAGGCCGGAGCCACATAACGGTACAACTCCACTACAATATATGGCGAGACAAAAAGCAAAGAAAGGTAGACAGAGGTAGAGACGTGGGTCATGAACTGACTGGACAACTCGGTATTGATCAGCCGTATCTCGTAAGGCGAGAACTGAAAGTTGATGCCCAAAGCGCGAGCCACGTCCTCTATGACACGATAGGTTACGAAATGGTTGTTGGTCGGAGCCAGCAGCAAATCGAAGGTTGTGTCTTTCGCACAGAAGATGGCAATACCCAAACAAGCCGTAACTCCTATGATTCGGAAGAGCATCTTGCGGAGCACCTCAAGATGCTCTCCGAATGTCATTAGCTCATTGCCCTGACTATTTTTCATCTTTTTGGTCTTCGGATACGGGATCATGAGCCGTCTCCGAGGGTTGGCCTTTCTCTTGGACAGCAGTTACGACTTGGCCGGAATCATTGTCCGAAGCCTCATCGGGGTCAGGCTTCTCCCGTACGCCTTCCTTAAAGCTACGTACGCCTTGCCCCAATCCTTTCATCATCTCGGGAAGTTTTTTGCCCCCGAAAAGCAGCAACACCAAAGCCGCAATGAGCAACAGCTCCGATGTACCTATCATTAAAAGCATATTGGTCATACCGCCTCCTCTATCAAATAGATTTCACAAGTGTCAAAATCAATTTCCCAATGCCCTTTTTCCGAACTTTCCCACTGGTACTTCTTGTTCATTTCATTCCACCAGGCCTGAAACTTCGCAGTGGTATCGGAAACGTCCTTCAACAACTTCTCATACAAGTCAGAATTGTCTGCCGTCAGAATTTTGGCCAATTCCTGTAGGCCATTACGCCGTTCAAATAATTGTTGTATCACCTGTTTTTCCTCAGGTGTAACCTTTCCAACTATTTTTCTCGTTTTCATATTGCTTCCTAAAATTAATGTGCTAATCTCTTTTCACCTCGAATGGATCAAGGTATTTTATCTCTTTTATCTCGTCTCGCTCAGGAAGGAAGTTAATCTTCCGGCGAAGTGCAAGCATCAGCTCGCGGCTTGCATTGCGTTCCAGATGAGCCACTACGCACTGCTCACGGCTGGGCGTGTTCACTTCGTATGTCGTTTTGCGGTTCAACCAAATGCAGCGCTTGCATTGGTACGCATCACAACCACGACATATCGGGGCATGGTCAAGCCTGTATAGCTGTGGATTCTTTATCTCCAAGCCATGATGCACATCGCCAACCGACACCTTTAACCGCCCGATAGCATCCTCGCCCTCTGCAAAATAGAACGCCGGGCAAACATAGAACTTCCCATCGGGAGCCAGCGTCAGCGCGGTGTCTCCTGCCCCACAGTTGTTCATTTTGTCAAGCATCATCCTGTCCGTCAAGAGGTTCAGCTGCACAAAGTGTCCACCCACATATTGCCTTTCCACCTCTTCAGCCATAATATGAAGAGCTTTGGCATAAGTAGTGAAATCCTCCTCTGTGAACTTATCTACATCAACAATCACAATATTGAGCCGACCGACCTTGCGAAGCATATCACAAACTTTCCCTAAACGAGAAATCATGTTGATCCTGTCCGTACGCAACACATACGAGACGCCCTCCTTAAAGTGGTAGTCTGCGGTTTGATTCCAATCATTGAACACCACAACGTCAGCGTCTCCACCTATTTCTGCCGGCTTGATGTCGGTGTGGTCAACACTGTCAATCACCTCTCGATACTCGCTGGGCAGCTCATAAGAGGGGTAGACAAATTGTATGTTCAGGTTTTCTTTCATCGCATAGACAACTCCCGCTCGCAGTGTTTCCAGTGGCATGAGACGCCTTTCTCGTCCGCTGTTCCCGTAATGGCAGAATGATACCGAAGTATCGTCCAGCAGTACAACGATATATTGCATCATTGCTCACCTCCTTCCTTTTCAAGTTTACGGTACAGTTTGCTCCAATAGTAGTTGTTTGCCCTCACCCTTGCCTTATGCATCTTGCAGATGGCAATGGCCCGTTGGTAAATGGTTGGTGTATCGGCAGCATCATAGTTCTCGCCTTGACACCACGCACAACCGTCCGCCACCTCGCAGTCAATGCACTCTTGTGTGGACTGTGTGCATCGGTCAAGCGTCAAGAATGGACGCAACTTGTTCTTGTCGATGCCGTCGTGGATGTTGCCTATAATCCAAGCCCTCTTGTTTCGCAGCGAGTATTGTGCAAATCGGGTGCAAGGATAGAAGTTGCCTTCAGCATCTACGGAGAGCATTCGTCCCGCTCCACACCAGTTTTGGTTCTGGTATTGGCAGTCCATCGGCTTACCAATGTGCTCCGAGAAGAACGAGCAGGCGTTGTCCTCATAATACCCTCCGTCAATGATGGCATCGGCCAGCTCCATGAGCTGCTGCTCAAAGAGCTGGTCATCGCCCTCTTTCCACACATCCTCAAAGACGCAGTTGATGTTTACTTCGTGGATGCCCAACGAATAAAGGTGGAGCACACTCTCCTTAATATAAGGTATATCCGCGCTGCTGATGGTTACCTTTGTGCCCGCATTGGGGAATTGCTCCAACCACAGAGGTATGTTCTTCACCACATCATCGTATGATCCTCGCTCCTCTTCGGGCTTTGGCATGATACCTTGCTCCATCTCTTTGGTCTTCCAGATGCGGTTGAGGTCATGCTTGCGCTTCGTTCCATCAATGGTAATGCCGATACTCAGGTGGTCGTGGTTCTTCTGAATGAACTCCTGTACCTTCTCAGTACCATAGTTGATGCCGTTCGTCGAGAATGAGAAGCGGTAAGAGTTGAACCAGTGATGATTCCTGCGAAACATTTCCGTTTTGAGATAATCACAGATTTGGTCTATCAGCTCTATCTCCAAGAACGGTTCACCACCGATGAAGTCCCACACCACGCTCTCTTCCTTCATGTCCTCCTCATGATCGAGGATGTAGTCAATGGCCTGCTTGGCCACCTCCCAAGTCATCCGCTCTTTCGAGTTTTTCCCCACGAGGTAGCAGTATTTGCAGGCCAACTGGCAGTCCTTAGTGACAATGAACGTGATGTTTTTCGCCACGCCAGACTGCCAGCCTAACGAATTAGTTCTAACAGACATTATTTTCCTTAAAAGATAGCCATAGTTCCTGAACAGCTGGTAGAACAACCAGCCATGCATGAACTAGAACAAATATGCGAACAATTATAGTCACAATTGTCACTGCACACGACCGTACAATAACCCTCACAAGTGCCCCTACAGCTTGCGCTGCATATTGCGCTGCATGAACTGCATGAACCAGCACATGAAGTACGACAGCTGCCATAGCAAGTACCTTGGCACGAACTCTTACAACCAGAAGTTGGTTCTACCTCTTTAGTCATGTTATGCAACATTGCACCAGCACTGCCTGGCAGCATACAAATACCCAAGATGGGTAACACTTTTTTTGCCGCATTCTTGAAGAAATCTCTTCTGCTTTGAAATTCTTTTTCTTTCATTCTTTTGAAAATTAGTTTAATTGTACCTAGTATTAAATATCAAAATAATGAGATCCTGCATGAGCATTAAATTGCATTACAACGTCATCTGTTTCAACGGTGAAGTTACCTCTTGATACAGGATAAGAATAATTCCTCCCGTCGCTACTATACCGGAGTTCATATTTATCACCATTCTCCGAGTGACGAACATAAACCGTACCTTCACCTGTACGTTTTAACTGATACCCTCCATCAAATGGGTTTATTTTAGAAAAAGTCCAAAGTTCGACATTTCCGTATTTTTCCCATTTAGGTTGAGATAGCCGAGGTCTTATATAGGAAGGGTGGTGATTATTAGACATGGAAGCTAAATCGTCAAAATTATGCTTGACCTGATTTGCTTCTTTATTGGCCTTTTCCAATTTAGCTTTTTGCACCTCAAGCTGGGCCTTGTCTTTCTCTAATTGAGCGATTTTCTCTTGAGCCTGTTTATCTTCACATGACCCACAGACCACTGCGAGGGCTATACAAACAATTCCCAAATAATTTACTTTCATATCCGTAATTTAAGGTTTACTAATTTGTCACTAACCACGATATTTGTTTATCGCCGATGGTAAAATTTCAATTGATTGTTGACAATATTCTTTTAGCCGTTCCGATATTGTTTTTATATTGATAATGCGCTCTGGAAAAAGAGGTCCAAGTTTGATACCCTTTAGCGTAAGAGGATATTTTTCCAAATTTTGATATTTCAAATCATTCTTCCAATTATCAAAGAGTCTAAATTTCACAAAGGGAAATTCGACACCAGTATTTCCTTTAACCCAAGAACGATTCAAATTTTGAATTTCACTAGGGAGGTATAATAGTCTAATCTCTGCTTCTTCCTTATAAAATATAGGCTTGAAGAAATGTTGCCAATAATTCCAGTTCTTCAATTGGAAAAATTTGCCTTTATACTTTCTTTTCAATAACCTTTTTATATAGCTAAGCTCAACGAATCTGTTCTTCTCGGCATAAACAACGGGAGACAGTATAAAGTCGTTCTTCTCATTAATCTTATTTTCAAAAATGAGTTCCACCCCTTTACAATCTGATCCATACATATTCCAAAGAAATAGATTATCATCTTTACTAGAAAATGAAGATATATACGTATTTACCACATTATTATCAAGAATAGCAGAAAAATTTTTGTTACCAATAAAGTCGCTAACAATATTATTGGCAAATTCGCATTCTGTTTTATCATTCATGCTAACGATGGATGACATTGTTATCGTACCTTCTTCTATAATATGCTCAAATGAGGAAGGTGATAAGTATCTATAAAGACAGCCAGTATGCTTCTTTACCCTATTGCTTAGCAATAATTCAAAAAGTTGTCTTTCATTATCTGATGAAATCAGAAAGTGAGACTCACCACCTTCTTCTATAGCAATTTGAACCTTAGAGAATTTTTTTCGGAAAGAATTCAAAGATTTAATATCTTCCTTAAGGAAGAATTTCTGTTTAATTTCTTCCTGTTTTTTTTGTTCCCAAAAGTTTTGATTGGCGATGTTTATTGAATTCATGTTCTTTATTTTGGCGCTCTCCAGTCCTCCCAATGAAAAGCTATTGCTAGTTTATAGTAATTAAAAAGACGTGGGAGTCTATACTTCTCGCTTATCCCAGACCTCAGGCTCTCGCATTGCCCATCTTCGAGGATAAGCAACACAGATAGCCCACGTCATGACGTATTATAAGTGAGAAACACAAATGCATACTATCACAAGAAACAGCGATAGTTGATGCAGATGAGCTTGGACATAATACACCCATCGTGAACGCTCCCGTTGCCATATCTCTTCCGAAGATTGTCAAATTTGCGAGATTTGAGATCCGAAGATGATACGTCCGTAAACGTCCTTTACCAGTAAATAACCCACTCGCCCATACAAACGGGCTAACTGTGAGTTGGGGCAAAATTAAGAAACTATTTCTAATTTTCCAAATTTTAATCCAAAAAATGTTCTTTTCCAATGATTTTTCTTGCAATTTTCCTTTACTATCCGATGTTTTCCGTCACCAAAAAGGAAAAACAGGCACAAAGGCTTGGCTACCTCGCTGAGAATATGTACCTTTAGCGTCGCTTTAGACAAATGAACGAAACCAATGAAATATAGAAAGAAATGGATGGCCGCGGCCGCATTGGCGCTGCTGAACCTCAACGCCATGGCGCAGAAGTTAACCGATTTGGTCGATCCCTTCATCGGCACGACCAACTTCTCGGTGTGCAATCCTGGAGCGGTACTGCCCCATGGACTGATGTCGGTCGTACCCTTCAACGTGATGGGAAGCGACCTCAACCAGTATGACAAAGACGCACGATGGTGGTCTGCGCCCTATGAGTACCACAACAAGTACCTGACGGGCTTCGCCCATGTCACCCTCAGCGGCGTGGGATGTCCCGAACTGGGCACGTTGCTCACCATGCCGACCAGCGGAAAGCTCTCCGTGGACTACCACGACTACGGCTCCGAGTACGACAGTGAGCAGGCTCGACCGGGCTACTACGCCGTCCGCCTGAAGAAATACGGCATACGCGCCGAAGTCACCTCCACGCTCCGCTCCTCGCGCGAGCGCTTCACGATGCCCAAAGGTGAGGGACACCTGCTGCTCAACATCGGCGACGGGCTGACCAATGAGACCGGGGGTATGGTGCGCCGGGTGAACAACCAGGAGATTGAGGGCGTGCGACTGCTCGGCACCTTCTGCTACAACCCACAGGCGGTGTTCCCCATCTACTTCGTCATGCGCATCAACAAGCAGCCCAAGGAGCAGGGGGCATGGAAGCAACAGCCCATGCGACAAGGCGTAAAGGGGGAGTGGGACCCCGACAACGGAAAACTGAAGCGCTACAAAAACTATACTCGCGAGCTGGCGGGCGACGGCATCGGCTACTACTACACCTTCGACTGCGCGGAGGGCGAGCAGGTGGAGGTGAGCATGGGCGTGTCTTTCGTCAGCATAGACAATGCCCGCGACAACCTCAACCGGGAGCAACCGCAGGGCACTACCTTCGAACAAATCGCCCAACAAGCTGACAAGGAGTGGGAGCAGACACTCGGACGCATCACCGTCAAGGGCGGAACGGAGGCCCAGCGGCGCATTTTCTACACTGCGCTCTATCACACCCAGCTCCACCCCAACATCCTCCAGGACTGCAATGGCGACTATCCCGCCATGGAAAGCGGCGAGACACGCCACACCGAGGGCACCCGCTACACCGTGTTCTCGCTCTGGGACACCTACCGCAACGTCCACCAGCTACAGACCTTGCTCTTTCCCGACAAGCAACAGGACATGGTTCGCTCCATGATCGCCATGTATGACGAGTGGGGATGGATGCCCCGCTGGGAGCTGTTCGGCCGCGAGACATGGACAATGGAGGGCGACCCGGCCATCCCCGTCATTACCGACACTTGGCTGAAGGGACTCCGCGACTTCGACATCACCAAGGCCTACGAGGCGTTCCGGAAGAGCGCGACGCTCCCTGGAGCCGAGAACAAGATGCGACCCGACATCGACCCCTATATCAGCAAGGGCTACATACCTCTCGGGGTATTTGCCCAGGACAACTCGGGCGACAACTCCGTGTCTCACGCCTTGGAGTATTACGTGGCTGACAACGCCCTCTCGCTTCTCGCCACGGCACTCGGCCACAAGCAGGACGCCCGCCTTTTCCGCCAGCGGAGCCTCGGCTACAAGCACTACTACGACCCATCGACGGGCGTGTTGCGCCCCATCAACGGCGACGGGATCTTCCTCACGCCCTTCGATCCAAAGGATGGCGCCAACTTCTCCAATGCTCCCGGATTCCATGAAGGCTCGTCGTGGAACTATACCTTCTATATTCCACACGACGTGAGTGGTCTGGCCAAACTGATGGGCGGCAAGAGGAAGTTTATCGACAAGCTCCAATCGGTATTTGACAACGATTTGTACGACCCAGCCAATGAGCCTGACATCGCCTACCCCTACCTTTTCTCCTACTTCAAAGGCGAAGAGTGGCGCACGCAGCGCGAGGTATCGCGCCTATTGAAGCGCTACTACACCGACGCACCCGACGGCATACCGGGCAATGACGACACGGGCACGATGTCGGCATGGGCGGTATTCTCCATGATGGGACTCTATCCTGACTGCCCCGGCTCGCCCTACTACACGCTCACCACCCCCACGTTCGACGAGGTGACGCTCCATCTCGACCCGAGATATTATCCACAGAGCGACCTCACCATCTCGGTCGTGCGCGGCAAGGGCACTGGCAACTACATCCAGTCGATGACGCTTGGCGGCCAACCGCTGCGCTCCTACCGCATCTCCCATGCCCAGCTTATCAGTGGGAGACGCCTCCAGATGCAAGTGGGCGACAGAAAATAACTTCAACCCCAATCGGTCGTTAGACCGAATTCGAAACGTAAACCAAACGTTTTCCATCTTTCTGACGAAATCTAACGAACGATTGGAGTTACAGAAAATTTCCGAAAGTCATTGGATGCCAGGCGGCATCCGAAAGCACAAAACACTGACAAGAGCACGTTGCCATCCTCTTTTTCTTTGAGGATGGCAACATCTTGTTGATTTTTAGCAACTCATTCGCTTTTCTGTTCTATTCCTACAACTTTCATAGTCCGCTTTCCTTCCTGAACTCACTCGGCATCTTGTGGGTTTGTCGTTTGAAGAATTTCACGAAATATGAAGGGTCCTCAAAGCCCAACCCATACGCTATTTCCTTAATATTCAGCGAGGTGTGCTGCAACTGCCGCTTAGCCTCCAACGTAATGCGATCGTTGATGATCTGCAATGGCGAGCTATGGGTGCTCTGGCTCACATACTTTGTCAGCGTACGGGTCGATATATTGAGCCATTCGGCATATTCCTGCACCGTGTGGGCACTACGGAAATTCTTTTCCAGCAACTGTCTAAAGCGTACGAAGGTGCGGTTGGCAACACTGGAAAGATACAGTTTCTTTGCGTCTTTCCGCTCACCTTCCCGTTGCGCCCTGATGAGGAACAGCCGGACAAGATACTGCATATAGTCCTTATGCGCAAAGGCATCCGTTAGCGAATACTCACGGTTCATCTCACTGACAATAAACATCAGCCGCTCTGCCTCCTCATTGTCAATCTTGCAGCAAGGCGATGAGTCGTAGGCATTGAACACGTTATATTTAAGGAAGATGCTCTCACCCGACTCCTCGTCTGCCAGCAGACTGGCATTAAAAAGGATGATTACACCCTCTGCATCTTCGTTTCCGTCGAAGGCGTGAATCTGACCGGGTGCGATAAAGAATATCGTGTTGTCGGTGAAGGGATAGTTCACAAAATCCACCCGATGGATTCCCTGCCCGTGACGGAACCATATAATCTGATAAAACTCATGAATATGTGGCGGCATATTGCCACATCCGTTCTCATGAAAGAACTTGGGCATGAAGTGTAGCTCCAGTTCCAGCCCGGAATGGGCATTCTCTTTAATGGAGTACGACTCCACCTGCTTTTGTCGTGTGTGCTGTTTCTTTTCCATCGTCTATCATTATGGCACCATGAGTTAAAATGGTGAATTATGTGTTTGTGATGGTAAATTTACGCATTGTTTTTGACAAAGCAAGCCCCTATGCACAAATTTACCATTCATTCGCTGGAATATGCAACGATTATCCTCATCACAAGGGCTAATTTTGCAATCATCATAACAGAAGACATATCATTAGATCATTAAAGTATTAGGACAATGGAAAAAGTGAAAGCTTATCTTCAGATTACCATGAAGATCAAAGAGAGTGACCGTCAAAGTGCGGCAAAGGTATATTTTGACTATCGTGAGCCTTTCCTCAACACCATCGCTGGTGCCTTGACCAAGGCCTTGCTGGTTCGCGACGAGGACGTGCAGGTGCTGCATGGATTCGACAGCAAGGAGCACGCTGAGGCTTATCTGGAGTCTGACTTGTTCAAAAATGACGTGGCAAAGGGATTGTCACCTTACTTCCAGGCAGCCCCGGAGATTCGCATCTTCACTGTTGCTGGATAAGTTTTGATGCCAATAGGCTGAACTGGGGAACAGAAAACAAGAAGTCAGCGGATGCAGATACTGAGCGTTCGCTGACTTTTTCGTTTCATGCGAAGGCTTTCCTATCGCTACAATCCATGCCATTCGATAGGTCAGGATGCAGACAGCAGATTGACCGATTGGGATTAAACCCAAATCGGTCATTAGATTTCGTCCCAGGTTGCTGTTTATTTCGTGCAGGTTGCAACGTAAGTGTTGAAGGCATAGCGGGCTATGGCAAAACACTTACGGCAGCAAGATGCCGAAAGAAACAGTGACAAGGGGCGAAAAGATGGAAAACATCTCGTTTTTTTGTCGATTTCGGTCTAATGACCGATTTGGGTTAAAGGGCATAAAACATCAGCCCCGCCTTCAGGCAGTATGGTCTGGAGGCGGGGCTGACCGTTATTGTGTCGGAGAAGAAACTACACGTCGTAGTCAAACGTGAAGGCTTTCTCTGCGGTAAGTGAGTTGCCTACCGTGCAGCCCCGATGGGTGAATGCCTCAAGCCGCTTGCGCTTGTCTGCGGGCACATTCTGCCCGAAATGGAAGTGCACAGCAATGCTTTTCACCAAATCATGGCCCTCATCGAAGCCTATTCCTGTCACCTCGGCATGCCACCCCGTGGCGTCCAGACCGTCCTTGGCAGCACCCATCGCAGCGGTGGTCAATGCACAAGCAGCCAAGGACTCGGCCAGCAGCACCACGGGCGTGGGATACTCACCATGTCCGCCAGCTCCTGTGGGCACGTCGGTGTGGGTCAACTCGCTGTCATTCTTTATTTCCATGCGGAACTTTCCCGCATTCTTTACCGTAATCATCGTTTTCTCTTGCTTTTGGTTTACAAATATAATGCAACAAATGGTATGCCATATACTTCTCCATGCCAATCCGTCAGCCAACTTTATTCATCACCTCTGGGCAGCCCATAGAAAGGGAACAGCTCCGGAGCTATTCCAACTCTATCGCCTTGTTGACCATGAAACTGCCCTTTAGGAGGATGCGGTCGGAAGACGATCCCACCATGACGGTGAACTCGCCCGGCTCCACCACACGCCTCATCGCACGATTGACGATGGCCAGGTCATCCGCTCCGAGGGTGAATACGAAGTGGCGGGTAGTGCCGGCGGGGATGCCCGCGCGCTCAAAAGCCTTCAACTGGATGGAGGGTTGCGCCACGCTCGCCACCCGGTCGCGCAGATAGAGCTGTGCCACCTCGTCGCCATCGCGCGCACCGGTGTTGGTCACGTCAAACTCCACCCGTACTGTGCTGTCGCCAAGTGGGCTGACCTTCAGCCCGTGATAGTCGAAGGTGGTGTAGCTCAGCCCATAACCGAAGGCATAGAGCGGACGGGCCGACATCTCCACATAGTCGTGTGGCATGGGGGCTTTCTTATTATAATAGACCGGAATCTGTCCCACACTGGTGGGAACGCTCACGGGCAGCCGCCCCGCAGGGTTGTAGTCGCCAAAGAGCACGTCGGCAATGGCCTGTCCTCCCTGCCCACCGGGATAATAAGCGGTCAACAACGCATCGGCATTGGCAGCCGCCCAAGTCTTATCGAGCGGCCTTCCCTCGATGTAGACCACCACCATCGGCTTGCCCACGGCCTTGAGCTGGCGGAGCAGCCTGTCCTGCAGTCCGAGCAGACCGAGCGTCGCACGGTCGTAGCCCTCACCACAATCCATATCACTCAGGCTGCGCGTGTCGGCCTCTGCGGCACCCGTGGCCTGATAGTTGGTGCGGAAGTCGCGTGCGCTGCTTCCTCCTACGGCCACTACGACCACGTCGGCGCGACGCGTTGCAGCCACAGCGGCGGCAATGTCCTCGTGCGTTGTGTCGCGGACGGAGCAGCCTTTGACATACTCCACCTGTGCGTCGGGCAGCTTGGAGCGTATGCCCTCCAGGATGGTAACGACGCTTTCGTCGGGCTGCGGGGCGGTATAGTCGCCCAACAGGTTGTAGCGGTTGTCGGCATTGGGACCGACCACGGCCACGCGCACGCTCCGCGAAAGGGGCAACAGACTGTGCTCGTTCTTCAGGAGCGTTACCGACTCCCGTGCCACCTGCCTTGACAGTTCCACATCGGCAGTTGTCCGCACGCCCCGACGCGCCTTCTCCGGGTCAACGTAAGGGTTCTCAAAAAGCCCCATCTCCATCTTCAGCCGCAGGATGCGGGCACAGGCGGAATCGACCAGCGCCTCATCGACCTTTCCGCTGCGCACCGATTCCACCAGCGTGGCGTAGGCTTGCGCCCCCAGGTCGGCATCCACTCCCGCCCTAAGCGCATAGGCGGCCGCATCCTGAAGCGTCGGCGCGACATGATGGGTGCCGTAGATGCCGTCGACACTGTACAGATCGCTGACGACAAAGCCCCGGAAGCCCCATTCGCCACGCAGGACAGTGCGCAGGTAGTGGTCGTCCATCGTGCTGGGCACGCCATCCAAAGAGTTGTAGGAGGTCATCACCGACTGTGCTCCTGCTTCGATGGCCTTGCGGAACGGGTAGAGAAACTGCTGGCGGATTTCCCTTTCGCCGAGGAAAGTGGGACTGCCGTTCTGCCCGCCCTCCGTAGTGCCGTAGCCGATGAAGTGCTTCAGCGTGGCGATGGTGCTGTACGGGCGCGCAAGGTTGCCCCCGCCGAGTCCGTGCACCACCGCCGCACCCATTCGTGCGGTCAGCACGGGATCCTCGCCCATGCTCTCCTCGACGCGGCTCCAGCGCGGGTCGCGGCTCAAGTCCATCACTGGGCCATAGCTGATGTGGCCTCCCTGCAGCCTCACCTCGCGCCCGACAACCTGCCCCATCTGCTCGGCGAGCCGCGGATTCCACGTCGCCGCCAGCCCCAATCCGGTGGGAAAGACGGTCGTCCCGATGGCCATGTGTCCGTGTGGCGCCTCCTCGGCCAAGAAGAGGGGTATGCCCAACCGGGTGTGCTCGACGTTATAGCGCTGCAAGGCGTTGCCTGCCTTTGCGGCATCAGCAGGGTTGAGCCCGGTGGTCAGGCTCTTCCGTGTCCAGGGGTCGGCACGGTAGGTCGCCCAAAGCATCCCAATGCACCCGTCGGCCAAATCCTTTTTGAAGCGGTCAGCTACCACAATGCGCCCGTCTTTGCGCTCCCAGTAGTCCCAGGCAAGCGCACAGCGCAGCTGTCCCACCTTCTCCTCAAGGGTCATGCGCCCAAGGAGGTCGGCCACACGCTGTGAGACGGGAAGTTTGGGGTTGCGGTAAGGCGCGGTCGCAATGCCCTTTCCCACACTCCTCATGCCCACAAGAAACAAGAGAAAGAGGGTTAGTAATAGTTTGTTTTTTCTGTTTTCCATACCCACAAAGTTACGAATATTCCGTTGAGCAGCAAAATTTCCCAAGCACAGTATGTTAATTTTGCAGTCGGTTAGCATACGATGACTATCATTTACGGCCAAAATTAAGTTCTGAAGGGCATTGGCCTTGAGACCCATCCTCACTATAAAAGGTTGCACATAACACGACAATAGCAATGTGTCAACCATCACAAGCAAAATGTTATCATTTTTACTAACTTTGCTTACACGATATGTTAACTAAGGTTAAAAACTGGAGGGTTTTGCGATTCAGCCCAAATCAGCGTGCAATAGTGCCTCTTTTGTGTTGCCATAGGGGCTTTATGGCAAGGCAATATCGGCCCTATCACTTTGTCATTGCGCCCCATCTCACTGGGACCGCAGTAAACAAGGCCGGAGGAATGCGCCTCCGACAGATGCGAAAACGGGCAGGACGCTACTGCACCCTGCCCGTTTCAGGGCCTAAAGCCCCCACCTCTTTGATCCCGCCATTGCTTGCAGGCCGCACCTCCCAGCGCAATCCCACCGCTTAGCGGAAGAGGTCATCCGTGTTGTAATACAATCCAATCACCTTTTCAAACTACTCACACCTATTTTCAAGTGTAAACAGGCTCGCTTGCCCGCCTTTTACCTTAAAATTTAACAACTAAAACCTATAAAAAATCAATTACTATCAAACCAATTTATTGCTATTGACAATGCAAAGGTAAATATTATTCTGCTGCTGACGGACTTTTTCCCTCCTAAAAAAACGCTTGGACTACTACCTTTTTGACCTATATCAATCGTCAAGATATTTTCCACCCCCTCCCCAATGGCTTCTCTCTGCCAAACTTGAGGATTGTGCTACGAAAGTTGACAAAGCGAAAGTAGAGGTTTCATTGCGTAACAATAAAGGATTTTTAAAGCATTTTGTTGCTCAGTTTCTAAACTTATTGCTAACTTTGTACCCAATATATAGATAACGGAATGACGGTTAAGAACTTTTTCGGCAATCTTTTCAGCTCCTATGTTTTGGGCAATATCGTTGCCATCGCCATCGTCATCACCATGCTTTTCATCGGAGTGAAGTATGGGTTGGACTACTATACCCATCATGGCGAGTCGATTGTCGTGCCCAATGTCGTAGGCATGCAGATCGAAGATGCTGAGAAGAAGATCTCGGAAGCCGGGCTTCAACTCGTCGTTCAGGACACCAGCTACGTCAAGGCGATGCCGCCGGGCTGCGTGCTGGAGCAAAGTCCGGGGCAGGGAAAGCGCATCAAGGCGACCCACATCGTCTATGTGACCATCAACGCCGCCACTCCTCCCATGCTCACCATGCCCGACCTGGCCGACAACAGCTCCTATCGCGAGGCGCGTGCCACCCTGCTGGCCATGGGATTCAAGACCGTCGAGCCGCAGTACACGCCCGGAGAGAAAGACTGGGTGTATGCCATCATCGTCAATGGCAGGCGGGTAGAGGCCGGCGAGCGGGTCTCGGCCGACGCAAAAATCGTCATACAGGTAGGCGATGGGACGAGATTGCCGGCCGACACGCTCGACAACGGGCAGCAGGATGATGATTATGAGGAGGTGGAAGAGGAAGTGCCCGTCTATGAGGAGGACTACGAAATCCTCGAAGTGCCCATCGACGAGGTACGGCCGGGGGACGAAATCATCTCCGGTGACGTGCCGTCGTCGGGAGAGTAAGGCCATCCGGCTGGACCGACTAAGAGATGCCACCCACCGGAAGCGGTCCTCACGCGCATATATAGATAAGGTATAAGGAAATGGAAGAAGAACAAATCGACGACGAGTTGCTGGACCTTGACGACGACACGGCTCAAGGGGAGCTGCCAGACGGCACGGGACAGCTCTACGAACACTTCCGCGTAGAGGTCGACAAAGGGCAGGAGCCGGAGCGCATCGACAAGTATCTCTTCGTCAGAATGCAGCATTCCAGCCGCAACCGCATTCAGAAAGCCGCCGACGCGGGATCCATTCACGCCAACGGCGTGCCCGTGAAGAGCAACTACAAGGTGCGCCCGGGCGACGTCATCACCCTTATGCTCCACCAGCCCAAGCACGACACGAGCATCGTGGCAGAGGACATACCGCTCAACATCGTCTATGAGGACGACCAACTGATGGTCGTCGACAAGCCGGCGGGCATGGTCGTGCACCCAGGAGCAGGCAATTTCCACGGCACTCTCATCAATGCCGTGGCGTGGCACATGCGGAACGTGCCGTCGTTTGACGCAAACAACCCCGAGGTAGGGCTGGTCCACCGCATCGACAAGGACACCAGCGGACTGCTGGTAGTGGCCAAAGCCCCTGAGGCCAAGACGATATTGGGCAAGCAGTTCTTCCATAAGACCACCCATAGGAGCTATGTCGCGCTCGTTTGGGCCAACTTCACCGAGGATAGCGGGCGCATCGAGGGCAACATTGCGCGTGACCCACGCGACCGGCTGCGCATGGCAGTGTTTCCTTCCGGCTCAGAAACGGGCAAGCCGGCGGTGACCCACTGGCGCGTTATCGAGCGGTTTGGCTACACAACGCTCGTGGAATGTGTCCTCGAGACGGGAAGAACGCACCAAATACGCGCCCACATGCGCCACATTGGGCACCCTCTCTTCGGCGACGCACGCTATGGCGGTACGGAGATTCTGCGCGGACAGCGCAGCAGCACCTACAAGGCGTTCATACAGAACTGCCTCCGCATCTGCCCCAGACAGGCTCTGCACGCCCGCACACTGGGCTTCGTCCACCCCTCGACAGGGCAGCAGATGGACTTCACATCACCCCTGCCATCCGACATGGAGCAACTCATCGCCAAGTGGCGGACATACATCGGAGGGACAACACAGGACACCTTTGCCGAGCCATAAGGACACAAGGCAGGAGAAGGACGGCCCGATTACTCAACAAGAAAAATAAGACACAGATCATAAAGATGAAAAACTTAAAGAGAACTATTGCCATCGTGTGTGGCGGAGACTCCTCCGAGCACGATGTTTCCCTGCGCTCAGCCCAGGGACTTTACTCCTTTTTCGACAAGGAACGCTACGATGTCTACATCGTGGACGTGCGCAGAACCGACTGGCGCGTGCAGCTTCCCGGAGGCGAGGAGGCAAAGATTGACCGCAACGACTTCTCGTTTGTCAAAGCCGACGGCACGGTAGTCGTCTTCGACTACGCCTATATCACCATACATGGACAGCCTGGAGAGAACGGTCCCATGCAGGGTTACTTCGACTTAATACACGTTCCCTACTCCACAAGCGGCGTGCTGGTCGAGGCAATGACGTTTGATAAGTTTGTGTTGAACCGCTATCTGTCCAGCTATGGAATCCATGTGGCCGACAGTGTGCTGCTCCGACGCGGCGAAGAGTACGACGAAGAGGCGATTGCCAAGCGCCTCGGCATGCCCTGCTTTGTCAAACCGGCCAACGACGGGAGCAGTTTCGGCGTGTCGAAGGTGAAGAATGCCGACCAGTTGCCGCCCGCTCTGCGCGTCGCTTTCATGGAAAGCAGCGAGGTGATGGTCGAATCCTACCTCGATGGGACGGAGATCACGCAGGGAATCTACAAGACCAAGGAGCACAGCGTGCCTTTCCCCATCACCGAAGTCGTCACGAGCAACGAGTTTTTCGACTATGACGCGAAGTACAACGGCCACGTCAACGAAATCACACCAGCCAGAATCAGCCCCGAAACGGCGCAGCGGGTCACGGAAACCACCAGCCGCATCTACGATATTCTCCATGCCAACGGACTGATCCGCATCGACTACATCATCACCCACGACGCAAAGGGCAACGAAGTCATCAATATGCTGGAGGTGAACACCACGCCTGGCATGACGGCAACGAGCTTTATCCCTCAGCAAGTGCGCGCTGCGGGACTCGAAATCAAGGATGTACTGACCGAAATCATCGAGAATCAATTCTAACGAACACCCCTCTCCCCACCCTGAACCTAACAGGGCGGGGAGACAACGGGACACATGACACCCACCTATACAAAAACCTTTCAATTACGATTTCATTATGGTTATCCCCGAAGAATTTAACGACATCCGACCTTATGAGCCGGAAGAGTTGCCCGCAGTGTATGACCGGCTGATGAAAAACCAGCAGTTTCTCCAGATGGTCAAGTTTCTTTTCCCCGAGGCAACAGCGGAGACCATTGCCCAGAAGATGCACGAATGCAAGACGAACATGGACTTCCAGCTCGTCTTCGCCTACCGATTCCTGAAGAAACTCATCTCCAAGGCGAGCACAGGGCTGGACATGGACGTGACGGACATAGACAACAAGCACAACTATACGTTCATGAGCAACCACAGAGACATCGTCCTCGACTCGGCCTTACTCGACGTATTGCTCATCGATCACGGCTTCGAGACCACCTGCGAGATAGCCATTGGCGACAACCTGCTGTCCATTCCATGGGTGCTCGACGTGGTGAGGCTCAACAAGTCGTTCATCGTCAAGCGCGGACTCATGGCGCGCGAGCGGCTGCAGGCAAGCCAAAAACTATCCCGCTACATGCACTTCGCCATCGCGGAGAAGCGACAAAACCTCTGGATTGCGCAGCGTGAGGGCCGCGCAAAGGACTCCAACGACCGCACGCAGAAAGGAATACTGAAGATGTTGGCCCTCGGAGGAGAGGGTGACGTAATCGAACGGCTCGCCGAACTGCACATCGTGCCACTGGCCATCAGCTATGAGTACGACCCATGCGACTTCCTCAAGGCTCAGGAATATCAGCTCAAGCGCGACGACCCCAACTGGAAGAAAGGCCCTTATGACGATATTGTGAGCATGAGGACGGGAATCCTCGGACTGAAGGGGAAGATCCACTATCAAGTCGCCCCCAGCATTGACGGCTATCTCGACAGTCTGCGCGAGCAAAAGCTCAACAAATCGGACCTGCTCGACAACATTTGCGCCCACATCGACCACGAGATTCACCGCAACTACCGCCTCTATCCCAACAATTACATCGCCATGGACGAGCTGGACGGAACCGAACACACCGACCATTACACCGAGGAGGACGTGAAAAAGTTCAACCTGTACTTGCAAAGTCAGCTGGCGAAAATCAAGATTCCCAACAAGGACGAGGAGTATTTGCGCGAGCGACTGCTCACCATGTATGCCAACCCGGCACGCAACTTCATCGAGGCTTTGAGAGAATAGCCAACACCTACCCTCCCCTATCCCGCACATCGGGAGGGGGAAGGGTATCGCTTCGACACACCCGCCCAACGGCCTCAACCACCATTGACCACCCCCTATGCGACTTTCCCACCTCTTTCTGCTCCACAAATCCGACCGCAAGGCACTCTCCTTCCTCCTTGCATTAGCTGCCGTCATTGTCCTGCTGATTCACCTGACGGGCAACAGCGGCGACGAGACCACGCTCTCTGCCGCCGACAGTCTGGCCACCAGACAGACCCAGAGACGTGGAAAAGGAAGGGAAGCCCCGCCATATTACGCCTACCAGACACCAGACGGGCGAAAGGTAGAGCTGTTTCCTTTCGACCCCAACACCGCCGACAGCACACAACTCCTGCGCCTTGGACTGCAGCCTTGGCAGGTACGCGCCATCTACAAGTACCGGGCCAAGGGCGGAGTCTACCGCACGCCCCACGATTTCGGACGGCTCTACGGCATGACGCGCAAGCAATATGAGGAGCTGGAGCCCTACATACGCATCGGTGACGACTATCAGCCGGCCTATACCCTATTCAAGTCGCGAGCCGAGGAGGCGCGAGAGCGCTACGAGGCGTACAAGGCGAGCGACCATTACGTCCCCTACAAGGAGTACGACCGCGACACTACGCGCTTCCCCGTGAAACTAAAGGCGGGCGAGCAAATAGACCTTGCCACCGCCGACACTTCACTTCTGAAGAAGATACCGGGCATAGGCTCCGGCTGGGCACGCCGCATCGTGGGCTACAGAAGCCGGCTGGGCGGGTTTTACAGCGTCAGCCAGCTGCGAGACCTCGAAGATTTCCCCGTCGAGTCGCTCCCCTTCCTTACCCTGAAGGCAGAGAGGACCACCAAACTCAACCTCAACCAGCTCTCGCTGAGCCAGTTGCGCCGGCATCCTTACATCAACTACTTTCAGGCCAAGGCCATCTGCGACTACCGAAGGCTGAAAGGCCCGCTGCGAAGCCTTGACCAACTGCGCCTCTTACGCAAGGATTTCCCACCCGAAGCCATCGAGCGGTTGCGACATTACGTCACCTTCTGAATGACGACCGAACGAAAATGGTGAAGGGCGCACAGGCATAAACGCATCCTCTTCTGCCCTACGCCGTGCTCACCATGCTTAAAACGGGATTCTGGATATACAGGGTGCGAAGCAAGGCACAGGCGGTTTACCACACCGCACGAATGTAATAATATTTCAGAGCCAGTCCAAACACACTTGCACAAGGTTTTAATCCAGAAAATAAGGCTTACGATGGATCAGTAAGCCAAATATAGCAATATAACATACTGATTATCAACACTTTGTAATTCAGCCCATATTGGCTTGTAAAAGGGGCTATATTAGGATGCAAAAGGGGCTGAATGGCAACGCCATACCGGCCCTATTACCATTCAAAATCAATGGCATCTGCACGCAAACACACCGGCAAGGATGGGCGATGGATGCTTTTGTAAAGAATAATAACCACCACTTTCTCCCGCTTCCACAATAGGACAACGCAGGAATTATCCCAATTCCATCATTGGGTTTCGTCGGAAAGGTAGAACATTCCTCGCTTTCTTTGTCGATTTCGGTTTGAGGATCAGTGCAGGATTATCGCTCCTTAATGCCCGAAGACACACCGCTGGCGACGCGAATTAGAGCGGACTTGCCGTGCTTGCAAAAAAATAATCGTATTTTTATGTCACAAAATGGCGCGCTGTGCGTACTAAGGGCAGAAGTCAAACAAAAAACTTAGGAATTATGAAACAGAAGACATTCATCACCTTGCTTGCCGCGCTGCTTTTCAGCGGAGCCTCATCCGCCTGCCAACACGGCCTCAACACCTTGTCCAAGCAGCTGCCCGCCAACAACCTGCAACCCCTCACGGCGAGCCTGTCGCCCAATATAGGGGAACAGAACACACAGGGAAAGGACGACAACTCGTCGAGCACGCGGGAGTACAAAGTGGATCACTTCGACAAGATTGACTGCTCTACGGTGGCACACATCTATTTTACGCAGGGCAACGAGACCCGAGTCGTGGCCAAACTGCGCCAAGGAGACCTCAACTTTCTTGAGGTCTCCACACACAATGGATGCCTGAAGCTCAGGACAACATGGGGAAAATACCCCAAGGGACAGTATAGTGTGGGACCGAAAAACCGTGTATATATCGGTGAACTGGACGGTAGCCACAGCGCACAGCAGGAGGTGGACCTCTACATCACAGCCCCTTCGCTGCGCAAGCTGGACCTGTCGGGGGTGTGCTCCTTTACCGCCGAGCACCTCAACGTGCCGAAACTGGAAGTGGAATCGAAAGGGGTATGCCAGATAAAGCTGCCCGACCTGAAATGCAACGAGACGCAACTGGACATCAGTGGGGTCTGCACGATAGACGCAACCATTGCGGGCGAGGAGCTTGAGGTGCAAAATTCGGGCTCGGGAACGACGAATCTGGACTTCAAAGGCACAAAAGCCAGCTTCGATAACAGCGGCGTGGGAAAGTTTACCGCACAGGTTGACTGCAAGATTCTGGAAGCCAGCAACACGGGTGTGGCCACCATGAAGCTCAAAGGCACTGCCGACCAGACCGAAATCAAGAACGGCGGCATGGGGAAAATCAGCACCAAGGGACTGAATTGCTACTAATTGCCACCGCTACCCAGCCCCTGACGTCACACGGAAACATGCCATAATGGAAGAGACGCTATTCAAAAAAGAGGCACGAAGGCTGCGCCCCAGCCTGCTGGCCGCTGCCCAACGACACACGGGAGCGGCCGACTGGGCGGAGGACATCGTGCAGGACGTGCTCCTCCGGCTGTGGCAAATCCGCGACAACCTGCACATGCCGATAGCCCCGCTGGCCTTCGTGCTCGTCAGAAACCTCGCCATCGACGGGCTGAGGAGGCGCAAACGCACCGTGACGGTGGAGCATCTGGCCGTGGAAGCGCCCACAAAGGAAACCGACGCACGTTACGAAAGGGTGGTCGGGCTGCTCAACAGGTTGCCCACCCTGCAACAAACGGTCTTCAGGCTGCGCCACATGGAGGGCATGGAGTACGCCGACATTGCCGAAATCGTAGGCACTACGCCCGAGTCGGTGCGCAAAACGGTGAGCAGAGCGCGCCAAACCATTCTCAAACAATATCATTCCGCATCATGCAAGAAGAACAATTAAAGGATTTGGTCATTCGTTTCCTCGACGGAAACACCACGCTCGACGAGGAGAAGCGGCTCTACGACTACTTCTCACGGACGAAGCAGGTCAGCGAAGCACTGCTTCCCTACGCCGAATACTTCCGCGACTTGGCGGTGCTTCCGCCCCCTCAAAAGGCCGTAAGGAAACGCATGAAGCCCATTTGGACACGCCGATGGGTGCGCATGGCTGTGGGAACGGCGGCCGCCGCACTGCTCGTTGTGGGCGGAATGTGGACGTACAGACAGCAGGAGGAGCAACGGTTGGCACAACTTTACGGCGGAAGCTACACGATTGTGGACGGCAAACGGTGCGACGACCTGGTGGAAATCAAGGACGACATACGCAAGACGCTCGCTGATGGACACCAGATTGAGCGGCAGGCGGATGGCGAGGAGGTCATCGAGAAAGCCGAGCAGGAGGTGCTCGAGAGCGTAGGAGACCCGGCCGAAAGGCAGCGGCTCAAGGACATATTGAGAAACTAAGGAAGAAAGGAAGGACAAAATGAATTATAGGCTTATCCTATTGATCGCATGGATACTGCTGCTTACGCCACCCATGAGGGCGCAAAACAGCATCGACAACATGGTGGAAGAATACTCCACCGTGGGAGGTTCGAGATTCACATCGGCCGTGGAACGCGACCCAAAGACCCGAAGGGTGAAGAAAGTGGTGAAGCAACTGCACGTGGATGGGGTCAATGCGAAGAGGTTTATCAGCGGCTTCAAGCGCGAGGCAAAGCGGCATCGGCACACTGTGACCAACACAAAGAACGGCCAGACCACCATGACGCTCGTCACGGACAACAAGCAGGGCACCCGCATCTATATGCTGAAATATGACAATCCGTCCTACATGCCCAGCGCAAGCATCACGATTGTCATCGTGCCCTACTAAGTATAGCGGTAAGAACTGGCGGGAATGGGCAGTCCCAAGGGCGGAAATCATCCCCTGACAGCACTGTGGACAGACTAAAAGCCCAGCTCTTTGGCCACCTGACACAGCTCGTCATACCACGCCTTTCCGAAGCGGCGGACGAGCGGCCCGGCCAAGAAACGATACAAGGGCAGCCCCAGCGCCTCGCCTTTCCGCCGGGCGGGGGCGCAAATCTTCCACCGGTGGTAGTTCAACCCGTAGAGATGGGGGGCAAACTGCTTCTCGCGGATGGGGTAAAGGGCACAGGAGATGGGCTTGACGAACCCGCTTCGCCCTGCGCGGTAGGCGCTTTCGAGGGCACACAGGCAACATCCCTTGTCGTAACAGGTGAAGACACAGTCATTGCCTCCGACGATACTCGTCACCAAGTCGCCCTCTTTGTCAGTGTAAGCCACGCCCTGCCGGTCGATGACCGACTGCGCCTGGGCCGACAGTTGAGGCCATACCGTGTCCAATTCGTCCTCTATGGCCAGCGTTTCGTCCACCGTCACGGGTGCGCCTGCGTCGCCTTCAATGCAGCAAGCACCCTTGCAGGCGTCGAGATCGCAGCAGAATTTCTCGGTAAACAGGTCGGGCGACACCAGCACGTCGCCCACTTGAAGGATGTGTAGTTCCATTATGGTCTTGTCTTTTGCGCCCATGTGCCCTATGAGAGGTGCATGGGCGCAGTGCGATTTTGCTTCTTCCGGCCGATCTGGGGGATGAGGCTGCCCCTCGGAGGGACTCACCAGCGTATGGGCTTCATGCCATGTGCCACCAGATAGGCGTTGCAACGGGAGAACTGATGCTGCCCAAACCAGCCGCCACGGTTGGCAGACAGCGGTGAGGGATGGACGCTTTCGAGCACCAAATGGCGCGAAGCGTCGATGAGATACTTCTTTCCTCGGGCGAAACCTCCCCACAACATGAACACCAAGTGGTCGCGTCCGTCGCTCAAAGCACGGATGGCGGCATCGGTAAATGTGCCCCATCCCATGCGCTGATGGCTGTTGGCCTGATGCGCCCGCACCGTAAGTGTGGCGTTGAGGAGCAGCACGCCCTGCTCTGCCCAGCGGGTAAGGTCGCCCGAAGGGGGCGAGTCGATGCCCAAGTCGTCCTTGATCTCCTTGTAGATGTTGACGAGTGAGGGTGGGATGGCAACGCCATCGGGCACAGAAAAGCTCAGTCCCATGGCCTGTCCCGGCTCATGATAGGGGTCTTGCCCGATGATAACGACCCGCACTTTGTCGAAAGGACACAGGTTGAAGGCGTTGAAGATGAGCCGTCCCGGCGGATAACACGGGACGGAGGCATACTCCTTGCGCACCGATTCGGCAAGTTGTGCGAAGTAGGGCTTGGCAAATTCTGGGGCCAAACGGGTCTTCCAGCTCTGCTCTATATGGACATCCATGGTGTATGGTGGCTTTGATTATGGGTGCAAAAGTACGCTTTTTCACCCGAAAGGACGTGCCTGGGCAAGGCTTTTTCCATTCTTCCGCCACTTTTCCCACTCCATCCAAAATCACGGCAAGGCGACAAAGCGAAGCCGAAGAGGCCGAGGGACAGAACAGGAGCGCACAAGAAGCAGAACGGTAATGTCCATGGGAGGAAGGGAATATGTCGCAACGGAAAGGAAACCAGCCGACACCTATTCATTAAAAAAAGCGAAAACTATCCCAGTACCGGCACATATCTGAGAAAATATGGCTAAATTTGCGTGATTTTAGTTTTTTGGGAAGACATTGTCACGGCTGATAAACGAAGAAGCTGGTAGGTGAACGGTTGGACCATTTGCCTTTCCCTTGAGATGTAGGTCAAAACAATAAAGATTAATTATTTTTTAGATGAACGTGATTACTAAAACAGTTCAATTGCCTGATGGGCGTTCCATCACGATTGAAACGGGAAAGGTCGCAAAGCAAGCCGATGGTTCCGCTGTCCTAAAGATGGGCAACACCGTGCTCCTGGCCACTGTTTGCGCCGCCAAAGAAGCAGTACCAGGTACCGATTTCATGCCTTTGCAGGTAGATTACCGCGAGCAATACGCCGCAGCCGGGCGTTTCCCGGGCGGATTTACCAAGCGCGAGGGCAAGCCAAGTGACAACGAAATCCTCACTTCCCGACTCGTTGACCGCGCCTTGCGGCCGCTGTTCCCCTCCGATTACCACACGGAGGTCTATGTACAGGTCATGCTTTTGTCCGCCGACGGAGTGGATCAGCCCGACGCGCTGGCCGGTTTCGCCGCCTCATGTGCCATGGCTTGCAGCGACATTCCCTTCGAATGCCCCATCTCTGAGTGCCGCGTGGCACGCATTGGCGGCCAGTATGTCATCGACCCGACGGCCGAACAGATGAAGAATGCGGACATGGACCTCATGGTGGGTGCCACAAAGGACAATATCATGATGGTGGAAGGCGAGATGAACGAGGTGTCGGAGCAAGACCTTATCGCCGCGCTGAAGGCCGCACACGAGGCCATCAAGCCCATGTGCGCGCTGCAAGAGGAGCTGATGAAAGAGCTGGGCACCGACGTGAAGCGCGAATATGACGACGAGACCAACGACGAAGAGCTGCGCCAGCAAGTCAGGAACGAGCTCTACCAGAGTGCCTACGACCTCGTGAAGAAGGCCCTGCCGAAGAAGGAACGCGAAGAGGCTTTCACCCAATTGATTACCGATTTCCTTGAGAAATACGACGCAGCACACAGCGATCTCGACACCGAGGAGCTGGAAGAGAAGCACGCCGAGGCAGAAAGATACTACGCAGACGTGGAGCGCGATGCCATGCGGCGCTGCGTCTTGGACGAGGGCGTGCGACTGGACGGCCGCAAGACCACCGATATACGCCCCATCTGGTGCGAGATCTCGCCGCTTCCCATGCCTCACGGCTCCGCAATATTCACCCGTGGAGAGACACAGAGCCTCAGTACTTGCACCCTTGGCACGAAGCTCGACGAGAAATTGGTCGACGATGTGCTCGACAAGTCCTACCAGCGCTTCCTCCTTCACTACAACTTTCCGCCTTTCTGCACCGGCGAGGCTAAGGCACAGCGCAGCGTAGGACGCCGCGAGATAGGCCATGGTCACCTGGCCTGGCGCGCATTGAAGGGTCAGATACCTGAGGACTTCCCCTATACGGTGCGGCTGGTGAGCCAGATTCTGGAGTCGAACGGCTCCTCGTCGATGGCCACAGTGTGCGCAGGAACGCTGGCTTTGATGGATGCCGGCGTGCCAATGAAGAAGCCTGTGTCGGGCATTGCGATGGGATTGATCAAGAATCCGGGCGAAGACAAGTACGCCATCCTCTCCGATATCCTCGGAGATGAGGACCATTTGGGCGACATGGACTTCAAGACGACGGGCACAAAAGACGGTCTCACCGCCACACAGATGGACATCAAGTGCGACGGACTGTCCTTCGAGATTCTCGAAAAGGCCCTCATGCAGGCCAAGGCCGGCCGTGAGCACATCTTGGAGAAGCTCACCGAGACCATAGCAGAGCCGCGCAAGGAGCTGAAACCGCAAGTACCGCGCATCGAAGCCTTCGATATCCCGAAGGAATTCATTGGTGCGGTCATCGGTCCGGGCGGAAAAATCATCCAGCAAATGCAGGAAGACACCGGCGCAACGATTACGATTGACGAGACGGACGGCGTAGGAAAGGTGCAAGTGAGCGCACCAAACAAGGAGAGTATAGACGCTGCAATGCAGAAAATCAAGGCAATCGTCGCCATTCCCGAGGTGGGTGAGGTGTACGAAGGAACCATTCGCTCCATCATGCCCTACGGTTGCTTCGTCGAAATCCTCCCGGGTAAGGACGGATTGCTCCACATTTCGGAGATAAACTGGAACAGACTCAACACCGTTGAGGACGCCGGGCTGCACGAAGGCGACAAGATCAAAGTGAAGCTCATGGAGATTGACCCGAAGACGGGCAAGTACAAGCTCTCCCACAGGGTCCTCGAGCCGAAGCCGGAGGGTTACCAAGAGCGGCCACGCCGGCCGCGCGGGGAGCGCAGAGGCGGCCCACGTCGCGAGCCGAACAAGGAGTAAGGGGCTCGGAAACGTGTCCAAAGGCCGGGTCTCCCGCTTCGCAAAAGTAGCAGAAAGGAAGACGACGGCACAGCAAAATGAAGTCTCTCTTGCATTCTCTTTGGACAAGTTGGCACCTGGTTCGGCCAGAAAAGCCAATGCGCCTACCTAAAAAGAAGATGAATGCTTTTTAATAACTGAGTCCCCTGCTGCGTGATGCAGCAGGGGATTTTTGTTTCCATCAAGCGTTGACGCGGCATAATCATAAAGCCACCCCACTCCCCTGCTTTCCACAACAAGAAAAGATGGTCTTGCAATAGGGGCTGAATGGCGTTGCAATAGGGGCTATATTAGCTTGCGATTCAGGCTATATTAGCTTGCGATTCAGCCCCTATTACAAAGCCATTCAGCCCCTATTGTAAAGCATGGGTAAACGAAACCAAAGGCAGACTGTACTTTCGGGTGAAATCGGGAGGCCATTCCACTCATTGGAAACACGGAAAGCAACGGTCCAAAGTCAAGGGCACAGCCTCGTCTCCGCATGATCATCTTTGAGCAAAAGCATCAAAAAAGGCCTCAGCCATGAGACATAGCTGAAGCCTTTTGCTTTATTTCTTCGCGCTCTTTTGCGCGAGATGAGTAGTGCGAAGCGTTACTTCACAATGACCTTCACGGTGCGGCCGTCGCTCAACTTGATGATGTTCAGGCCCTTCACCGGAGCGTCTACACGCTGGCCGGCGGCGTTGTAGCGCGCCACTTCAACGGCATTCTCGCTGTTGTTGGTGACACCCTCTATGCCAGTAACTTCTTTGAGGCTCATGCCGATGGAGTTCTCAATGCGGTTGTCGAGCACATTCGAGGCATTGTGCTTGTTGAGGAAGGCCACAAAGCGCAGGTCATCCTTCTTCCAGCTTGAGTTGATATCAATGTCGTAAGAGGTGGAGAAGCGATTGTTGGCCCAAGCTACGGGGTCGCCCCAGGAGCTGTTGTAATAGCGAATGACGTGCTGGTGGGTAAACTTACCAGAGGCACCCGACTGCGATTTGGCAGCAATGTTGTCCTCGGTCATATAGACCGTGAGCAGGGAATTGTCAATATCGTAAGCATTATTGGCCTCACCGGAGATGATCAACGTCACCTTACTGTTGTCGCTATTGGGCACAACCTGCATCGAAAGCTGTGCGTTGGCCTGAGTCTGGGTGAGATAATAATCCACAATCTGCTTGATTTCGTTCGCGCTTCCAGGAATCGTCACATTGTCTTTCTCGCCCTCCGCATACGAAGAATTGAAGTCTGGCTCACGGTTGAACATCAGTGCGGGGGCATAAGTGTAGCCTGCATCATTGAAGAGATAGGTCAGGTCCTTGTCGCATTGCTGCGTGAGCCAGTCGGTGTAGTAAGCCGAATGGTGGCAGACAGCATAGACCTTGCTGAGGTCAGCGGTCTCAAGATAATCGTGAAGATAGCCGGCTACACGTGGACAGTTGGGGCATTTCTCGGTGGTAAACTCCTCAATGACCATGTTGCGCTCGAAGAGTGTGGAAGAAACTCCAACCGTTCCTTCTGCCACTTTGTCCTCGGCTTCGTTGTCATGTCCGTTGACCTTGGTAATCTCTATCTTCACATTCTTCTTTGCATCAACACTTCCGCAGGGCACAGAAATCTTGAACAAGCCATTGTTACCAGTAGCAACGGCTGGGCTGATGGCTACATGCTGCTCCTCACCTGCCACGCCATCGACGGTGACCACGTAGTCAAGGCTGGACACTGCCTCTACTGAGTTGTTGAAAAAGCTTACCTCTATGTTCACATTCTTATTGATACTGCCCGTTATTGTACCGAAGTCAGACGGGGTAACATCATACTGTGCGAAGGTGCCTTCAACGAGTAACTGCACGCTAAGGTTATTTCCATTCGTGGTAAAACCGTACCAACCTTCGCCAGATCCACCACTTGAGGCGGGGATGTTGGTATAAATCCAAAGTGCATTATCGCTGTTTCCCTCCTCCACACAAGAGAAAGGATAGCAGTCATCCGAGTAGTATTGTCCGCTCTTGGTGTTCTTCTGGGTGTAGTCGTAACCCACGAAATAACCCTGTCCGCTGGTGATTTCCACCGGCGTGGAGAGGGTAATCTCGTTCCATCCCGTTGAGGTAGAGGCCACATCCTGACTGGTAATCTCATCGCCAAGTGACGGCTGACTTACTGATCCCGTCGCACCCATGATGAAGAAGCGGCTGCTACCGACAGCGGCACAGAGCCCTACGCGCATTCCTACAATCTTCTTGCCCACATAGCCCTTCATCATATCCGGGGTCAAAAAGATGGCGGCCTTGTTGTCACCGGGGTAGTCTGGAACGCCCATTCCATACTGTGCCAATGCGTCGGAGGAATAAAGACCGGCCCAACGCTGGTTGGCGGCAATCTTTGCCACTTTCTTTGCGCCTGCCTGCTGGACGGCAACGGGGCTGACAGCGACGACTCGGGTCGACTGTTGTACCTGTGCGGAGACATTCAATGCGAATGCTGCTGCCGCAATAGTTAGTAATACTTTGTTCATATTCTTATAATTTGATAAATAATAAAAGAAGCAAGGAATTATCTCACGAGAACCTTTACGGTCTTTCCGTTGCTGTATCTCACGATGTTCAAGCCCTTCTGGGGGGCAGAGATGCGCTGACCAGCAGCGTTGTAGCGCGCCACTTCTTCGGCCTCAGTGCCGAGTTGGCCCACCGACTCCACTCCTGCGAGCGCGGAGATGTGGCTGTTCTTGGCCACATTGACCACATATCCCGTGGCCTTGTCGGTGATCACGGCAATGACGGAGACCTTGTCTTTATTGACATACGGCTTGAGCGAGTTCTTGGTCGGCATCCTCAGCGTATAGGAAGAGGTGACCGTGCACCCCGCCGTGAGCGGATCGAGCGTGGCCAACGTGCTGGAAGAGTTATAGGAAGCGGCGATCACCACATCGTCGTAGGCGAGATTGCGAATCGGATTGGCTCCATGCTCACCGCCTTTGCAGAACTGCTGGAGGTTTACATCAGAGCCATACTCTCCTTCTCCAATGGTGTATTGGGCAAAATTGTTGTTCTGTCCCCATGCGGCATTGTCTCCATAGAGGCTGTCGGCAACGAGAATGAACGCTATATCGTAGTTGCCCGCGATGTTAGACTCCACGACTGCCGTGGCCGTCACTTCCGTCTGGTCCTCGTTCCACACTCCTGCTACGCTCACACCCACCTCTGCCGTGTTGTCCAAATAGGGTGCAACGTCATAGTAACTGCCCAAAGGTGTTTGGCTTGTGCCGTAGTACGGGTCGAAGCTCTGGCCTTTCCGGTTCACAATGCAGAGCGGTGCGCTGCCCGCAGCAAGGTTGTTGAGCTTGATATACTCACGGGGAGCCATCGGGTCGGTGCTGGCATTGTAGCGGTGGATGGCCACTCCGACGAAACGGTCGCCCAAAGTCTTGGCCAGATTCTGCATGCCTACGATGCCGCGAGGACACCATCCGCATCCCGTTCCGGTCATTTCCTCAACAAAAACGCGCTGCACAAACTCCTTGAAAACGGTGGTACAGGTGCCCGAAGCCGATGTGGCGACTGCCTGATTCTCCACCCCATTGACCTTCGTCACGGTCAGTTTGACGGGGTAAGTGCCCAATGCGGCGGCAGATGGCAGCTCGATAGGCAGCGTGATGGTCTGCGCGCCAGCCTGCTGGTCGGCCGGAATCGTGACGTGATAGGCGCCCGATGTCTTGTCGTCCATGGTAATCGTGTAGTCGAAATCGGTGAGTTTGGCACCCAGATTGCTGAATGTCACATCCACTTTCTTCCGCTGTCCGAGTGCCACACGGTACGTTCCGAAGTCGCGGGGAGTGACGGCGTTGTCCAATACCTGGTCGGTCTCGACGATTAACTGCACGGCTATGGTCCCATATCCGTCGCCCATGTTGTTCCATTCCTCACGACTTGCGCTGCCACCCGTGCCGCGCACGTTGCCATAGATGTAGAGGTCGCGCTTCGGACCGTCCTTATACACGCCGATGGGGTAGTTCTTCCGCGTCTGCGTATACTTGTAAGAGGGCACTATGGCCTTGTAGTCTTCCGAGAGATTAAACTGCTTATCGGTGTCGAACATGACGGTATGCCATCCTGCTCCTTCGTTATCTACATCCACAGAGAGCAACTGCTTGTAGGTGTTCTGTGGGGTAACGCCGTGCACGGTCACTCCTGTGGACTTGGCATCCGTGCCGAGAGCGAAGCGCATCCCGACGACCTTCGCGCCGATATACTGCGCAAAGTCGCTCTTGAGCAGGTAACAACCTGCCTGCATCTTGCCCGGTGCAGTGGTGATTCCGACAGAGTTGTCGACCTCATCAGAGGTATAATAGCCTACCAAATGCTGATTGGCAGCCAGCCGTTGCTGTGCGGAGACCGCCAAAGCTACGAGGGCCAAGGCCAAGGTAAGAATCGTTTTCTTCATTGATATAAAGTATAATGCGTGTGCGGAGCGCAGGAACTGTGCCCCCCACACGGTGGATTGACTTGGTAGCGGCAGCTCCCAAGCCGATTACTTATACAACTGTTTCACGGTCTTGCCGTTGGCCAGCTTGATGATGTTGAGTCCCTTCACCGGCCCATTGACGCGCTGTCCGGCGGCATTGTAGCGTGCCACCTCCTTCACTACGCCGTTGGCGGGGTTCTCGGTGGACTCAATGCCCGTGAGATTGAAGTTGAAATTGATGGAAATCTGGGGACCTGTGCCTGTCACATCGCCGTATTTGACGATGGGAGTGCCCCATTTGCTCTGCTCTTCAGTGTAGCTGCACACGTCTGCACGCAGGGTTATGGATGCGGCACCGTCCAAATAAGTCACGTCACCATCCTCATTCTCTTCGGTAGCGGGGACATACTCCAGCAGCATATCGTCGATGGTACCGGCTTCCTCAATACCATTTTTAATCTGTTCGCCCACCTCTCCGAAGGACTGACAGTTGCCGGCGGCGCAGCATTGGATAGCCGCGCCCTCGTTGATGCTGAGGATATTCAGGGTCAAAGCGATGGCTTTCTTCTCCCCGGAGACGTTCTCGGCATACAATGCGGGCTTAATCTGATACACTCCCCAAGCCTCCTCGGCGTCCGCAGCAGTGTAATTGAGCACAGAACCGTCGGGAATCTCGACGTAAGAGCTGTCAGCCTGCATCTCAACAAAACGGAAACTGTTGTCCTTCTGCTGTGCCTGGGCAACGCCGACAAAGCACAACAAGGACAAACAAAGTGTGGAAATTTTCTTCATTATCTTATTTTCTAATTTATATATTCATTCTAATTTGTGAACCATCCCTCCCCTAAGGCTGCTCCTCAGGGAAGGGAAAGGACACGAGTTGAGTTGTTATTCTGCGGGTGTGACAATGCTTTGGATCACCTTAGCCTTCTCCACCTGCGCCACAGACGAGTCGGTATAGACGAAGGCCACGACCGAAACATTCTCGGGCACCCACTTCTCATCGAGCTGATAGGTGAAGGTCTGCGTCTTCTTCTCGCTCTCGCGAATGGTGAAATCGGTGCCCCACTCGCCGTTGGCCGATGCCCTGAGCACGTGGTTGTGGACATATTCCTTGTTGGTACTGCCGTCGGGCATCGCCTGCATGGCAGTGATGCCATCCTCTATGAGCCACACCTGGAGCTTGCCCTTGGTGGTTCCGGTCGTTCCCTCGGCATCAATGGTGATGGTGACGGTACGCGACGCGGCATCGTAGGCATTGTGGATGGCGAGCGATAGGGGCGCTTTCTGAGTGATGAGCTGTGCCACCTGCTCCTGCCAGTAGGGATAATCGCTCGGCTTTCCGCGGTTAACGAGCCCCACAGGCTGGTGGTCCAGACCCCAATTATAATAATAGACATTGCCCAAATCGGTCATCAGGCCAGGGTTTTTCTTCGTTCCCTTGTAGCCCAACGGACCCGAGTGGATGCCCACGGCTATGACATTGTCCTCGCCATAAGTCTCCTGCAGGTGGTGAATCTCGTCGGTAGCTTTCGGACAGTTGACGCATTTCTGCCCCGTAAAGTCCTCGATGAGCACCTTGCGCGCCGCATCGGCGGGCTTGATGTACTCGAAACGGTCCTGCTCGTCGATGTCACTGCACGACGACACAGCCCCTGCGAACAGCATTCCTGCCGCAAGCAGCTTCACATATCCCATGTATTTACTAATATTGCGTGTCATATTTTTGTTTCTCCTTATCCTATATTATTAGAAGTTGTAGTTATATGACAGCGTGAAACCTTGCGTTTCCGGCACATACCTGCACACTCCACCCGAGCAGTTGAATCCTGCACGCGTGCGTCCCCAGCCCAGTTGCAGGCGGTGTGCGCCCGCTTGATAGGTGACGTAGGTCTGCCAATAGTGGCGGTCGGTGAGTCCAATGTTGTACTCATCGCTCACGGTGAACATCCAGTTGGGCACGAGCGACAGCTCCGCCAAGGCAAAAATCCAGTCGTGGTTGTCCTCACCGGTGGTGAGATACTGCAGCTCCGTGCGCAGACGGGTCTTCTGACTGAGGTTGAAGAGGGCGTCGGCGATGAAGATGTTGGAGTGGATCATGCCGCCCTCACCCTCCACAACGGTCTTGTTGTAGAACTGGTTCATGTACATGAGCGACAGCTTGAAGTCGCGGGTGAAGCGGCGTTCCAACTGCACATTGAGGTCTTGGTAGTACATTCCACTCTTTCCCCACTTCCAGAATGCCGACCCATAGCCGTCCGTACCTCTGCCGGTGACCACCGTAGGCTCCGGAACGTTGACGGTGAGGGAATGGGAATTCTGGTCGATACCGCGCACATGGGAGAAGTTCACCTTCAGCATCATGCCGTATTTTCCGCCGATGACCGACTTTCTCTTGAACTTATAGCCCAGCTGTCCTTGGTAAGCCCACTCTCCCGCCAGCTGTGTGGCATAGGGATACATGGCCGCCAGCGCGTAGGTCTGGTCCATAGTGAAGGCCGGCAGGTGGTTGATGGTCGACTGCCCGAGGCTCTCTCCGCGCAGGGAGTTGAAGAAGAAGTTGTCGCTTCGCTTGGCCTGTGCCAGCACGCTGAATCCTTTCTTGGAGTAAGAGGCCGACAACATGGCCGCCGTTCCCTTGCGATAGATGTAGTTGTTCTTAAACAATGGGTCGGCAGTCTTCTGGGCATACTCTGCCAGGATGTTGAATCCGTGGGTGTTGAGCGTCACGCGCGCGTCCCAAGCATTGACGTTACGCGGCATCACCAGACGGTAATTGCCGTTGTAGATGTTCTCGTCATTCTTGTCGTTCTTGTTGACAAAGCTTCCGCCGAGGGTCAGACTGGTGTTGCTCTTGGCGAGACCCTTGAACCAGTTGTCGAGCGACAGCTCCAGATCGGCGCCCGAAATCCACGCGTCGTTGTGTGCCCAGTACCGGCGCTGCTGACCGGTGAGGGCCTTGAGGCGCACACCCTTGACGGGCGTAGTGATGATACGGACACCCTGAAGGGAGTTGTCGATGCCCAAGGTGCGCTCCTCGTAGGTGCGAAGGACGAAGCCTGAGCCAAACTGCTCGTAGAAGTTGCCCACCGTTACCTCAAAGTTCTTCAGCTTTCCTTTCAAGTAAAAGTAGGGGACACCGTAGCCCTTGAAGCCCGGATCGAATCCCGGGAGCTGGTGCTCGCGGTACTCAAAGCGCGCCCCTGCGTCGAGAAACTTGCTCATCACGTTGAGGTCGACGAAGGTGTTGGTGCGGAAATCCTCGTGCGATCCGTCCGCCTGCGTGCCCGTGGGCACCAGCATGTCGCTCTGGATGGAGCCGCTCACCGTCGGGTTATACTTCCCGTCGTTCTTGTAGCTGTCGTCCTGTGCATGCGAAGGCACTGCCACGGCCAGCGCAGCGGCAATGCCCAGTAGGTAATAAGGATGCTTCATTGGGCTTTATTTCTTTGCGGCGACCAGCTCACGCACCTTCTCTATCAACTCGTTCTCAGCGCCTTCGGTGTAGCCGTTGTGCTTGTAAACAATCTTTCCGTCGCCATCGCAGATGAGCACATAGGGAATCATCTGTACGCCAAGGGCACGTTTGAACTCGGAATTGGCGTCGATCAGCACGTCATAAGTCCATCCGTACTCATCCACAAGGGGCTTTACCTTGTTGACATTCTGCCCCTGATCGATGCTCACGGCATAGATTTTCACGCCCGTCTCGTCCACCCAGTCCTGATAGACCTCGCTGATGGCATTGAGCTCGCGGTTGCAAGGCTTGCACCAAGTGGCGAAGAAGTCGATGATGAAAGGCTTGCCATTGTTGGAGAGCGTGTCGGTTTTCACGGCATTTCCGTTGATGTCCTTCAGTATGACCGAAGGAAGCTGTGCGCTTGCTGTGGTAGCAAATGCAGAAAGCAACACTAACAGGGAAAAGATTACTTTTTTCATAATTATACTTTGTTCGGTTATTATCTGACTGCAAAAATAGAAATTTCCACTTGAAAAGGAAAAAAATACGACGTTAAAATTCGTTTAACGTTCTCTTATTACGGAAATGAGTTCATTTTTAATTGGGGAGAAAGTACTGTTTTCCGAATTTAGTAAAACTGCCGACAACTTTCTGTCCCTTGGCAATGGAAGTTGGCAGCGTAGTCAATACCATTCCTGCCGCACAAAAGAACAGGCGCGACACGGCGTCAAAAGCGGCGAAATGGGGAACGCAACAGGCCGACACACCCACGTCTCGGAAACCGGAAAGCACTGTGGACAGAACCAGCAGATGACGTCGCAAGGTCCGTTGCAAGGACTGTGCAGCCCCATGCAGCCGACCACATTGCTAAAACCCCAACCAATCATTAGACCATCACCGACTAAAACAGGAGAGGTTTTATCTCTTTCCGACGAAATCTAAGGGGCGGTTTGGCATAAATACACTCCCGTGACAGGAGAAAACGCCAACCCATCAAAGCCGTAGGGAATGGCTTTTCAGGCCAAACAATAGAAATTTTTAATTAAAAAATTGGAGAAAAATAAATTAAAAACTCTGAATTTTTAATTTAAAAATCCAACACATAGCTAACCTATTCAAATACAATAGGTTACATCCGGTCCGTCTATCGAGCCTACTGGAAAAACGAATCCAGGCACATCACCCATGTTGGGGGTAAAGCCAAGGGGGAAAAGCAGCTCCTCCATGACTGCAAAAGTGGGGAACTTGGGCACAAAAACGAGCAGCACAAGAACAGAAAATCGGCACGGCGACTTGTCGTCGCATACGGAAACGTCCGCACACAGCGACAAGACCCCGTGCCGATGCACCTGTATTTTCTGCACTTGGCTGCCAAAACGAAGTGGCATGCGGCGGAATCATCCCGTCAAGCTTGCCATCCGGCACAACGGAGGTTGCCGAAATCGACGGCACTCCAGCCCTGACGGATGGTACGACTGGCCACGTGCTCCATGCCAAGAAAGGCAGGATGCTGCCTGTGCACTACTTCTTGCGCTTGCCCTTGGCCTTGGGTTGGGCTGCCTTGGGCTTCTTATCCTGCGGCTTCTTTACCAAGACAGGATCGGTGGGGAGGTCAGCCTTGGGCTTCGCGGCGGCGGGAGCGATGCCCTTCAGCTCCAAGGTGAAGATGAGAGCGGAATAGGGCGCGATGTCGCGACCAGCCCCACGCGCGCCATAGGCCAGCTCCTGCGGGATGTAGACCTCCCACTTTGAGCCGACAGGCATCATCGTCAGCGCCTCCGTCCAGCCCTTAATGAGGCGGTCGGCGGCAAACTCGTCATACTCTTTGCCGTGGTTGGCGGTCGCATCGAAGACCTTTCCATCGAGCGTGCGGCCCTCATAGACGACCTGCACCTTGTCGGTGGCCTTTGGAATGGGTCCATTGCCCTTGACGAGCACCTTGTACTGCAAGCCGTCGGGAAGGGTAATCACGCCCGGCTTCTGCTTGTTCTCGGCAAGAAACTTCTCGCCGGCGGCCTTGTTGGCAGCCTCGCGCGCCGTCTTGGCAGCCTCGCGGGCGGTCTTGAAGCGCGTCTCGGCCTGTGTCAGGTTGCAGACGGTGGTGTCTTTGAGCAGCGCGGCCTCGAAGCCTTTGACCACCCACTCCTCGTTAAGGGGCTGTGCTGCGCCCTTAAAGTCTTCACTCATGCGCGGATACATCTGCTTGTCGAGCATCGTAGCGACCTGCTGGCCAGCCACAAAAGCCTGGTATGACTTGTCATTGCGCTTGGCATAGGCCTCCTTGAAGCCCCGGAGGACATCGGCCATCTGGCTCTCGTCCACGCCAAACTGCTCTTTCAGATACCTCTCAAGGCCGTTGGTCACGGCGTAACCGGCCACATAGCTGACCGAATCGGCCGGTGTCGAGAGCGTCTGCGCAGCCGATGGAGTACAAATCGCGCCCCCTGCGAGGGCAAGCGACAAAAGGATTGTCTTTCTCATTGTACGATTTCTTTTAATGACTATATCCAAAAAAGGTGGACAGCATGCTGCCCACCCGTTGTTGTTGCGATTATCTCATGGCCGGAGAGCCGCTGTTCACCTCAAGCAACTCAATCTTAAAGATCAAGTTGGAGAACGGCTTAATCGGGCCTTGCTCCTGTGCCCCGTAAGCGGCACTGTAGGGAATGTAGACCACCCAAGTCGATCCGACGGGCATGTGGGTCAGTGCTTCGGTGAAGCCGGGGATGACTCCGCCCACCGGCATGGTCACGGGCTGCTTGCCAAACGTGGTCTCCACGACCTTGCCGTCGGTAGTCTTCAGCTCATAATTGATTTTAACGCTCTGGTTGGGCTTTGGAATGGCACCCGATCCTTCCTTGACGACGGTGTATTGCACGCCCTTTCCGAGCTTCTTGACACCCGCCTTCTTGGCATTGGCAGCCATGAAAGCATCGGCCTTCCGCTTCTGCGGACCATATTTCTTGGCGGCATACTTGGTCTTGATGGCCTGCATCTTCTCCTCTGACACCTTGCGGGCCTCGTCCATGGTCATCTTCATGTTCTTATTGGTGGCTCCAGCGACGAATCCGGAGACGATATTCTCCAGCGAAAGCGTCTGGGTGGAGTCGCCGGCAAACACGTCCAAGCTGGCCCCCTTGTTCATCATGGCGAGCTGCGCACCTATGATGACACCGGCATTGTAGGCCGCCTTCTTCTTGTCATCGGCACCCTTGATGCCATCTTTGATTCCCTTGATGACCTGAGCCTGATAGGCTGTGTCGATTTGCATGGACATCATGGCCTGCTTCATCATCGGAGAGCTGGCCACGCCGACGGCATAAGACAAGGAGTCGACATCGGTCTTGAGCTCGCCTTTCTTGGCTTTGTTGCCGCAAGCCGTGAATGAGGCCAGGGCCACTAAGGCCACAGCCACGAGTGATAGCTTTTTCATCTTTTTTGCTTATTGTTTTTTTTGTTCTTGTTTGCTATATATAATAAGGAGAAAACTCCATGCCGGCAGCGCGCCGGATGGACTTTTCGCAAGACTATAAGACATCCTGAAGCTCGACATCGAAGACGAGTGCGGAGTATGGCGGAATCGATGCGCCGGCGCCACGCTCGCCGTATGCGAGCTGGTAGGGAATGAAGAAGCGGTACTTGGCGCCCTCGGTCATGAGCTGAAGCCCCTCGGTCCAGCCCGCAATGACCTGATTAAGGCCGAACACGGCAGGCTCACCGCGGTCATAACTGCTGTCGAACTTGGTGCCATCGATGAGCCTTCCCTCATAGTGGCAGCGCACTTTGTCGGTGGATTTAGGTTTCTTGCCGTTGCCTTCCACAAGGACTTCATACTGCAATCCGCTGGGCAACGTGACGATGTTCTCCTTCTTGGCGTTCTCTGCCAGGAACTTCTCGCCCGCCTCGCAGGCCGCCTTGCCGGCCTTTTCCTTCTCGGCGCGCTGCTTTTCCTCCTGTTTCATGAAGAATTGCTGCACCATCTCCTGCGCCTCACGGTTGTCCACTTTGAGCTTCACGCCCGCAATTACGTCCTTGATAGCCTGTGCGAAGTCATCCGCATTGAGCTCTTTCGCCCCCATTTGGGCCAACTGCTGGCCGATGCCGATGCCCAAGGCATAGCTTAATTTGTCCATTTGATACTTAATTCACATTTTATTACGTTGCAAAGGTAATATTTTTTGAGCACAGTATGACGGGCTTTCCAGAAAAAATAGCTAAATTTGCAGAAGTTAAATGTTTTTGTGCAATGAAGAAAATCGTTTTTCTCACCGGCGCAGGAATGTCGGTGGAGAGTGGATTCAAGACGTTTCGCGGCAACGATGGACTTTGGGAAAACGTGCCTGTGGAGAAAGTCGCCACCCATGAGGCGTGGTATGCCGACCCCGACTTCGTCACTTCGTTCTACAACGGGCTGCGCAAGAAGCTCTATGCCGCCCAACCCAACGAGGGACACCGCCTCATCGCCGCGCTGGAGAAGGACTACGACGTGACGGTGGTGACGCAGAACGTCGACAACCTGCACGAGAAGGCCGGATCACACAAGGTCATCCACCTGCACGGTGAGCTGTCGAAGGTGTGTTCCACGGACGACCCGTACAACCCAAAGTACATCCAGGAGCTGACGGAAAAGGACTGTGAGGTGCCCAATGGGGCGAAAGCGGGCGACGGAAGTCTCCTAAGGCCGTTCATTGTGTTCTTCGGCGAGGCTGTCCCCATGATTGAACCGGCTGCCGAAGCGGTCAAGGAGGCCGACATTTTTGTGGTGGTCGGCACGTCGCTCAACGTCTATCCCGCCGCCGGACTGATAGCCTACACACGGAAGGACGTGCCCGTCTACCTCATCGACCCTGCCGACGTGATGGGCAACGGCTACCGCAACGTCACCCATATCAAGGCGGGTGCGTCGGAAGGAATGCGGCTGTTGGTAGAAAAACTAAAGGAAACGAAATGAGCATACGACACACTCTGCTGCGGATTCTCGCGCTTATCGCCCTCCTCTGCGGAGGATATGCGCCCACCGCAATGGCGCAAAAGAACGTGTATAACTTCGTGGTCAAGGACGGAGCGGGCAAGAAGGTGAAGCTGAAGAAGTATAAGGGCAGCGTGTTGCTGATTGTCAACACCGCCACTCACTGCGGTTTCACACCACAATATGCCGACCTGCAACGCCTTTACACGCAGTATCACGAGCAGGGATTTGAGATACTCGACTTCCCTTGCAACCAGTTCGGCTACCAAGCTCCCGAGAGTGACGAGGAGATCCACGCCCTCTGCAAGGCCAACTACGGCATCACCTTCCCACAATTCCAGAAAATATGGGTCAATGGCAAGGCGACATTGCCGCTCTACACCTACCTCAAGGAGCAGCAACCCTTCAAAGGTTTCGACACGACAACGAAGATAGGGAAGCATCTCGACGACGCTTTCAGGGAGAAAGATCCGCACTATGACCAGAGCGCGGACGTGAAATGGAACTTCACCAAGTTCCTCGTTGACCGCGAGGGGCACGTCGTCGACCGCTTCGAACCGTACGCACCGATGGACAGTGTGGAGGCGGGAGTGAGGGCGGCGCTGCGCATGAAGCCATAGAAAGAGGCCGTCAGGCAGCACAAAGGGCGATGGCTGGGCAGCCGGCAGCAAAGGGAAAAGCCGACAGCCGAGCCGCTCTGCCCGCCCCAAGCAGCAGCAAGGGGCAAAGGAAGTGTGCCCATATCATGAGAAACATCAACAAGAAAACAATCAATATCAGGATGAAATACATCGTAACTCCCCCGGAAGTGGGCGCGACACCGCCCATTACCTTCGACTTTGCGGTAGAGGAATTTGCCGCACGCCACTTCACCGACGACAACTATTGCTTCATTTGGCAGACCCGCCCGACGGTCATCATCGGACGAAACCAGCTGCTCACCAATGAGGTGAACGTGGATTACTGCAATGCCCACGACGTGTTTATCGCCCGAAGGAAGAGTGGCGGCGGCGCCATGTACTCCGATAAGGGCAACGTGATGTTCTCCTTCATCTCCTCGGAGCCCGACGTTCAGAAGATGTTTCGGTGGGCAATGGGGCAGATGGCGGACGTGCTTCGCAAGCTGGGGGTCGACGCTTCGCTCTCCGGACGGAACGATATCATCGTCGATGGACGCAAGGTGGCGGGCGCGGCGTTCTACCGTGTGGCCGGAAGAGGGGTGATGCACAACACCCTTCTCTTCAAAAGCGACGTGTCGGCACTTCAAAACGCGCTTACGCCATCGAAGGAAAAGCTGAAGAGTAAGGGCGTGGCGAGCGTGTCGCAGCGCGTGGCCAACGTGGCAGACTACCTTCCTGGCATGACCGTGGAGGAATTTAAGCAGCACGCCCGACGCGTACTTTGCGGCGAAAACAGCCGGGCCATCACCATGAAGGACATGGAGGAGATACGCCATACGCAGGAACTGATGGGCCGGAAGGAGTGGATCTACGGCCGGATGCCGCAACATACGGAGGTGCGCAAGCTGCGATTGCCCGACGTGGGGACTGTGGAAGCCTATCTGGAGGTGAAGGACGGCAAGATTGTCGACCTCAATTTGGCGGGCGATTTCTTCGTCATGGGCGACATCGACGGCGAAATCATCGCGCCTCTCCGCCACCAACCGTTCACCCGGGAGGGCGTGGGGGCTGCCCTGCAAGGCCGCGACTTGTCGCAAGTGGTGCGCGGACTGACCACCGAAGGACTGCTGCAGGTGCTCTTCGGATAGGAGAAAAGGAGGCCGTGGGGAGGCCAAGGGATGCGGAGTCGGCAGGCTTCCATCAGCAAGGAAGCACCTCAAATGATGCGTTCCTTTTCAGAAAGTAGGGTAAAATGTTGGGAAAGTGTGACTTTTTCACTAACTTTGCCCTCAGAATTATCCAAAAGCAAGCACGGCAAATGGCATCTCTTCCCCATCCGACCAGACGCAATGCACCCCATAATGGCTTGAGTAAAGAGTCTCTGGGGGGTAAATAGTGCCATAAAGCAACAATACGAATGCCCGCAGGGGCTTCCGAAGGTAAGCAATCATGCCTTCGGAAGCCCCTGCGGGCTTTTATATGCCATCGCCAACCCGGAAGATAACAGCGCCAAAGCACGGGGAAGGGAAAGCAAGGGAGATGTGCCCAACTGACCATTCCGCTGAAATGCTGCCGTCAAAGCGGCCAAAAGACTTTCTAAACAAAGAGAAAAACTATCCTGAATAAAGCGATAACCTACCCTAAATAAAGAGAACAACAATCCTAAGTAATATGAAAGCGACAAACTATTCATCACCCAAGAGCCATTGGCGGCAGTTTGCCATGCTGCTCATCATGCTGTTGCTTGTCCCCTTGGGGCACGCCATGGCACAGCAATCCACGCCCTACGCACGCCTGATCGATGGTGTGCTGACCTTCTATTACAACGCAGAGAAAGCGGAAGGGGACTACGATATTCCTGCCGGCACATCCATTCCCGCATGGAATAGCAGCGCAAAAAACATCACCAAGGTGGCATTCGACCCGAGTTTTAAGGACGCGAAGCCCACCAGTTGCGCCAATTGGTTTAAAGGAGCAAGCCTGCTTGAAAGCATCGAAGGGCTCGAATACCTGAACACTTCCCGAGCTACCAGCATGTCATCCATGTTCTATGGCTGCGAAAAACTCACCCATATCGACCTCAGTCATTTCGATACCCAGCTCGTAACAAACATGTATCAGATGTTCTACAACTGCAAAGCTCTCCAAGAACTGGACGTATCGAAGTTCAAAACGGACAATGTAAAAGGCATGGGAGGAATGTTCTATGGCTGTGAAAAGCTCACCCGACTTGACCTAAGCAACTTCAATACCGAGAAAGTGTACGACATGATGAAGATGTTTTCGGGTTGCGTGGCGCTTCAAAAAATGGATTTAAGCCACTTCAACACATCCAATGTGACGAACATGTATGGCATGTTTTCTCTTTGCCATGCCCTCAAGACGCTCGATCTTTCCTCCTTTGTCACAGACAAAGTGACCAACATGACATACATGTTCCATACTTGCCATGCGCTTACCACCATCTATGTGATGACCGACAACGGAAAAGAGCACTTCAATACCGACGCCGTGACACAGAGCACGGACATGTTCTATGAGTGCAACAGCCTAAAAGGCGCGGTGAAGTTCGACCCCAACAAGACCGATAAGGCCATGGCCAACACGCAAGGCTACTTCACCGACGATGCCAACCGCCCCAAAGGATGGGCGCAAATCAAAGACGGCACGCTGACTTTCAGCGCAGAAGAAAAGCCCGAAGGGGCCTATGAACTCAATGAAGGGGACAAGGATCCAGGGTGGTATTACTATACCAGTGGCATCAACAAGGTGGTATTCGACCCCAGCTTTGCCGAGGTGCGCCCCACATCATGCCTCAGATGGTTCGCCGATTTAGAGGAAATTGAGACCATAGAAGGCATTGAGAACCTCAATACCTCCAAAGTGACCAACATGAAATTCATGTTCTTTAAATGCAGGAAGCTCCAATCCATCGACCTTTCTCACTTCAACACTGCGAATGTGGAAAGCATGTATGCTATGTTTAGTATATGCCAATCCCTCCAACAGCTCGATGTCTCCAAGTTCAACACCGAGAAAGTGACCACCATGAAGCGTATGTTCAATAATTGTATTAGCCTCGCCAGCCTCGACCTCACCTCTTTCAACACCGAGAATGTGACCACCATGGAGGACATGTTCTCTCAATGTAGAAGTCTCGTCAGTCTTGATGTCTCCTCATTCAACACGGGAAACGTGACAACTATGGGGCAAATGTTTAATGAATGCAGCAACATTCAGTTGCTTGACCTCACCAGTTTCGACACCAAAAGCGTACAAACGGCGGATAAAATGTTTGCCCATTGCTCTAAACTTGCAACCATCTATGTCAGCGATAAGTTTATTGTGAACAAGGGAGACGATATGTTTAATCTGGGCTATTACTCCCGTCCTCTCCAAGGAGCAGTGAAATATGACCCTGAGAAAACGTCCGTAGAGATGGCCAACTACCACAACGGTTACTTCAAAACATACTGGCAGAACGGCGACAAGGCTTCAAAGAAGCATGAACTTTACGGCGAGCAACTGCATGAGGAGCGGCTTGACCTGACCGATGACGACTTCACGGCCCATGCTCCGTTCACCATTGGTGGCGGTTCCTACTCCCGCAAGATGACCTCGGGGTGGGGAACGCTCTGCCTTCCCTTCACCATCGACGTGACGGATGCGGACAACAACTGCCGCTTCTACGCCATTACCCAAGTGGGCATCGACCACATCACACTGGAGGAGCTGACCAACGGCACCGTCGAGGCGGGCACTCCCGTCGTCGTTCGGCGCAAGGAGGGGGCAACAGGTGAACTGAACATCAACGCAAAACCCTCCACCACCGTGTCCACTCAACCCGTCAATGCCACGGAAGGCGACCACCTTGTGGGCACATTCAAGGGGAGAATCGTCAAGAAAAACGGCTACTACATTGCCAAAGACCGCTTCTGGCAGGCTAAGGCGGAGGGCAAGACAGGGGTCAATGTGCGCCCGTTCCGCGCCTATATCGAGTGCGACCCCAACAGCCTCCTGGCCCCTCAGCGTGCCGACGTGCTCGATATTGAGACGGGCGGAGAGACTAATGACATCGACTCCACTGCCCTCTCAGAAGACCTGTTCAGTGCCGAAGCCACCTACTATGACCTGCAAGGGCAACGCATTCCGACGCTCCAACGGGGCATCAACATCGTGCGTGTGGGTGGAAAGACCTCAAAAATAATCATCAAATAGTCCATAACCCCTTCTATCAACTACCATTATGAGCAATAGAACTTATGTCTCGCCCGACTGTTATGTCACCATCGTGGACGATTCACGGGCCATATTAACCAAAAACTCTGGCTCTCAGACCATCACTATCGACGCTGGAGACGACACCGAGACGCAGCCCGAGAAAGACCCTTGGGGCAATCCCTACGCCGAATAGCGGACAAAGGGCGGGCCAGACTCGGCCATAAGGCCGGGGAAGCCCACCAGCTAAATACAGCCTCAACATGGCGAATACATTGGATTAACCCCTGTACGCCAACATAATAGCAGTCGGGTGGTGGAACGCAAAGATTCCACCACCCGACTTTTTCCGTTCACTTAACAAGGAGACCTGCTCTACAAGAAGCGGCCCGTCAAGGCAAATTTGAGCACAGGATAGACCGTCCACTTGTCGATGAGCTTCGAGATGTCGTCCGTTCCCTTGACATCCAGCTCGTCAATCTGTACCTCCTTGTCGTCCTGGTAGACCTTCATGTGCCCCATAAACTGGCACCCTAACTCCACGCGGAAGCCCACGCGGCCTTTGGGTACGATACGTCCGTAGCCCAGTCCGAGGTAAGGACGGAAGCCATTGACACGCACATCGCCGAGGATATCGCCGTTTTCGTTGAAGCGAACATCATACTTATCAATCTCAGCATAGACCTGATCCTTGACCGAAGCGGGATAATTCGGGTCGGCCATGAAGTTCTTCACCTCCTCGGAATGGCCCTTCAGCTTGGCGATCTTGCTCCCTCCGAAGGAGAAACCAGCCGCCACAAAGAGGGCGTTCTTCGTCCCGAAGGGATAGCAACTCACCTTGAAGTTGGCTGTAGTGCGGGCAAATTTGCCCTCAATGTTCACCTGATTCATCGGGATGGTGATGGCATCGGTGACACGGATGGGCTTCACGTCCACGTCACCATTGACCTTAAAGCCCGGCATGAAGTTCATTCCTGCGCTCACTTCCAGGTAATCGGTCACGGGAGTGGCCACATCAAAGCCAATACCTTCCGTACCTACGCTCAGGTTTCCGCCCACATGGCGGAACACTTCAAAGTTTTCTACTTGGGCTTGCATGCCCGTCGTCGTCATCACACTGGCCATAATCGCCAGAAAAAGCTTTTTAACTTTCATGATAGTGGGTTGTTAGTTAATGATAAAAGGATACGACCCGCTGTGAAAAAGACTCAGATCAGAGGGTCCAAAGTAATTGAATCATCGTTTGTCCTACCGCCTTCAGCACCCCTTTGTCGATATGCTCCATGGTGTCGTGGATGGTATGCCAGGTCGGTCCGAAGCTGCTCTGCTGGCAGTCGGGGTAATAGGGTATGACATCGGCGGTGGGAATGCCGGCCTTTTCGTTGAGGGGAATGTGGTCGTCGGTCACCATTCCCCCCACGTCGTCGGGGAAATAGCTGCCGAATCCCGCCTCCTTGGCTGCCGCCCATACGCGGTTAACGACGTCGGGAGCATACTGCACGGACATGCCTTCGCGGTAGAACTGTGCGCCCTCGCCGCCTACCATGTCGAGCAATACGCCAAACTCGGGCGAGAATCCCTTGGGCAAATGGGTGGAGAAATGGAGCGCACCCAACGCCCATGAGTCCCCAAGGTCCTCCACATTGGTCTCCCACTGTGGCACGCCCCAGTCCTCTGCGTCGAAGCATACGAAGTCCACGCCCACGTCGTCGGGCAGCTTCTGCGCCGCCTTCTTGCCCTGTCCGCCCTCGGAGAGTGCCAGTTGGCGCGCCACCTCGAGCATCACCGCCACGCCACTCGCACCATCATTGGCCGCCATGACGGGCTTATGATGGTTGGTAGAGTCGGGATCGTTGTCCGCCCAAGGCCGCGCGTCCCAGTGGGCACACAGCATTATGCGGCGCTTTGCGCCCGGCCGGAAGCGGGCGATGATGTTTGTGGAGCGCAGCGTGGTCCCGTCATATCCCTTGAGGTCCGCCTTCTGCTCCTCCACGGAGCACCCATACTCCTTGAATTTGGCCACAATCCATGCACCGCAACGCTCATGGGCCTCCGAGTTCATCACCCTTGGGCCAAAATTGCATTGTGCCGCCGTGAAGGCATAGGCCGAGTCGGCGCTGAAAGCGGGTCCGACGGGCTTTGCCACCGTCTCCGTCAGCTCTGTGTCTTCCGTGTCCTGAGCGGCATTCTTTGTCTTCATGACGGCCAGAACCGTGGCCACAGCGGCAACGATTACGCCGCCCGTAAGGATTTTCATCTTCTTGTTCATTTCTCCTTCTTGTCAATATGTCAACCGCGCCTGTGCGCGTTCGTTTTCCTTTAGGGCTGCCGCTGCACCGCCGCCATGACGCGCAGCCAGTTGCCTCCCCATATTTTCTCGATGTCGCGCTCGCTGTATCGGCGCTGGAGCAAGTGGCGCGTGAAGGCGATCATCTCCGAGGAGTCGGCAAATCCGCGCACTCCCCCGTCGCCGTCGAAGTCGGTGCCGATGCCCACATGGTCGATGCCCATCACCCGGATGGCATGCTCCAGGTGGGCGATGGCGTCGAGTACGGTCGCCTCGGCGCCGTCCTGGCGGAGGAATCCGTGATAGAGCGTGATGTGGGCCACGCCCCCTTTGCGTGCCAGGGCGCGCAGTTGGTCGTCCGTCAGGTTGCGCGGATGGTCGCATAGCGCCCGGCAATTGGCATGACTGCACACGATGGGGGTGCTGCTGATGTCGAGTGCGTCCCAGAAACTGTGCTCTGCGGCGTGGCTGAGGTCCACCATAATGCCGCAACGGTTCATCTCCTGGATGACCTTCTCGCCCAGACTGCTCACTCCGCCATGTGTGTTGCATCCCCGTGCGGAGTCGCAAATGTCGTTGTCGCCGTTGTGACAGAGCGTGATGTAGGTCACGCCGCGCTGCGCGAAGTGCTTCACGTTGGCCAGATTACCCTCCAAGGCAAGCCCGTTCTCGATGGCAAAGAGAATCGACTTGCGCCCCTTGCGCTTGTCCTCGTAGAGGTCTGCCGGCCTGCGGGCGATGCTCAAGTAGCGCTGGTTGGCCTTGACGACCTCCTCTATCTTGTCAAAGATGAGATCGGCATAGCGGGTTGGCGAGATGGAAGGGGCGACATTGCCGGCCGTGGAGCCGCCCTGGGTGAAGTATTTGTCCGCCAAGCGAGGATTGTAATGCGCGATTCCCGCCAAATCTATCTTCGAGGAGAACGTCTCCCCCATCTTTGGCTGGGGCAGATAGGCCGCCATGGTGACGGCATCCTGCCGTCCGTCGCTCATCTTGTGCAGGTCTACGAGGATGCGGGGGTCTCTACGGCCGAAGTCCACGCCCTGCGGGAAGAACATGGGGGTGTCGCAATGGGTGTCGAGGGTGAGCACACGGCGGTGCAACTCCTTCGCCCGGTGAAACTCCGCCGCCTCGTCGGCGAGCCAACGAAACAGCAACAGCCCCTCTTCACCGAGGTGTTCGGGGTGCCACTGTACGCCCATGATGGACTTAAACTCCGTGCTCTCGATGGCTTCCACCACCCCATCGGGTGCCGTTGCCGCCACACGGAAATGCACCCCGGGCGACTTGACGGCCTGATGGTGGAGCGAATTGACGGTCAGCCTATCCTTTTTATATAGGGAGAAGAGCACGCTATCGCGCTCGATGCGCACCGTATGGGTGGGCTCGGAGCGTTCGGCGTCCTGGCAGTGCTTGATGGTTGAAGGGGCAAGGGTGCCCGGCTGATGGGTGGGAAGGTAGTTTAAGTAAATGTCTTGCTGCACCGTTCCGCCCAAAGCCATGGCCAATACCTGGATGCCCCGGCAGATACCAAGGATGGGAATCTGCCGGTTGGCGGACAAACGAGCAATCAACAGCTCGGAGAGGTCGCGCCGGGCGTTGATGTTGTGCAGCCTCGGCGACGGCTCTTCGCCCGCCCAAAGCGGATTGATATCGGCCCCGCCGGTGAGCAACAGGCCGTCGATGTGGTCGAGTGCACCGACGATCACGTTGCGGTCGGCCGTGGAGGGGATGAGCATCGGGGTGGCGCCGGCGCGTATGACTTGCTCATAGTAGGCCTTGGCCAGCATCTCATTGGAGTCGTTGTAGTTGACTGTAATCCCGATGACGGGCTGGTTGCGACCTTCGGGAAACTTAGCGTAGAAGGCTTCTAAGTGGGAATCGAGGGAAAAGTCCATATAGTTTGTATCGTCTATGCGGGAAGGCGGGGGTGTGAAGGCGGCCACGGAGGCAGTGTCTGTGGCCGCTTTCGCCGTCCTGCAGCTTAGTCCATGTCGATGGGTATGTTGCGATGCACGCTCTCTTCGAGCGAGATCAGCGTCTCGGTGCTCACCACCCCAGGAATGCTTTGCAGCTTTCCGTTGATGAGATCCATCAGCTGCTCGTTGTCCTTGGCATAGAGCTTGACGAGCATGGTGTACGGGCCAGTGGTGAAATGGCACTCCACTACCTGCGGAATGGTGGTCAGCCGGTTGACCACGTCGCGGTACATCGAGCCGCGCTCCAGGTCCATGCCCACATAGGTGCAGGTGGTATAGCCCAGCGCCTTGGGGCTGATCTCAAAGCTGCTGCCCGTGATGACCCCGTTTTCGATGAGGTGTTGCACACGCTGATGGATGGCTGCGCGCGATACGCCACACTCTGCCGCCACGTCCTTGAAAGGAAGTCGGGCGTTGGCTGACAAAATACCGAGAATCTTTTTGTCTAATTTGTCGATTTTATCCATAATTGGTCCTTATCTGTTCAGAATCATGTTGGCTTGGTTGCACAACTTGTCAGCAAAATTAAGCAATTAAGTTGAATTGGCAAACCGATTTAACTTAATTTCGCTACAAAAGACGGATATTTCCCTTACGTCCTGCGCTTTTCACGCCTTTCCTACCTCCTCAGCGCCCCATAGGGCAGCCTCCCCGCTGCCAACGGAATGCTACCGGGAGGCAATAAAGCCCGTATGGGAAACATTTTTAAATTAAAAACTCGGAATTTTTAAATTAAAAATCGGAGAAAAATAAATTAAATATCCGTGGGATTCCATCCATTTTTCTCCGATTTTCACAACCTATTGACACCCAATAGGTTAGATAGCTCTTTGTCTTTCTATAACTGTCCGGCCTCCACCTGCAGGACAATGCGCTCGGTTAGGCGGTCGGCGCCCGTGGGATCGTACCGCTTTTTGAGCGAGGCACCAAAGACCCAGGCAAACGCTTGGTAGAATCCGGCACGCACAGGGCCAAGGAAAGCGTTGATCAACTCGTAACCCGAGGAGTGGGTCTCGCGGTCGACGAGCTTGATGAGGAGCTTGCCTTGCGAGTAAGTGAGCTTCTTCATGCGCGGGCCGTAGGTGGCCTTGATCTCCCGCTCGACCCGCTTCATGTGCTCCTTGCGCGCCTGTTCGGTGGGCAAGGTCTGCATATACTCATAGGTCTCGACCACGATCTGGCGGCACTCCTTGGCGATGGGCAGCACCTTCTTGATGTTGTAGAGCAGCCGGTAGAACTTGGCGCGCTCCTCGGGGGTCTTAAACTCAATCTTGGGGAACACATAGACGTTGTTGGTCTTGACATACGGCACGCTGTCCCGGCCCACAAGGGTCTTCCCTGTGTGTATGGTGGGGCGGAAAGTGGGCGAGTCCATGTCGATGTCCCCCATCTGTTGCGCCGCAGCCTCATCGACTTGGGCCGCCGAGGGGAGCGTGACACAGACAAGAAGAAGCGTGAGGAGAAGCTGAAAAATACGGTTCGGACGGAGGGGAAAAGTCTCGTTGTAACTCATTGCTTTGTCAACTGTTTTCTGTTGTGTTGTCGGTTGTTTTCTTTAGAGACCACAAAATTACGGAAATACGGGCAATTGGAACGCTTTTTTAGCGTTTTTTTATTTTTATTTCTATCGTTCCTGCACCGAAAGTGCTCATCCTATGCCCTGTAATTGCGCGCCTGTGGGCCTACCAATGGATTTATTTTTGCGGGTTGTGGCAGGAGTTAGCGTGAAAAACAGTAACTTTGCACAATAGTAACAAAAACTGAAAGACAATGCAAGATTTGGTCATCTACAATACGCTGCACCGCCAAAAGGAGCGGTTTCAGCCCATCAACGCACCCCATGTGGGCATGTACGTCTGCGGCCCTACCGTCTATGGCGACCCACATCTGGGACACGCGCGGCCGGCCATCACCTTCGACGTGCTCTTCCGCTACCTGAGACACATCGGATACAAGGTGCGCTACGTGCGCAACATCACCGACGTGGGTCACTTGGAACACGATGCCGACGAGGGAGACGACAAGATTGAGAAGAAAGCCCGGCTCGAACAGCTCGAGCCGATGGAGATAGCGCAGTACTACACCAACCGCTACCACGACGCGATGCGCCAGCTCGGCTGTCTGCCGCCGTCGATAGAGCCGCACGCCACGGGACACATCATCGAGCAGGAGGAGCTGGTAAAACAGATTCTTGACAACGGCTACGCCTACGAGAGCAACGGGAGCGTGTACTTTGACGTGGAGAAATATAACCAAGACCACCGCTACGGCATCCTCTCGGGGCGCAACCTGACCGACATGGTCAACAACTCGCGCGAGCTGAGCGGCGTGGGCGAGAAGCGGCACCAGGTGGATTTCGCCCTATGGAAGCGGGCAACGCCCGAGCATATCATGAGATGGCCCAGCCCATGGAGCGACGGATTCCCGGGATGGCACTGCGAATGTACGGCCATGGGGCGCAAATACCTCGGCAACCACTTCGACATACACGGCGGAGGGATGGACTTGATCTTCCCACACCACGAGTGTGAGATAGCGCAAGCGGTGGCTTCGCAGGGCGATCAGATGGTGAAGTACTGGATGCACAACAACATGCTCACTATCAACGGGCAGAAAATGGCCAAGAGTCTGGGCAACTTCATCACCCTGGAGGAGCTGTTCAAGGGCAGCAACACGCTGCTCACGCAGCCCTACTCGCCGATGACCATCCGCTTCTTCACCCTGTCGGCCCACTACCGTGGCACGGTGGACTTCAGCAACGAGGCACTGCAGGCCGCCGAGAAGGGCTACAAGCGGCTCATGGACAGCATGGACGACCTGCGGCGCGTGCAACCTGCCGCCCAGAGTGACGCCAAATCGCACGAGTTCACGGCCCAGCTGCGCCAGCGTTGCTACGATGCGATGAACGATGACCTGATGACTCCGGGAGTCATCTCGGTACTCTTCGAGGCAAGCCACGTCATCAACAGCGCGCTCGACCACAAGGCTCAGCTGTCGGCGGAGGACATCAAGGAAATCGAAGAGGTGCAGCACACCTTCATCTTCGACATCCTCGGGCTGAGCAGCGAGCACGGCAACAACAACTCCGCACGCGAGGAGGCTTACGGAAAGGTCGTCGACATGGTGCTCGAACTGCGCGCACAGGCCAAGAAGAACAAGGACTGGGCCACGTCGGACAAGATAAGGGACGAGCTGTCCGCTGCCGGTTTCGAGGTGAAGGACACCAAGGACGGCGTGACGTGGAAGCTCGACAAGTAGGCCGCCAGCACCACCAACACGCATAACGGCGAAGGAAAGGATGCGCCTAAGCACCCCTACCCTCGCCGTTTTCGTGCCACCCCGACTTCCCTTGCTGTATATCATCAAATGGGGAAGCTCCCCGCAATAAGTAGAAGCACGACCTCTTCGTGATGCAAAAAACGGGGGCACAGGACCGTATTGCCCATAAAATTCTGTACCTTTGCAACCGCTATCCATTCAGACGCATGAAGAAAACTCAAGCCATACACGTTCGTTTTTGGGCATACACCATGCTTCTCACAACGCTTTGCGCCCTTTTCTCCGCACAAAATGCCGTGGCTGGTAAGCAGCCCGAGGTCTTTTCCATTTGGAAAAAACTCTCCAACGAGCAACTGGTAAGGATAGGTCATCAGTTTGCCAACGACCCCGAGCATCCCGACAGTGCCTTGCTCGCCCTCACGATTGTCACCAACCGCTACGACAAGGGGATGAACCGGGAGGAGAAGATACTCGTGCAGCGGGCACAAAGGATGAAAGGCTTCGTCTATCTGTTCCGCTACTACGACTACGCCAAGGCTTACGACTGTTTTATCCACGCCCAGGACATAGCCGAAGAGGTAAATTACATCAGTCCTGCTACTGCCCTTTATTTGGGGCATCTGTTCAGCACCATCGGCGATCAGACCCGTGACCGTGCCGTCCAACAGAAAGCATTGGATTATATGCGCAATGCCTTTAGGGAAGGATTGGCAGTCAAAGACTACAACACTATTAATGTGGCATTCGGCAATGCCATCACGCTGGCTTGGACACTGGGTGAATATGATGCGCTGAAAGAGGAATGGAAAGTTTTCAAGCGGCTGAAGAACGAGGATGCGCCTGAGTTTACACGGTTCAACTTCTACTACTATCAGATGCTAATGTTGCTGAAGGAAAAACGCTATGAGGTTTCGCTTCCGCTGTTTGACAAGCAGGCTGCACTCATGAAAGACGATTGGTCACACTCCCGTTACACTATGACAGCTTTTTACAACAAAGCGCGCGTGCTTGCCTTGTTGGGCAGATACACCGACGCGATAGATCAATTGCTGCGCTGTGAGCACACCAGTCAGAGGTACGGAACAAAAGACATCAGCGTGGAAATCTACCGGCAACTGGCCGAATACCAACAGCACCTGGGAAACAAAGAATTGTCGGCGCACTACCAAAGTCGCTATTTCGCACTGAAAGACAGCATTCTCAACTTGCAGCAATATGCCAATATCAAGGAGCTTTCGTTTGCCGGCAGTCTGCGAAAAGTCAATGAACAGATGGAACAGGGACAGCGCGAGCGGCAGATACTGGCCACGACACTAATCGTCCTCGCTATCATCGCCATCGTCATCAGTCTCTCCCTCTACATATTATATAAGAAGAACCAACAGCTGCGTGCCTCATACAGAAACCTGTACCAGAAGAATCAAGAGGTACTACAGTTGGAAGAAGAGTATAAAAAGCCCCAACTGGAGGAGAAATACAAGCAGTCGCGACTTGGAGAGACGGACAAACAAGCCCTATTTGACAAGGTTCAGCAAATTCTTTCCAACTCCAAGGAGGTATATGAATCAGACTTTTCTCTCAACAGGCTCGCTGAACTGCTGGATTCCTCCTACAAGAAGGTGTCGCAAGTCATCAACGAAAAGGCGGGTTGCAACTTCAATAACCTTGTCAATGAGTACCGCATCAAGGAGGCTTGTAAGCGAATGAACGACACGGAGCAATACGGAAAGTACACCATCGAGGCCATTTCCGCCAGCGTAGGGTTTAAGTCCAGAAGCACCTTTCTGTTGCAGTTCAAACGCGTCACTGGTCTGACACCATCGGAATACCAGCGTGCTCAAAAATCGGACAAATCACTACAAAATTGACATAAAACCCTCATTTTTGCGGTTGAAATCATGATTTCATCCACAAACAACCACTTTTTACTTGACTTTTTCAGCACAATCCACCTAAATTTGCATCAGAGTTTCAAGTCAAAGTTTCATAAAATAGTTCGATTATGAAGAAAAGTTTTATCTTAATGGCGGTCCTGCTCGTGAGCCTCTCCGGCTTCGCACAGACCCTGCTTAAACAGCCAAGCGTCGCAACAGGAAATCCCAACCCGTTGGATGCGGCTCATGGCCTGTCACAAACCGAGCTGCTTGAAGTGGCCAAAGCGCATCGTGGGCAGCAGACAGCGCGTCCATTGCGTCAGAATAAGCCCGTAATGAAGGCTGATGAGGCTGTAGACACGATCAGTTATTTCACCGCCGTGCAAAGTTATTACGACAATTATGTGTACAATGCGGACGGCGGTGCGGTCAAAACATACCAAGTCGGCGTGGCCGTCAACGGGAACCAAGTGACCTTCAAGAACTTCTTCAACCTCTATGACCCCAACAGCTATGCGCCCAACAAGGAATATGAGATGACCGGAACGTATGACGCGAAGGCCAATACCATCACTATCCCAGCCAGTACGACATTCGCCAATGCCACTGTAGTGGGCGAGTTGATGAACTATTACAAAGGAACGCTCATCGCAGGGCGGATAACTGACACGGGAATAATTACCCCTGACGAGAACCTTGTGCTCCATGTGGATGGCAATTTCGACCGCATCTACTCCACAGACCAAGTCATCGCCGTGGCCTTATGGTCACCAGACGGTGCGACAAATTACGGTGTAAGCGCCAGTTCCGCAATGCTCAAAGCCATCAGTATCAACCTTCCGAAAGAGGCGGCTGACCTGTTAGTGTTCCAAAAGAGCCTCAATTTCGGCAGCACCTACTCCACTACGCCTGTCACACGCAAGATGACCATCGTCAATATGGGCAATACGGCTTGCGACTATGCAATGGAAATCACCTCAGACCCAGAGGAAGCCTTCACCGCCGATGCGCTTTCTGGCACCGTTGAGGGTCAAGGGACAAAGGATATCAACTTCACTTTCACCACTCCCACAACGGGCGAGGCCGAAGGTTTGGCCACTATCGAGAACGAAAGCAGCGACGAGCCTTTCAATATTCAGCTCAACGGAACGATACTCCCGCCTCCCGACTTCTCCCCTATCGTCAAATACGGTGACTTCGACTTCTCAACCGACATTACATACCCATTCTTCCTTGACAAGATTGACGGCAAGCAAGTGGCACGCTCGGCCGCATTGAAATATAGCCGCGCCTCTTCCAAGATGGATGTTACCTTTACTGTACCTGAGGGTCAGATGGGTAAGGTGTCGTGGAAAGGTATATGCGAGAAGGCTGGGTACTATTACTCCGGCGGTTTCTTTGTGGACGACCTCGCTACTCCGTACAAAGTGTACAGCGAAAACTACAACGACGCATCCGAAGTCATTGAATTCGCACCGGGAACTCACACCATCCGTTTCCAATTCGACTGCTATTCCAACGTGCAAGATCAAACTTCAATAGATAACAGCCGCTACTACATCTGGGATCTTGCCCTCGATACCTATGAGCTTGAGCCTGATGCAGCTGCCCTCAAGGACTCAGTGGCCAACGTAGGATTCTCCATCATCGGTGAGGATGGGAAAGCTACAGCCACAGATAACGTCGTGATTACCAACAAAGGGGAGAACAACCTGAGCCTCATCAGTGTCACTTCCGACAATTCAGACTTCTCTGCCACGACAAAGGTAGAGCCTGTATCCACGATGAAGGACCTCGTTATTCCTGTCACTCTCTCCACCAACACCCCTGGTGACAAGACCGCCAACCTGACCATTAAGACCTCTGCCGGCACCTTCAAGGCCACGGCCAAGGGCACAGTCATCGGACAACAGGACTTCTCAAAGGTGGTAACTGAGGGGTATGAGTACATGAACGTAGTGAATGATCCCACCTATCCATACATCATTGATGGCGATTCTGCCTATAATGCCAACGCCAATTACGATGACGACGCATCCTGCTTATCTCAGGTTACGTTCAACTTCACCATCCCCGAGGGCAAACTCGGCACGCTGTCTTGGGACGGATATACTTTCGACCAGAACGACTACAGTGGCGACTTGGGCACATTGGACATCAAGTCATCTAAAAAATACTACACGCTCTCGAAATTTACGACTGGCGACGCAAGCTCACAATCCTACGTTGACAAGCAAGGAGGTGACGCTTCCTTCCTCACCTTTATTCCCGGCACCCACTACATCAGCTTCCAATACACGCGCAACGGTGATGGTGTGAAGGTGGGAAAGAGCATGTTCTCCTTCAAGAACCTCAAGCTTCATGTCGTAGATTTCACGGAGCACTCTGCCGAGTTGCTCGAGGATAAGGCCGACTTCAAGTCCTGCTACGTTGGTCCGAATCGATGGTCAAAGGCCACCGTCACGCTCAAAAACACGGGAAGTGCTGACCTTACCGTCGATACCATCATCGGAGCTGGCCCGTTCTCTGGAGCTGGCGCATACGAAACGGCCGCTTACGGCAAGACTATCCCTGTCACTCTGTTCTTCTATCCAAAAGAAAAGGGTGTGTTCAGCAACAATATTATCATCCGTACCAATGCTGGTGACTTCACTGTCGCCTGCACAGGAAAGACCCTTGACGACACGGGACTCATCTATAATGGGGACCTCGAAGACGATTGCTACAACTGGAACGCCTATGATGCGGACGGTGACGGCAACACTTGGACGACGGCCTACATGCTCTTTGGAGGCGGACAAACCGAAGAACAGTACAGCCGCTACTGCCACAGCGGAAGCAATCTGCTGGGTTCGGCATCCATGTCATCCTCTTATGCCCCACTCACCCCAGACAACTGGGCTGTATCTCCTGCCATTACGATTCCCGAAGAGGGCGGTGTACTTTCCTATTATGTCGCATCCCTGGATCCTGAACATTGCGCGGAGAACTACACTGTCTACGTTTCAGAGACCAATGACTATACCCGTATCGATGCCGAAGGCACCGTACTCTACGACGGTCTCTTTGAGCTTCCCGAGCAATACGACCGCATTCCGTGGAGCCACTACGAGTACAACCTCGACCAGTACAAGGGAAAGACCATCTACGTGGCCTTCCGTCACCACGACTGCACAGGACAATACCTGCTTATGATTGACGACATCAGCGTCTACCAGCATGGTTATGAGCCTTCAACTGGAGTCGACGGCGTGACCACCACAGACAATGCCAACGAGGTGAAGAGCATCTACTCCCTCGACGGTCAGCAGCGCGGCAAGCTGCAGCGCGGCGTAAACGTGGTCCGGATGGGCGATGGAAGCACACGCAAAGTGCTTATTAAGTAATATGAATCTTCATGACGTAAGTGCCGTTTTGGCGCTTACGTCATGATTCTATTGGGTTAATACTAAATTGATTAGAATATGAAACATTCCCTACTTTTCCTCTTCTTTCTACTTGTCTCCGTGTTTTCGGCCCATGCCCAAGCCACAAGGATGAGCATTGGCTACGTGGATGGCGAGGTTAACACAACGGGAACTGACGGATTCTCTATCAACAGCAAGGACGCATGGGTCTCTGGAGCTGTATATATCCCTGCGGATAAAGTACGCATCTATGCCGGCAACCATATCGACTCCATCCATGCCGGACTGGCCTCGCGCCTGAATGTCGACTCGCTGCGTGTTTGGGTGCGCACGAGCTTGACGGGCGAGGACCTCGCAAGCGGTGCCATCAGCGGAAAGAGCGGCAGCAACCCACGCGCTGCAAAGGGCTGGAACACTGTCGGACTGGACCATCCCTATGCGATAGGCGATGCGTCTGAGGGACTATACATAGGCTACAGCTACCACCAGAAGGGCAACACCGTGGCCCTGTCGGTGGTCAACCGCCCGCAACCCAACGCGCTATTCGTGCAGCTGGGCACTGAGGCCGACTGGCAAGACCGCAGCGCCGAGGGGGCATTGGCCATCGAAGCCTACGTCTATGGCGACCAACTCCCCAAGCACAACCTCACACTGACCTCGCTGGCCGTGCCCAAAGCATTCATCATCGACAAGGGTACGCTTGCCGTGAACGCGCAAGTGCGCAACAATGGTGCGGAGAGCATCACGGGATTCGACGCAATATGCAGCATCGACGGGCTGGATGAGACCTGCACGGCACACATCGATGAGACCATTGCCTACGGGGAGACTCGCGACGTAACCTTCACCATCACGCCGTCCATCACCTCTGGCACGCCCTCGAATCGCACATTGAACGTCACAATAGACCATTTGACAGAGGGTAAGGACGTGTACATGAGCGACAACACGCTCTCCACCCCCTTTGAAGTCATCGAACATGACTTCACACGCAACGTATTGGTGGAGGAATTCACCACAGAGAAGTGCATCAACTGCCCCCGTGTAGCTGGATACTTGCACAAAGCACTGCAAGATGAGCGCGTTGCCGGGCGCGCCATAGCCCTTTGCCATCACGCTGGATATTATACCGACTGGCTGACCATACCCTCCGATGAGGAATATCTATGGTTCTTCGGCAGCGAAGGGCCATCCGCTCCCGCCATGATGTTCGACCGCGTCGCCATGGACGGCGAAAGCACGGTCTGCCTGCCCAATTCTGCCGACGAGATTGTGCTCCGCATACAGGACCGTATGAGTCAGACGGCCTACGTCTCCATCAACCTCAATGCCGAGGTAGATGCCGAAGACCATAGCCTGCTCCATGTCACCGTGAAGGGAGACAGACTGAAAGAGGGCTTCACAAAGCATGACCCACGCATCAGCGTCGTGCTCTATGAAGACAACATCAACGCCCGCGCACAGGAAGGCGGCGGCACCGACTTCGTCCATCAGCACGTAAGCCGCTGCGTGAACAGCACATGGGGTGATGTCATTGAGTGGAATGGCGACTCCTATTCCTACACTTGCGACCTGACCCTGCGTGACGACTATGTGAAAGAAAACCTTGGCGTGGTAGCCTACGTGTGGGACTACGACACGGAAAATCCCACCCTGTGTGAGGTGGCCAACGCTGCCAGCATCGCATGGGACAAGGTAGCCAACAGCATTGCCGCACCCATGGCCAACGAAACCAGTCTGGCTCGCTACTACACCCTGGACGGACGCGAGGTGAACGAGTCGGCACGGGTGCCGGGCATCTACCTTGTGAAGAAAGGCAACAAGGTGAATAAGGTGGTCGTCAAGTAGGCTTCTCACAACAACTCAACCATCAAAAGGGACGCGCACTGAGGTTCGCGCCCCTTTTTCGTGCCACTCCGACTTCCCATTACTTCTGAAAAATCTTCATGGAGCCGTCCCATCGCTTGTGGGATTGAACGATGCAGAAGGCAAATAGGTAACGCTTTGAAAATCAAGTGAATACGAATCACTATAAAATAGAACCCAAAACACGCAGGTTTTTAAATTAAAAATTTCAAGTTTTTAATTTATTTTTCTCTGGTTTTTAAATTAAAAATATTTCCACACCATTCCTATTGCACAGCCATCTGTCCCCTTTTCCCACGCAAGGTGTGTCCCATCCGGATGGGGTTGGTGCAAAAATCGCCTATCCCTCTACAATAAACCCGTTGGTTGTGCGTTATATTGAATATGTACGCCTAAAGAATTTAATTACGTAATTACCAATAACAAGTATGAAAAAATCACTTCTTTTTGCCGCGGCAATGCTCGCTTTGGGCACGCAGGCAAAGGCTGACGAGGGCATGTGGACGCTCTACAACCTGCCGGAGGCCGTGTATCAGCAGATGAGGGCCGAGGGATTCGAGCTGAGTCAGGCCCAACTCTACGGCGCACCCGACGCTTTGAGCAACTATGTGGTCAACTTCGGCGGCTATTGCTCGGGCGTAGTGGTCAGCCCCAACGGCCTGGTCTTCACCAATCACCACTGCGGTTTCTCGGCCATCAACGCCCACTCCACCGTGGAGCACGACTACATGATCGACGGTTTCTACGCCAAGAGCTATGCGGAGGAGCTGCCCAACGAGAACTTGTTTGTGTCGTTCATGAAGAATCAGGCCGACATCACCGGCAAAGTGGCCGACTTGCTCAACGGACAGACCTATTCGCGCAAGGAAGAGCTGCTCGACTCGCTGGAGAATGCCATGACCGACTCGGTGAAAACCATCGACAAGACGCTCCATGTGACCATCAAGCCGTTCTATGAGGGCAACAAATACTACGCCATGACGTATCAGGACTTCCCCGATGTGCGTCTGGTGTTCACCATTCCCAAGTCGATGGGCAAGTTTGGCGGCGAGACCGACAACTGGATGTGGCCGCGTCAGACCTGCGACTACTCGGTGTTCCGCATCTATGCCGACCCGAAGACCAACGGTCCGGCAGAATATTCCAAGGACAACGTGCCCTACCGCCCGGAGAGATGGGCGCCGGTGAGCCTTCAGGGCTATGAGCCGGGCAGCTTTGCCATGACCATCGGCTACCCCGGATCGACGAGCCGCTACCTCTCCAGCTACGGAATCCAGCAGCGGCGCGACATTGGCAACGCCATCCGCATACAGAGTCGCAAAATCAAGTTGGGCATCATGAAGAAGCACATGGCCATGAGCGAGAAGACGCGCATACAGTATGAGGATGCCTACGTGGGCGCGGCCAACTACTACAAGAACTCTATCGGCATGAATCACTGCATCGACTCCATCGGATTGATCAGCGAAAAGGCGGCCTTTGAGCAAAAGATACAGCAATGGCTGGCCTCGGGCGCGTCGAAAGACCCGTATGTGAACGTCGACTTCAAGGCCCTCAAGCAGACCTATGCCGACGTTGCAGCGCCCAAGCATGCCCTGGGCTATGCGCAGGAGTCGTTCTTTGGCGTCTCCGAACTGTTCAACCGCGGTCTCCAACTCTTGACATCACGCGGTCTGGAGGTCAAGGGTGGCGACGACGAGGAGAAGCAATATGTAGAGTTTGCAGACAACAGCGACGCATGGAACCTGGCACTCGACAAGGAGCTGACGGCCGCCATGCTGAAGAACTACGCTGAGCAGGTGCCCGAGAAGTACTGGCCCGCCTTCTTCAAGACTACGGTGCAGGCCAAGTTTGGCGGCGACTTCACCAAGTACACCGAGTGGCTCTACAAGAAGTCGGCACTGCTGAAGAAGGGCAAAAAGTTCTTCCTCAAGGACATGAAGAAGACGGCCGAGGATCCAGCTTTGGTGGCGATGGACGACATCATCAAAGTCTATAACCAGATTATCAGCGAATATGAGCCAGCAGAGATTGCCATCCAGGAGCAGGAGAAGAAACTTTGCGAGGCCAAAGTGCAGATGGAAATGGACCTGCCTCACTACAGTGACGCCAACTTTACCATGCGGTTGAGCTACGGACAGGTGGGCGGTTACCTGATGGGCGGACACGACAGCGGCTACTATACCGACGCTGCGAGCATCGTCAGCAAGATGGATCGCGCCGCAGAAGTGGAAGAATACGCCGCACAACCCATCATGCGACAGCTCATGACGGCCAGCGACTACGGACGCTACCAGGACAAGAAGACGGGCAAGATGCAGCTTTGCTTCCTCACCAACAACGACATCACGGGCGGAAACAGCGGATCGCCCATCTTCAACGGCAAGGGACAGCTCATCGGACTGGCCTTCGATGGCAACTGGGACAGCCTGGCCTCGGACATCAACTTCGACCGCAAGCTCGCCCGCTGCATCGGTGTGGACGTGCGCTACATGCTCTATCTGATGGACAAGTGGGGGCATGCCGATCGTCTGCTGCAGGAAATCAATCCGCAATAAGCCCTTTGTCCCTGCCTTTTCGCGGCCATAGTGTGCCGTAGCGAAAGAGAAGAGACAGCTTTACAGGACTTTACCCACTATGGCGGGGAGACAGTCTGGCCGAATCAAAGGCCAGGGGTCTCCCCGTTTTTCATGCTTAAAGGGCAGAGCGTCTGGGGAAATAAAAATCCTTAAATGGCGGGAAAAGTATTGTTTTTTTTGTACTTTTGCCGATTATAGAGTTATTATGGTCAAGATAGAGGTCATCAACAAAGGGCGGCATCCGCTTCCTGAGTATGCGACAGCACAGAGTGCGGGCATGGATTTGCGTGCCAACATCTCCGAATCCATCATCCTCCAGCCACTGGAGCGGCGGCTCATCCCCACCGGACTGTACATCGCACTGCCCAAAGGCTGCGAGGCACAGGTGCGACCCCGCAGCGGACTGGCCCTGAAACACGGCATCACAGTGCTCAACTCGCCCGGCACCATCGACTCCGACTACCGTGGCGAGGTGATGGTACTGCTGGTCAACCTCTCGCAGGAGGCCTTCACCGTCAACGATGGGGAGCGTATCGCACAATTGGTTGTAGCCCGTCATGAGCAGGCGGAGCTGGTTTCGGTCGATACCCTCGACGACACCGAGCGCGGAACGGGCGGCTACGGACACACGGGAGTGGGATGATGGGCACACCAGCCACACCACGTTGTAAACTATCAAAGACTTCCAAACCATATAATAAGGAGAGAAAAAGACATGGGTAACATTCCTTTCATGCGCCGATGGACCATGGCACGTGCCGTCTGGCTGGCACTTTTGCTTGTCATGACAGTCCCCCAGTCCATGGCCGCACGCCCTGAACAGGCCGACACCGTGACCCGACGGCTGAGCTACAACGACCTCAGACGCTACCAATACTTCTTCCTGGGGGGGCTTGTTCAGGAGGAAAAGGGCAATCTCGCGGCGGCATTCGACCTCTATCGCCACGCTTTGGAAATCAATTTCAACGACCCGGAGGTGTATTCCAGGATTGGAATCCTCTATTTTTCGCTCAAACAGCCCGACAAAGCGCAGGAATGCTTAGAAAAAGCCGTCCGTCTCGACTCCACAAATGTCAATTATCTGCAGAATTTGGCGCAGATATACTACATCCAAGAGCAGTACATGCGTGCCATAGAGACCTATGAGCAACTGTACAGCTACGACAAAAGCCGGACGGATGTACTGAATATTCTACTCAATCTCTATGGCCACACCCAGCAATATGACAAGGCACTCGGCGTGCTCGACCGCATTGAGCTGACCGAGGGAGTAAGCACGCAGACCGTCTTCTCACGAATGCATATCTATGTCTTGCAAGGCGAGGGCCAGAAATCGAAGAATGTGCTGGTCGATCTCGTGAAGAAGAACCCCTACGACAACAACTATAAGCTGATGTTGGGCAACTGGCTGATCAATGATGGGCACACCAAGGAGGCGCGCAAGGTCTTGCAAGAGGTGCTCAGGGAGGAGCCCCGCAACGTGTTGGCACGCACGTCAATGCTCGATTATTATGAAGCCACCAAGCAAAAGGACAAGTATCATGAGCTTCTGTGGGACCTATTGGGCAGCAAAGACACCCCTTTCGACAGCCGCTGCGCACTTACCCTGCACGCAATACAGCAACTCATGGACGACTCCGACAGCACAAAAATGATGGAAGTGTTCGACCATGCCCTTGCCGCCCCGCAAGAAAAAGCGGACATCTACCTACTCAAAGCCTCAGCAATGGTGCAGAGAGACTTTCCCATTGCGGACATCAAGGCGGTCTGCAGGGAAGCCCTAAAAATCGAACCCGACAATAGCAATGCCCAAGGTCTCCTCTTACGACTTATGGGGGCGGAAAGAAAATATGATGAAATCATAGACTTCTGCCGGTCGGCACAGCAGTACAGTCCCAGCAACATGGACCTTTACTACTACAAAGGCTTTTCGGAATACCAACTGAAGGAAAACGACGACGCGCTCAGCTCATTGCAAAAGGCCGTCGAACTGCGCAACGAAGACGCCGATTCCACCATCCTGAGCGACAGCTACATGCTCATGGGCGAGATCTATCACGAGAGAATGTTGAACAAGGAGTGCTATGCCGCCTACGACAGCTGCCTCTATTATCAGCCGGACAACTTCGGTGCGATGAACAACTACGCCTATTACCTCTCGCAAGACAAGGGAAGCAACCTGAAAAAGGCAGAGGAAATGAGCCGCAAAACGGTGCAGGCATACCCCGATAACGCCACTTTCCTCGACACCTACGCCTGGATTCTCTTCAAGGAGAAGCGGTATGGCGATGCGAAGAGTGTCATTGAGCACGCCATGCGGTGCGACTCCGCACTCAACAATGTGGTGATAGAGCACTGCGGCGACATACTCTACATGGCAGGAGAGCCGGAACGGGCGCTCGAACTGTGGAAGGAAGCAGCAAAGAAGGGAAATGCCAGCGCGACGCTGCAGCGGAAAATAGAACTCAAAAAATACATAGAAGAATGAAGACAAGACATATTTTGCTCCTCACCGCACTCATGACGACCGCCGCAGCGTGCGGAACGCCACGGCACATGGGCTACACAAGTGCCGCAACAGAGGCCATTGCCACGCCCCATGCGGCAAAAACAAGCGATGCGGAAGGCCTCCGCTTCATGCAGCGGGTGGCAGACAACGCCCTCTACCAGAAGAACCTGGTGGCTGGAATCGACTTCACCCTGGAGCGGAACGGCAGCAAAATCTCCGTGCCGGGCATCCTCAGGATGCGCAAGGACAACGTTATCCGACTGCAACTCCTCATTCCTTTCGTCCGGACAGAGGTGGGACGCATGGAGTTTACGCCCGAAGGCGTGCTCTTTGTCGACCGGCTGCACCACCAATACGTCAAGGCCAGCTACGCCGAAGTGGACTTCCTGCGCGACAACGGCATCACGTTCTACTCGCTCCAGGCACTCTTCTGGAACCAGCTCCTGCTCCCCGGAGAGCAGAAAGTGGGCGAGTCGCAGCTCAAAGCCTTCACCCCGGACCTTGAAAAGGGCGAGACCGTGCCCGTGAGGCTCCACGACGGCAAGATGGATTACGAGTGGTCCGTCGACAAAGGCAGCGCGCAAATCCGCTCTGCCCTCATCACTTACAAAAGCGCAGGGCACGGAACATCGACCCTACGGTGGCAATACGACGACTTCCAGGGCTTCGGATCGAAGCAATATCCACGCTATCACGACGTGACCGCGCAGACTTCAGCCACGGGAAAGCCGATGACGATCCGCTTCACACTCCAACTCAACGACATAAAAGCCGACAACAACTGGGACAGCAGCACCTCCTTGTCGGGCAAATACAAGCAAGTGCCTTTGGAAGAGGTACTTGAAAAACTCATCCAACTCTAAATGAAGCACTTTATCCTATATCTCATCATCGTCCTGCTCTGTGGGATGGGGACGGCCTCGGCACAGAACTCACAGGCGCGACACAAGAAAAAGAAGGCGCAAACGGAAGCCAAGGCGAAGGCGACTACACGCAAAACGTCTGCCAAGAAGGCGCATCCGGCGAAGCAACAGCACAAGGAACGCAGAGACAACCGGAAGAAAGCAGCACCACAAAGGAAGAAGAATGCCACTCCACAGCAGAAGAAGAGAAACGCTACACAGCAGCACCCGCAATACACGCCCACAAAGAAAATCAAGGGACTACAGCAGGAAAACCAGCGCATCAAGCAGGAAATCAAGCAGCACGAGGCCGAATACCAGGAGAAGCAGCGCGATGTGGACAGCCGGTTGAGCCGAATCATCACCCTCGACACCGAGATTGACCAGCACCAGAGGGACATCGACCACATCACCCACGACATCCACGGCATCGACGACAACATAGGCATCCTCAAGTCGCAGCTCCAACACCTTGAGCTGCAGCTCGGAGAACGCCGCGCCCGGTTCATCCGCTCCATGCGATACATGGCGCGTCACCGCAGCATACAGGACAAACTGATGTTTGTCTTCTCCGCAAAGAGCCTCTCGCAGATGTACCGCAGGCTGCGGTTTGTGCGCGAATACGCCGCCTACCAGCGCGCACAGGGCGAGAAGCTGCAACTGCAGCAACGCCAGATAGACGACAAGCGCGCACAGCTGGGACACATCCGCCAGCAGAAGAGCAACCTGCGCTACAAGGGCAAGCAGGCACAGGCCGCCGTCACACAGAAGAAGGCCGAGCAGGAGAGCGTGGTCGCCTCGCTGCAGAAGGACCAGCAGGTGCTACAAGGGGTGATCAACCAGCGCCGAAAGCAGCAACAAGCCCTCGATGCCCAGATAGACCGGCTCATCAACATCGAGATTCAGAAAGCCCGGCAACGTGCCGCGGCTGAGGCAAAGAAGCGGGCTGGCGAGCGTGCGGCGCAGGCTGCGGCACGCGCCAAGGCCCTGGCGAAGAAGCGTGAGGTCGCCAAGCGGGCCGCAGAGGAGAACGCCCGCCGAGTGGCGGAGGCGAAAAAACGCGAGGCGGAGGCACAGAGACGCGCCGAGGCGGCCAGAAGAAAAGCCAAAGAGGAGGCTGAAAGGGCTGAGAGAGAGCGCAAACGCGCTGAAGAAGAAGCCCGTCAGGCCAAGAAAGAGCAAGACAGAATCAAGGCAGAGCAGCGTGCGCGCGCGGCAGAGCGGCAACGGAAGGATGCCGAAGCACAAAGACAGCGCGCTGAGCAGCAGGCCCGCGAGGCAGAAGCCAACCGGCAGGCAGCAGAACGCAAGGCCGCAGCAGAGCGCAAACGCCACGAACAGGCCATGAGGGCAGAGCAGCAGCGTGCCGAAGCGGCCAACGACGCCGACCTTTCATCAGCCGACAGGGCCATGACGGGGAGCTTTGCCAACGCCAAAGGCCGGCTGCCGATGCCGCTGTCGGGAAGGATTGTCAGCCACTTCGGCGGATACAACGTGGAGGGGCTGTCGAACGTGAAGCTCAGCAACTCGGGTATCAACATCAAGGGAGCCAGCGGGGCACCGGTAAGAAGCGTCTTCAAGGGCGAGGTGAGCAGCATCTTCGGCTATGGAGGTACCATGGTGGTCATGGTTCGCCACGGTGCTTACATCACGGTCTATGCCAACCTGCGCACCGTCAGCGTACACCAAGGACAGAAGGTGGGCACGGGACAGACGCTGGGCACAGTAGGATCAAACGGCATCTTGCAGTTCCAGCTCCGCAAAGAGACCGCCAAACTCAATCCAGAGGCATGGCTGAGATAAGCCGACTGCGGCCGAAAGGCTGACGACAAGCGAATACTACGGGGGGCTATGGCGCAAGAACCATAGCCCCCCTGTTGTAGATGGACAAATCTACTGGACCACAACCCCAATCTATCATTAGACCAAAATAGGCCAAAAAACAAGAAAATTTTCCCGTTTTCCGACGAAATCCAACGACCGACTTGAGATAAATAGACTTTACAAAAGATCACTCTGCTACAAGACCACAATGCGCTTGCGCCACCATTCAGTCCATTTCGCCTTGCCAAAGAGCCGATATGGGCACGCAATATCGGCTGAAACGCGCTGCAATTCAGCCCCTTTGGCAATGCGATTTAGCCCATATCGCAAGTCATTGATTATCAGTATGTTTACTAAGTGCATTTTTACCCTTCATCCTTTAAACAGATGCCATAGCCAATGCGAGTCACTCAAGGAAGGCCAAGAAGTTGAAGGTAAAAGTGTATTACAATTCTACTGGCTTCCCAACTATTTGCAACCCTCCTCCAGTCACGCCTTCCATCGCTCTCAGCCGTGGCCCAACGTCACTCGCAGCTGGCGCACGATAAATCACCGGGGCGTGCGGAAGCCCTGCCTGAAAGAGCCCCGTCAGGCAGGCGTCAGAGCACATTGGCGATGGCATATTTTTGGTCACAGGCGGAAAATACTTCCCCGATAATTTCCCATTCTGCCAAAATTATGCTATTTTTGCAACTTAATAAATAGAAAGAATACGCTATGCAGCTGAACTGTCATTTATCTGTTCTCATCCACGAAGCAGCCAAACACTATGGCACCAAGCCCGCCATCACCTTCCGAACCTTCGGGAGCCTAAAATGGAAGAGCGTCTCGTGGAATCAATTCTCGACACGTGTCAAGCAGGTTTCCAACGCCTTGCTCAACCTTGGCAGCAAGCCTGGCGACACGATAGCCGTGTTCTCTCAAAATTGTATCCAGTATCTTTACACCGATTTCGGTGCCTATGGCGTGAAAGTCAAGACAGTTCCGTTCTACGCCACCAGCTCCGAGCAGCAGATACAGTACATGATTCAGGATGCCGGCGTGCGCTTCTTGTTTGTCGGAGAGCAGGAGCAGTATGACAAGGCACACCGCGTCATCGCCCTTTGTCCGACCCTGGAGCGCGTGATCATCTACGACCCCAGTGTCCGCATCAGCCCCAATGACCCCAATGCGCTGTACTTCAGCGACTTCATCAAGCTCGGAGAGAACCTCCCAAGGCAGTCGGAAGTGGAGAAATTGTGGGCAGAAGCGAGCGACGACGACATCTGCAACATTCTCTATACCAGTGGCACGACGGGCGACAGCAAGGGAGTCATCCTCACCTACGGACAGTACCGCGCCGGCATAGCGGCCAACCAGAAGTGCGTTCCCATCTGTGACCAAGACCGGGTGATCAACTTTCTGCCCTTCACCCACATCTTTGAGCGCGCCTGGTCCTACCTGTGCCTTTCCGTTGGTGCGCAGCTGATTGTCAATACCTACCCGAAGGAGATACAGGAGAGTATGCGCGAGACCCATCCCACGTGCATGTCGGCCGTCCCGCGCTTCTGGGAGAAGGTCTATACCGCCGTGAAGGAGCGCATGGACCAGTCCTCCCCCATGCAGCGGAAGCTGATGCGGCACGCCATAGCGGTGGGTCGCAAGCGCAATGTGTACTATCGTGGGCGCGGAAAGCGCGTGCCCCTCCATGTGGAAATGGAGTATCAGTTCTACAACCGCACCGTGCTCAGCCTGATAAGGAAGCAAATCGGCCTGGAATCGCCCCACATCTTCCCCACCGCCGGAGCCTATGTGTCGCCCGAGGTGGAGGAGTTCGTCCACTCCATCGGCATCCCGATGGTTGTCGGCTACGGCCTGACAGAGAGTCTGGCCACTGTGTCCTGCGACCATTTGGACAAGCCTTTCACGATAGGCTCGGTGGGGCGGCCCATCGACGGCATCGAAATCAAGATTGGCGACAACAACGAAATCCTGCTCAAAGGGCCGACCATCACCAAGGGTTACTTCAAGCGCGACACGGCAAATGCCGAGGCTTTCGACACCGACGGGTTCTTCCACACTGGCGATGCGGGCTACCTGAAGGACGGAGAGCTGTTTCTCCAGGAGCGCATCAAGGACCTCTTCAAGACCAGCAACGGCAAGTATGTCGCCCCGCAGATGGTGGAGGGCCTGCTGCTGGTGGACAAGTTCGTAGACCAGGTGGTCGTCATCGCCGACCAGCGGAAGTTTGTCTCCGCACTTATCGTGCCCGAGTTCGGCACCCTGGAGAAGTGGGCAAAGCAGCATGGGGTGCCCTATGCCACAAGGGAGGAGCTTTGCGCGAATGCCACTGTGCACGAGATGATGGCCGAGCGCATCATGACGCTTCAGCAACAGCTGGCCCCTTATGAGCAGATTAAGCGGTTCACGCTCCTCAGCAGCCACTTCTCGATGGAGAACGGGGAGCTGACCAACACGCTCAAACTGCGCCGGAGGGTAATCTACAAGAACTATGCCGAGGCCATTGACAAGATGTACGAATAGCCGAACCCGCCACATAATCACACAGAAAAGACCATGATTACAGCCGAACAACTGAAAGATGTGCAGCAACGCACGGAGGCATTGCACCGGTATCTGAACATCGATCAGAAGAAAATAGAATACGAAGAGGAGCAGCTCCGCACACAGGCACCCGACTTTTGGGACGACCCTAAGCGCGCAGAGGCGCAGATGAAGAAGGTGAAAAGCATCGAGAAGTGGCTAAAAGGCTACGAGGAGGTGCGCACGCTCTGCGAAGAACTGACCCTCGCCGTGGAGTTTTTCAAGGACGATATCGTCAGCGAGAAAGAGGTTGATGCCGACTATGACAAGGCCGTCAAGGCCATCGAGGCGCTCGAGCTGCGCAATATGCTCCGGCAAGAGGAGGACCCGATGGATGCCGTACTGAAGATAAACTCGGGTGCGGGGGGCACGGAGAGCCAGGATTGGGCACAGATGCTCATGCGAATGTACATGCGTTGGAGCGAGGCACAGGGCTACAAGGTCACCATCACCAACCTTCAGGAGGGCGATGAGGCCGGAATCAAGAGCGTGGAGATGACCATCGAGGGCGAATATGCCTACGGTTATCTCAAGAGTGAGAACGGAGTGCACCGCCTTGTGCGCGTAAGCCCGTTCAATGCGCAGGGAAAACGCATGACGAGCTTTGCTTCCGTGTTTGTCACTCCGCTGGTAGACGACACCATTGAGGTCTATGTCGACCCCGCAAAGGTGAGCTGGGACACCTTCAGATCGAGTGGAGCAGGCGGCCAGAACGTCAACAAGGTGGAGTCGGGCGTAAGGCTTCGCTACCAATACGAGGACCCCGACACGGGCGAAAAGGAAGAAATCCTCATCGAAAACACCGAGACGCGCGACCAACCCAAGAACCGCGCCAAGGCCATGCTGCTCCTCAAGAGTCAGCTCTACGACCGCGCGCTGAAGAAAAAGCAGGCCGAACAGGCGAAGATTGAGGCGGGAAAGAAAAAGATTGAGTGGGGAAGCCAGATCAGAAGCTACGTCTTCGACGACCGACGGGTGAAGGATCACCGCACGGGCTACCAGACTTCGGATGTCGATGGGGTCATGGACGGGAAGATTGACGGCTTCATCAAGGCTTATCTGATGGAGTTTGCCGCTGCCGATGCGGCCAAAGAGTAGGCAGAAAGGGGCTGGTCAGCCCGAAATAAGAGGAATAATCAACCAATAACCAAGATAACATTATGAGCGAAAAGAGCAAAATGAACCGCAAGCAGCGTGAGGAATTGCAGGAGAAGAAGGCACAAAAAATCGTCGCATACATCTTCGGCGGTCTGATTCTTCTGGGACTTCTCTTCCTCGTTTACACGACTATCCTCATGAACTAAGCCGGCCATGCCGAGCCTTACGATTTACCTTATCAATGAGCGGACTGGAGATTGAGCGGAAATTCCTTGTGCGCAAGGATTCCAACTGGAAGCAAATGGCCACGTCGTGCACCCATATCAGGCAGGGATACTTCGCCTGTGCCAACACGGTGCGCGTCCGTCTGCGCGACGACAAGGCCTACCTGACCATCAAAGGGCCTTCTCTCGACGGCGGATTGAGCCGCTATGAGTTTGAGAAAGAGATTTCTCCCGACGAGGCGGAGCACCTATTGCAGCTCTGTGCACCGGGTATCATCGACAAACGGCGCTACATCGTCCCCTACGAGGGGCACACCTACGAGGTCGATGAGTTCTACGGCGACAACGAAGGACTCGTGATGGCGGAGGTAGAGCTGCGCAGCGGCGGTGAGTCCTTTGCCCAACCACCATTCCTCGGACCCGAGGTGACGGGCGACTCCCGCTTCTACAACAAGCAGATGCGGGTAAACCCGTTCAAGAATTGGCGCGCCACCTTGCCCAAAGCATACCAATAAGGGTGGCCAATGCAGCCCCCACCATGTCGGCAAGGAGGTCGAGCCAATCGCCGCTTCGGCGTCCACCGGTGCAGTAGGCCTGCAATATCTCGATGACACCACCCATCAACGTGGGCATCAACCCGACATAGACGAGCAGCCTTCCCGCACTCATGGGGTGGCCGTTTGCCCGGTTATGCTCGATGACAATCGCCAAACCCAGCGCCAGATACATTACGGCGTGGGTCCATTTGTCTATCAACCGCACATTGTCCAGCGACGTTTCGGGAATGCTCATGAAGCACAATGTCCACACAATGACCACCAACAGCATGGTCAACTTATAGTTTCTTACCTGTTGCAGCATTTTATTTTGTTGTTGATTCAGCCATAATGGCGACGTGACCCGCACTTGAAAGCGACCCGTCCCGCCCATGATGGAGACTTGCCCCATGCCCTACTGCCTGACGCCTCCGCCCACATCAGTCAGGGATTGTGGCGCATAGATAAGAAAACAGGAGACACACATCCTCGTCAAAGGTGCGTGTCTCCTGCTTTCGTCGTGCCTCCGCGCCAAGCGGAACGACGATTTACTTACCGTGATTCTCGTCAGAGACGGTGAGCTTCTTGCGGCCTTTAGCGCGACGGCTGGCCAAGACGCGACGGCCATTCTTGCTGGCCATTCTCTCGCGGAAGCCGTGCTTGTTGACGCGACGGCGGTTGTGTGGCTGGAATGTTCTTTTCATTGTTGCTTATCTTTTATTGTTTATTATCATCACAAAGCCCCACGGGAAAGGAGAACCCATTCCCGTTACGGGCTGCAAAATTACAGATTCTTTTTGAATTGACCAAAGATTCAATCAGTTTTAGGCCGTCAATTCATGATTTTTCACCAAAAATGCACGCCCAAAGCAGCTTTTCCGTACCAGATTGAGAATAAAAAGCCACAAATGCTTTGCCATTCGACTGATTTACTGTAACTTTGCAACCGCTTAACTGACTATCCATCAGGAGACTTTTCTGAATGAAAAAGCAGGTGGTCCAAGATGAAAAATAAAGCGTCTTCACGCCAAAAAGAAAGCAATAAAAATAAGGACATAAATCAAAAGCAGAATTATGATTAATTCACAGGAGATTAAAATCGGCACATGCATACGCATGGACGGCAAGATTTGGACTTGCATCGACTTCCAGCACCGCAAGCCGGGCAAAGGAAACACGGTCATGATCATTAAGTTGAAGAACGTCAGCGATGGCCGTGTGCTTGAGCGCACCTTCCAGATTGGCTTCAAACTGGAGGACGTTCGTGTGGAGCGCCGCCCCTACCAGTACCTTTATGAGGACCCGACGGGCATGATTTTTATGAATCAGGAGACGTTTGAGCAGATCCCCATCCCCCGTCACCAGATTCAAGGAGTCGACTACATGAAGGAAGGCGACGTGGTAGAAGTCGTCACCGACACCTCCGACGGCACGGTATTGCTTGCCGAGATGCCCGCCAAGACCACTTTGAAGGTCACACAGTCCGAGCCGGGCGTGAAAGGCAATACCGCCACCAACGCCACCAAGCCCGCCACAGTCGAGACCGGAGCCACCGTCCGCGTGCCGCTCTTCATCAATGAGGGCGAGACCATACAGGTAGACACCCGCGACGGAAGCTACCTCGGCCGCGTCAACGCATAATTCCACCCACCATAGACATAGCCCTGTGCGCCCACTTCAGGTAAGGCGCAAGGGCTATTTTTTTGTCCACACCCCATACTACAGCCCCTTTCAGCCCATGAGATACAGCATCATCGTGCCCGTTTACAACCGCCCCGACGAGGTAAACGAGCTATTGGAGAGCCTCACCCGACAGGAAGAGAAGGATTTTGAGGTCATCATCGTCGAGGACGGGTCACAGATTCCGTGCCAAAATGTCTGCGACCAATACGCCGGACAGCTCGACCTGTACTACTACATGAAGCCCAACTCCGGGCCAGGGCAGAGCCGAAACTACGGCGCGGAGCGTGCCAAGGGCGACTATCTGCTTATCCTTGACAGCGATGTCGTGCTCCCCAAGGGCTACCTCACGGCCATATCCCACGAGCTGAAGCGCGAGCCGGCCGACGCATTCGGCGGACCCGACTGCGCGCACAGCTCCTTCACCCCCACGCAGAAGGCCATTTCCTACAGCATGACCTCCTTCTTCACCACGGGAGGCATACGCGGCGGCAAGAAAAAGCTCGACAAGTTCTACCCCCGCTCCTTCAACATGGGCGTGCGGCGCGATGCCTACGAGCGGCTGGGAGGATTCTCACGGATGCGCTTTGGCGAGGACATCGACTTCTCCATCCGCATTTTCAAGGCTGGACTGCGCTGCCGTTTGTTTCCCGAGGCATGGGTATGGCACAAGCGGCGCACCGACTTCCGCAAGTTTTGGCGGCAAGTTTTCAACAGCGGCATTGCCCGCATCAACCTCTACAAGAAGTATCCCGACTCGCTGAAGGTCGTCCATCTCCTGCCCGCCGTGTTCACCCTGGGCGTCAGTTTCCTGCTGTTGCTTCTCATTACGGGCCTGACAGTGAGCGCGACGGCCACCACCGAGAGCCAGAAAGACCTGGGTACGCTCTGCATGGTGGCTGCCCTGTCCCCCATCCTACTCTACTCGCTGCTCATCCTCGCCGATGCCACGGCACAAAACCGCAGCCTCCGCATCGGAGGGCTTAGCGTCTGTGCGGCCTTCGTGCAGCTCATGGGCTACGGATGCGGCTTCCTCAAGGCATGGTGGCGGCGGTGCGTCAGGGGGAAAGACGAGTTTCAGGCCTACAAGAAGACTTTCTACAAGTGAACAACGAGAAACTCAACATCAACGAATGGGCCGCCGAGGACCGTCCAAGGGAGCGATTGGAGCGACTCGGAGCGGAATATCTGTCCAATGCGGAGCTGCTCGCCATCCTCATCGGGTCGGGCAACGCGCGCCAAACGGCCGTGGACCTGATGAAGCAGGTGCTGGGCGACTGCAACAACAACCTCAACTCGCTGGGCAAGCTCACCATCGAAGACCTGCAAAAGTACAACGGCATCGGGCCGGCCAAGGCCATCACGATTCTTGCGGCGTGCGGACTGGGGAAGCGCCGAGCCAAGGAAAAGGCCGAAGAGCGGCAGATCATCGAGACGGCATCAGACATCTACAACCTCATGCACCCACGGATGCAAGACCTGAGCGTGGAGGAAGGATGGATATTGCTGATGAACCAGCGGCTCAAACTGATTGAGTCGAGGCGCATCTCGTCGGGAGGATTCACCGAAACCGCCATCGACGTGCGCGTCATCCTGCGCGAAGCCATACTAAAAAACGCCACCGTGCTCGCCATCTGCCACAACCACCCCAGCGGAAACGCCTCGCCGAGCAGAGCGGACGACCAGCTGACACAGCGAATACAAAAGGCTTGCCAGCTGATGCGCATCCACTTTCTCGACCATGTCATCGTTTGCGACGGACGCTACTTCAGCTATCGTGAGGAGGACAGGCTATAACGGCAAGGCTTTCTCTTCCTTACTTAGCAAGAAATGACACTTTGCTAACCAATCGTAGCATTCCACTTGCAAAACAACCACAATCTTATCATATCAGCTTACTCTAAAACTTAACAGCTGTTAAAAACTAACTGTTCTCGCCATTCAGCCCCTTTTATGCGACAATAGGGCCTCTTTCGCACGACAATAAAGCCCATATCATGCGACGATTCAGCCCCTTTCACAAAGTCACAAAGCTCACCTCGCACAACATCATGTCGCACACCCCGTTTCCATTCCTTTCCCAATGCGCCGCCATCCCTTCCGACAGTGGGAAGCCCCTCCTGCCGAAAGAGAGCGCATAGCCCCCAATCGTCACTTAGATTTCGTTCCAGGTTGCTGTTTGTTTCGTGTAGATTGCATTTTTTTGTTGAAAGCATAGCGGGCTATGACTAAGCACTAACGGCAGCAATATGCCGGGCAAAGCAGAGACAAGGGATGGAAAGATGGAAAATTTCTCGTTTTTTTTGTTGATTTCGGCCTAATGACTGACCTGGGATAATGCCGGCACTTATGTTTCAAAAGCAATGTTTACGATTCAAAGAAAAAACAAAAAAACGCAAACGACATATACTGGACAATGTATTTTTTTGTAACTTTGCCCACATGAAGATGGATTTTGAAAGTATCAGGCAGACTATTTACGACATTGTCGTGTGCATTCCCGAAGGCTGCGTGACCACCTACAGCGACGTGGCTCGGTTTGCGGGAATAGGCAACCATGCGCGCGTGGTCAGCAGAATCCTTCGCGAAACACCCAAAGACCTCGCCATTCCAGGCCACCGTGTGGTAGGATCGGGAGGGCGTCTGGCCGCTCAGCCGTCTGATCAGCGCAAGTTGCTCGAAGAAGAGGGGGTGCCATTCCTCAAGAGTGGGCGTGTGGACATGCGCAATGCCTACTGGGACTACAGCTCTCTCATACGTTTCTGATTTGCCACTTGCCACACGCCAACAGGCAAGTCCTTTCCCACAAAAGAGAAAAACGGCAACACGCTGCCCCTTATCCTGCCTTTCTCTTTGCCATTTCCCATATTTTCCTTACTTTTGCAACGATTTAGGCGCACACTGACCTGCATCCCAAAAGGAGGCGGCACAGTGTGGACACCACCGCCACAGGGAACAGGCAAAAAAACAAGTAAACAATGGCAAGTTTGAAAAGTCTGGCCAAGGACACGGCCATTTACGGACTAAGCAGCATCGTGGGACGTTTTCTCAACTACCTGCTCGTCCCCCTTTATACGGCAAAGATGAGTGCCGAAAGCGGCGGCTACGGCATCATCACCAACATGTACGCCTACACTGCCCTGCTGCTCGTGATCCTCACCTACGGCATGGAGACCACATTCTTCCGCTATGCCAACAAGGAAGGCGAGGATGCGCGGCGCGTCTACTCCACCACCCTGTGGATGGTGGGGGCCACGAGCGTACTCTTCGTGGCGCTCATACTGGCGTTCATCCAGCCCGTGAGCACCTTCATGGGCTATGCCAACCACCCCAGCTACGTCTGGGTGATGGCCGCCACGGTGGCGATTGATGCCTTCCAGTGCATTCCCTTCGCCTACCTCCGCTACCAGAAGCGCCCCATCAAGTTTGCTGCCCTGAAGCTGCTGTTCATCGTACTGAACATCACGCTCAACCTTCTCTACTATGTCGTGCTCGGAGGAACCGAGGTGGGCTACGCCTTCTACATCAACCTCGCCTGCACGGGGTCGATCACGTTCTGCTTCTGGAAGGAGTTGCGTGGCTTCGGAGCCGGTTTCGACCCCGCATTGGCACGGCGCATGCTCTCCTACTCATGGCCGATACTCATCTTAGGCATTGCCGGCATCCTCAATCAGACGGCGGACAAGATTCTCTTCCCCTATTTATATAAGGCGGGCAACGCCCATTCGGAGCTGGGCATCTATGGTGCGGCTTCTAAAATCGCCATGATCATGGCCATGATTACGCAAGCCTTCCGCTACGCCTACGAGCCTTTCGTGTTCGGAAAGGCCAAAGACAAGGACAATCTCGACACCTATGCCAAGGCGATGAAGTACTTTCTCATCTTCACCCTGCTCGCTTTCCTCTGCGTGGTGGGCTACATGGACGTGCTGCGCCACATCATCGGGCGCGACTACTGGCCCGGACTGCGTGTCGTGCCTATCGTCATGGCGGCTGAAATCATGATGGGCATCTACTTCAACCTCAGCTTTTGGTATAAGCTGACGGACAAAACGATATGGGGAGCGGTCTTCTCGGGCGTGGGATGCCTGGTTTTGGTGGGCATAAACGTTGTCTTTGTGCCGCGATACAGCTACATGGCGTGTGCCTGGGCAGGCTTTGCGGGCTACGCCACGGCCATGCTGCTCTCCTATGTGGTCGGGCAGAGAAAGTTTCCCATCAACTACCCCGTGGGGCAAATGGCCGTCTATGTGGCCCTGGCCGCCGTGCTCTTCGCGGCCATGAGCTGGGCCAACGACACGTTGGGCACGGTGGCAGCCCTTGGAGTCAACACGCTGCTCATCGCCATCTTCATAGCTTACACGGCAATGAAGGACCTCCGCCACGTCCGCAAAAGCCATTCACACGAACCATCAACCAAAGAATCATGAATACATCCAAGCGCAAAAAGCTCCTTGCTGGGCTGCTCCCGCTCCTTGCCCTGCTGATACTGGCAGGCTGTGCGGGCGAGCAGTTTCACGTCTCCGGCACCATCGGCAATGCCAAAGACTCCACACTCTACTTCGAACACAACACACTCGACGGGTTTAAGGTGGTCGACTCCGTGAAGTTGGATGCCAAAGGGGAGTTTGCCTTTGCCGGCGATAAGGCCGAAAACCCGGAGTTTTACCGCCTGCGCATTGCGGGACAGATCATCAACATCGGCATCGACTCCACCGAAACAGTCAGCGTGGAGGCCTCCTACCCGATGATGGCGACCAACTACAAGGTGGCCGGCTCCTACGAAAACGAGAAGATACGCGAGCTGGCCCTGAAGCAAATCGCCCTGCAAGCGCAGTGCAACCAAATCGTAGCGAGCGGTTCGGCCGACGCGGAAGCCGCTATCGAGCAGCTGTTGCGCACATACAAGGCTGACGTGACGCGCAACTACATCTTCAAGGAGCCGATGCGGGGCTATGCCTACTTCGCCCTCTTCCAGTATGTGGTCATCGACGGCAACCCCGTCATGATCTTCAACCCCCGGCTGGATGCCTCCGACAACAAGGTGTTTGGCGCGGTAGCCACGTCGTGGGACACGTTTTACCCCAACACGGAGCGCACACAGAACCTGCACAACATCACCATCAAGGGCATGAAGGACGAGCGCATCGTGGAGAACGACAAGCGAATGGCAGCCACCGAGACGGCCAAGGTGCAGGAACTGGGCGTGATTCCCATCACTTTGCCCGACAATCGTGGCCAACAGAGAAGCCTCACGGACCTGAAAGGAAAGGTAGTGATGCTCGACTTCCACGTGTTCGCATCGGATGCGTCGGCCAAACGCATCATGGAGTTGCGCAAGCTGTATGACAAGTATCATGCGCAGGGCTTCGAAATCTACCAAATCAGCTACGATACCAATGAGCATTTTTTCAAGACACAGACCGAGGCGCTGCCCTGGATTTGCGTTTGGGACCCAGAAGGGGCCGAGTCGCGGACGCTCGTGAGCTACAATATCCAGAGCATACCGACCTATTTCATCATCGACCGTGCCAACAAGCTGCAGAAACGCGACGTGCAAATACAGGACTTGGATGCGGAAATACAGCACTGGTTGGGCCAGCCCGCACAGTAGGATAAGAAGTAAAGGAAGGAGAATATGGACTGGACAAGGCTCATTTCCAACAAGCGTCTGGGACAGGAGACCCGCCATCCGCTGCGCCATGACGACCGGTCGGAATTCAAACGCGACGGAGACCGCCTGATTTACTCGGCACCTTTCCGCCGATTGCAGAACAAGACACAGGTCTTTCCCTTGCCCGGCTCTGTGTTTGTCCACAACCGTCTGACCCATTCGCTGGAGGTTTCGTCGCTCGGAAAGTCCTTGGGCGACGACGTGGCACGCCTTCTTGTGGAGCGACATCCCCACCTTCGCGGCACGCTCTTCGAGGAAATAGGCACGATTGTGCAGACAGCGGGCCTCGCTCACGACATGGGCAACCCGCCTTTCGGCCATAGTGGCGAGCACGCCATACAGAGTTTCTTCACCGAAGGGCCGGGTCGCGGGCTTGAAGAAAGGGTCGACGCGCGCTTCTGGAGCGACATCGTCCACTTTGAGGGCAACGCCAACGCCTTCCGCCTGCTCACCCACCAGTTTCAAGGGCGCCGCTTCGGTGGATTTGCCATGACCTATTCCACGCTGGCGGCTGTCGTCAAATACCCTTTCAGCTCCGACAGGGTCGGGGCACACGGCAAGTTCGGCTTCTTCGAGTCGGAGCGTAAAGACTTCGAGCGCATTGCCGAAGAGCTCGGCTTGCGCTGCCTTGGGCGCGAGAAAGGAGACTCCGTACAATATGCGCGGCATCCTCTCGTGTTCCTCATGGAGGCAGCCGACGACATCTGCTATGAGATAATGGACATCGAGGATGCCCACAAGCTCCACCTGCTGTCGTTGGAGGAAACGGCAGAGCTGCTACTCGGTTTCTTCGACGAAGCCGCGCGGCAGGGCATACGACAACGGTTGAAGGACGAAGGGGTGACGGACGAGAACGAACAGGTGGTGTATATGCGCGCCTGTGCGGTCGGAAAACTGGAGCGGGAGTGCGTCGAGGCGTTCGTCAGGCATGAGGAAGAGATTCTCGAAGGTACGCTCACTGGGCCGCTCATCCAGCATATCAGCGAGCCGCAACGCAACGCTTACCGGCGCTGTTCGGAGGTATCAAAGGAAAAGATTTACCGCTCCAAGCCCGTTCTGAACGTGGAACTGTCGGGCTACAAGATTATGGAGACGCTCATGGAGGCCCTGATTGACGCGGCAATAGAGCCGGAAAGATTTCACAGCCAGCAGCTCATCCGCCTGTTTTCCAGCCAATATGACATCCACAACCCGTCGTTGGAGAAACGGATCATGGCCGTGCTCGACTACATCAGCGGCATGACGGACGTGTATGCGCTCGACATTTATCAGAAAATCAACGGCATTAGCCTTCCCATTGTTTAGCGGAATCGCCGCACAATGTGCAGTCACGGCCTAACTTCTCCATCCGCAGGGGGACAGGAAGAAAGCAAAATAAAATCGCATCATCGGCTTGAAGGAAAGGCGTTGATGCGACTTTTTATAGAAAAGGGAGACTATTCCGTCTCCTCCATCCAGTCGGCAAGCAACTGGATGTACTTGTCATTTTGCTCTACAAAAGACATGTGTCGCGTGCCGTCGAAGAGCTCCCATCGGGCATGGGGGATGCGGTCGAACATGGTTTTGGCCACCAACGGCGTGCAAAGGTCGTTGGTCCCACTGGTAATCAGGCAGGGACAGGCGATTTCCTTGAGCCGCTCCGTATAGTCGAAGTCGCGCAGGTTGCCCATCGGAGTGTACTCATTGGGGCCCCATGCCACCAAATAGGCCTCGTCGCCCGACTTTTTCTTCCGTCGAAGGCACTCGGGACTGTCCGCAGTCACGGCTCCGGCACAATGCAATTCCATAAAACGGGCGTTGGCACGGGTGTAGTCTTCAGCGTCATAATTGCCCGTTTGCTCGGCCAAGGCGATGGCTTGCTGGTCCTTCTCGGACATAAAGCGAATCAATCGGTGCTGCTCGTGCCCCCAAAGTTGGCTGTTGGACAGCGTGCTGGAGAGGATGGCGGAGACGATTCCGCTGGGTTGGCGGTCGATGAGGTAGCCAATGAGCAGCATTCCGCCCCACGATTGCCCCAGAATATGTACGCGGTCGAGACCGAGATGCTTGCGTAGGGCAATCAATTCCTCGGTCCAAACCTCCTGATTCCACAGGTCTGGACGGTCGGCGACGTAAGATTGGCCGCATCCCAGCTGGTCATAGGAGATGATTTGACGCCCTGTGGCGACCAAACTGTCCAATACCTCAAAGTAATTGTGGGTACTTCCCGGGCCACCATGGAGCAAGAGGAGTGGCGATTTGCCAGGGGTGTGCTCGCCGACAACACGGTAATAGGTCTTATAGCCTTTGAAAGGCATGAACCCTTCTTCTATTTTCATCATCAGAGTGTATGTATGTGAGTGTATAAGAACGATGGGGTGTCAGTTGGTTTCACGTACTTCCAGCAGCTTTTCGCCTTGAGTTGTCATCACGCGGAGGCACATCTTGTCTGCTTGGCGAAGCGCTTCGGCCGGCACACTGACGTTGGCTTCCTGGGAATAATAGTCTGGGACGCCGTTCTGGTCATGCACCAAGGTAAGCCAGCAGCAGCGCGTTCCGTCAGCAAGTGTGGTGACAGAGTCGCACAAAAGGTCCACCTTCTGCTGCGTTGGGGCGTTTTCCTTGCGTCCTACTTTGAGCGTAAGCACGATGTTAAGATACCTTTTGTCAGCCGAGATCCACGCCCTCGCCCCACCAATGGGGTCTTTCTTGGCGGTGATTTCCTCCGTTCTGTCGGTGACACTGGCCATCAAGACTGGCGAAAGAGCCTTGACGCTGGTCGTTTCCCCGCTCACTTGCCCATGATAGAGCACGGCACGGCAGGTGGTGTCGGCCTTTTGACCAATCCAAGTGGCCTGATAAGGAGGGGAAAAGGTGAGCCGTTGGCCGGCATCGGTGTGGGCATAGGCCACCAAGCCGTCGCTATTGGTCGTCACATCTGCCCATTCCGCAGAAAGATAGGACAGCGACGTGTCGCCACTGTCATAGGATTCGCTGGTACAGGCGGCTGTCAAGGCGCACCATATAGCGGCAAAAAGCAGCTTTCTCATTGTTGTCATCTCTATGGAGTTACCCGATTCATCGCTTTGGGGGACAGTCTCACCTTTCTATTCACATACTGTCGGGCGTTGTTTCATGTGCCGTTATCTGATAGATGCTGCGCTGTCGGCCCGTTTTTGTCGTAATGTCAACCACAACTTCCTGTGGCTTCGAACCATATCGCACAAGGAAAAGGGAGGGGACTAAATTTTTCTGATGGCGTCTTTCACGTCATCCACAACGATAAGCTCGATGCCCAAATCCTCCAAGGCGGCACGGTCGGAGGGACGGATATGGCTGTCTGTGATGAGCATGTCGACCTCTTCCATCCCACATATCTTCGCAAAGCCACGGCGTCCGAACTTAGACGAGTCGCCAAGGACTATGGTTTTCTGCGCAACACTCATCATAACCTTGTTCAAATGAGCCTCGCGGAGGTCTGTTGTGGTAAATCCATACTCGAAATCTATGCCGTCTATGCCGAGGAAAAGCTTGCTAAACGTGCAGCCAGCAAGCATTTGTTCCCCGTCAGGGCCTACTACCGAGAGGCTGCTGTGGCGCAAAGTGCCACCCAACTGGATGATATCTATCGCCGAATTGACCGCCAACGCCTGGGCTACCTTGAGGGATGCCGTGACAGCAGTGCACTTGGGACAATGCTTCAGACACTGTGCGAAGGCGGTAACGGTAGTCCCTGAGGCGATGACAATGGAGTCATTGGGCAGCACAAGTTGCGCCGCGGCCGTGCCAATGCTGTACTTCTCCTCGGGGAAGAGCTTCTCCTTCTCGTTCACGGAGCGGTTAGCAGTGAACGGATTGATCAGTATGGCCTTGCCATGGCTGCGGTAAAGGCGTCCCTGCCGCTCCAAATCTGAAAGGTCTTTGCGTATAGTAACCGCCGAAACCTGCAAGCTCTCACTCAATGCTGACACCAATGCAGAGCCGTACTTGAGCAAATGTTCGAGGATGGCAGACTGTCTTTCTTCTTTAGTCATATAATTATTTTGGTTCATACAAAATTAAACTTTTTTCTTTAATCAACGATTCTGCCATCTATTGATTAACTTTATTTAATTGATATTTGTACACAAAGCAGCCTTTTTCCTTTCAATGGGCAGACCAATCCATTGACTTCTGAAGCCAGAAGGGGATAACCTGTCGAGTGATAAGGGAAATACAAATCAGGTTTTGGGGAATAACCGCTCGGGCTTTTCAGAAAAATCAATCAGGCCTTTAGAAAAAGTCGATCAGCCTTTAGGTAGAGCCAATTAGTCCTTTAGGAATAGTCCATCAATTTTTACGAAACGCTGACGGACTGACTCCGACATGATCCTTGAAGAATTTGCCAAGAAAACTCTGGTTGGGGAAGTTCAGATACTCCGCAATCTCCTTGATACTCTTGTCCGAATTCTTCAGCAACAAGCGCAATTCCAGCACAACATAGTAGTCAATCCACTCGTTTGGCGTGCGTTTGCTGATGGTTTTGATGGTCTCGGAGAGGTATTTGGGGGTGATGCAAAGCTGGTTGGCATACCAACTGACGCGCCTTTCCTGCTTGAAATGGTCACGAACGAGGCGGATATAATTGAAAAACACTACCTCGCCCCGCGAAAAGCTCTTTTTCTCCACCATCTGATAGCGGTAGATTACGTTGCTCATGTCATAGATGAGCGCCTTCATGAGCGTGCTGACCAGCTCGCGGCGGAAGTGATGTTCGGGCTCCAGTATCTTCGTTATGATAGTTTCGACGTATCCCGAGAGCACTTTCACCTCTCTTTCTGTCAGCGAAAAGACGGGATGCAGGCGGGAAAAGAGGAAGAGTGTGTTGAGATCACGGATGCCGGCGACGATATCGTTGAAGAAATCATACGAGATCATAATCGCTATGCCGTCACAATCGTCGGTAGAGAGGAAGTTTTCCACCACTTGTCCTTCTCCAACGATGATCACATCGCCCCGCTTTACCTGCGAATCTTTGCCGTCTACCGTGTAGCTGGCCTCCCCTTGGGTACATAGCGCAAAGAAAAGACATTGCATTCGGCACGATTTCCACGGGCGAGGCACCTCACTAAAGTGCTCATAGACGAGGAAATCCTCGTCTATAAAGTGCCCCTTGGGATAGAAATCCCTTGCCTGAGCGACACTTACCTCGATAAAATTGCTCGCTTCCATCGTCTGTATTCCCCACCTCCCCAAAGGGAAAGAGGTGGTGGATTCGGCTTTTATGAAAAACTATAATTCGGCAAAGGCTACCCTTAGGCAGCCCTACCATGCGGTTTCCGTGTCTGTACAACCCGCCTGATGCCGCTTATGCGTCTATGTTAGCGTATGTTGCGTTGGCCTCAATAAACTCACGTCGCGGCGCCACATCGTCGCCCATGAGCATTGAGAAGATCTCGTCGGCATCCGCAGCATTCTCTATCGTCACCTGTTTTAGCAGGCGAGTCTTCGGATCCATGGTCGTCTCCCACAGCTGCTCGGGGTTCATCTCTCCCAAACCTTTGTATCGTTGCGTGTGGACTCCCTTCCCATTCTCCGCTCCATTGGCGTATTTGTCAAGAAAAGCCTGACGTTGCTGGTCCGTATAGCAGTACTCTGAAATGTTCTTATAAGTACACTTGTAGAGCGGCGGCGTAGCGATGTAAAGGTGTCCCTCCTCGATTATGCGCGGCATATAGCGGTAGAAGAGCGTCATGATGAGCGTGTCGATGTGCGAACCATCGACATCAGCATCGGTCATAATGATGATTTTGTCATAGCGGAGCTTCTCGGTGTTGGCCTCAAAGTTGTCCTGTCCTTCGCCCATACCAAAGCGAACGCCGATGGATTGGATGATGTTCATCACCGACTCAGCCTCAAACACGCGGTGACGCTGCACCTTCTCCACGTTAAGTATCTTGCCTCGGAGCGGCAATATGGCCTGCGTGTAGCGGTCTCTGCCTTGTTTGGCCGACCCGCCAGCCGAGTCGCCCTCGACAAGGAATATCTCCGCACGCTTAGGATCGCGTATAGAGCAGTCCGCCAACTTCCCTGGGAGTCCTCCTCCGCTCATGACGTTCTTGCGTTGTACGCTCTCCCGCGCCTTACGGGCGGCTATACGGGCAGTCGCAGCCAGCACCACCTTGCTGCAAATGAGCTTCGCCTCGTCGGGATGTTCCTCCAGATAGTTGGCCAAAGCCTCGCCCACGGCCTGCTGCACCGCGCCCGACACCTCGCTGTTGCCGAGCTTTGTCTTGGTCTGACCCTCGAATTGGGGCTCCGAGACCTTGATGGAGATGACGGCGGTGAGGCCCTCACGGAAGTCATCGCCCACGATATCAATCTTGGCTTTCTCTATTTGTTTCGAGATTTGGGGGTCGTTGTCGGCATAAGCCTTGAGCGTTCGGGTCAGCGCAATACGGAATCCCGTGACGTGTGTTCCGCCCTCTATGGTATTGATGTTGTTGACATAGGAGTGTAGATTCTCGTTGTAGTCCGTGTTATACATGATGGCCACCTCGATGGGCACGCCTTGTTTCTCGGTCTTGAGGTAAATAACATCATTGAAAAGATGCGTGCGGTGCCGGTCGATGTAGCGGACAAACTCCTTCAGTCCCTCCTGGGCGAAGAACACCTCTTGGCGGGTCTTGCCCGTCTCCGGGTCGGGACGCTCATCCGTCAGGGTGATTTTCACGCCCGCATTGAGATAGGCCAGCTCCCGCATACGACGCGCGACGATGTCCCACTTAAACGTCGTCGTGGTGAATACCGAGCCGTCAGGCCAGAACTGCTGCCTTGTTCCGTGCTTATCCGTGTGTCCTACGACCTTCACTGGGTACAGGGGCTTGCCCTTCTCATATTCCTGCTGGTAGATATTTCCGTCGCGGAACACCTGCGACTTCATGTGCGAGGAGAGTGCGTTCACGCAACTCACGCCCACGCCATGGAGACCTCCCGACACCTTATACGAGCCTTTGTCAAACTTTCCGCCCGCGTGCAGGACGGTCATCACGACCTCCAGCGCACTCTTATGGAGCTTCTTGTGCTCGTCGACGGGAATTCCGCGTCCGTTGTCCTCCACTATCACGGAGCCATCCGCACAGATAGTCACCTCGATATGGCTGCAATATCCCGCCATGGCCTCATCGATAGAGTTGTCCACCGTCTCGTTGATAAGGTGGTGGAGACCCTTTTCGCCGATGTCGCCGATGTACATAGCCGGGCGCTTGCGCACCGCCTCCAATCCTTCAAGGACTTGTATGTTACTGGCCGAATAGTTTTGCTCTGCAGTCTGAATATCTTCCATGTTATTTTATCTCTATTTTATAGATTGCAAAGTTACGAAAAAATGTGGGGATATGGAAATTTTTCGCCGTCAAATCCCATGTTTTTCCACACCTTCCCAGCCGCCAAAGCAGGCCATTTCCCTTCCGATTCTACTGCCGGCTGCCCTTGCGCCACGACCCAATGAGACACAAAAAGGCATCCATGGCCTATCTTCTTGATACGTCATGGATGCCTTCAACCATGCCACAGGTCATCACCGCCTGCAGCCGGTGTCCCTCTCCTTAGCCCAAAGCAAGGATATGCTTCGAAAGACTCGACTTGAGGTTGGCCGCTTTATTCTTATGAATGATATTGGTCTTGGCCAACTTGTCCAGCATTCTCTGCACCGTGGGATAGAGAGAAAGGGCTGCCTCCTTGTCCGTTGTGGCACGCAGCTTGCGGACAGCATTGCGCATGGTCTTGGCGTAATACTTATTATGAAGCGCGCGAACCTTATCTTGACGGATTCTTTTCAACGATGATTTGTGATTTGCCATCTTTACTTCTTTTCTTCTTTTTTATTTTTTATTGCAGTCCCTAGCAGAGTCGAACTGCTCTTTAGAGAATGAAAATCTCTCGTCCTAACCGATAGACGAAGGGACCGTTGCTTATTTAAGCGGGTGCAAAGGTACTGTTTTTTTTCGTTTCGTCCAAATATTGACAAACGAAAAATCCTCATTTGATGTATTTTTGTGCCTTAAATGGGTCAAAAGGGCACTTGTCGGCCGTTTTTTTATAACTTTGCACACATGGAAGAAGTAAAGACGCGGGCCATCGTTCTCCGCACCGTGAAGTATGGCGACAGCTCCATTATCGCCGACTTGCTCACCGAGGAGCAGGGGCGCGTGTCTTTTCTCGTCCGCATTCCCAAGACGGACCGGGGGCGGATGCGGCGGCAATATTTCCTCCCATTGACCCTTTTGAGCATCGATTACGCCTTCCGGCCACGCAGTACGCTCCAGCGAATCCGCGACATACGCCTCGACCAGCCCTTTACCAACATCCCTGCCAGCCCACAAAAGCAGGCCATCGTGCTCTTTCTCTCCGAGCTGCTCACCTATTCCACGCGCGACGAGCTGCAGAACGAGCCGCTCTTCCTCTTTGTCCGCTCCAGTCTGTTGTGGCTCGACGCGGCCGAGACCCACTTTGCCAACCTCCATCTCGTCTTCATGGCGCGCATGAGCCGCTTCCTTGGGTTCTGGCCCAACCTCGACGACTACCATGTGGGCTGCTATTTCGACCTCCGTGGCGCGACGTTCACGCCCCTCCGACCGTCACACCCCGACTTTCTGCCCCCTGAAGATGCCGCACGCGTCGGCATTCTGATGCGCATCACTTATCCAACAATGCACGTCTTCCGCCCATCGCGCGAGGAGCGCAACCGGATTGTGGAGATTATGCTCGACTATTACCGCCTGCACGTGCCCAACATGCCCCACCTCCGCTCCTTCTCCGTGCTCCGCGAGCTGTTCGCCGGGGCATGACGGCGCAACAAGGCGAATGGACTGGTTGTACGATTTTTCTTTACAGTCTTATTTTCTCCTTCCTGCCACTTCGCCATACCGCCCCTTTTGCGCTGCCAAAGGGGCTTTATTACACGACAAAAGGGGCTGAATCACGATGCAAAATGGGCTGAATCGCAATACGATTTAGAACAAATCTGAGACCTTCTGGCTTTCAATGGGTTACGGAACAAGAACATCCCTTTACGGAAGCCAAGGGGGAGAAGAGGGGGAAAAAGCCAAGCGCCATTCCGTTAGGAACAAACTTGACATTGCGTTCCTCCCACGCACCACTCCATTACCCTCCCATCCATTCGCTTCAGCAGCCGCCCTCGGCCAATATTCTCACCACTTCAAGAGAAGACTGAGGCCGTAAGCCATTTTTTTTTCGTACTTTTGCGGCATAAACCACAAAGCGATATTGTACCCAAAGATATGAAACTGACCCATAAGCTCTCCGCGCTTGCCCTCCTATTGCTGACGGGAAGCGCAACCACGCCTGCCCAGCGGCCCGTCACGCCAGTTGACCTCGTATCCACGTTGGTCGGAAGCGCGTCCAAATTCAGCCTTTCCACCGGCAACACCTATCCCGCCATCGCCTTGCCATGGGGCATGAACTTCTGGACGCCCCAGACGGGAAAGATGGGCGATGGGTGGCAATACACCTACGACGCCAACCAAATCAGGGGATTCAAGCAGACCCACCAGCCCAGTCCTTGGATCAACGACTACGGCCAGTTTGCCATCATGCCGACCGTGGGGGGCGTAGATTTCGACGAGAACCGACGGGCAAGCTGGTTCTCCCACAAGGCAGAGACGGCCTCTCCCTATTATTATAAGGTATATTTGGCCGATTATGACGTGACGACGGAGATCGTCCCCACGGAGCGCGCGGCCCTCTTCCGCCTCACTTTCCCCGCCACCGACTCCGCCAATGTGCTCATCGACGCCTTCGACCGGGGCTCATCTGTCACCATACAGCCTGAAAAGCGCAGGATCGTGGGCTACACGACACGCAACAGCGGCGGTGTGCCCGACAATTTCAAGAACTACTTTGTCCTGGAGTTTGACCATCCGTTCACCGTCTCACGCGTGGGAAGCATGGCGGACGGCCGCAAATTCACGCCCTCGGCAGACGGCAACAGCGCCACCTCCGACCATGCCGTGGCGGCGGTGAGCTTCTCCACGCGCCGCGGCGAGCAAGTACACGTGCGCGTCGCTTCCTCATTCGTGTCGCCGGAGCAGGCACTGCAGAACCTCAAGGAGCTGGGCGACGGCGACTTCGACCGCCTTCTCCGGCAAGGCCGTGGGCGGTGGAACGACGTGCTTGGGCGCATAGAGGCCCACGATACCCACACCGACCACCTGCGGACGTTCTACAGTTGCCTTTACAGGTGTGTGCTCTTCCCCCGCATGTTCTTTGAAGTCAACGCACAAGGCGACACCATCCATTACAGTCCGTACAACGGAAAGGTGCTCCCGGGGCCCATGTTCACCGACACTGGGTACTGGGACACGTTCCGAGCGCTCATGCCTCTGGTCCATTTGCTCTACCCTTCGATGGGCAAACTGATGCAAGAGGGGCTCGTCAACGCCTATGCGGAGAGCGGATTCCTCCCGGAATGGGCAAGTCCGGGGCACCGCGACTGCATGGTAGGCAACAATTCAGCCTCCGTCGTGGCCGACGCCTACCTCAAAGGGCTGCGCGGTTACGATGCGGAAAAGCTCTGGCAGGCGGTCCTCCACGGCGCCAATGCCCGCCATCCCAGTGTGGGAAGCACGGGCAGAATGGGATTCGAGTGCTACAACAAGCTCGGATATGTGCCCTATGACGTGGGAATCAACGAGAGTGTGGCGCGCACTTTGGAGTACGCCTACGACGATTGGTGCATCTATCAACTGGGGAAGGCACTGGGGAAAAGCCCCCGCGAGCTGCGACCCTACCGGGAACGGGCGATGAACTACCGCAACGTGTTCGACCCTGAGACCCACCTGATGCGCGGAAGGATGGAGAACGGGGAGTGGCAGAAGCCCTTCAACCCCTTCAAGTGGGGCGACGCGTTCACCGAAGGCAACAGCTGGCACTGGACATGGTGCGTGTTTCACGACCCCGAGGGGCTGATACGGCTCATGGGAGGGCACGACTCATTCAACCTAATGATGGACAGTGTGTTCGTCATGCCGCCCATATTCGACGACAGCTACTATGGGCAAGTCATCCATGAGATACGCGAAATGCAGGTGATGAACATGGGAAACTACGCCCATGGCAACCAACCGATTCAGCACATGGTCTATCTCTACGGGTATAGCGGGCAACCTTGGAAGACGCAATACTGGGTAAGGCAGGTGATGGACCGCCTCTACACCGCCCTACCCGACGGCTATTGCGGCGATGAGGACAACGGACAGACCTCGGCCTGGTACGTCTTCTCCGCCTTGGGCTTCTATCCCGTCTGCCCGGGAAGCAACCAATACGTCCTCGGCGCACCCTATTTCGACCGGGTCAAGGTGAGGTTGGAGAACGGCAACAGCCTCATCATCAACCGCGACAGCGACCACGGCCCTTATGTGGAGCAGCTTCTGTGCGACGGCATGCCCTATGCGCACAACTACATCCAGCACCCCGACCTGCTCAAGGGGATGACCCTCGACTTCAAGATGTCCGCACAGCCCAACCTCTTGCGCGGCACAAGCCCGGAGGACGCACCCTATTCCTTCACCGAGGAGCTGAAGGCACGGCGCTGACCCCACTCATCCACCCCGTCCACTCACCCTACTCATCCACATCAACAGCAAGAAAAATGAAGCAACTCGTCCTTTCCCTCGCCGCCGTCCTCTGCGGCCTGCAGCCCCTTAGGGCACAAAGCACCCCTCCAGCCCCCATTCCCCACTGCCCACCAAGGCGCAGCTGGCATGGCAACAGATGGAAACCTACGCCTTTATCCACTTCGGTCCCAACACTTTCGGAGACCGGGAGTGGGGCTATGGCGACGCGCCACTGGAGAGTTTCAACCCAACAAGGCTCGACTGTGAGCAATGGGCACGCACCGTGAAGGCGGCGGGAATGAAGGGAATCATCCTTACCGCAAAGCACCATGACGGCTTTTGCCTCTGGCCCACACGGCAAACCGACTACTGTGTACGCAACACGCCCTATAAAAACGGGACAGGCGACGTGGTGGGAGAACTGGCGGCGGCGTGCCGGAAGTATGGGCTCCGCATGGGATTGTACCTCTCTCCGTGGGATAGGCACCAAGCTTTCTACGGCACTCCTTTATATATAGAGTACTTCTACGCCCAGCTCCACGAACTGCTCACGCAATATGGCGAGCTGTTTGAGGTGTGGTTCGACGGCGCCAACGGCGGAGACGGCTGGTATGGAGGCACGAAAGAGACGCGCACCATAGACAGAAAGACATACTATGACTTCCCGCGGGCGTGGAAAATGGTCGCCGAACTGCAGCCGCAGGCCGTCATCTTCTCCGATGAGGGGCCGGGATGCCGCTGGGTAGGCAACGAAAAGGGATTTGCCTTCGCCACCAACTGGTCGCTGTTGCGCAGCAAGGACGTGTATCCGGGCTACGACCGCTACTGGGAACTGCAGCAAGGCCACGCCGACGGCGACGCTTGGGTGCCCGCAGAATGCAACGTGAGCATCCGCCCAGGATGGTTCTATCACGAGAAAGAGGACGGAAAGGTGAAGACGGTGGACCAACTGGTGGACCTCTACTACCGCAGCGTGGGGCACAACGGGTCACAACTCATCAACTTCCCGGTCACTAAGGAGGGCTTAATACACCCCATCGACTCCGCAAGAGCCGTGGAAGCCTACCAAGTCGTGCGCAAAGAACTGGCCAACAACCTCCTGAAGGGGGCAAAGGCGAAGGCCAGCAGCACCCGCGACGGCGCATTCGCCACACGGACGCTCACCGACGACGACCTCAATTCCTACTGGGCGACGCCCGATGGCGTGACAACGGCCACGCTCACCTTCTCCTTCCGCAAACCCACCAAGGTCAACCGGCTCAAGCTGCAGGAGTACATTGCGCTCGGACAGCGCGTGGAGCAGTTCGTGGTAGAGTATCTCGACCACGGGCAATGGAAGCCCATCAATGCGGGAGAGGAGACCACCACCATCGGCTACAAGCGGCTGTTGCGCTTCAAGACCATCACCACCCGACAGCTTCGCGTGCGCTTCCTACAGTCGCGTGGGCCACTCTGCATCAGCGAGATGGGCGCATTCTATGCCCCCAACGCCAAGGAACGCTACGTGGAGCGGGTGGAAGAGGTGGCCTCGCTGCCCTTCACGGTAGCCCACACCAGCGCGGAGGCTGTCACGTTCGACCTCGGCGAGACGCAGACGGTGCGCTCCTTCTTCTATCTTCCACCTCAGTCGGTGGGCAACGTGGGCACGGCGGCCAACTATGAGCTGTGGGTAGGCGACGCGCCCGAGGCGATGCGGAAGGTGGCCGAGGGCGAATTTGCCAACATACGCAACCAGCCCGTCCTGCAGGAGGTGTACTTCACGCCCGTTGTAGCGCGCTACGTACAGCTCCGCGCCACCCGAATGGTGCGCCCGGGCGAGTCGCTGGGCTACGAGAAAGTGGCCATCCAGTAGTTATTTCTCCATTATCTCCACATACAAAACGCATGGGGCAGGACACCACTTCTGCCCCACTCCCATCCATGAGCCACGTCCATGCCACCCGGCAGCGACGTGGCTCATGGCGTCTTTGCTGCGGGACACTTATAGGACAGGGGTTCTTCCGATGGCCTATAACTAACCCATTGAGGGACAATGATTTCTGTTTTGCACAGCCTTTCCATCTAATTCGTGCGAATTTTTAATTTAATTTTCTCCGATTTTTAATTTAATAATTCTGAGTTTTTAATTTAAAAACCTCTGCCTTATCGGCTCTTTTACCTTACAGGGCAACCTATACAAGGAAACCAATGGGACAGAAAAGGCCTCCCAAGGCAGTCGTACCGAGCCGAGACGCGCACGTGAAAGGGCGGAAATCAACATGACAAAACTGTTAAAACCCATGGAGTTCTGCAAGTCGACCTTGGCGGATTCGTGCGGATTGCGTAACTTTGTGGCTTGCAGGGGCGCGGCACTGACACAGCCAAAGAGACCCCACACCGCTCCCCGTCCACGCCAAAAACAATTAAAGACGAATATACAAGATGAAAGAAACGGTGAAGATACGCTGCAGGAACAACGGCGAAACCAAGGAGATACCCATCGGCAGCACGCTCAAGGAGGCCTACCAGGCTTTCGGCCTGAGCATGGAATACGGACCCATCAACGCCACGGTGAACAACCGCACCGAGGGGCTCAACTACCGACTCTACCACAACAAGGACGTGAAATACTTCGACCTGCGCTCCGCCACAGGCGAACGCTGCTATATGCGGACGCTCTTCTTCGTGCTCAGCAAGTCGGTGCACGACCTCTGGCCCGACAGCAAAGTAGTGATAGACATACCCGTGAGCAACGGCTACTACTGCAACTTGTTGATTGGCCGCGACGTGACGGAGGAGGATGTGGCGCGCATTGGCATGAGGATGCAGCAGCTCATCGACGCCAAGTTGCCCATCCGTCGGTTTGAAGTGCCCACGGAAGAGGCCATCAGCATGTTCGACCTGCGCGGCGACAAGGCCAAGGTGAAGCTCCTCCGAAGCGCAGGAAAGCTCTACACCACGTATTATGAAGTGGACGATTACATCGACAACTTCTATGGTTCGATGCTCACCAACACGGGCGAGCTGTCGCTCTTCGGCCTGGAGAAGTACCATGAGGGGGCGTTGCTGCGCCTGCCCTCAAGACTGAATCCGGCAGAGCTGAGCCCGATGATACGCCAGGACAAGATGTTTGACATCTTCAAAGAGCAACACAAGTGGAACCGCATCCTCGGCGTAAGCACCGTAGGCGACTTCAATGAGGCCGTGGAAGCGGGGCGGACTACGGGACTTATCAACGTCAGCGAAGCCCTGCAGGAAAAGAAAATCGCGTCCATTGCCGAGCAGATTGCCCACAGAAAAGGCACGCGCATGGTACTGATTGCCGGCCCATCGTCGTCGGGAAAGACCACGTTCTGCAAGCGACTGTCCATACAGCTGGTGACCTGCGGCATCAAACCCATACAAATCTCTCTCGATGACTACTTCGTAGACCGCCATCTCACGCCGAAAGACGCCAACGGGGAGTTGGACTACGAGAGCGTGCATGCCCTCAACATTCCCCTACTCAACGAACAGTTGCGGCAACTTTTTAATGGAGAGCGCATCGAACTGCCGAAGTACAACTTCCAAACGGGCAGGAGCGAGAAGAGTGGGAAGCTGCTTCAGCTGGACGACAAGCAGATACTGGTGGTGGAAGGCATCCATGCGCTCAACCCGGAGCTGACGGCACAGATTCCGATGGAGCAGAAGTTTCATGTCTACATCTCCGCACTGACCACCATTTTGCTCGATGAGCACAACTATATCCGGACGACCGACAACCGCCTTCTGCGCCGCATCATCCGCGACTACAAGTATCGCGGCGTGGGTGCACAGGAGACCATACACCGCTGGCCCAGCGTGAGGGCGGGCGAGAACAAGTGGATTTTCCCCTTCCAAGAGAATGCTGACGTGATGTTCAACACCGCCATGCTCTTTGAGTTGGCCGTCATCAAGCAGCAGGCCGGGCCGTTGCTGGAGCTGGTACCGGAGAACTGCCCCGAGTATGCGGAGGCTTGCCGGTTGCGAAACCTGCTCGACTACATCCAGCCGATACCCAACCGCGCGCTTCCACCGACCTCGTTGCTCCGCGAATTTCTGGGCGGAAGCTCGTTCAAATACTAATCTTCCCGTCGCCTTCCGGACGGCGCGCCGCCGCCACAGGGGCACGCGACTTGACCCGAGCAGTATGGAGGGACGTGGCTGTCGGCAGACGTGCGGCGGTAGACCCTACTGGGGAACATAACACATGGGGCTGTTTGCGTTGGTCATCGCAAGCAGCCCCATGTGCTTTATTCTCTCTCCAGCCGCCGGTAACAGTCAATCACCTGACGCGCTACGTTGCTATTCTCAAACCGTCGGATGTACTCCTGCGCCCTGGGCACGATACACTCGCACTGGGCAATGGCCTTGACGATGCCCTCGCGCAGGGCTTCCACGTCGTCGGGATGGACATAGATGTTGTCCGGTCCGCCCGCTTCCTCCAGGCAAGAGCCCGTGGCGGCGACGACGGGCAAGCCGCTCTGCACGGCCTCGATGATGGGGATGCCAAAGCCTTCGTAACGCGACGGATAGACAAAAGCCTCTGCCTGCTGGTAGATGGCGGGCAGGTCGGCATTGGGAACACCCTCCAAGAAACGCACACGCGAGGACAAATGGTGGCGGGAGACATACTGCCTCACGCGGTCGGCATACTTTGTGGGGCGCCCGACAATGACCAACGACAGGCTGTCGGGCAGCTGTTCGAGTGCCCGCACGGCCAGCAGCACGTTCTTTCGCTCCTCCACCGTGCCGACATTGAGGAGGTATCGCTGCGGCAGGTCGTAGGCTTCGCGCACCTTCCGGAGCTCGTCTGCTGAGCAACGGCGGCGGTAGCGCGTGTCGCAGCTTTGATACACGAGGTCGATACGGTCGCGGGGGTAGCCTCCCAGCGCGATAATGTCCTTGCGGGTACGCTCACTGATGGCGATGATGCGGCTGGCCTCGCGGAGCGTCTGGCAGAACTTGCGCTTGTATATCCATGCGTCGATGGCGTGATAGTACTCCGGATGCCGCATAAAGATGAGGTCATGGATGGTGACGATGCCGGGTATGCCCGCCTTGCGGAGCCCTATGGGCAGCTCTCCACTCAGACCATGATAGACGGTCACGCCGTCGCGGAGCAGGTCTTCGACGATGCCGCGCGACCGCCACAGGCTCTTGGCGAGGCCGCCATGCTTCCCCGAATAGATGAAGCGCACCCCGTCGCACGCCCTGACCTGCTCCCTGAGCGTGTCGCAGCCGCAGTCGGGGGCATAGAGTAGCAGTTCGTCGCCGCTCCCAAGAGCCGCTATCGAGTTGATGAGCGTGCGCCCGTAGCTTCCCAAACCAGTGCCATTGCTCACGATTCGCTTCGCATCGTAACCTATTATCATCGCTTCTGTCGGTCTGTGGAGGCTGACACGCGCAGTTGGTCGTGCACCATCCGGTACATATACTGGTAGATAATGGCCTGAAGCTCGTGGAGCATCTTGGCCTCAACGGGCACTTTTCCCTGCAGGTTGTGGCGCATCAGCCGGTCACTGAGGGCATAGAGGCCGCGCACCCGCTGCCCGTCGAACTGGAGGACGTAGCCGTATTTGACGTATTGATAGATGCCTTCGGTGTAGTTCACGGCGTAGGTGTCCTGCGCAGGGGTGCGCATGAGGTCGCAACCGAAGCCCAAGTAGGTGCCGCCATAGCCTAAATAGCCGAGGATGGTGGGCATAATGTCTATCTGCTGGGCCACTGTGGCATGGCGCATCCCGGGCTTTATCTCGCCCGAAGGGTCGTAAATGATGATCGGTGCGGAGAAACCGCCGATGGCAGACTGGTACTCTGGATGGTCGGTCTGGTTGGTGTGGTCGGACGTAAGGACAAATATCGTGTTCTTAAACCATGGCTGTTTGGACGCAGACTGGAAGAATCGTCCGATGGCATGGTCGGTATAGCGGATACATTTGTGTATGGGGAGGCCTTCTTCCTTATATATTGTCTTGTATTTATCGGGAATCACGAAGGGATGGTGGCTCGAAACGGTGAAGATGGCGGTCATAAAGGGCTGCCGCATCTCCCCCATCTTGGCGCAATAGTACTGCATGAACGGCTCGTCCCAGATACCCCAGTTGCCGTCGAAGTCCTTATCGCCGCCAAAACGGGGGTCGGAATCGTAGTCTTGCCGGCCATAGTAGTGCTTGAAACCTATCTTCTTGGCAAAGGCAAGAAATCCCATCGAACTGCGGTTGGCACCATGGAAGAATGCCGTGTCGTAGCCCCAACGCGACAATAGACCCGGAAGCCCCGTGTAATTGTTCATCGAGGCGGGGGTAAGGATGAACGGTTCGACGAACATTGGGATGCTGCAGAGCACGGAAGGCATGCCGTCTATGCTCTTATGTCCGTTGGCATAGGAGAACTCAAAGACGCAACTCTTCGCGATTAGCTTGTCCACATTGGGCGTATATCCCTTGTATCGGCCTCCCTCCAAGTCCTTGTTGAAGGCGCCGATGTACTCGCGGCCGAAGCTTTCGACAATCAATATGACCACGTTTTTGCGGTTGGGCTGCTCTTCCACGGCAGGACGCACGGGGTTGAAGACCTTGGCGGCATCGCCGAGCGAGCGGTAATAGCCGGGAACGGAGAACACATTCTTGCCGATGGTGCGCAGAAGGGCAAACGGAGTGTTGAGCACTAAGGCCGTCTCCTTGGGCCTTTCGACCCACTGATCGGCATTGCTGACCGTGATAGGGCGCACTCCCGACTGCAAACCTCCCCTCATGCCCGCCACGCTTCCTACGGCGGCGAGGGCCAACATCAGGAAGTTGATGCCCGCAAAGCGCCAACGTTGCCGGATGGAACGGTAGTCGCGGCGATCGGTATGGGGGGAAACGTAGAGGAAACGGAGCGCAACGAAGGCCAAAATGCCAACAAGCACGAGCACCCAATGGTCGAGAACGGCGGAGAAGAAGATGCCTCCGAGGTTGTTTTCGTGGTCAAACTCACGGAAAACGCTGGTCGTTGTGCGGCGGAAAGTGAACGGATAGTAGACCGAGTCGGCAAGGTTAATGGCGAAGGCCAGCCCGTTGGTCACCACAAAGAGCCAGCGCAGTGCGCGATGGTAGCCGCGCGACTCCTTCAGCCACAGCGGAAAGAGCATCAGCGTGAGCCATAAGGCGTTGATATAGAAGATGGCTGACGTGTCGAAGAGCAGTCCTCCGCGGAAGATTCGCACAAGATTGCCGTCCGAAAGGGTGTCGGCGAAGAGCGTATGGTTCTCCACAAGAAACGCCACACGGGCCAAAATGAAAAACAGATAGGCCACCAGCAGGTCGATAACGACCGCCACGGCGGGGCCAAAGTCCCCCTTGAGTATTTTCTTCATCACCATCTTAGCTTTCTATGTTACCCTGTTTTACTGGGGATACCGTCCCCAGGCTATATCTCCTGCATGTCATGCAGCTTCTTGTAATAGCCGTTCTGGCTCATCAGCTCGTCATGCGTGCCCCTTTCCACGATGCGTCCCTCGTGCAATACGCATATCTCGTCGGCGTTTCTGATGGTCGAAAGCCGGTGCGCCACGGCTATGGTGGTGCGCGCTTTCATCAGTCGGCAGAGCGCGTCCTGCACCAATCGCTCGCTCTCGGTGTCGAGAGCGGAGGTCGCCTCGTCAAGAATGAGCACCGGAGGATTCTTGAGGATGGCCCGCGCGATGGAGATGCGCTGCCGTTGTCCGCCGGAAAGGCGGCCGCCACGGTCGCCGATGTTGGTGTCGTAGCCTTGGTCGCTCTGCATGATGAACTCATGGGCGTTGGCAATCTTCGCCGCATGGATGATTTGCTCATCGGTTGCACCATCGACACCAAACGAGATGTTGTTGCGGAAGGTGTCGTTGAAGAGGATGGCCTCCTGGTTGACGTTGCCGATAAGCTGCCGGAGATCGTGGATTCCCAGGTCCTTTACGTTGATGCCATCGATGAGAACCTCGCCCTCCTGCACGTCGTAATAGCGGGGGATGAGGTCGAGGAGCGTCGACTTTCCGCTTCCGCTCTGCCCCACTAAGGCCACGGTCTTGCCCTTGGGGATTACAAGATTGATGTCGCGCAGCACATAATGCTCCTCCGCCACACCTCCTTGCCGCCCGTGGTCGTTGTAGGCGAAGCTCACATGGCGGAACTCTATCTCGTGCTCGAAGCTCGCAATATGCCTCGGATGGGCAATCTCGCGAATCTCCACCTCCGCCTTGAGAATCTTATCCACCCGTTCCATAGAGGCAAGACCCTTGGGAATGTTGTAGCTTGCCCTCGAGAACTCCTTCAATGGGTTGAGGATGCTGTAGAGAATGACAAGGTAATAGATGAACGTAGGGCCGCTGATGACGGGGTTCTCGGCCAGGACGAGCGTGCCGCCGAACCAGAGCACGATGACAATCATCACCGTTCCGAGGAACTCGCTCATCGGGTGGGCCAACTGCTGGCGGACGTTCACCTTCAGGATGTCGTCGCGATAGGCGCTGTTTACCTTGTCAAAGCGCGCGTTCATCTTGTCCTCCGCACAGAAGGCCTTGATGATTCGCAGTCCGCCAAGCGTCTCTTCCACCTGGCTCATCGTGTCGCTCCACAGCGTCTGCGCACTGACAGACTGCGCCTTCAGCTTTCGTCCCACCACACCCATGAACCAGCCAAAGACGGGCACGAAGACGATGGTGAACAGCGTCAGCTGCCAGCTGATGGCCAGAAGGGTGACAAAGTAGATGATGATCAAGATGGGATTCTTGAACAACATGTCGAGCGAGGACATGATAGAGGAGTCTATTTCCTGCACATCACCGCTCATACGGGCGATGATATCGCCCTTGCGTTCCTCGCTGAAAAAGCCCAAAGAGAGCGACGTTATCTTCCGGTAGAGCTGGTTGCGGATGTCGCGCACCACGCCCGTGCGGATGGGAATGATAGCAGCTGAAGACAGGAAGTAGGCCCCGGTCTTGAGAAATGTCATAAACGCCAAGGTTGCGCCGATGACCAGCAGCACCGTCGTAGGCCCCCAGGAGGTGATGTAAATCTGGGTGTAGTAATCGACATTGTTGGACAGCACGTCCTTCAACGGAGCATCACCCAGCGACATCGCTTGGGTAGCCCCAGACCCATTGTCGACCTTGAAGAGTATCTGGAGCATCGGAATGAGCGTGGCAAAGGAGAAGACATTCAACACCGCAGACAGGATGTTGAACACTATCGCCCCCACAAGATACTTCTTATACGGAGGTATGAATCTGAGCAGTACTTGTAAAAAATCCTTCATCTTGTATGTTTCCGTCCACCCTTCCTCCTCAACGGAGCATAGGGCGCACGTGTAATTGCCTTGTAATAAAAATGCAAAATTACTGTTTTCCAATGAAAGGAGCAAGCAGTTGTCTGCTTTTTTGCCTACAAGCCCACTCTTTTCCCTCCAAGATGCGGGAGTGATGACACAGTGCAAGAAAGCCCATGCCGTGAATGTCAGCTGATCGGAAAGCCGAATCTTTTTGATATGTTAGTATGTGCAGCACTTCATTATCCAAAATAGCGTCATTAGATTTTGTTCCAAATTGCGGTTGATTTCGTGCAGGTTGCATTTTGTGTTGAAGACACAGCGGGACACTTACGGCAGCAAGATGCCGAAAGAAACAGTGACAAGGGGCGGAAAGATGGAAAACATCTCGTCCTTTGTCGATTTCGGTCTAATGACCGATTTGGGTTAAACCCAAATCAGTCGTTAGATTTCGTCCCAGGTTGCTGTTTATTTCGTGCAGGTTGCAACGTAAGTGTTGAAGGCATAGCGGGCTATGGCAAAACACTTACGGCAGCAAGATGCCGAAAGAAACAGTGACAAGGGGCGGAAAGATGGAAAACGGCTCGTTCTTTGTAGATTTCGGTCTAATGACCGATTTGGGTTTAACACTTTGCATAGACTATTTGCATACCTCAGATTTTTATCTGATTTTGCGCCATATTTACACTGCAGTAAATTGTTTTGGAGAATAAATTTTCTTACTATTAACAAAAAATAACCTTCATCGGGGGGGGGGGGGTTTTGGTTTTATTTAGAATTTTTGCAGCGCAAACTCATCATAAAGGAGGGGGGGATTACCCCATATTTGCAATTCAGCATTCATGTTTTCAGGTGCTGGAAGTGGTGAGGACGGCTCTTCTCCCGTTAAACAAAATTTATCCACTGTAACCCGTCTTGCAGTAATTTAACGTTACCTTCTTTATCTAAAGAGGGCAGGTGAATTATGCAAGCGGATATTGAAACCAACAACTTATCACGAAAAGCTACTCGCTTGGGTTTCTCCTTCATTTCCCGTCATAAGGAAACGAAGGCAGGGCTTCACGGCTTTTTCATTCCGGCTATAGACGCTCCGACTGCGCAATATTTCGGCATGATGGTGTCGTGCGCTATGCCGAACCCGTCGTTGGCTATCAATATGCAGTTCGCAATGCCCAACGTGAATTATTCGTATTTATAAACTAATTTTTGAACTATGGAAAAGAAATCAGCAATTTCGGGAGAGTACACCATCTCTCAGGAACAAAACAATTCAATCAGAGTTTGTCGTATCTACGACAACGTGAAGGCCTCATTGCGTGAAGCCGCTAAAAGCGTGGGCTTCGAGTTCAACTCCAACTGGAATACCCGCCAGTTGGGTGCTAACCTCATCAAGGCTTACGGACACGACAATGTAGCTTCCATCGGCGAATACAATATCGTGAAGTGGGACAATGGTTCTATCGAGACATACAGGGTATATGGAAACACCATCGCTGCGTTGCGCCAGATTGCCGCAAACGTAGGCTTCAAGTATCCGCAGACATACAACACGCGTACGCTTGGCAGTAAACTCATTGACTTTATCAATGGCGATAAGTCAGCCGCAGAGGAGGTTGTAGAAGAGGACATGTTTGTTATTACCCCCGAGATGAAAGTGGCAGAGCTTCAGGACAACTTCAAGGAGATGTTCGGCGGGCACTTGCGCATTAAGCAAGGCGTTAAAAGGTGTGACGCAAATTCTCACAACAACAATCAAGTAGTCGATGCCACATTGGCTGAAATAGGCTGCACAGGCTCTGCCAAATTCTCCGTGGACATGACCGTGAAGGATTTCCAAGAGAAGGCAAAGAGCGAATGCGGCCTCACGTTGTTGGTGGCAACAGTAGATGACTGGGTGACGGTTCTGCCTGAGTTCACGCTTGATGCCGTAAACGTCATACCAAAGAACACCACAAAAGCAAAAATGCAGGAGATCTTAGGACTTTCAGAGTGATAATTTATTAAAACTGACACATCATGGCAATAAAAAAGACGGCATCCGGAAAGGTGGACAAACGCACCAAGGAATACAAGATGATGGTGGAGAACGCCAAAAAAGCCCGCGCGGCACGAAAGGGCGCAAAGAAGACAACTACTTCTTCGATAAAGCGCACTGCCTCTGGCAAAATAGACAAGCGCACAAAAGAAGGCAAAGAGATTGCGGCACGCATGGCGAAAGCCCGCGCGGCAAAGAACAGCTTCCCAAACCGCTTGAAGAGACTTTTCAACATTTAAACCTAAAACAAAGACAAGATAATGAAAACAACAAAAGAGACCCTCGCTTCCCTGCTCGCAGCCATTGTCTGGGCAGACGGAGAATATTCTGAGGCAGAAGAAATAACAGCCAACGAGATTGCCAAGGCATTCGGCTTCTCTACTGACGACATTCAGAAAGACATCAAAAAGGCCATAGAAGAAATCAAGGGCTACAACGAGACCGAAGTGACTGACTTCATAGCCAAGAACGCTGCCGAGGTAGACACCGAAGAACTTGGCCCCGTCTTTGAGGCCATGATGCAGATGGCACTGAGTGATGGTGAACTGTCGCTGAGCGAGGTGCATAATATACTTGCCATTGCCGATGCCCTCGACATCGACACTCCCACGGCAGTGCTGCTGCTTTGCGACCTCGTGAAAGACGAGCCTGAAATGCAGATTTCGTTTGAAGAAGAATAAGTGAATATAAAATGAGGTGCGTCTTGTCAAGGACTGCTTGGGTCATTGGCAAGACCTGCACTTTATTCATTAAACATCTAAGAGAAGATATGGCAACTAAAATAAAAGTTTACGGTAAAGCGCAAAACAGTACCGCTCTTGGCATCGTTCATGCCTACGTGCAGATGTTCCCAAAGACAACGCTGGCTGGCCTGCGCAAGGCATTCCCTAACAGCACTGCTCCCGACAAGGGAGTGGAAGAAATGTTCCTGCCCGTGGCTAAGGCGGAGGCCCGCAACGCCAAATCGGACATGAGCCTTTATTTCGTAAAGGGCGACCGCCCTATCACTCTTGCCGATGGAACAAAGGTGGCTCTCAGCCAGATATGGACAGGAAAGTCCCTTGATAACCTCAAGGCTATTGCCGCACAGTTTGATATTGAAGCGGAAGTGAACAAAAACCCGTCTGCGGCATTGAACGATTCGGGCTTCGCTATAGAATATCAGAACGGATGGCAACCTGCTGCTCCTAAGAAAAAAGGCTGCTTAGGCGTGGTGGTTGCCTTGGTATTGTTGGCTGGAGCTACCGCTGCTGCTATTTTTGCATAAAAAGAAGATTTAAGAAAATAAGAGGTGCGGATGCACATGCCGCATATATATAAATATCAAAATATAAATCATGGAAATGACAAACGAATTGACAAGCCGCATAGAAGCCCTCGAAAAAAGAGTGGAAACGCTTGAAGCGGCATTGAAAGACTATCAGCAAAATGTGGGGGATGGAAAGAAGAATACGCCTCATGTTATTGGGCTCACTGACTCTTTTAGAAAAAAATTCTATCTTCACACAAAGGATGGAAAGCTCATTTGGGATAAAGAAGAGGAAAACTTTGTTTTCGATTTTGAGAACGACATCAATGAATGTAAATCTGCCATTTTAAGTGGGAAGGCTTTTGAAGAATGTAATTGTCCTTTAGTTTATAAAGATTTTTATATTCCGTATTACGCAAAACTTTCAGACGGTAAGATATTAAAAGTAGAAACAAAAATTGGTGATACTCTACGAGAAGTAGAAGCATTTGCCAATTTAATAGGGTATGAATACGACCCAAAAGTGAAGAAAGACAAGTTGGTGGGCGAATTGATTAACAAATATGGCAGCAATGGTTGGGCGCTATCCAATAGCCAACTAATGTCCTCTACAGGTGAGGTTTATCGTGTAAGCCCTTGTGACATCAATGATGTATTAACTATACTAAGAGATCCTGACGTACAGGCGAACTTAGATATTCCAGAGACATTTGCCTTTGCCCCCAATGCTACCGATGTAGAAAAGCTGAACATCATACTTAATGTGGCAAAGATTGCAAAAAGTAAATTCGAGGATGATTGGCAATGTTATGCTGATGAATTTCAAAAAGATTATGATGCTTACAGAGCCTAAAATAAAAAATAAATCCAATTAAAATGGCAATAAATGACATTCGAGAAAAATACGAAATCTTGCATCGCATAGTAAGCGAACACAAGAAAGAGGGCGTAAGGGTTCGAACTGTTGCCATAAATGCATCTGACCCGTCATCTCCAAATCAACGACTTGATGTGCAAAGAAAAACATCAAGAAAGAAAGAGTCAAACTTTCCCAATCCTTACGTGCCTTCGGTAGAGGAGATGGAAAAGTATCACTCCTACTGGAACAGCGACAACAATGGCGAGTACATAGAGCATGAAAAAGCGCTCAACTGGCTCTTCATTGATAATCCGGAAACCAAAGGCAATACGTATATGAAGGCTGTCATCATCAAATGTTCAGTGCTGAATGACTTCTATGCCACCAATATCTTCAAGGTGTTTCCCGTGGCAAAGAAGATTCTTTCCATAAAAGACATTGACAACAGACTGAAAAGGGGCGACTATAGTCTGGTGAACGAGATTGCGAAAGTGGAAGATGAAAAGACTGATGAGACAAAAGAAACAAAGGTTCGTTTCAACTATTCTTTCGCTACAAAGTATTGCAGTCACCATCAGCCTGATCTGTTCCCGATATACGACCGCTATGTGGCCGACGTGCTGTGCGCATTGAAGAAACAATACCCTAATGTGTTCTCGTTCAAGAAAAGGGAAGAACTAAAACGGTATGAAATGTTTGTAAAGGCGATAGACGAAGTGAAGGCTAACTTCGGACTTGAAAACTATAACTATAAAGACATGGACCGCTATCTGTGGCTTCTCGGAAAAGAATATTTTAATCCTTATAAAAAATAAGAAAAATGGCAGAATTTAGAGTAGATTCAAGAATGAAGGTGAAAACCCTCAAAGCTAATTTCAAAAAAGAGTTTGGCGCAACATTGCGCGTGTACACAACCGTAAATTGCAAGACCGTAGCAGACGATGACGCTACATTGGCTTCGCTGATGAAGAGCGCCAAGGGCGGTGAGCTCACCGTGGGCGGTAACCTCCGTGTGGGCAGCTTCGAGACAAAAATCAACGAGCTGTATGGCATCGGTGTGCAAGTGGCCAACTCAACAAACACCAAATTGAGTAATAACAAAATCACTTTGGTAGCTGCTGGGAAGGAATAACATTTAAAAACGTTGCCTTGGGAAGAGTCCTGTTTTTCCCAAGGCAACGCTTAGCTGATACTGGTAAATGGGGTTCGATCTTATTTTAAAAAGAATTGATGTCACATACAGGTGATCTCTCCCTATAGAAATAGACTTTGCCCCATTAAATGCAGATAAAACCTTTCCAATAATATAATTGTTGGTTTGGTAGAAATGCTAAAGGCTGATAGGCAAATAGATTCGGAAGAAGAAGCGTATCTTTATAGTTCCGCCAAGTCGTTAGACCTGTCCAGTCAGGAATTAATTTGTTACAATAACAAAATGGTTTTATTTTAAACAATGAAGAGTTCAAGTATCATCGACGTACCCCGCCAACCGTCTCAGGCCGACCTGTTCGGCATACAAGTGTATCAGGATGCGCTGATTAAATATGTGCGACTAACGGAAACGCCTATCACCATAGCCCTGCAAGGAGAATGGGGTTCTGGTAAGACATCACTGATGAATCAGTTGCGCTACAATCTATGCGAAGCGGACGGTGCTCCTTACTTCCCGATATGGATTAATACGTGGCAATACACACTGATGAAATCATCTCGTCAAGCCATCATTAGTATACTCGAAGGTATCATCAACCAAATTGGGCAACTTACTTCTTCCACTCATAAATGGGAAGAGAGCAAGAAGAAAATTGGCGGACTGTTTAAAAAGATGGCCACAGTCGGTACAAAGGTGGCGGCAGGTGTGGTAGGCATTGAGGGTGATGTAGTGGACGACTTGTTCGACACTGGGGGAAACGCATCGCCAGAATCAGACATCGCCCAACTGAAAGACGAAATAGGCAAACTGATAGAAGATGCCCTTCAGCACGACCAGAGCCGTAAGGGATTCATCTTCTTCATTGATGATCTCGACCGTATCGACCCTCCTGTGGCAGTGGAGATACTTGAATTGCTGAAAAACATCTTCGATCTGCCTAACTGTGTGTTTGTGCTTGCCATCGACTATGACGTGGTGATAAAAGGACTAAAGCCCAAATTTGGTGAACTGACAGACTCCAACGAACGGGAGTTCCGCTCGTTCTTCGACAAGATAATACAGTTGCCGTTCTCCATGCCCGTGGCATCCTATTCAATAGACACCTTCTTGGTAGATGCCTTGAAGAAGATTGAGTTCTTCACGCCAGAGGAATTGAATGACACAACACTGGCTTCTGACCTGTCGGAGATAGCGCGGCTCTCAGTGGGATCCAATCCCCGTTCACTGAAACGTCTTACCAACACCCTGTCACTCATTTCCATCATCAACAGCATGGAGAGCAAAGACCAGAAGACGAGCGATGTGACAGGTAAAGAGCTGAACTTCGCATTGGTGTGTATGCAAATTGCTTATCCATACATCTACAACCAGTTGACCGAAGAACCCGACTTCAAAGGATGGAACGATCGCATTGCCTCTAAGTTGAAGCTCCGTCAACTCACGCAGGCAGAGAAGGAAAGTCTCGATTCGGTTGAGGAGTTTGACGAAGAATGGGAGAAGGTATTGTTCCGAATGTGTCAGAAAGAGACGTATCTCAGTACACGTACGTTTAGTGTTTCATCATTGCTGAACAAGATTGCAGAGATGGTAAACGATGATGCGAACCTTGGAACTATCATTTCCGACACGCTCGAACTATCATCTGTGACTAACTTGAAAGCCTTCGACGGACCACTTAAAAAGGTATATAAGTTCAACCGTGACACAAATAACTATCGGTATAAAGGCAAGGAGTATAAACAGAAAACACAGCTCGTTACGACTATCATTAAAGACTACATCGAAAGTCATCCTGGCTTGACATATAACCAGCTATGTGCAGCTTTCCAAATAAGAAAGAATATGTCGAAGAAGTTCATGCCCATCGATGATTACCTTGCACTGAAAGAAGCCAAGGGAAAGGTGGACTTCTTCTCCAATTATAATCGTGAAGATGCCATTAAACTGGCTGACAATGCCATCGTCATCTGCTCAAACTGGCCAACTACCAGTCAAGGCAAACCTTCAGACTTCATGTTCTTCTTGGACAAGTGCAAGGCGTTGGGAATAGAGGTTACGGCATGTTGATGAAAACTATTAGGAACAAAATTTAGTTGATTATGGACAAAGCTTATTACAGAAAACAGATTATTGACCTTCGTGCAAGAATTACAAAGGAAAAAGAGGCTAAGAAAAAGGACAATGAACAATATGCCAGGCTTATAAAAGGCTCTTCTACTATCACCACAAAAGCACAATTCAGGAAGATCAAAGTAGATAGGTCAGCCTCTCACGATCGCACGATAAATAACCTAAAGGCTCAAGTGGAACGGTTGAAAGAAGCCATGAAACGGGCATGAATGCTATGCTGAAGAATTAGTTATATAAAATCATGCCGAATGATATAGAATGAATAAGCCCAAATCGTCATTACAGATTTTTTCTTGCAAAAAGAAAGCGAATCCTGTAATGACCGATTTGGGATAAAACGTTCAAACAATCAATAAATTATGGCAAGAAAATCAATAATTCCAGGCTTGTCCTTTTCTTGGAAGCGTGCTGTGGGCATCACTGGATTAAAACAAAAGGTGGCACGCAAAACAGGCATACCCACCACACGTGGTGGATTAGAACGTAAAATTGGCGGTACCCTGCTCAAAATGATATTCGGCAAGAAACACAGGCGTTGACAAGAGATTCCAACAAATATCCGTTTGGCAATGAAAGGATTTTCAAATTTTAAGACTGCGGTAAGGAGCACTGCCCTCGTGTGCCTTGCAGCAGTGTGCCTCATGAAACTCGACTCATGCTCGTGCAGCAGCGATTATGCTGGGTTTAGAAAAGCTATGGCAGCTGGAGAGCTCACACAGGCACAGAGCTACCTTATAGACATGGGAAGCGGAAGCAATGTCGAGGACTGCGCCATACAACTTATAGAAGCTTACCTAAAGATAGACATGCCCGACAAGGCCATCAGCGTGTATGAAAACATTACCTCTTGGCACAAGGACAGGTATAACATGCAGTGGACTGGTGGGGAGTATGAACGCAAGGCATGCAAACTGCTTCGCGAATACTTGATTGCCCACGGTCAATACGAAAAAGCGTGGAACTATTATCCTCTCGAATACGAAGACGAGAACTACAGGGAAAACGCACAGGCTCACTTTGCCTATATATCGGATGTCGTGGCTGACATGTGCTCCAAGGGGCAGCAGGATGACGCTGCAAAGTTTGTTGAGAACCAAATACGCTGGTTCGTGACATACGTTGATTCTGACACTTATGAAGATTCGGAAAATTTAAAGTCAAGTTTCGGCAGCGACGTTGTCAGGCAGAAATTGCTTAACCAAATAGACAATTCTTATTAACAGCTATGAAACCTCATGCATATCTCTTGTGTTTCACTGTAATGTGCTTCTTGCTCATGGGATGCGGCAAAGAGAAGAAGCCCGACTATATGCCTGAAATGGAACGGCTGAATTATGAGAACACTATAAAGAAGCTCAACACTATCTATGCGGAGGCTTCCGAAGCAGCCAATTGCGATACAGAAAACGCAATGTTCCGGGTAAGAGAAGAATTACGCCAGCTCGACTATGACTTTTACGGCGACAATATGGGCGTGGATGCTCGCAAAAAGTGTCAAGAACTGAAGAATCGTATTGACGCTCTGAAGGCTAATCCTGAACTTGCCTTCAATGGTGCGCCCTCTGCTGGCACAGGATATGGAAACATTACGGTGAAGGGTTCTAAACTCATCGCACGTAACAATATGAAAATAAGCGGTGCAGAACGATTCGCCTATGGCCTAAATGCAGGAGATAATCTGACCATCTCACTCGATTGCCAAGGTACGATGCAAGTGGATCTTTACGATGTAAACCGCCAAAAGTTAGTGAAACGGTTTTCAGCTAATGGCACCGTGAATGAGGCTATACCAATCAGCGAAAAAGGAATTTATGTCGTAGAATTGCAACCAAGTAGCGGAAATGTAGGCATTGCAGACGTGGCTCTCTCAGTGACAGGTAAAGATGCCACGCCACGTCCGCGCATCAGGGAAAAGTTAACAGACTGCAGCAAGGGTGACTTTATGGCTCAGGCAGTTCCTCAAGTAAAGATTTCAAAGGTGTTCAGAGAACCTAAGAAAGTGGGACTAAGGGGAAATCTAAAGGCAATGTTCTCTGGTAAGTCGAGAGTGGTTATTCCTGTTCATGTTCCTGCGGGCTGTGACCTATTGCTTTATTCGCTTCGCATATCTACTAACGAAAACACTGTGAGCAGCGACGGAAAGTTTGCAGAGAACCTGTCTGTGGCATCGCGAAGAATCAAGATTTTCGGAAAGACCATATATGAGAGACAGAGTCTTCTCAGCAGTCTCGTGAACACTTTGTTGCTCAACACCCGTCCACCACGAGAGGAAGATGCCTTCTGCAACATGTACGTGCTTACAAGCTCCACCCAAGCAAAGAAGTTTCAGGACGAAACATCATCATCAGGCCATTACAAGTATGACGTGGGACAATCACAACTCGGTACACAATCATGCAACGGCAGACTGAATCCGAAAGGGCATAAGACAATATACCTTGGCATTGAAAATGAGCGGATGCGTTATGACAACTACATTTGGTTGGAAGTTGCGGCTATAAACTATACAACAAAATACGTGAAGCCTGTTTATCTGTCAAGATAATTGTCATGACGGATAGGAATTGGTTGAACAAAATAGATTACTAAAAACCTTGAAGTGCCTGTGTTCTTTAGAAAATCTAACAGCAATCAACATAAGGCCGGGTCTGACTATCAGAGCCGGCCTTTATTACATCTACAGTTGGAAGTAAGAAGTAAAGAGAGAAAGGGAAGAGATCTATTTTGTTAATCCAGCCGGAGAAGCGGAAAGAGGTTCTTTGTAAATGCCGTAAACAGCCCCAAACGCCGCCAACTTCCGGCGCCATGATTTGCCCATATCGAGGATAAAACGTACCTTTGCAGGCCGTTGGGCAACTGCCGCAGGCCGACTATGGCTTGGCATGGACGGACATTGCAGACGCCCGACACCCTGCATCAACAAACAAAAAGAAGATGAAAAAGACATAGGACATCCATACGGACAAGTCCTTATGTCCTGTATCAACAAGCAGAAAGAAGATGAAAAAGACAAAGGACATCCATACGGGCAAGTCCTTATGTCCTGTATCAACAAGCAGAAAGAAGATGAAAAAGACTTTATATACCACTGCCGCTGCCCTCGCCCTGCTCCTCTCGGCATGCGGCGGACTGAAGAACGCCTCCTCCAACGGGGGAAAAGCTGCGGAGACGGATGCCGTCACCTCGGCCACCACGATGACTTCCACAGCGCAAGTGACCCCCAACGACCAGGTGCTGAGTGTGAAAGAGCTGATCGGCATCTACGCCAACCCGGACAATATGGATGCGGCCATGAAAAAATATGGCTACAAGGTGCAGAAAGATTACGAGATTTTCCGCGTGGCAAAGTACGACAAGATGTACTATAAGAACTGCCGACTGCCCCAAAAAATTGTAGACGGGAAGTATGCAGACTACCCCCGCGCGCTCCGGGCGGGCATTTCCAGCTATGTGGCGGTGGGCGACGATGCCGCCATGATGGGCGTATTCAACGACAACGCCTACGAAAACCTCGTCCAGCAAGTGCTCGCCGCCGGCTTCCATCTGGACATGGAGGGCAACGATGACATCTACACCAACGGCACATACTACATTGCCTGCAACAAAAGCTACCGCACCTTGCGCATCACCACAGTGAGCTAAGCGGGCCGCAGTGCCGCCGAACCAACCCCAAACATACAGAAAGAGAGTCCAGATGAAGAAACTATTCATAGAAACCTACGGCTGCCAGATGAACGTAGCCGACTCGGAAGTGGTCGCATCAGTGATGCAAATGGCGGGCTATGAGCCTACGGAAGCCGAGGAAGAGGCCGACGCCATTTTCCTGAACACCTGCTCCATACGCGAAAACGCCGAAAACAAGATTTACAACCGCCTCGACACGCTCCACGCCAAGGCGCGACAGCGCAAGGCGGAGGATGGGAAGCGGCTGATACTCGGCGTGCTGGGCTGCATGGCGGAGCGGGTCAAGGACGACCTGACGGCTCACCACCACGCCGACATCGTGTGCGGACCGGACAGCTACCTGTCGCTCCCGAGCCTCGTAGCGCAAGCAGAGCTGGGGCACAAGGCCATCGACGTGGAGCTTTCCACCACCGAGACCTACCGCGACGTGACCCCACGGCGCATCGGGGGCAACCGCATCTCGGGCTTTGTGAGCATCATGCGCGGATGCAACAACTTCTGCCACTACTGCATCGTGCCCTATACCCGAGGCCGAGAGCGGTCGCGCGACGTGGAAAGCATCCTCCACGAGGTGCGCGACTTGAGCGAACGGGGCTTCAAGGAGGTCACGCTGCTCGGACAAAACGTCAACTCCTACGGGTTGCTCCCCAACGGCAAGCGGCACGAGGGCGGCACTTCCTTCGCCCAACTGCTCCGCATCGTGGCAGAAACGGTGCCCCACATGCGCGTAAGGTTCACCACCAGCAACCCCGAGGACATGACCGAGGACATCCTGCACGCCATCGCCGAGGTGCCCAACCTGTGCCGCCACATCCACTTCCCGGCGCAAAGCGGCAGCGACAAAGTGCTCCGGCTGATGAACCGCAAGTACACCCGCGAGGAATATCTGAAGAAAGTGGCGGCCATACGGCGCATCATCCCCGACTGCGGACTGACCACCGACCTCTTTGTGGGCTATCACGACGAGGGCGAGGAAGAATTTCAGGAGACGCTCTCGCTCGTGTGCGAGGTGGGGTTCGACTCAGCCTTCATGTTTAAGTACAGCGAACGACCGGGCACTTACGCCGCCAAGCACCTGCCCGACAATGTGCCGGAGGAGGAAAAGATACGCCGTCTGAACGAGCTGATACACCTTCAGACGGAAATATCGGCCGAGCGCAACCGCATGGACGTGGGCAAGGAGTTTGAGATCCTGCTGGAACGCGCCGCCAAGCGCAACCCCAACCAGCTCATGGGGCGCACGGAGCAGAACAAGGCCGTCGTCATCGACCGCGGACAGCACCGCATGGGCGAGACCCTTCGCGTGCGCATCACGGGCAGTACCTCCGCCACCCTCTTCGGAGAGGTGCTCTGAGACAGCGCATGAAGGGCAGGTGATAATCGCGCTGAGGAGCTGTCAACTGCCCTTCCAAACAAGTAAACCCCAATTGGTCAGTAGAGAGAAGCCGACAAGGCAACGAGAAGTGCTGCATCTTTACGATACCATCTAATGACCGCTCTGGTGGTAAATAAACTTGACAGCTGGAAGTTTTGCCTGTCATGAGAAGAGAATGACACAACGGTTTTCGCCATTTTTGTAAACTATTGTGCGTCAACGACTTACAAACATCAATTTTATTCCGTTCCAATACAGCCCCTATTGCGTTGCGATAGGGGCTGTTTTGCGATGCCATACCGGCCCTATCACCAGGCGAAAGAGGCGCTATCGCAAGACGAAAGAAGCCCAATGGCGGAGCATAAACTACAAAGACACGCAACACATTGATACGCAGCATCTTGCAAATCCATCTCACTGCCATAAGAAAAACACACGTCAAGATAGGGATAAGCAGCGCAGATGCGGAAAAGTTCGGACAACACTGGGTCGATCATTGAATCCAAATAGGCCATTACATTTCATCGGAATAGATGGGAATACTTCTCCTTTTCTTGTTGAGTTCGGCCTGATTACCGATTTGTGTCAAAGAAATTGCCGCAGGATTCCCCATACGGCGACGATGTGGCAAAGGCTTCCCGCAAGGACAAAGAAGTGGAAAATGGTATGGGAATAGCGCCGGCGGCGGAGAGAATAGAACACTGCCCCCGTGACAAACATCACCCCCTCGGCAATAATCCAGGCCACCGATGCGACCTCCACCGCCTGGAGCAGGGGCTTGAAGGCCACCAGCACGCTCAGCCCCATGCCGACATAGGTGAGCGTTTCCAAGTTGCTGTGCGGCTTCAACTTGCGGAGCGAGCTGATGGTGCCGCCGATGGCACACGCCCACACGAAGGCAAACAGCAACCATCCCCACAGTCCCTCCTTGCGAAGGGCGATGAGCGTGATGGGCGAATAGCTTCCGGCGATGTGCCAATAGATGGCCGCGTGGTCCCATTTGCGCAACCGCTCCTTCCAGAGGCTGCCCGGACGCAGCGCATGGTAGGCCGTAGAAGCGGCGTAGCTGCCCACCATGCCCAGCAGATAGAGCGACACGCCGATCGTGGCCCATCCATCCCTGACACGGAAGCACCAGTAAAGGAACACCACCCCAAAGACCACGCCCAGCAATATGCCCGCGGCATGGCTCCAGCTGTTCCACATTTCCTCACGATGGGTATAGAAAGGCTTCATCAACGGCTTATCATTAAGTATTATCTCGGTTAGGGCACAGACCCAGCCCCCCCGCCGCCATTGCGGCTTAAAGGGCATGCAAAAATAAGACTTTCCGCACACATCCGCAAGCATCTGATCGGATTTTTCTCCTGCAAAGACCGCTACTGCCAAAGACTGGAGACTATGGCGAAAGGTTGTCCTGCCCCCCATCTTGCGACAAGAAAGAAGCAATAAATGGGTTTCTTTGCCCTTATGTTGAAGTTTTTTTAAAAAATTACACGCTGTTAGCGGAAATTTTACTATTTTTGCCGTCATAACATTCCACCCATTACAAACATGTTGAACATGAGTTAAGAAATGGTTAAGATTGCATGACAAAAAGGAAACAATTCAATTAAAATAAGATTCTATGGACAAATTCCAATCCAACATGCTGAAAGGCATCATCGTCTCGGCGATATGCCTGTCGCCGCTGCCCGCCAGCGCGGCCATGTCGCCTACGGACAAGGCCGCTCCTGCGGCCGCGCAGGACGACGGAAAGACGGTCGGCGGAACGGTGCTTGACGAGAAAGGTGAGCCCATCATCGGGGCTACCGTATCGGTGAAAGGCACGAAATTGGTCACCGTGACCGACATTGACGGGCGCTTTGAGCTGAAAGTGCCCGACGGGAGCACGCTCTCCGTGAGCTATCTCGGCTATACCGCAGTGGAAGTGCCCGCCACAGGGGTGGGCATGACCATCACGATGAAGCCCAACGATCGCCAATTGGGCGAGGTTGTGGTGACAGCCTTGGGCATCCGCCGCTCAGAGAAGGCCCTGTCGTACAACGTACAGCAGGTGAGCAGCGACGAGTTGACCACGGTCAAGAGCACCAACTTCATGAGTTCGCTCGCCGGCAAGGTGGCAGGTGTGAACATCAACACCTCATCGGCCGGTGTGGGTGGCGCCACGCGCGTGGTGATGCGCGGTCCGAAGTCGATCAACCAGAGCAATCAGGCGCTGTATGTGGTGGACGGCGTGCCCATCAACAACCGCAACAACGGCGAGACGGGAAGCATGTACTCCGTGCAGCCCGGCGGTGAGGGCATAGCTGACATCAACTCTGAGGACATCGAGTCCATCAGCGTGCTCAGCGGTCCGGCCGCAGCCGCCCTCTATGGCTCTGCTGCCGCACAGGGAGTCATCATGATCACCACCAAGAAGGGAAGCAAAGGACGCGTGCAGGTGACGATTTCCAACAGCAGTCAGTTCCTCAGCCCGTTCAAGATGCCCGAATTCCAAAACACTTATGCCAACAGGCCGGGCGAAGTGCGCTCATGGGGCGAGAAAGGCGGGTCGCCCTACAGCGGGTTTGAGCCGGAAGACTTCTTCAACACGGGAACGAACATCCAGAACAACGTCTCCCTCACCGTGGGCAACGACCGCAACCAGACCTATCTCTCGGTGGGTACGACCAATGCGCGCGGCATCATTCCCGACAATAAGTACAACCGCTACAACTTCACGGTGCGCAACACGACGAAGTTTCTGAACGACAAGCTGACGCTCGACGTCAACTTCAGCTACGTCAACCAGAACGACCGCAACCTCATGGCACAGGGACAGTACTTCAATCCGCTCGTGGCGCTCTACCTTTTCCCGCGTGGCGAGAGCTTCGATGCCATCCGGACCTTCGAGGTATGGGATGCCTCGCGCGGCATCTATGTGCAGAACTGGAACTTCGGCGACGCGCTCCAGATGCAGAATCCCTACTGGGTGGCGAAGCGCATGAACCGCATCAACCACAAGCATCGCTACATGACCAACGCCAGCCTGAAGTATCAGGTCACGCCTTGGCTCGATGTGACGGGACGTTTGCGCTTCGACCGCACCAACACGAAGTTTGAGGACCAGCGCTACGCGTCCACCATCAACATCTTCGCCCACAGCCCCTATGGCTTCTACAAGTATGAGAACGTGTCCGACCAGGCACTCTACGGTGACTTGATGGCCAATATCAACAAGACACTGGGCAACTTCTCCATCGGCGCCAACATCGGTGGATCGTTCCAACGCACACAGTATGAGGACTATGGCTACCAGGGTGGACTCAAGGCTCCGTCCAATATCTTCACCCCTAACGCCATCGACTATGCGACAGCTACCAACGACAACCGACCCATCTTCGAATTCAACAAGCACTACATCAACTCCATCTTCGCCAATGCGGAGCTGGGATGGAAGAGCATGCTGTTCCTCACCCTCACAGGACGCAACGATTGGGACTCCGCTCTTGCCGGTACGAAGCATGAGTCGTTCTTCTATCCGTCGGTGGGTATGTCGGCGATCATCTCCCAGATGGCCCGCTTGCCCGAGTTTATCAGCTTCCTGAAAGTGCGCGGATCGTGGGCTTCGGTGGGTTCTGCCATCAGTCCGAACATCGCGTCAAGGTGGCGCTATGAATACAACCCAGCCTCACAGAGCTACTCCACCGTGACTTACAAGTTCCCGGACACGTTCTATCCTGAGCGCACCAACTCGTGGGAGGCCGGCCTTACGGCGCGCTTCTTCGACAATGCCCTCACGCTTGACGTCACATTCTACCAGTCCAACACCCGCAAGCAGACCTTCCTCCGCCCCATCACGGTCGGCGAGGGCTACAGCCAAGAGTATGTGCAGACGGGTAACGTGCGCAACCGAGGCATCGAGCTGGCACTGGGATACAACAAGACATGGGGCGACTTCACCTGGAACAGCTCCTTCACCTACAGCATGAACCGCAACAAGATCATCGATCTGCTCGATGATCCCAACGAAGTCATCAGCTGTGCCGGACTCAGCGGAGTCAATGTCATCCTCAAGAAGGGCGGCACGATGGGCGACGTTTACTCCTATTCCGACTTTGCACGGGACAACGAGGGCAACATCGCGCTCGATGCCAGCGGCAATGTGATGCGCCAAACGCTCTCCAACCCGAAGTATTGCGGGTCTGTGCTTCCGAAGGGTAACCTCGGATTCAGCAACGAATTCTCCTGGAAAGGCATCAACGTAGGCTTCCTCATCACCGCACGCCTCGGCGGTATCGTGCTGAGTCAGACCCAAGCCCTGCTCGACTACTACGGCGTTTCAAAGGCCACTGCCGACGCAAGGGACAACGGAGGCGTAGCCGTCAACACAGGAAAGGTGTCGGCCGAAAGCTACTACAGCGTGGTGGGTGGCGACAACCCCATCTGGTCGGAGTACATCTACAGCGCCACCAACGTCCGTCTGCAAGAGGCACACATCAGCTATAACTTCCCGCGCAAGTGGCTTGGAGGCATGGATCTCACCTTGGGAGTTACGGCCAACAACCTCTTCTTGATCTACTGCAAGGCACCATTTGACCCCGAGACGACCGGCTCTACAGGCACATTCTATCAGGGCTTCGACTACTTCATGCAGCCCAGCCTGCGCTCACTCGGCTTCAACATCAAGCTGAAATTCTAATCATACATTATATAATAAGGAAGAAAAATGAAAAATAAGATATTCAAGCTCTCCGGCATTTCCCTCTTCGCGGCATCAGCCCTGCTCGTCACAGGTTGCACTGCGGGCTTCGAGGAGGCCAATCGCCCTGGAGACATGGCCTCTTCCGAGGAACTTGGACGCGACAACTACAGCACAGGGTCATTCCTTGTGCAGATGCAAAACGAGGCATTCCCCGAGCAGGAGAACACCTATCAGATGAACCAAGACCTCATTGGCAACTATCTGGGCCGCTATTTCACCTACGCCAACAACGGTTTTGCGAGCAACAACTTCGTCCGGATGAACGCTCCGGTGAACTGGGTGCGCTACCCATTCGCCGACAGCATGCCCAAGACGGTGTCGGCCTTCAACGAGATCGTGCGCCTCACGGGCACGGAAAGCCTCAGCTACGCATGGGCATTGATTCTCCGTGCACAGTCTTTCCTCCGCCTGACGGACATGTATGGCCCGATGCCTATCGGCGCAGAGGAGGATGCCAACGCCTACTCTTCGCAGCAGAAGATTTACCACACGCTCGTCGATGACCTCGACAAGGCCATCGGCATCATCACTCCGATGATTCAGGCGGGCGGCGGAACGCTCACACAGTTCACCAGTTCGGACAAGGTTTACGACGGCGACTTCACCAAATGGGTGAAGTATGCCAACTCCCTCAAGCTCCGCATGGCCATCCGTATGCGCTTCGTCGAGCCTGATTACGCCCGTACCGTGGGCGAGAAGGCCGTGAAAGACGGCGTCATCACGTCCAATGCGGACAACGCTTCCATCTACTATGTGCCCAATGGGCTCTATAAGACCTCCGTGGAATGGGGAGACACCCGTGCCTGCGCGGACATCGAGAGTTACATGACGGGCTACAACGACCCGCGATTGACCCAGTATTTCAGCACACCTGCAACGGCGGGCGACCGCGCTATCATCGGTTGTCGCGCGGGAGCGAAGATTGGTAACAAGTCGGTAGCAGACGCAATCTACTCTGCTGCCAAAGTTTCTCAAGACTCAAGGGGCACGTGGATGACCGCCGCCGAGATGACATTCTGCCGCGCCGAGGGCGCCTTGGCAGGCTGGAGTGGCATGGGCGGCACGGTGGAGTCGCTCTACAACGAGGCCATCACGCTCTCCTTTGAGCAGTGGGGAGCCAGCGGAGCCGCCGACTACATCGCCAACAGCACCGCAACTCCAGCCGATTATGTGGATGCTGCCAACGGATACGGACAGGATCACAGCAAGATGAGCACCATTACCGTCAAGTGGGACGACAGCGCATCGGCCGAAGAGAAGCTCGAAAGACTCATCGTGCAGAAGTGGATCGCCCTCTTCCCCGACGGACAGGAGGCCTGGGACGAGATTCGCCGCACTGGGTATCCCAAGGTTTTCCCGTCGGCACAGTCGACGACCTACGACCTCACAGTACCCAATCGTCTTCCTTTCGACTACATGGAGCCCGTCCAAAACAGTGTTAACTACCAGAAAGCCGTGCAGCTGCTCGGCGGTCCGGACACCTATGCGACAAAGATGTGGTGGCAGAAGTAGCATCAATCATTTCAAAACAAAAACGATAAACAATGAAAGATTTGTTCAAAATACTGTTGGTTGCCGTAGGCATCACGGTGTTTGCCAGCGCCTGCGACACCGATACAGAGATAAAAGATCCAGCCAACTTGACCGACCCCGACCGCTCGGAGCAGTACTACGAGCAGCTGAGGGCGTACAAGCAGACCGACCATCCCGTAGCCTTCGGATGGTTTGGCAACTGGGTAGGCGCGGGAGCCTCGCTTGAAAACTCACTGCGCGGGCTTCCCGACAGTGTCGATTTCGTCTCCATCTGGGGCAACTGGCGCAACCTAACACCCGAGCGTAAGGCCGATTTGGAATACGTTCAGAAGGTAAAGGGCACCCGTGCGCTGCTTTGCTTCATCGTAGCCAACGTGGGAGACCAGCTCACCCCAGAGGGAAAGGACCCCAATGAGTTCTGGGGAAAGGGCGATGAGGCCATCCGTCGCTATGCAAACGCCATCTGCGACACCATCGACAAGTATGGTTACGACGGCTTCGACTACGACTATGAGCCACATTATGGCTCTCCGGGCAACATTTCCGGCCGCCCAGAGGCTGAGAAAGTGTTCATCGAGGAACTCGGAAAGCGCATCGGACCGAAGTCGGGCACACAGAGGATGCTTGTCATCGACGGTGAACCGCAAAGCATCAACCCCGAAGTGGGCGACTACTTCAACTATTTCATCGTGCAAGCCTACTCCTGCTCTGGCGATGCGGACCTCGACTCGCGGCTCAACAGCACCATCCGCAACTTCGATGGAGTGCTCACCCCGCTCGAAGTGGCCAAACGCTACATCGTAACGGAGAACTTTGAGAACTATGCCGCAGCCGGTGGCGTGTCCTATCTCGACCGTAACGGCAACCAGATGATGAGTTTGGAGGGCATGGCGCGCTGGATTCCCAGCATCAACGGCCTGCTATTACCTAAGGGTGGAGTCGGTACCTACCACATGGAGTATGAGTACAATGCCGGCAAACAGCCTTCCTACCCCGCCCTGCGCAAGGCCATCCAAATCATGAACCCGGCAGTCAAGTAGCATTTTTATCCTTATTAAAAGATGAAGACAATGAGTATCAACAGCAAAACCATACTCGCAGGAATGGCCTTAGGTGCCCTGCTGCTCACGGGCTGCAACGATGCCGAGTACGACACCCTGTCGAATCAGGCCTATATCCTGCAAACCAACACCAACGCCAACACCTCCGTGAAGCTCACGGTAGGCGCGGAGACCGCCTCAACCACGGTCAATGTGCGGCTGAGTGACGTGGCCAACGCCGAGAGCAGCTACCGTCTGGTCTACGACACGGCCGTTGTCAACGAGTACAACCGCATCAATGGGACCCCCTATGAGTCCCTGCCAGAGTCGGCCTACACCCTCTCATCCAACGAGACCACCATCGAGCCCGGCGCATCCGTGTCATCTCCCATCACACTGACCGTGCCTCCCTACACCGAGGCGCTGAAAACATCGGGCAAGAAGTACGCCATCGGCTTCCGTTTGGAGAATACCAGCGGCAATGCCAATGTACTTTCCTCGGGCAGCAAGATTGTTTACATCCTCGACCAGGTCGTCATCCAGCCCGTCGTGGTCCTCGACCGTGAGCACAACATCAGCAAAGAGCTCGTGAAGACGTACCCCCTGACGGAGTGGACAGTCGAGATGAACATCAATAAAGACGTGCTCTACACCCAAGTGGGCCAAGGCAACAACCAAGCCATCTTCGGTGCCACGCCCGATGAGATCTATATCCGATTCGGCGACGCCCCCATCGAGGGCAACCGCTTACAGATTAAGACGCAGGGAACGCAGATGAACTCGCAGATGCTCTTCAACGAGCACACCTGGTACCACCTCGCATTCGTCTGCACCGGCACGAAGCTCTACCTGTACGTCAACGGACAGCTCGACAACTCCATGGATTTGCCGGGCAAGACGACCAACGTAAGCAAGATAGACATCTGTAGTCCATCGACCTACTGGCTGGGAAGCGCCATGTACAGCGAGGTACGCTTCTGGCAGAAGGCACGCACACAGGCCGAGATTGCCAACAATATGTATTCCTGCGACCCCACAACGCCGGGCCTCATCACCTATTATAAGATGGACGAGGGCAAAGGCTTCTCCTTCCGCGATGCCTCCGGCAACGGGAATGATGCCGAAACCACCGGCCAGGCTGTTCCCGAGTGGGTACAAGACGTGAGAATTGACGGTAAATAAGCTGCCTTTCCCTTCCTCCTTCACTGGGGGAAGGGAGACGGCTTCAGCCAAAGCACCATTTCATTTTAACCAACAAACAAGACATTCACCGCAGCCAACGCGCCACGACACCAACGCCTAAGGCGCGCCACACTACGCTTCTCCTTATATAAAAGGAAGCGGGCCACGGAGAAATGAACATTGATTATGAAAACGAAATATTTCTTATTGCTCGCCTTGCCACTCGCATTGGCCGCCTGCCAAAGCGAGCCGGAAGTGGGTGACACGCTCTATCCCACCACACCCGAGACCAATGAGGCGAAAGTTTATATCAACGAAGTCGCCATGCCGGGCAACCAACACACATTCAACGTGCTGCGCACGCCCTACGGCATACAGGCAAAAACCGACACGGCAAGCTTCTATGTGCACATCAACAAGCCCGTCGCCAACGATGTCAAGGTCAGTCTGGCGCAGGTCGATTCCCTTAACAAGGACTTTTCCGGCGACACCACACTGCTGCCGTCTAAGTTTGTCGGCCTCATCAACGCCACAGTGACCATTCCTGCCGGCGCAATGGTATCGTCAGACCCCGTCCGCATCGCGCTCAACGACGTCGATGAGCTGACCGCATCGGGTGTCGCACCATTGGCGATCACCTCCGTTCAGGGCGGAGCCGTCGCAGGTAGCGACCACAATGTCTACTATGTCGCAGTGAACTACAAGCAGACCAACAGCTGCGTGAAGAGCCAGTCTAACAGCGACCTCAAGGGTCTGACCGAGGTGGACAAGTCCAAATTCACGGTGACCGTTGACGGAAACACCATCGCCGACCTCAATGACGGCAAGAAGTCAACCTACTATGTCAATGAGACACCAGGTCAATACGACATCGTGGTCGACTTGGGAGCCGAACTTCCCCTCTCCGCACTGGCCTTCCACTGGGGTTACCAAGCGGGCTACTGCCCCTCATCGGTTGAGATTTTCACCAGCCCTGACGGCACGGAGTGGACAAGCCGCACCGACGGATTCACCGACTTGACATCGATACCTGGTTCCAAGCAGACCGCCTGCCCGTTCATCTTCTACCAGCCCATCACCTGCCGCTACGCCAAACTCCGCGTGGGCAGCTGCTCCTACGGTACTGAATATGGCGACGATTACAACTACCCTGTAATCTCGGAGATAAGGGTCTTCAAGTAAACTGCGCTCCATCTGAGCATACAGCAAGGCACTCTCACACCCAGGGAGTGCCTTGTTGGTTTTCCAACATCCATTCCCTACCTAACTATAAACCCAAATCGGTCATTAGACCGAAATCGACAAAAAAACGAGACGTTTTCCATCTTTTCGCCCCTTGTCACTGTTTCTTTCGGCAT